>Ga0233439_10000012_pt1 | contig 334709 bp, 312 predicted proteins | sample SI_123_September_6_FD_182713 | JGI IMG/M metagenome (GOLD analysis project Ga0233439, IMG submission 182713) | Seawater microbial communities from Saanich Inlet, British Columbia, Canada - SI_123_September2016_100_MG | ecosystem: Environmental > Aquatic > Marine > Inlet | place: Canada...
TTATGGGAATTTTGGAGAGTAGCCCCAAGGGGAATCGAACCCCTGTTTCCGGCGTGAGAGGCCAGCGTCCTAGCCGCTAGACGATGGGGCCACAATGTGTGGCGGTTTATTTCTGAAACTATTTCCTGCAGCGATGCTGCTAAAATCCGTCTTTTTTCATAATGGGCGGACCTGCCCGGTTTTTCTTTTTCTCTTTACGGATCACATCTTCGGCTTCCAAATCTCGTTTATTCACTCCAAAAATCATGTAAACCATCAAAGGGTAAGCGGGTAAAGACAACACCCCCCATGTGGCCATAAACTTGCCCCCTGCCGAAATCATGCCTCCGTCTTCCCCTTCATTCCCCCCTGTTCCGAAAGCCAGAAACAGGATGAATCCCAAAAGCATACCCAATAATGAAGAAACAGCAGTTTTGTGTGCCACTTCATTCATATATAGTGTAGCCAAAACCGGGAAATCGCTGACATAAGCGCCGAGGAGCCCAAGCGTAAACATAATAAAAATCGCCATCATTAAAAAATCGTTGGTGATGGCAATGGTCGCGACCAATTGGTAAAGCGGAGCGCAGAGCCCCAGTATAAATGGATTTCGGCTAATATTCATGATCCCTCGATAAAATAGAAAAAGGGATTGGCTCGGGTACAAGGGCTCGAACCTCGACATCCAGAATCAGAATCTGGCGTCCTACCATTAGACGATACCCGAATAGTAATCCCTTGAAATTTCTAGTCTATAATAGTTTTAGATGCAAAAACTGTCAAGCGGAGAACCACTGGCGTGGAACCAGCGAGCCGTGAGTTCTTAATAAAAATGAAGGGAACCCTATATATATGCGTGTAATTTCGGGCACCGCCCGCGGAACCCGCCTGGTCAGCCTGGGCTCTGCCAACATCCGCCCCACGCTCGACCGGGTTAAGGAATCATTTTTCAATCAGGTTGGGCCGGGACTCCAAGGGGTGGCCTTTCTCGACCTGTTTGCGGGTAGTGGAAGCATGGGCATTGAAGCTCTGAGCCGGGGAGCGGAAATAGTGGTGTTTGTCGAACCCGACCTAAAAGCCCAGAACATCATCATGCAGAATCTGGAAAAGTGCAAAATGACGGGCGAAAACCAGATTTTGTTAAAATCCACTGCGCTGATGGGATTGAAAACACTCAAAGAACAGGGGCAGAACTTCGATCTGGTTTTTGTGGACCCCCCTTTCGCCGATGACTTGTATGAACCCACCTTGCTGAAACTTTCTTCATCGGGCATTTTGCGGCAGGATGCGGTGGTGGTAGTGGAACATTTCCATAAAACCGTTTTGCAGGAAAATTATGATAAACTTAAATTTTATAAAGATCGGCGTTTGGGCGACTCTTGCCTTTCGTTTTTCAGCTTTGAAGATTCCCTTTAAAATATGACGGCAATAAAAGAAAAAGAAAAGATTGTGGTCGCCATGAGCGGCGGGGTAGACAGCTCTGTCGCCGCCGGGATCATGAAGGAGCGCGGGTTCGATGCGGTCGGGGTCTCCCTGCAACTATGGAACTACTCCAACTCAGACAGCCGGTTCGGCACCTGCTGCTCGCTGGACGATCTGGCCGACGCCCGACGGGTAGCTGAGCGAGTCGGCATTCCTTATTACATCCTCAACATGGAAAAAAAGTTTAAGGAAGAGGTGGTGGACTATTTCATCTCGGAATACATGCAAGCCCGAACGCCGATTCCCTGCACTATGTGCAACCAGAAACTGAAATTTGAAGAGTTGATTCATAAAGCCGAATCGTTCGGCGTACAGCGTATCGCCACCGGACATTACGCTTCTATCGTCAGGCATGCTTCCGGCCAGTTACTGGTGCGGCGCGGCCGGGACCGGTTTAAAGACCAGAGTTATTTTCTATTCAACTTGTCGCAGGAACAACTAGAGAGACTGGAATTCCCTCTCGGCGACATGGATAAAAATGAAGTGCGCGAACGGGCTCGACAATTGGGACTGAACGTAGCAGAAAAAGCCGAGTCGCATGAAGTTTGTTTCATTCCTGACAACGACTATCCCCGATTTATCGCCAAGCAATTAAACGGACAAGGCCTGAAGGAAGGGGAAATCATCAATTCCGCAGGCACGGTGCTGGGCAAACACCCCGGCTACCCGGCTTTCACCATCGGACAAAGAAAAGGGCTCAACCTCGGAGGACTGAAAGAACCGCATTTTGTGACGCATATTGACCCGGTGAAAAACCGCATCACTGTCGGCCCAAAAAATGAACTGGCCCGGCAGGATTGCACAGTCGGTCAGGTAAATTGGTGTTTGGAGTTTTCGGGTCCGGTCCGCGCCGATGTGCAAATCCGTTACCGGCACCGGGCGGTTCCGTCAACAATAACTCCGTTGGACGGCTCGCGTGCAAAGATTGAGTTCGATGAACCGGAGACTTCCATCGCTCCGGGCCAGTCCGCCGTGTTTTATCAGGATGACTGCGTTGTCGGTGGCGGGTGGTTAGAATGAGCGAAGCAGTGCAAGTAGCGGTCGAAGCCGCGTTGGCAGCTGGAAAGATTCTGCATGAACGTAAAGACTCTATCGGAAAGGTTTCTTACAAAGAGTTTTATGATCCGGTAACAGAGGTAGACCTTCTGGCCGAACGGACGGTGATAGACCGGATCAAGAAAACTTTTCCCGACCACGATATCCTGGCCGAAGAATCGGGCAACGCCGAAGGCAATGAGTCATCGAGTAAATGGATCATTGACCCTCTCGATGGAACACTGAACTATTCCCATGGCTACCCTTGTTATTGCGTTTCGATCGGATTAGAACATGAAGGTCAGTTGGAAGTCGGTGTGGTGTACAACCCCTGCCTGGATGAATTATTTGTTGCCGAACGAGGCAAAGGAGCCACCCTCAATAACAAGACTATTAAAGTTTCCACTATACCCACTTTGAAGGAAAGCCTGCTTGTCACCGGATTCCACCCCAAGGTGGCACATTCACTCGATGACAATTTAAATCATTTTTGCCGGTTCATGAAAGCGTGTCAGGCTGTGCGTCGCCCCGGTTCCGCCGCGATGGATTTGGTTTATACCGCGATGGGACGATTTGAAGGATTCTGGGAACTCAAGCTCAGCCCTTGGGATGTCGCCGGGGGAGCATTAATCGTAACGGAAGCCGGAGGAACCCTGTCGAAGTTTGATGGAACCCCTGTCACGATTTACGATGAAGAAATATTAGTGAGCAACGGCTTGATCCATCAAGAAATGGTAGACATTCTCCAGCATAACGCTGAACCCAATTTGTAATAGCTTTGTTTGGCAAAAAATATTTTTTCTCGGCTCATCGAGTCATTGCCCAATTTCCTCACTCGTCAGAGAGTTGCCTTCACTATGAAAAAAAAATTTCTTCTATTCCTGATGATGATTGTTCTGGTTGGTTGTCAAACCACTCAGAAAACCGATTGTGCCGGTTGCGCCTATGACCTCTACCTTTGGAAAACAGCAGTGGATACGGTTGCGCAGGCCAACTTCCCTGATGAAGAATATAACGCCGTGGTGCATTATGCCGACTTTTCCAACGCCTGGGTAACTTCGGGCAACGACATTAATATCACCGATGACCTCCTGCATCAATTGTCCACAGAACAGAGAATGGCTGTGGCGGCGCATGAAATGGGCCATTTAAAAGCAGGCCATTATTATTCTACGATGGGAGTTTCTATTCTAACATCCATCGCATTTACGGTTGCCGGTGCGTTTGTGCCAGGATTGGGATATGCCGAATATGCAGTGAAACCGTTAGTGGTCGGCGGATTCTCACGCCCGCAGGAATTAGAAGCCGACAAACTTGGCGTGGACTATTTGCAGAAAGCCGGCTTGCCTCCGCAACATTTTATTGAAGTATTTGAAATTTTTCGTAAAGAGTCTGGAGGCAAATCTGATGAGGCGAGTTATTTCTCCACCCACCCGACAACCCATGAACGTATCGAACAGATAAAAAGTTTTTACTCAAAGGCTGAGCCAGCAAGTAATTAATCTTTTTCAATAGTTTCCGGTTTCACCAAATAGGTATATCCGTTCAAGCCCGCCTTATAGAGATTGAGAAAATCATCGGCCTCTTTTTGCGTGACCACCCCTCTTTGCACACAACCGATCAGGAAGCCATCTATACGCCCAGCGAGTTCACTGGCACTAAATTGCACATAGTCCAGAACATCTGTCACATCTTCGCCTTCAATTATTTGTTCGTAGTTCAAAGACCCATCTTCATTGAGTGAAACGTGAACTGTATTGGTGTCTCCGAACAGGTTATGCAGGTCTCCGAGAATTTCCTGATACGCTCCTGTAAGAAAAATGCAAAGAGGATAGTTTTCTCCAGGTTGAAGAGAATGTACCCGCAACGTGTTTTCCGTTCCACGGTGATTGCCAATGAAAGTATCAATTCTCCCGTCCGAATCACAGGTAATGTCTTCAAGTGTCGCATCGCGATCGGGTTCTTCATTTAAACGGTGTAAAGGCACAACCGGAAACACCTGATCAATGGCCCAGGAGTCGGGAACAGACTGGAACACTGAAAAATTGCAGAAATATTTATCAGCCAGTTTGGTTTTAAGGCTCCGGATATCTTCAGGAAGGAATTTCAGTCGCGAACCCAGCTTTTCAATTTTACGGCAAATTCCCCAATAAATACGTTCGGCCAGAGCCCTATCATTCAAGTTTATCAGGCCAACTAAAAATTGGTTTTGTGCCTCATCTTTTAAATGGACCGCATCATGCCAGGATTCGATCAGGTTTTTATTAGAGGTGGAATCCAGCACATGAAAAATTTCCTTCAGCACTGGAGGAGCATCATCGGGGACCTCAATCTGGTCACTCCATTCAGGAAAGCTGGTCACATCCAGCACGTTGACAACAAGAATGGAATGATGCGCCGTCATAGCTCGACCCGATTCAGAAATTATATTCGGGTGCGGCAAATTTTCCGCCTGGCAAGTTTCCAGCAAATGATAAACCACATCATTGGCGTATTCCTGCACCGAATAGTTAGTGCTGGAAGCGAAGGTAGATCGTGATCCATCATAGTCAACCCCCAACCCACCTCCCACATCTATGTATTGTATGTTGCATCCAAACTTCATCAATTCGGAGTAAAACCGTCCCACTTCTTTCAGGCTGTCCTTAATTCTGCGGATATTGGTAATTTGACTGCCCAGATGAAAATGTATCAGCTTGACACAATCTAGAATATTTTTATCTTTGGCAATTTCCAGAGCTTCCATAAGTTCTATGGAATTCAAACCAAACTTGGAATGTTCCCCTGCTGAGGAAGACCAGCGCCCCTGCCCTGCGCTCACCAGTTTGATGCGCAGTCCTATATTGGGTCGAACTCCCAGCTCACCCGCCACCTTCTCAATCAATGCCAATTCATCAAGTTTTTCCACCACTATAAAAACCTTCTTGCCCAGCTTCTGGCTCATTAGCGCCAGCCGGATGAAGGCCTCATCTTTATAACCATTGCAGACCAACAAAGCTTCCGGATTGTCAAGAATAGCAAGGATCGCGTGTAATTCCGGCTTCGATCCTGCTTCCAATCCAATATTATAAGGCTGGCCGAATTTCACAATCTCTTCCACCACCTGTCTTTGCTGATTAACCTTGATGGGATAAACCCCGTTATACCTGCCCTCGAAACCATACTCATTAATGGCATTCTGAAAAGAGTTGGAAAGATTGGCGATGCTGGCTTTAAGAATGTCTGAAAACCGGATCAGAACGGGCAAGGAATATCCCTTGGACTGAATATCATCAACCAGTTCCTTAAGATCAATATGATGCACGCTCTTATTGTTCGGGCGCACCACAATATTGCCTTTGGAATTGATGTCAAAATACCCCGCACCCCATCCCTTAATATTGTAATGTTCTCGGGCTTCGTCAATCGTCCATTTCGTCATGGCATAATTATTCCTTAATTTTTTCTACTGCTACCCGAAGGGGCATCTGGCAAGAGATCTTTCAGCCTGGTTAACTGTTTGCTAGCAAATAAGTGTATTGCTATTTGGCCCCACGCCTAGTGGAATGTCAATTGAAAACAAAGAGATTCTTTGATCCGCCAATCTATGCTATAAAAATCGGAATTGCTTGAGTGGTTTTATAAAATTCATCATCTGGAAGAATTCATGAAAATCGAAAAAATAGAGGTTCGGGATATTGCCAAAAACTTTGGCACCCCAGTTTATGTATACAGCCTGGAAACCCTTCGCCGTTCGATTGCCGAGATCAAACAATTAGCTCCTGTTACCCGGTATGCCATGAAGGCGAATTCCAATGCACGCATCCTCAAAGAAATGCTTAACAGTGGGGTAAAAATTGATGCAGTCAGTGTTTTTGAAGTGCAACGCGCCCTGCGAGCAGGATTCCAAACCAACGATATCTGTTTCACCAGCGATGTATTTTTTAATGATGACGATGTAAAGTTCTGTCTCGAAAACAATATTTACTGCAATTGCGGCACGTTAGGAATGGTCGAGGAATATGGCAAAGCCCTGAAAGAAAAAGGAGCCGGTTCACCAAAAATCTCCATCAGGATCAATCCCGGCGAAGGAGCAGGCCATTCAAAAAAAACCAATACGGGCGGACCGTATAGCAAACACGGAATCTGGTTCCAAAATCTGGATGAGGTAAAGCGTATTGCCCAGGAATATGGGTTAATCATTTCTGGAGTGCACACACATATCGGTTCTGGCGGAGATATGGAGCATCTCAACCGCATCTGCGGAAAACTGGTGGAATTCGCTAAACAGTTTGAAGAAATTGAAATAGTAAACTTTGGCGGAGGACTGCCTTATCAATATGACCCCGACCAGCCACAGGAAGATATTTCAGGCTACAAAACCATTCTCGAAGAACGCGCAAAACTTTTAAAGGAACATTTCGGACGGGACATCGTCTGCGAAATTGAACCAGGCCGAAGGTTCGTGGCGGGGTGTGGAACCCTGATCGGTGAAGTGCGTTCACTCAACCACACTTTCGATGAAGCAGGAAAACGCATAGACTATGTGCTGACCAATGTCGGGTTCTGCCATCTCCTCCGCCCCATGGCATATGGGTCGTTCCACCCCATCTGGTTTGACGGTGATAACCTCGGCCCAGAACAGGACCTCATCGTTGCCGGGCCCGTTTGTGAGTCCGGGGATGTCCTAACGCAAAAAGACGAAGAACCAGTTGCTCGGAAGCTCCCTATGCCAAAGGCGGGAGACTGTATCGTCATCGGCGGAGCGGGAGCTTATGGTCACGTTATGTCTTCGAACTACAACACCCAACCCCTCATCCCAGAGGTGGTAGTCGATGGCGACCAGTGCAGTCAGGCACGAAATCGTCAGACTCTTGATGATATCTTAAGAGAAGAAACGGAATAACATCTGCAGCTAAAAAAGTCAGGGTGACCTCCACCCAACGTAACACCCATACAAGCAGATATCCCCCCAAGCAATTATTGCAAACCCCAAATCAGACAGACATATCTATAATTCTGATTACCGCTTTAAAATCAAGTAAATATTGGAATAGATATGATCTTCCAGGCGCAGCTGATAGCCAAGCACTCGAAAACAATTAATTTTCCGCGCTTTATACAATGATCCCTCCCACAAAAAGCAAAAGCATATTTTTTCAATTATAGGAATTTTTGTGTTGACGGAACTTTAAAGCGATGGCAAAATCCAAACTAAATTTAACCAACAATTTCTTAGCAAGACAAGTTTTAAGAGATTTTAGCCCAAAAATAGAAATCTCTGCTACGTCCTTGTGATCATTTACTGCAATTTCTCAATTGAAAAGCCTAAGCAATGGAGGGAAGCCATGACACGACAGAAAGATTTATCCAGAGGTTGTTCGATCTATATTTTCCTACTTTTTATAACTTTATCCATTAATGGTTGCAGCTGGTTGGAATGGAAATTAACACCTCGGGTAGCAATGACTATGGAAAGCTTGGATGAAGCTGGCTCCATACATGTCTCGGTTTTATCGGTGGAGCATTGGGATAAATATAAAAAAGATCTTCAGCCTAAATTTCCCATGACTGCAAGTAAAGCTTTAACTGATGTGATCCCGAACACTAGCAATCAAGAAGAAAAATTTCTGGACGCTATTCAGATGCGGGCAAAAATTGCCACCCCAACCCTTTCAGAATCCTCTACCGATACATTTAACTCCAGCAGTGCCACAACATATCCTCGACCCATCACTGGTGAAAATCCTTTAGCCTCTTCCACAGAAAAAGAATCTTCACAGGGATCTCAAAGTACAGTGGAGCGCAAACCAGGAGATATTTCTGGCCTGACTCCTGAAGATTCCATAGTTGGTGACCGAAGAGCTTCTCAATTATTTCCTCAGGGCGATAAAAGTGTTTTAAATAAAGAATTAGGAATGGACCCCATGATGCGCTATTGGGCCGCAACCGCTCTTTTCCAGGAAGTTCAGTTATTGAACAAATATATAGAACATGCAGCCATCGGCGAAGGCTATGAGCCTTATGTTGTGCGCCTGCAAGTCAATGTGATTCCCAGTGCCCGCTACGAACCTTACGATGCCTACACGACCATTTCTTTATTTTCAGAGCCGGGAATTGCCCCCGCCGGAACCCTGGAAAAATCTCAAACTTCACTTAGGGCATTTACTGATATTTTGGAATCGCCAGCAGATCAAAGCGATATATCTACCACCATTACTCCAAATATAAAGGTGGTGCCATTACTAGTTACAGACAATATTGAATCGATGATGCATTCAAGGAGCGTAAACCGATTGAGACAACTTTCCTTGAATTTATTGACAATGGTGCAGGGAATAACCGGGCAACTAGGGTTTCAAAGGTTCTCGGAGGATCTTCAAAGCCTACTAGGAAAGGATCTCAATAGCCTGTTAACCGTAGGCCGGGTTTCAGATAATACTTTACGAGTACGTCTGGGAGCGATGCATCAAGGAGGCATTGACTACGCAATGGTTCCTCGCGCCCATAATATTTCTTTTCTCCTACTAGTTCCGAAGGGGGATGGAACCAATTCAAGGAATATCCAAGGGGTAGCAATTTCAAATATGGTAGACGCCATAACAGGAGTGCCTCTCCGCCATAGAACTGAAGAAGAGGTCAACAATAAGTATAATGATATTTTAAGAGAATATGGCTTATATAGCGGCTTTAATGACTCCCGGTCTACTAAATATAGAGAAGAATTACGGAAACTGTATGTAAACGCTCAACAAAACGACTGGAAAGGCTTTAAGGATAATATTGAAGCAATACAAGATATGGATGAGTTAAAAAATAAATTAAAAGTTTACCAACAGCAAGCGTGGGCAGACCTAACATCCATAAAGGTTGGGAGTAAAAACACCTCTTTGGCCTTTATTGTCCCCAAGCCACCTGAAAAGAAGGAAAGTAAAATAGATGCTTTTAGCACTCAAACTTTTTTCGCGATGGATAACGGAACAAATAAAACAACCATAACTTTAAAAGAAGGCAAAGAGTTGACTGCAAAGAAATTATTAGCAACTATTTATGTTCAACCACAAGCTCACGCAAGCCTTCCCAAAACTACCAATGTATTTTCTCCCGCAGAATGCAAACCAGCCCCGCTAAGAGGGTATTTCCCCCTTATCGCAGAACAAGTCAGCATCATAGATTCGGGGAAATTGGTAAAGCTCACTTTCCCTTCATTACAAAATTTAGGCCTTGTAAATAAAGCTAATAAAAAACCTCTAGACATGAAGTTGGCCGTGAGCTTGCTAGATAAAAAAGGTGACCCGGAAAAAAATACCTGTATCAGCGGCATCTATTTAGCTAATGTCAAAGAAGAAAAAACCCCCATCGGTTTTTCTGTAACCATTACCGCTGGAGTTATCACAGCAGAACAAGCAGAAGGAACTGTTCGACTGGCATTCAAGAAAACCGAAAAAAACAAAGCCAAGAAAATAAAATTATTTATTAAAGGGGCCGGAATAAAAGAAATCAAATCCAAAACTAAAGGACTGTATACCTTAAATGACTCTGATCAAACTATCAGCATTAACAAAGATGGAGCCCTTGATCTCACGTTAAAAAACTTGAACACAGAAATACCGGTCCATTTTTCAACAAAAAACGAAAATGGAAAAGGCCCTTCGGATATTGTCCTAAAAGTAGTCGAACTTAAAAAAGGAGATAAGGCCAAAAAAGGAGATGATGCAAAATGAGCCTAATTTATTCTTAATAAAGACTTAAAATAGGGGGTCTATCTTCTGGGCCATCTGGACATCGGCTAAGGTGACCCCGCTTGCCGTGTGGGTCCAATAGCGAATAGAAATTCGTTTATAGTTGATGATGATATCGGGGTGATGGTTATTGGCTTCCGCCGCTTCAGCAACCTTTCCCACAAAGCCAATCCCCTCCATAAACTTTGAAGCATGATGCACCCTTTGGATATACGAAACGTCTTTTTCATTTTTTCCGGTTTTCCATTCCGGTGCCATCTCTTTTAATTTATCTTCCAACTCTTCTTCGCTAAGGGCTATCTTTTCTACCATTTTCATAACTCCATAAGTTTATCGAGTTTTTTACGCAAAGTGGTTTCGTGCGTCTTATAAACAAAACTCTCTTCGCCATTGATCCGCACCACCGGTATGCATTCCTTATAAGATTCAAACAAGACAGGATCGGATTCAATATCTGTCAGAGTCAGAGTCGCAGGATATTCAGGGAGCACACGTTCTACAATTGCCTTCGCGTCATCGCAAAGACAACAATCTGCTTTAGTCAAAATTTCAATTCGAATTGGAAAGATTTTTAAACCCCCTCAATCCCCCTTGTCAGGGGGAGGATTATTTTAAGCCGCGATGACTCCTCACGCGCCCCTTAGCAGGGGAAGGCAAATAGCAACAACTCCTTCTGGCGAGCAAATATTCATGACTGCTCAACGGGCTATTACCCTTTTACCGCCGGCCGCTGGCCAGCTACATCGAATGAGTCATTGTGGTTACTTTACCCCAGATAATGAGGAAAGCAAAAAGCAGGATGAAGGTAACCAGCACCAACATGGCAAATGGTCTTTTTTTCCAGTACCGTTGCTTATTTTGGTCGACAAAGGGAATGGCTGCCAAAAATAAAATGATTAACGGAGGAGCAACTATTAAAGATGGCACCCACAGGTTTTCCAAAGCAAAGATCCAGACAAACTGCCACGGGGGTTTCGTCACTTCCATTCCCAAAACAGGTTCTTCTCCCAGAGGTGGCGCAATGGTGAGCGCTAAAAGGCAGATCACCAGGAACACTCCGGCCCCTGCCCTTTGCAGGTAAGCCATGTGTCGGGTAAAAGGAATGTTTTTACTTTTCTCTGGTGCTTCCGGCAGAGACGACAGCTCATGGTATTTAACGTAGAACAGGTGCAGGCCCACCATCAACAGAGTGATGATCGGAAGCAAAGATATATGGGCCATATAAATCCGGTTTAACAGTGGGACTCCCTGCGCGAATTCTTCAGTTAGTGGAAAGCCAAAAATGCCAATTTGCTCCGCCACCCAGAGAAAATGCGCCAGCGCTTCATAGGCTTCCTGATCCCATTTAATAACCGTACCGGTAAAAAGTAAAGTCACCATCAGCAACATTAGACCGATTCCGATCAACCAGTTTATTTCACGAGGATTTTTATAAGAAGCAGTGAAAAACACACGTATCACATGCAGAGTCATAGTTACGGTCAACACTTCTGCCGCCCAGAAATGAATGCCTCGCAGGAACCAGCCCAAATATACCTGGTCGACTAAATAATGCAGGCTTCGGTTGGCACGCTCCGGATCAGGCACAAAAAACTGTGCCAGCAAAATACCACTGAGAACCAGAACAGTAAAGGCCGACAGGGTCATGCCTCCCAGGGAGTATTTTATGGAGTTGGAGTGTTCTGGAATATCGTAGTCAAGAAGATGAAGGCCTAACCGATCTTGCAAAATTTTTGAAAGTCCATTGGCCATCAGGTCATTCTCCCGGTCGCATGAATGTGAGACCCGCAAAAACTACCCCAGCAAGCAGAGTAATGCCTACTGCAACTCCGAATCCCTTACTGGAAGAAGAAACTCGCTCATGATGGGAAAGTTTAACCTGCTGATGCTCCGTCTGATCGTTATGACTTCCCTCCATTTTCTTATCATCCATTGGCATAGGATCAGGAGAGACCAGTTCATCTTGAGTGAACAGGTCAGTGGGAGAAAACATATTATCAAGGCTATTACCAGAGTCCGAAAGGGTGTCTTTCTCACTCTCTGTGTTGGAGTACATCGAATCTACGGGCGTGGCGATTTTGTTATTTTTTGCCTCAGGCTTATGGCCCTCACCATGAGCAAAAGATTGTACAGCTGGGAAAAGAAAAAGGATGGTCAGAATAACCGCCAAGGAATGACGGAAAGAATTCATAATTAACTCCCAAGTACCATTTGTGAAAAAGCTTCCAGAGTTTCATCGTTGGCCCAATCCCGTGGACCAATAGCCTTGTGGACAATGAGACCTTCTCTGTTGACAATAAAAGTTTCTGGAACGCCAGTGGTCTTATAAACTTTCTTGGCGACTTCGCTTTCAGGGTCAAGCAACACCGGAAACGTTAAATTGAATTTCTTCATGAAGGGTTCAATCAGGCTCTGATCTTTATCTACACTAATGGTCAGCATCTCAAAGCCAAAGTCTTTATATTTTCGGTACAATTTTTCCATAGAAGGCATTTCCACTTCACAGGTTCCGCACCAGGTAGCCCAGAAGTTGATGAACACCACTTTTCCACGGTAATCAGAAAGCTTCACATTCCCTCCAGCCAGAGAAGGCAGTTCAAATTGGGGAGACAAAAATGCCTCTGCCGGATATTCAGTCTCAAAGGGTTTCAACTCCACTTTGTTGAGCGACATCACGAACACTGATAATAGTGCCGCCACTAATAAAGTGTAGGGTATATAAATGCTGATGGGTTTATCTTCGACTACGTTTTCCATAATTTATTTCAAGTTCTTCGATAAGGCCGATAAAACTTTTTGTCTACGGCAATTACAATTTCATCCAGGGTCTTTCCCTGATTATACAACTCATAGGCGTAAAACACTTCTCCCAAACAAATATCACATTTGGAGCCATGCTTGTTGGTATAGCAGGTCAACAGAGTTTTATGCTGATGATTTTTTTTGCAATAGCAATAACAAAACAGGCTGTCGATTACTTTGGGAATTTCTGCGGCGATACGGTAGGCTTCGGCCACCCGTCCCGTAAAAACAGCATCAGAAAGGAGCGGACGGGTTTCAATTAAAAAACCGGTTGCCGGAGCCACTGGCGAAACCTTCGGTTTGGTCGCGATATAAACACCTCCCACAAACAGGCAGACCAAAGTGGCCAGCGCAATAGATGAAATCTGCTTTTTACTCATTTTGGAGGATGATTTTCCGCTGGAATTTTTTCTAACCATAGTGCCTGAAAATATGGAGGTCTGTTAAATTTGACATGATTGTCTGTTTGATTATATGGACTGCTGAGCTTCAATACAACCCTATTCCCCGCTTCAACATTCGCCGGAAAACCTCACGGTTAGGTGAACTCAATATGAGATGTGGCTTTAACCAGTTGATCGTTATTTTTCCATTGTAACTTATCTGAGGGGATAAGAAAGTCGCCTCCGGCATTTCGGAACGGGCGCCATTCCCCGTCCATATATATCTCATTAGGCCTAAACCTTGCTTTGTAGACCAGGGACGAATTATCTGCAATATAATATCCGAGATAAAAATTTTTGATCCGGTTTTGCAAAGCATAATCTATTTGCTTTAATACACTAAAAGTTCCCAGGCTCATTTTTTTATCAGGAATCTTGTAAAATGTGTATATGGCGGAAAATGATTGGGAAGTTTTATCGGCCAAAGCAACCCCAATGAGCTTGTCATCAATATAATATTCGAATTCAATTCCGAAGGGTGTATTGACATAAAACGACAGCCTGAAGCTTTGTTTGTCTTCCACATCATCTTGCAGGGGGAAAAACCTCTCCTTATGATTGAGATAAAGCTCGAATTTTTCTTGCGTGTATCGAGGGTCTCCGATTCTAACTTCAACATTCTTACAGGAATTCAACGCCCGTTTTTGACTTCGGGTTGGCTTGAACTCATCGGTCCGAACGCGGATAGGAATACACTCGTAACAATTTTGGCATCGCGGACGAAAAAAATAATCTCCGAAATGGCGCATACCGTGAGCCAACAAGTATTCAAACTCTACCTCAGAGACATCCTCAAGAAGATACTCTTCAAAGAGAGATTTTCGATCCTTAAAGTATCCACACTGAAATGTTCTTGAATCGATAAAATGGGCTAGCATATTCATATTCCCTCTTTTAGAAGAGGGGAACCTTAAAATTTATCTGTCGACAATACTCATATTCTATCGTATTTTTTCGCCAGATAACACCTAAGGATAAGAAACAATTGAGCTTCCTTCCTATTTCAAACCCGTTGGATTCATGCGGTTTGAAATTCTACTGGTTTTGTGATTAACTTCCCTCGCAGTTTGCTTGCGTAGACAGGATCTGAAAAGCGAGAAACTTCCATATACGCAAAAGTTTATAAGTACCCTTTGCCTATGGAGAGTTGCCGATTTGAAAGTATCAATCATCGTTCCCACCCTAAATGAAGAGCTGGCTCTGGAAAAAACTTTGTCGCAGATTCAACAACTATCCCCTCATGAGGTGATTGTCAGCGATGGGGGGAGTAAAGATGACACATGTAAAATTGCCACCAGGCTGAGCCAGCATGTCATCACCAGCCCTTCCGGGCGCTCCTTGCAAATGAATGCCGGAGCCGATAAAGCTACAGGAGATCTACTACTTTTTTTACATGCCGACAACCGACTCGAACCAGAAAGTTACCAAAAAATGCTGGAGTATATGGAAAATCCTAAATGGATTGGAGGTGCATTCACGCTCTGCATAGATTCTGGGAAATGGTCGCTCAAGTTAATTACCTTGTTAGCAAACATTCGCTCAAAATACTTTGGTCTTGCTTACGGAGACCAAGGATTTTTTGTCCGTAAAGAGATTTTCAAAGACTTGCAGGGATTCTCTCCAATTCCTATTTGCGAGGATCTTGATTTCTATCGGCGTCTGAAGAAAAAAGGGTCTGTTATTCTGTTAAAAGAAAAGGCACACACATCCCCACGACGCTGGATCAAGGAAGGAATAATTTTTACCACCGCCCGTAATGTTTTAATCGCTATCTTGTTCAGATTGGGATTCCCACCACACATCCTAACAAAATGGTACCTAGCCATTCGCTAGCCGGCGAGCCACCCACCACCGTGGGAGGGCCAGATATTCCCATCATTACCTTTATGTCGGAGTAAACTAGCAAGAACTTCTCAGGCCGAGAAAGAATTTATTTGCTAAACAAAGCCATTGCTATTTACCTCCCTCGTCAGAGGGTTAAAGAACTTCGGTAAATACCAGAATCATCCAGATCACCAGAACGACATTGAAGATCACTCCAACATGAAAAAACACGTTGAAGAACCGGCTATACGTAAATTTATATTCTTGTTTTGGTTCGGTCATGAATCAGTCCATCACCAGGGTAGTTAAACGTTTTGCCAATTCTGAGCTGCGGATGATCTTGCGCACAGGCCGTTCAAAAAGATTTAGACTCATATAAAGCCGTTCAAGATTCATAAAATTTGGTGATTCTGCCAGGGCTTTACCACCCTCATCCCTTATCTCGTTGCGCCAGATACTCAGGACAATTAAGTTTCTCAGGCTTTCAGATTTGGCCAAAGCAATAGCGCCCGCATCCCCCATTTTATTCGAACATAAATACAGTTTTGTCAGGCCGGTTAAATTGGGACTTTCTGCAATCGCTTGGATTCCTTCATCACCGATACGGGTGCTATCTAAGTGAAGTGCCTGCAAGCGCGGCAGTTGTTCTGAACGGGCCACGGCCCTCGCTCCCTCAGGGCCAATGGGATTCGAGTCCAAAAAGAGGATTTCCAGGTTTTTCAGGTTAGGGGAATTGACCAGCATTTCGGCACCCTGAGGTCCGATATTATTGGCTTCCAGCATCAGACATTTCAGGTTTTGCAATATTTCAGCGTTGGCCAGAACTTTGGCCTCTTCATCGCCAATAATATTGTGATTAAGGTATAGAGACCTAAGGCCCGTCAGCCCTTTAACCTGACTGAGGATCTCAATAGACTCCCCGCAAAGCTGATTCTGACTGAGATAGAGTTGTTCTACCGAAGACAGGTCTTCGGCTTCGCAAAGCAGGCGCAGTTCCTCCGGCCCGATATTTTTATCTTCCAAATCCAGCAGTTTCCCATCCTCGGTCAAATTGGCCAAAATGGTTTGCTCAAATTTCACGACTTCTTCCAACAGAGAGTCACTCCTATAAATTTATCAATGATTTAGGTTTTGAGTGTTTTGTTATGATTACTCTAAAGGATTTTATTTAAAAGATCAAACACCTGTTCTCCTTTCATTTATAATAAAGTTAATGAGGTTGAACCATTTGGAGAAGTGAAATGATCGTTGGAGTTCCCAAAGAAATTAAAACCGATGAGTACCGGGTATCAATGACCCCCGCCGGGGTTCACGATATGGTTTCCAGAGGCCATCAGATTTTGCTGGAAGATTTGGCCGGAGAAGGGAGTGGCATTCCCAATCAGGATTATTTGGCACAGGGGGCAAAAATTGTTTCCCGTCAGGAAATATTTTCGAAATCAGAAATGATCGTAAAAGTCAAAGAACCGCTACCCGAGGAATATGGCCTTCTCCGGGAGGGACAGATCCTATACACCTATCTTCACCTCGCTCCTGCTCCTGAGTTGTGTCAGGCTCTACAAGACCAAAAAATCGTGGGCATTGCTTACGAAACCGTACAATTGCCCGACCGTTCTCTGCCCCTTCTCATCCCTATGAGCGAAGTAGCAGGCCGTATGGCCGTGCACGAGGGCGCAAAATATCTTGAGCGAGAAAATGGGGGACGAGGCATTCTGCTCGGCGGTGTGCCCGGTGTTGATCCGGGCCATGTAGTGATCATTGGAGGAGGTATTGTTGGGGCCAATGCTGCAAAAATGGCAATTGGAACCGGGGCGCAGGTCACTCTGCTTGATGTCAACCTGCCACGTCTACGCTATCTCGATGATATTCATGGAAGCCGGCTCAAAACCTTGATGTCAAATCGGTTCAATTTAATGGAATCACTCCGTACCGCAGATTTGGTCATCGGGGCTGTTCTCATTCCCGGCGCCAAAGCTCCGCGCCTTATCACCCGAGAAATGCTAACCCACATGCAAGCAGGATCGGTTGTGGTTGATGTTGGAATTGACCAAGGGGGTGTCCTCGAAACCTCACGTCCGACAACACATAGCGATCCCATTTTTGAAGTCGAAGGAGTGATTCATTACTGCGTGGCCAATATGCCGGGTGCTCTAGCTCGAACCTCAACCTTCGCGCTCACCAACGCTACCTTCCCATATGCTCTGGCACTGGCAGAAAAAGGATATCAGCAAGCAATGAAAGAGGACCCTGCCTTAAGAGCCGGACTCAATGTCTGTCTTGGAGCGGTTACCCATCCGGAAGTTGCCAAAGCGCTAGGCAAAGAATTCACTTCAGCCGAAAAATTTTGCTGACCACTCGCCACAAAGGCAGATGACGCATTGAATCAAAATAGCAATTGCAGAAAAAAATAAACATGCACTTCCAAAAGGTTTCTTATAATATAAGGCAACAGAATACGTAGATTTAAATACCCAGGGAGAATGAGCAATGAACGAGGAGGTCAGGGATTTCCATTTTAATGTAAATGTTCGTACGGGTGGTGGTTCAAAAGCCAAAATGGCCAATAATGAGGACTCCTTTCTTCGTGCAATGGAAATTCAGGAACGTAAGCGGGAGAAGAAAGAATTAATAGAACAAGAGGAAGAACGAATCCGCGCCGCTCAGGCTCCCATTGTAGAAATTGAGGAACCGGTACTGGAGGAAGAAACCGAAGATATCGAGACCGTTCCTGCCATTGTCGCTGAAGTTCCTATCGAACCCGAATCTCCAAAAGCCGCCCCTACGCCCAAACCTACTGGTGGGGGAGTGCCAGGCCCAAAACCTAGAAGCGATTTCTCACCCGAGGAAAGAGCGGCGATGTTAAAACGGGCCAAAGCGCATGCTGCGGAAGTTGCGGCAAAGAAAAGCAAATAACGGGAAGGTAATAAGGCAAAAATCCTATTCGGCTTTTTTCCCTACACAAAGAGTTCCTAAAAACTTCTTATCTACATTCTCCCTGAAAACGTCTTCATCTGAAACATTCCAAAGGCCGACGGAATCAACAAGAATCTTCTGGTTTGACAATTCGGTTACCAGACTCACTTCATTACTGACCTTCAAATTAACCTCAAGGTCGCTGATCGCCAGAGGACCAACATTTCTAGTCGCAAGACTTTGCAGAAGACTTTCCTTATTCTCTGATTCGATCAAGTCTCCGATAGGCGTACCAACTAGCTCAACCGGGTCATAACCCAGTAGGCGGAAGGCAGGATTCGCGAATATAATTTCCCGATCCGGGTCCAACTGAAATATCAGGTCTGGCACACTCTCCACAATGACCCGATAAAATTTTTCCCGGCGCATTACTTCATCCTGGGCTTTTTTGAGTTTAAGCTGGGTGGTTATCCTGCAAACGACTTCCTGTTCCTGAAAGGGTTTGGCAATATAATCGATACCACCCGCATTATATGACCGAACCAGGTCTTCGGTACTTGACATGGCAGTAATAAAAATAACGGGAATATCTTTGGTTTTCACATCAGCTTTCAGCTTGGCACAAACTTCGTAACCATCCATACCCGGCATTTTGATATCCATCAGAATCAGGTCTGGCTTATTCTTGCTGATCACCTCAAGAGCCTTTTCACCCGTTGGAGAAATAGAAATCTCCAAACCACTTCGTTGAAGAATATGGCCCAAAATATCCACATTCTCCAAAATATCATCCACAATGAGAATTTTCATTCCGGATATTTGATCTATATCAAACTCAATCATTTTTTATTTTATCAATCCTAAAAGTATCAGCAAAACATTCAGATAAATTCTTAAACATTATACGTGTTTCACACCCATTTAGGCCTATTTATATCTTTCAATTGCCCAAATATCGGTTAAGTGAAATTTACTATTCTCTAATTTTGATCTCAAAACTAGTACAGGTCTTGCTTTTATCGACCGATAAGTAAGCTATTGAAAGAGTTTTAACAGGAGAAAGATCATGGAAGATTTGGCACAGAATCAAAAAAAAACTGAAACACAAATTCAATCCAAGACTTACACTTCGAAAAAGTTTAGTTTTGAAGAAGATTTAAAAAGGCAAAATATCCATACTATGCTTGAAATTTACGGCGAAGAGTATATCGAAAAAATTGCAAATCTAACGCGATAAAAGTTTTTACGACCTGTTGACTTAAAAATAAAATTTGCCCAAATTACCGCAGGGAAAAGAGTGGTTGCCCACTCTGTTTATTTTGGTTTTTGCTGGATTGCTCAGAACGCCGATACCATTTCGCCGCCTCGTCCAAATCTTCCTCAACACCTTTTCCATTGATATACATCCAACCCAGGTTTCCTTGGGCTAGAGCATGACCTTGATCCGCCGCAAACCGATAGAGCCTAACAGCTTTTTCTGGATTCTTTTCAACTCCATCCCCATCTTCGTACATCATGCCAAGACGAAATTGCGCTTCAGAATCCCCTCGTTTTGCAGCCAGCCGGAACCAACTGGCGGCCTTGGAATAACTTTGGCGAACGCCCTTCCCTTCAACATGAAAAACACCCAGATTGTACTGAGCTATAATATTACCTTGCGCTGCTGAAAGCCGATACCATTTGACAGCATCTTGATAGTTTCGCTGGATCCCTATGCCTCGGCTAAACATATAGCCAAGGTTAAACTGGGCAATTTCATTACCCTGCTTGGCCGCAAGTTTGTACCACTTGACTGCTTTCTTGTAGCTCTGGGTAGCTCCCTTCCCCTTTTCAAACAGAGTCCCAAGCTTAAACTGGGCCAACTCATTCCCATTTTTCGCAGCGGCTTTATACCATTTGACCGCTCTATTGTAATCCTGAGAAATTCGTTCTCCAGACTCATACAACTGACCTAGATTGAATTGCGCCTGAGAGTTGTTTTGCTTGGCCGCTAAACGATACCATTTTATCGCTCTCTTATAATCCGGTGCCACTCCCTCGCCAATGTCATACATCAGTCCAAGGTTAAATTGCGCCGAAGGGTTACCCTTCTTGGCGGCTCGGGCATACCACATGATGGCTCTTTTAAAACTTTGCCGGATGCCTTTACCCTTGCTATAAAGCCATCCAAGATTAAACTGTGCGGAAGAGATTCCCTGCCTTGCCGCAAGCTTGTACCATTTGACAGCCTTTTTATAATCACGCTTAACGCCCTCCCCCTTGTCATACATCAGTCCAAGGTTAAACTGAGCTAGGGCATTCCCTCTTTTCCCCACAGGTTCCCAAATATCGAAAGCCGCATTAAAATCTCCTCGGTTAGCGGCATCCAGGCCATCTTGAAAGTCATCTGCGAATGCCGGCACTGCTAACAGTGCAAGCATAAGGACTAACGTAGCTGTGAAGTTTTTCTTCATTTGCATTTCAGGAGGGAACATTCTCAAATTCTTATTGGGATTATTTGTCTATCCATAGTATTATTTCGGCTTTAATTGGGGAAATCATGAAAGAAAAAGAGCCATTGGAAAAACGAAGAGAAAACCCCATTTTCACAGTCTGGGTTCACACTGGCTATGCGGTCCTAATCCTTTCTATGATAGGTTGGATGGTCTACATGGAGTTTTTTATGTAACCCCCAATCATCAAAAGCAGAGCCAGCTTCAAACTCATTGAATTATTAAGAGTTGGTTCAAAAAAACATCTTCAAGGCTTACATAAATATTTAACACTATGCCTTTCGATTTAGTTCCTAGCAAAACCTGACCAAACACATAACTACTAATATTTTATACTTTTACCCAAAAGATTCAAACAAAAAGATAAATCATGGCTAACGAAGAGCACTTAAAACTCATCAAACAAGGAGTGGATATTTGGAATGCATGGAGGGAAAAGTGTCCTGAAATACATCCAGATTTATCTCAGGCAGACTTAAGGGGTGTAAAGCTGCAAAAAATCAATCTTGGCAACACCAATCTTAAAGAAAGCAAGTTACAATTTTCCAATTTGACGGGAGCTCAACTGGGAGAAGCGAACCTGACTAAAAGTAAGCTACAAGAAGCCTGCCTACAAAGTGCCCACATGCAAAAATGTAATTTATCAGGAGCGGGGATGCTTGAAGCTAACCTTCAATATACCAACCTTGAAAATGCCAGTCTTGAAGGGGCCCAGTTTAATGAAGACACCCTCTTCAATCAAACTAATCTGAAAGGAGCTAACCTTTTGTTTGCAACCGGCCTTAGCACCTCTCAGCTCAGTCAAGCTATTACAGACAAGGAAACCCAGTTGCCCGATTACCTGGAAGAAGAAATGGACGATGATTTTCTCCTGCAATTCTAAGCATCATTAAACTTGTTTTACCAGGCTTTACAGAAACTTCCCCTGCTTTAGAGTCATTCCTAGTTATCCTGCAAAATTATTAGACACCGCTATAAAAAAGCAAGTCCAAGGAGCAGCCATAGGCCGCCAGTCCAAGCAAAGCCCAGCTAGGGAATAATTCTGACGATTAGCTCCCTCATAGTTCCCGCAAATTTCTTTTACATGCAGCCGCTTATTTTGTAAACTAATCAATACATTCTGCCCGGATATTTTGATCATTTTTACTCCATTGCCTATCGCCATTTAACTTTATCAACCCGAGATAAGACAAGTAATCATTTAAAATACAATTACTTATATTGGTCTCTGATTGCTTGAATTTTAAATCATAAGCTTATGCCTATTTGTGGCACTTATCTTGCTCTTTACTTCAGCAGATAACTTCTTTAAGACTATTCATCCAATAGGTGGCTCAGTTTAACGCTTAAAGTAGCTCCATGAACAAACTCAAGTTTTTCGGATCGCCGCTATGATAGATAAAGCTGAAATTTTAAAAGCCAAAATCCTTATGGTAGATGATGAGAGCTCAAACATCATTGTCCTGGAGTCGGCATTAAAACAGGCAAATTATAGCTGCATCACCAGCACAACAGACTCCAGAAAAGCGGCATCTCTATACCAGGAACTTAAACCAGACCTTGTTTTGCTAGATTTGAGAATGCCACATTTGGATGGCTTTCAGGTCATTGAGCAAATCAAGCAAATTGAAAATGATGACTCTTATGCGCCCATTCTGGTATTAACTGCAGAATCTGACCCATCGGTTCGCCTCAAGGCACTGCAGTTCGGCGCTCGGGATTTCTTGTCTAAACCTCTGGATCTATCGGAGGTGCTTTGCAGAATTCAAAATATTCTTGAAGTGCGGTTGCTGAATAAAAACCTTGGAGCTCAAAAAGATTTTGTTGAGCAGAGAGTGCTTGAAAGAACCGCCGATCTAAAACTGGCTAACCAACAACTTAAAAAAGAAATAGCCGAACGGGAACGATCAGAAAAAGAGTTGCAAAATGTTAATCAGCAACTTTTGCACGTCGAAAAACTTTCGGCTCTCGGTCAATTAGCCGCAAGTATCGCTCATGAATTCAACAACCCTCTGATGGGAATTCGCAATACCCTTGAACAGGTTCAGCAGGGAACCACCATGGAAGACTCTCTGAAAGAACTGGTGGAGCTTTCAATCAATGAGAGCAATCGCATCATGAACCTCGCTCATCAGCTTAAAGACTTTTACCGCCCTACTTCGGGAACACCTCAACCCTTGAACCTTCATAATGCTATTGATGACATGCTCATGCTCAAGAAGAATGATTTCAACAAAGAGAATATACAGTTGACCAAGGAGTACGTTGAGTGTTTACCCGATGTCAGAGTGGTGGAAGACCAGTTCAAACAGGTCATTTTAAACCTCCTGCAAAACTCAAATGAGGCCTGCAAAAAGGGTGGAGCAATAACTATTCGCACCAAAGTTCTCAATTCAAACGTTGAAGTAGAAATTGAGGATACCGGGCAGGGCATAAAACAGCAACACATGGAAAAAATTTTTGACCCTTTCTTTACGACTAAGGGAGAGGTTAAAGGCACAGGCCTGGGGCTTTCTGTCAGTTACGGAATCATTAAAAAACATGGCGGAGATTTAAAAGTCCGAAGCACCGAGGGACGAGGGACTCAATCCATAATCACCCTTCCCATTAATTCAAATGGAGAAGAATCAATTTAAAGGTCTAATTATTAAGAACAATATTTTTGGGAATAATAAATATGAGTACCAGCGAAAAAGTTTTTTTAGTTGATGACGAAAAAGTGGTCCGCTTATCCCTCAAAAGAGAACTTCAAAATAAAAACTTTGAAGTGGAAGATTTTGATTCCGCACAAGATGCTCTGGCTTCCATTTCACCAGATTGGCCAGGCGTATTGGTGAGCGATGTAATAATGCCAAAAATGAATGGCCTGACCTTGATGGAAAAAGTCAAAGAAGTAGACCCGGAAATCCCCGTCATCCTCATTACAGGCCAGGGGAATATCTCCATGGCAGTCCAGGCGATCCAAAACGGAGCTTATGAATTTTTAGAAAAACCTTTTGCTACCGAAACCTTCATAGATGCCATTAAACGGGCAAAGGAAAAGCGCCGCCTTGTTATGGAAGTGAGGAACCTCCGATCCAAAATCAACCACCAAAACGACACTAAGAATATGATTGTAGGGAAGTCCCCTTCCATCGAACGTCTTCGTCAGGTTATTTCAAATATCGCCGATGCCGATGCCGACATACTTATTTTTGGAGAAACGGGAACGGGAAAAGACCTCATCGCTCAAAATATTCATCAGTCCAGCAAAAGAAGCAATCATAAATTTACAGCTATCAATTGCGGGGCTATGCCTGAAAATATTATTGAGAGTGAGTTGTTCGGTCATGAAGCAGGGGCCTTTACCGGCGCAGACCGTAAAAGGATCGGAAAATTTGAGCACTCCAACAAAGGAACCGTTTTCCTGGATGAAATTGAAAGTATGCCCCTGCACCTTCAGGTAAAGCTTCTCCGTGTGATTCAAGAAAAAGCGATTGAGCGAGTCGGTTCCAACGAACTCATACCTCTGGATATCCGTATTATTGCCGCAACAAAAACAGATCTAAAATTAGCCAGTGAACAAAACCTGTTCCGGGAAGATTTGTATTATCGCCTCAATGTGGTTCAAATCGCTCTCCCCCCTCTGCGCGAGCGGGTTGAAGATATCCCATTATTGTTTCATCATCTAATATTGGATGCCTGTTCACGCTACAATCAGAAAACACCGCCGGTCCCTTCTCCAGAGCTTATTATTGCTCTCCAGTCTCGCAAGTGGGAGGGAAACGTTCGTGAACTTAAAAATGAAGCCGACAAATTCGTCCTGGGCCTTCCCGATACCAGCACCCCAAGCGCAGAAAATGATATTCAGGTTTCTATTCAACAAACACTTAAGAATCCTCCTACCGGATTGAATAACCAATTAGCCGCTATAGAAAAAAGTCTGATCTCTCAAGAACTGACTCGCAATAAAGGGGATATCAAAAAAACTTATACCAATTTGGGCCTTTCCCGGCAAACTCTTTACAATCGCCTCAAGGCTCTAGGCCTGAAACGTAAATATTTTATTTAAACGGGCTATGGGTTTTTGGAAATCCGCTCCAAAACCAGAATTTTCATGGAAAAAGGATTGCCCCTCAAAGCGGGCTTTCCTCTTTTTGCTTCCTTTCCTACAAACTTTTTAACCTCATTAGTAACTCTCAAGGCACATTGCTCCCTATCAAAATGGGCCTCCTCATTTTTGAAGCGCCCTCTCCCTATAAAAACATTTAAACACACTTCACTGGTGAATATAAAAAAATTGGAACAAATCACAACAAAAAAACATCAGCATTTTTATCTCTACACTGTTAAATAAGCCCTTATAAGATTATCAGGTTTTTGGCATACCTTTTGCTTTACTTATGTTTAGTTAAAGTGAAAAGCATTTAGAGTTTAATCAAGGAAACTAACTACCTGTCTTAAATTAGGACCCATTATTGGGAATAAGCTTTTACCCGAAATAAGTTCCTAACTACACAAAATATTTTGGAGGAAAAAAAATGAATATGCTCGCCACCCAATCATCTGCAAGTAAATCTGGATTTCTCGGCCTGTTTGGTGGAGGAAATGGCAGTAATGGTTTAATGAAATCTTCGGGAGGTCTGCTTTCCTGCCTGGACAATGTTCAAGCAAATGTGCTGGTGGCGGATACAAATTTCACTCTCGTTTACGCCAATCAAAGTGCTGTGAACACCTTGGAAACCATCAAGGACCAGATTAATGAAGCATTTGGGGTTAACCTGAACGATATCGTCGGTGGTTCCATCCACCGGTTTCATAAAGACCCGCAAAAGATTGAAAGAATTTTACGCAATCCTTCTGCTTTGCCGCACACGGCTGAGTTTGGTTTTGGTGGGGTGACGCTTGCCGCTACCATAAACTCAATCAACGATTCCAATGGTATGATTTCCGGTTATGTCGTCAACTGGGAAGATGTCACCAAAATCAATATCACGAAACGGGCTATGGATAGGGTCAACTCAATGATGGAGAACGCCCCGGTTAACGTCATATATGCCGATAAAGATAGTTTTGAAATCACCTATGTCAACCCTGCTTCCATAAAGACGTTAAAAACCATTGAACAATATTTACCCATTCCTGTGGATAAATTGATGGGACAATGCATAGATGTTTTTCACAAGAACCCCGCGCACCAAAGAAAACTTCTTTCTGATCCCAATAACCTGCCGCATCGTACAGAAATACAAGTTGGGCCTGAGATCCTCGATCTTCTGGTCAGCGCTATTTATGATGAAAACAAGAACTACCTGGGACCGATGGTCACTTGGGACGTTATAACTCAAAAGTTAAAGACCGAGAATGAAGTCGCCCGAGTTAACTCCATGATGGAAAATGCCCCAGTGAACGTGCTTTTTGCTGATGCAGAAACCTTTCAAATCACCTACGTCAACCCAGCATCCGTTACAACATTAAAAACCATTGAACAACATCTTCCTATTCGAGTGGACCAATTAATGGGTTCATCCATAGATGTTTTCCACAAGAACCCTGCACATCAGCGCAAAATTCTATCTGATCCCAATAACCTGCCACATCGTGCAGAAATACAAGTGGGTCCTGAGGTCCTCGATCTTCTGGTCAGTGCTATCTATGATAAGGATAAAAATTACCTCGGGCCCATGGTTACCTGGGAAGTGATTACCGAAAAACTGGCGGCTGAAAAACGCGAAAAAGAACAGAACGAAAACATGCAGAAGGTTCTTAACAATGTTGCGGAAAAAGCCCAGACCCTTGCCGGAGCCTCAGAGGAGTTGACCGCCACCAGCCAGCAAATGGCCGGAAATGCGGAAGAGACTTCGGCTCAGTCCAATGTCGTCTCTGCCGCCTCCGATCAGGTGAACCAGAACATTCAAACGGTAGCTACCGGTTCGGAAGAAATGAGCGCAAGCATAAAAGAGATTGCTCATAACGCCAACCAGGCTACCAAAGTCACCAGCGATGCGGTTCAGTTGGCCGAGACCACCAACAAGACAGTGACCCAGTTGGGAGTCAGTTCGGCTGAGATTGGCCAAGTCATCAAAGTCATCACCTCGATTGCGGAACAGACCAATCTATTGGCCTTGAATGCCACCATTGAAGCAGCACGTGCTGGTGAAGCAGGTAAAGGATTCGCCGTAGTCGCCAACGAGGTCAAGGAACTGGCTAATCAGACTGCCAAGGCTACCGAGGAAATCAGCAGTAAAATCTCCGCCATACAAACGGATACTCAGAGTGCTGTAACTGCTATTGGTGAGATCAGCGGGGTTATTGGCCAGATCAGCGATATCTCCAACACCATTGCCAGTGCGGTGGAGGAGCAGTCGGCCACCACCAACGAGATCACCCGTAATGTCACCGATGCCTCCCGCGGATCTCAAGAGATTGCCGAGAATATTGCCGGTGTGGCTCAGGCGGCTCATAGCACCACCGAAGGTGCTACGGATACTCAAACAGCAGCGAGTGAATTGTCTAAACTGGCGGCAGAAATGCAAAATATTGTCAGCGAGTTTAATGGCTAAACAGTCGGTATTTGCATTGAAGGGCTTCGGTTAAAAACCCGAAGCCCTTCAATAAACTCCCAACAGTTTCGGGAACTTTATCTGGAGGTAAGGCCCGTGAATACTAAAGAAATAAGGAAGGAATCAATCATGCAAGCCAATGAAATGATCTTGGAGTTTGTGGCCGAGAGTCGTGAGAACCTGGATCGGTTTGATCAGGACCTGATTAGCCTGGAAGAAACTCCCCATTCCCCGGAATTATTAGAAGGTATTTTTCGAACTATCCATAACATCAAGGGTAGCTGCGGATTAATTGGTTACACCAAGCTCGAATCTCTAACCCACTCTGGTGAAAACTTTCTAGATGCGCTTCAGCAGGGCAAGGTAGCACCAACTCCAGAAATCATGAATATCCTGCATGAACTGTCAGATTCAATACGCAGAATATTCACATCTGTAACTAAACAGGGAAATGAAGGAGATCATAATTTTTCTGGATTAATTGAGTCCATGGAACGCCTGCGGGCAGATGCGACTGGAAAACCAGCCTCAGGAAATGGGAATGGTGCAAAGCCTGCATCCCTTTTTGAGAGAATGGGTGGACAAGAAGCGGTCGATGCAACGGTCAACCTGTTTTACGCAAAAGTTCTAAATGACGACCGTATCAGTCATTTTTTTGAAGGCGCAGACTTGAACCACCTTCTGAATAAGCAAAAAGAGTTTTTGGCTTTCGCGTTTGGCGGCCCCAGTAATTATGACGGAAGAGGACTCAGGGAAACGCACAAATATCTTGTAGAAGAGAAAGGCCTGAACGAAAGCCATTTTGATGCGGTCATAGAAGACTTTGGAACGACCTTGATGGAATTGAAAGTTCCCGGTGATTTAATTGGGGAGGCGGCCCGCATAGCGCTTTCTGTTAAAAATGATGTTCTGAATCGAACAAAATCAGAACCCTCCAAAAAAGAAATAGCCCTAACTAAAGAGGCTCCTGAAGTGTCAGGTCTTACGCCCGGGAACGGAAAACCTGAAGTAACCCCATCCAATGGAAAAGTTAAAAAATCTTCTGGCTCAGGTACGGCAAAAAAGGAAGAGCGCAAGCTGGAGGATTCCAGTATTCGCGTTGATGTCCAGTTGCTTGATAAGCTGATGAACCTGGTTGGAGAACTGGTCTTAGCTAGAAATCAGGTTCTGCAGTTTAGTTCCTCTCACCATGATGCCAGCTTCATGGAAACTTCCCAGCATTTAAATTTGGTGACTTCTGATCTTCAGGAAGGAGTGATGAAAACGCGGATGCAGCCTATAGGCGGAATTTGGAGCAAGTTCCCCAGAATAGTTCGTGATTTGTCCATGGAATGCGGCAAGAAAATTCGCCTTGAAACGGAAGGAAAAGAAACGGAGCTGGACAAAACCTTGATCGAGGCGATTAAGGATCCGCTAACACATATTATACGTAACTCAGTAGACCATGGGATAGAAATCCCCGATGTAAGACGCGACCTAGGTAAACCTGAGGAAGGCGTTTTACAGCTGAAATCCTACCATGAGGGAGGACAGGTCATTATTGAAATCACAGATGATGGCGGTGGAATTGACCCCTCTATCCTCAAAGAAAAAGCCTTGAGCAAAGGTTTGATCACCAGCGAGCAGGCTGCAAAAATGGGCGAGCGCGAATTGGTGAACCTTATTTTCATGCCTGGGCTTTCTACAGCGAAAGCAGTTACAAATGTATCCGGTCGTGGTGTCGGGATGGATGTGGTTAAAACCAATATTGATAAAATTGGTGGAACGGTTGATATTCATACCTGTCAAGGGGAAGGCACCACCCTGAAAGTAAGAATTCCTTTAACCCTGGCAATTATTCCAGCTTTGATCGTTTCAACAGGAGGCAACCAGTATGCAATACCTCAAGTGAATCTGCTGGAGCTGGTCCGTTTGAATGAGGAGCAGTCTGAAAAAGCGATCGAAACGATTCAAGGGACCCCGGTATATCGTCTTCGAGGTAACCTTTTGCCCATCATAAATTTGAATTCTGAACTGGGAATTTCAAAAAATGAAAGTGCTCAAACAGCGACCAATATTGTTGTTTTAAACGCCAATGAAAGACAGTTTGGCCTCGTCGTTGAGCAGATCTGTGATGCGGAGGAAATTGTAGTGAAACCCTTGGGAAACCAATTGAAGGGAATCGCAGGTTTTTCTGGAGCAACCATTATGGGAGACGGAAGCGTGGCACTGATCCTTGACATAATGGGTCTGGCTCAAAAGGCACAGGTAGTCCGTGAAAACCAGGAGCAAGCCATGGCAGATTCGAAAGATAAAAGCCTGGCAGACAATGAGGTTACTGACAAGGAAACCTTATTGATCTTTAGAGTTGGAGAAAAAGGACGAAACTCCATCCCGCTTTCTACTGTCGCACGCCTGGAGGAATTCAAATGTTCGGACATTGAACGCTCAGGAAACAATGACGTCATTCAATACCGAGGAGAAATCATACCTCTTATTGATCTTTTAAATTTTTTCGATTCCAGCCAACAGGTCAAAAAGAATGCAACGATTCAAACGATCATATACACGCACCAAAATAAAAGTGTAGCCCTGGTGGTCGATCAAATTCTTGATATTGTCGAAGAAAATATAACTGTAAAAAGATCTCTTACACGGAAAGGAATCCTGGGAACGGTAGTGGTTCAAGATTTGGTCACGGACTTGATTGACATGGAGGGCATTGTTCGTGAAATGGACCCAGCATTTTTTGATGACCACCAAGAGGTTTTGAGTTTAACCCATTAATGGTCATTCCTGTTTCTAATTCTTGATGAAAGGATCGATATGAAATCAATTGCTGGCTGTACTCCGTTCCTTTAGATAAAGAATATGCAGCTCCATGATTGAAAAAAACTTGAGGAAGTAAGCCATGAATGATCAAAAACAGTTTTGCACATTTTACCTTGAGGATCGTTTTTTTGGTGTCGAAGTGGAACGGGTGCAGGAAGTTTTTCGCTACCAGGAAATGACGCAGGTTCCACTTGCTCCCTCAGTGGTTCGAGGATTGATCAATCTCAGAGGACAAATCATTACAGCCATTGATTTGAGACGTCGGCTAGGAATGAAAGACCTTCCAGGTGACAAGAAACCCATGAATGTAGTTATCAGGACCGATGATGATGTAGTGAGCCTCCTGGTTGACCGCATCGGAGATGTTCTCGAGGTGGGGGATGAAGCCCTTGAGCCTCCTCCCGAAACATTGGATGACGTAGCACGCCAATTGATTCATGGAGTCTATAAACTCAAGGACGCCTTATTGTTGACCATTGACACAAAAAAGACTTTGGATATTTCTTCCTGATTAATATTGGTAGTTCTCAGGAGAATTCCAGTTGTCGAATGGACTCTACAATGGCTGAGGTCGCACGGGAGCTGATAAACTTTTGCTGGTCATACCCCTTTACCATGTCCCAGGCTTGATCAGGATATTTTTCAATCAGGGGAAAGGCAACATCATCCAGCATCCATTGCCCATGGCGGATATCCTCTTGGATATGAAGATCCCAATAGCTGACCCCCTTTCCACCCATTTCCAAACGCTCACCAGCCATTTTGATATTTTGAAACGCAGCAGGAACAGAAACTTCCGTGTAGAGCAAACCACCGATATAACGTAAAAAGTTTTTCTTACGCTCGGAAAGAAAAAAACTATGGTTAATATTTGCCAGCACCTCCCACGGCGCAAGATCAAAATAAACTTCCGGCCTTGAATCTAAATCACATTCTTCCAGCATGAGTGCGAAATGTGTGGAATGCTTTCGCGAAAATTTTCCACTACCATATTCTTCCCATAAAATCCGCGTCAGCATCGTCTGCACTTCGTTTCCGACACCTCCAAGCATACGGGAAAGCTGACTCGCTTCCACCAGACCGTCCAGGGAAGTTATAGCGAGCAATTGCTGGTACCCGGCTTTTGAAATCTCATTACGAATGACCAAACCATCCGGCGACGGCTCGGGTTGCAGGTCATCCTGCACACGATCACGAAGAGCCCCGCGGAGATCATCGGAATTGCGCATGATGTTATTACCATCCTCCCAATCCTGCCAGGCATTCTCAATTTTCATTCGTAATGAAAACAGGAAACTGGAATCTTCATTGGCATAATTGTCTAATCCGTCATACCAAAAAAGTTTCAAACGGTTTATGCGATATAGAATTCTCTGCAAAAGCAAGCGTGCTTGAGGGCAACCCGCACCACTTTCAAATGCGGCAGACAAAGAAACTTCAAGTTCCAACTCAAAACTTTCAACCCGATCAGGGTTTCCCGCAATGACTCTATCCAGATTATTCAAATTCATCAAACCTACGAACTCATCCTCCAATTCCTGGTAGGTATAATCTAGGGCTGTAGAATCTGTTTGTGAATTAAAATGCATTGAATTGAGTATTTTAAATTAGAATTCGAGTCTATCTGTTTAAACGACAACCATCAACCAATAGACATCATGAATGCAGGAAAAATTATCCTACAGAATTTGATCGAGCTAATAAAATAAGGTGTAAAAAGAGGTTCATAAAAGTACTATAACAAATGAAATTAACAGGGTCAAATTCACCCAGCCGAGAAAGGAGCTGCACTCTTGTTTGAAACAAAAACCCTGAAAGCCGGGTCCGCATCAATTTCTCAGGAGGATCAATTTGCAAGCGCAGTTCATAAGGGCCTCTCACTTGATAACAAGTGTTTACCCTCCTGGCTAATTTTTGATAGCGCTGGAAGTGTGATTTTCAAGGCGATAACAGAGCTCGCAGAGTATCTTCCCGCAGCATGTGAATTTGAAATCATTCGTAACCATAAAAACAAAATTGCAAAACTTATTTCCGGTGACAAATTCAACCTTATCGAGTTGGGTTCAGGGGATGGTTGTAAGACCAGGATTCTCATCGAACATTTACTCAATGAAAATTTCGGTTTTCATTATTTCCCCATAGATATTTCCAGCGGAGCGGTCACAAACCTGGTTCGATCCCTGGAAGCTGAACAGCAAGACACCCACCTTCAAGTTACAGGTTTGATCGGAGATTATTTTGATGGTCTCAACACCATTACACAAGAAGGTTCAAAGCAAAACCTGGTCCTCTTTTTAGGAGTAACCCTGAACAATATGGACCGGGATACAGCCCGATCATTTCTCAAAAATTTATGCGAGACGCTGGGACCAAAGGATTACTTATTGATTGGATTTGACCTCATGAAAAACCCTAAACTGCTTTATTCTGCCTACAATAACCAGCTATTTGAAAAATTCAATCTGCATCTTCTGGATCGCATTAATCAGATGCTCGGAGCAAACTTTAATAAAAATAACTTTGTGCAACAAGGCCAATACAACCCAAATACCCGCGCAGTTGAAAGTTATCTATACAGCACATGCAACCAAACTGTACATATTAAGTCCTTAGACGAAGACTATCATTTTAAAGCTTGGGAAACGATGCAGACGGAACAATCTTTTAAATTTACTCTTGAGGAAATAGAAAGCCTCGCCACTGAAAGCGGGTTTCAAATCGAGGAACATTTATTTGATTCGCAGAAATATTTTGTAAACTCGATTTGGAGGGTTGCTCCCTAAACAGGTCGTCCCCCCTGCGTATAAAGGAGGCTTACAACTTCCTAGACCCAAAATTTACCAGGGAAATCAGGAAAGGTGTGCCCATCAGGCAACTGTTCTTTTCAGAACATCCAGGTTCAGGCAGGTCCGAGCCTCATTTTTTCCTTTGGAAAAGCAAATCTCATAGGCCCCCACTTTGGAAAAAGAAAGGTCAAAGGTTTGCCCGGGAATGAATTTGGATACGGAAAGGATTTCTTTGGCGATAGGTGGTTTTGTCACGGTCAAGTTATACAAGTTTGTTTGAAAGGTATTGCTCACTTGAACAGGAACATTTTGAAAAATTTTTAAAGGACCCTGTCCCAGCACATTCAAGGATATCACTCGAGGTTCTGCCTTCACCAGACCCACAGAAATGCCGAGTGAAAACAGCAAACAAAAAATAATTTGTGTAATGCGCATGTTTTGGCCTTTGCATTAAGTCGATATTCAGCCTTATAAGTATAAAGACCGAAGGAGCTCTTAAGTATCAGCCATTCACCTTCGCGCCCTACATCATTAAACTGAGAACGGGATAGGCATTTGTCCTACAGCGCGAAAATGGGTTCACTCGTATCAGAATTGCTTTTTCACCCAAAAAACTATAAATAGAAGAGATTACCCTTATTTTTATATTGTCAAATTAGTTGTTGAACCGATTCACTCTCTCTAGAATAATGGCTGATATGAAAATCCTTAATGAATCAAAAACTCCCCTCTGGAAGCTCAATATTTTCCGAGGGCTTTTCTTCTTATTAGTTTTTTATGTTCCAGGCCTGGAAGCCTCCCAGCAAACTCAACCCATAAAACCAGGTAAAATCCAAAAAGTCCGATTGTATACAGATCGCGCAGAGATATTTCGGAAAACTGCAATACACCTGCCTAAAGGCTCTTCGGATACGGTAATAGGTCCTTTCCCAACTTCAATGATTATAGATTCTATAAGAATCTCGCCTGAAACCGATTCCCTCATTCAAATAGGAAATTTTTCAATCCAAAAAACTTACCAAACTAGATTCCTCGATGATTCAATTCAAAAACAGGAAGCCCGGGTCGATCAGTTGCGGTTGAAACATAATTCCATTAGAGATGAGTTGGGCAATTTGGAGCACCAGCTAAACTATATTGAAAGTCTTTCCGGAGAAAAAAATCAATCCAATGTTTTGCCTGGCCCGGATTATTGGGACTCTGTTCTTGAGTTCAAAGCCACTCGCGGAAAAATAAGAAGAGATCGCCACAGAGAAACTTTAATCAAATCTCAAGTTGCAGAAAAATTTCTCTTGGTAGAAGAGAAAAAACTTGCCGACATGAAAGCAGGAACGAAAAAAGAGGCTAACTATATCCAAGTTAACCTCAGATCGAATCAATCCACTACGACCCACATTGACATCTCTTATCAAATAAGAAATACAAGTTGGAAACCTGCTTACAGGCTCCGCACAGACACTCAACAACAATCAATCGCATTCGAATACATCGGACAAATAAGCCAAAAAACGGGTGAAGATTGGGATGATATCTCGTTAGAGCTGACAACCAGTCAACCTTCGCGAGGAACCACCCCGCCAAAGTTACGCCCCTGGGTTGTAGACTATCCCTCTCACGCAAAAATGGAGGCCCTTTCATTTCAGGAAAACAGTCGCGCCCTAAAGCGAAGCGCACCTCAACGGGATAGTGCTGTTTTGATGAATACAAAAGTTATCCAGTCAGGTGTTTCGTTCACCTATCAGATCCCTGAAAAACAAACTATTGCAACGGGATCTAATAATTATCGTTCCCTGATATTTAGTGACCGGTTCGATGCGGAATTGATATACACAGCAATACCTAAAAACGTTCAAAAGGTATTTCTCAAGGCCAAAACTCAAAACTCAAGCCCTTACCATTTGTTACCCGGCCCTATCAAAAATTTCGTAGATGGAAGTTTTGCTGGAAAGTCCTGGATTAAAAACACAGCACCGGGACAAAAAATGGAAATGGGCCTGGGACTGGATGAATCCATCAAGGTTGAACGCAAACTTATCAAGAAGGAAGGTGGCGAGGAAGGAATCTTCAACCAAACTGCAAAACAGCGCTACATTTTTGAAGTCAGCTTGGAAAACTTTAAAGATGTGCCCATCCAAATTGAACTAAAGGATCAACTTCCCCTCTCTTATCAGGAAGAGATTAAGGTACAAATCAATCAAATCAAACCCACGCCTGACCAAAAAGATAAACAAAATTTTATTACCTGGAAAATTCGTCTTGCCCCCAAGGAAAGTAAAACAGTGACTTTGGATTTTCAAGTGGAATACCCTGAAGGAAAGACAGTTCGGGGTCTCTGATACTTTTTTTATTTATTCCGTAGTTTCCAGATTCCCAGTGGGCAAAGAAAAGTAAAACGTAGCCCCCTGACCGAGTTGGCTATCCACACCAATGCTACCTTGATGTTCTTCCACAATTCTCTGAGCAATAGCCAACCCCAAGCCAGAACTGCTTTCACCCCCCGTGGGTCGGGCGCTTAATTTTTGAAAATGCTGGAATAGCTGCCCCTGCTCATCTGGGGAAATCCCTGGCCCGTCATCCTTTACGCTGACAGTCATGATTTCTCCCGTCGACTCCAGCTTGACAAAAACCTCTTTATCCGGCGGTGAATACTTAACCGCATTACTGAGAAGATTATCCATCACCTGCCCCATACGGTTTGCGTCAAAATAAAATTCCGGAACCTCTTCCAAATCCGCATGGAGGACAATATTTTTTTTATCCGCCAAAATCTGTTGCAGATGGATTTTCTCTTCAGCGAGTTTTTTTATGGATGCTTTTTCGGGGTTCAGTTTCAACTGCCCACTCTCAATCACCGAGATATCCAAAAGGTTGCTGATCAACTCCAACATATTTCCACTGACATTTTTAATGCTTGTTAAAAATTCCTGTCGTGTATCCTCCTTGACTTGCATTCCTTTATCTAAAAGAAATTTCGAATAACCACGAATCGAAGCAAGAGGATTCCTGAGATCGTGCGATGCCATTCCAAGAAATTTATTTTTTAAATCGTTCAACTCAACCAGCTTCTGGTTTGCCTGAGTCAATTCTTCCGTACGAACCCGAACCTCACTCTCCACAACACGAGTTCGCGATGCCATTATCTCGATGATAATAGATAGAAACAGGGCTCCTGATAAAATGGCAAGCCCCACCCAAAACGCATTTAATGTTTGAGGCCCACCGCGAAACTCTTCAGTAACCTGCCAAACCAAAAACCAGCGACGGTTGGAAACAGTAACAACGTTGGTGATCTTCATGGCTGGATTTTTTAAAGAATTACCATAAAGTAGATTTTCTGGAACCAGATCACCTTCCTCGTAAACAGTTAAATTCATTCCATTGGGAATATAAGGATTGAGCATTTGATCAATCATGTCCCCAACTCGATAAATACCAAGCACAAAACCTTTTAAATGCTCCCGTCTTTCTTCAGTTCGTTCTGGGTTCTTTCCTCCATTATAATAAGGAGCAAGAATTATCATATCCAATTGTGATCGGGCGTTGGGTACCGGCCCAAACCGTGAAGCCGCAACTTCTCTTCCCGTATCTCTCGCGGTATTGGTGAGTTCTAACAATTTCGGATCAGAAGCCAGATCAAAGCCAAGCGTCTGCTCATTGCCGGGAATAGGTTCTACATAATGTACCGGAAAATATTCCTGCTTTGCCTCGGAGGGACCTGACGATGAAAAGACATGAAACTCTACATATCCCATAGAACGGGTAATGCCTTCAAACCCTTCCCTTTCCGAGTGGTCAATAAGCGGAATCCACTCAAAGGCCTGAATGAAGGGATGGTTCCTTAAAAGAGGCTGGACATAAGCTCCAAACTCTTCCCGACTTACAAATTCTGAAGAATTATAAAGGGACACTATGCCTCCCAATTCCCTCTTCACTACTTCCAGTTCTCCAGTCAGAATAAGAGTGTCTTCCAGAACCTCCTGCTCCAATTCATTGAACCAGGTTTTCTGAGCACGATCGCGAGCAATACCCCAACTCACAATAGCCAAAACCAATCCTGCCAACAAAACCCCTCTAGTTTGACTTGCCAACGATCCCATTTGAAATTTTCACCTTTCCTTGAAATTGTGAACACCATCAGTTTATCATTTTTTTCTTAAATTTTGCGGAGTGGGCTACAATCAATGAATGATAAGCCTAACCTATTGATTTGAATTAAAATGGCCACTGAGTTGATATTCGTAGTCGATGATGATTCCCCGCTGAGAGGCCTGATGAAGGCGCTTTTGGAAGACCAGGGCTATGCAGTGCAAAAATTCGAAAGCGGAAAAGCCTTGCTTGACGCACTGGAGGACAATCCTTCTCTGATCCTCCTCGATGTGATGATGCCCGGCCTGAGCGGCCAGGAAACTTTAAAACAAATCAAAGCCACCCACCCAGATATACCTGTGGTCATGCTCACCAGCGTTGACAAAGTCGAAACCGCTGTCGAAGTGATCAAGCTAGGTGCTTATGACTATCTTTTAAAACCTGTTGATGAAACCCGTCTTTTTACCTGTCTGGATAAAGCCTTTGAACAAAGAAACCTGGTCCGCAAAGTCCACCACCTGCAAAGCGAAGTGGACCGTCTATCCGGAAAAGATGAAATCATAGGCAATAGTAATGCGTTAAATGAAACACTAAAAAAAGTTCATCAGGTCGCACCCACCAAAGCCAGCGTACTCATTCTCGGAGAAACCGGAACCGGAAAAGAACTCATTGCCCGCGCCGTTCATCGTAACAGCACCTACGCCAAAGGACCTTTTGTAGATATCAATTGCGGAGCCATTCCCGAATCACTACAGGAAAGCGAATTGTTCGGCCATAAAAAAGGGGCTTTCACCGGCGCCACCGAATCTCGACCCGGAAAACTGGAGCTGGCAGATGGAGGCACCCTGTTTCTCGATGAGGTGGCGGAAATGAGCCTCTCCACCCAGGCCAAATTGTTGCGCTTTTTGCAGGAAAAATATTTAGAGCGCGTGGGAGACACCCAAAAAATACAGGTTGATACCCGGGTAATCTGTGCGACCAACAAAAATCTTAAAACATTGATTGAAAAAGAAGCCTTTCGAGAAGACCTTTATTATCGGCTGGCCGTCTTTCCCATAGAAGTCTCCGCCTTGCGGGATAGAGTAGAAGACATTCCTCCGCTTTGCAGCCATTTCCTTAAAAAACATCAAAAAGATATTGGCAAAGAAATCCTGTCAGTCAGTGATGAAGCCATGCAGATTTTGCAGGAATATTCCTGGCCCGGAAACATCCGCCAACTCGAAAACACTCTTTATCAGGCCATGATCGTCACCTCCTACGACACTCTGGACGCCGACTGTTTACCCGAAGACGTCTTCGACTCTTCAGCTCCTACTGATGAAAAGATAAATGCAAAAACCGAGGGTCTCACTCCCTACCATGAAGTGGTCAAGCAAACTCTAAACCAGGCCTTGGAACAAACCGACGGAAATATCCCCGGTGCGGCGAAAGCTTTGGGAATCAGCCGCAGCACGTTTTACCGCATGCTAAAAAAATACCAGTTAACCTAGTTCCCCTCTGACACAATCCCATAATGGGACGGCTTCGTCCCGATATGGCATTTTCCGAATCGACTCCCCATTCCCTTCCGCAATAGCTTTCTCTAAACCTCTTGTTAAATAACCGCTTAAAGACTTTATTTTTTCTCCATCTTTTTCGGCATGAGCCTTGCTCTCTAATAGATTAGAAATACTTGAAAGGAAGGCAAGCCATGAAAAACTTAATCTCAAAGGGAACCCTGGCACAACCTAGCGGTGCCGGACCATGCCCCGAGGGAACGACTTGCATTCAAATTTTTCTGAGTGCAAGTGCGGGCAACGGAGCCTTCCCCGTTGTCTGCAGTTGGGGCCGGGATGGACCTCCTTTTCCCGGCCCCACCCCAAAATTTAATTAAGACAAGCAGGAACAACAACAAGAGGAAGGAGAATCATCATGAAAAAATTAAACTTAATAGCAGTCACTACCGTAATCACACTGGCCCTGGCGGGTAATGTTCACGCAAAGAAAGCCAGCTATGAAGAAGCAAAGGTTTCCAATGGGGGGTCTATTACAGGAAGCGTTATGTTCAAAGGAAACGTCCCCGCGCCTATCCTGGAAGATTTGAGCAAAGGCAAAAATGCCGAGTTCTGCGCCACCCACCCCGATACACAAGAGGGAGGTATCCGACCCAGGCAGAAAGTAGAGGTTAAAGATGGAAAACTTCACAACGCAGTGATCCTGATCGAAAATATCAGCAAAGGCAAAGCCTGGTCTGAAAAAACTGTGAATTTCGATTTCCGGCAATGTGATATTTTCCCCAAGGTAACGGTCATCCGTAAAACACCAAAAGGTATGAAAGAAGGCTTGGTGCAAGTGACCAATCAAGACGAGAACACTCTGCACAACCCACACGGTTATTCCATTAAAGGAGCGAATCGTAAAACGCTGTTTAATAAACCGCTTCCTTCTAAAGGGTCTATTGCCGATGTCACCAAGTCCCTCAAGCGATTAAAAGCTAAAAAGGATTCCCATTTTTTCCTGCAATGCGACCAGCATAACTACATGGAAGCAGATGCGCGAATCGTTTGGAATCCTTACTACACCGTGAGCACAGACTCATTCACCTTGGATAATATTCCTGCCGGTACTTACAAAGTCACCGCATGGCATCCTTATGTAGGGGAAATGACTCAGGAAGTCACGGTAGCAGAAGGAGCAAAAATCAACGCTAACTTTGAATTGACAGCGAAGTAATTTCGGCCTCCCTATCCTCCTTGTCATGGGTAAATTAGCCTCCCCTAGGCAAGGGGGATCGAGGGGGTTGGGATTAAAACTTGAGAAACGTATTCATCAACAAGAAAGAGGAGAAACCAAAATGAAAAAAACCTTACTAATAACTGCAATAAGCATCCTGTTCTTCACCACCTCCACCTGGGCGGCCAGCAACTGTCCACAACCAAGGAAAACTAAATCGGCCCCTTCGAATATCGCATCGATGGATAAAACTGCCAAGGCGAACGCGGAAAATGGCAAAAAGATCTACGCCAAAAAAGCAAAACCTTTGGCCTGTAAAATGTGTCACGGAAAAAAGGGCGATGGCATGGGCAAACTGGGTAAAGCGTTAAAACCTAATCCTCGCAACTTCACTTGTAGCGATACCATGAAAGATGTTTCGGCCGGACAAATGTTCTGGATCATCAAAAATGGTTCCCCCGGAACCGGGATGGTCGCTCACAAAAAATCTATGAAGGATAAAGAGATCTGGGATGTCGTGAAATACATCCGCCAAAGCTGGGTCAAGTAAAGGTGGGGGTTTGGAACCGGGGGTAGGCTTAGGCCTATCTCCGGTTTTTATTTTTGTTCAGCCTTATTTAATTTTTCCAGTTCGTATTTTTTGATGAGGCCTTCCAGTTTTTCATTGAATGCTTTGGACTGGGTGATCTCCCTGCCCCATTCACTGCCAATCTGCCCTGCTTCGCGGCTGATCTTGGGCATTTGTTCTTTCCACTCATTCCAAAACGGAGTCTCAAACATGGTGATGAGTTTTTTGACTGTCTCGGGCGACATATGCTTTTCATAAACCGGAATCACCCGCTCTACCAATTCATCCATTTCTTTCTTTCCCATCAATTTATTAAAATCCCCCCAGAACGCCTCGGGAACTTTGGGAAAGCTCCCCGTCACCATCATTGAGACATTGTTCAGGAGAGAGTCCTGCATATAATCCAATTGGTCCAGAATACCGGAAACTTTAAGCAGTTTACGAATGTCCTCGGTTTTGTCCGTGGCAGAAAAAACCGGATTGACGGTCCCCCCCAGCAGGACAAGCAATAACAGGGTTGTTATTTTCATTTTGTTAAACAAACTAATTACTACCTCGAGAAAACTGTTTAGCTTTGTTTGATTTTGCGTAATGCAGGGATTGCAGCCAACGAACCGGCATGGGGCAACTCATAATCTTTGCCTATAAAGCTTTCATTTCCAACTTTGATCTCAACATGCCACATTTGATCTTCCACTCCATAGCTGGCAACAAAACCCATATCCAGATTTACAAAATGGGCCACCACATGATCAAAAAAAGCATTATGGTCCGTTGAGAATTTAGGAACAATCACTGCCGGATTATTGCTGATTTCTTCTAAATGCATCTTTAGGGTCAACTCGCTGCCAGACCAGTGTTTCCAACCCATATGCAAAGCAAGGAGCAAATCAAGTTCCGGTCCCGAATTCTTCGGGACAGATAATTTGATAAAATCATTTTCAGACATTGTTTTCTCCATTCCAAGTTTGAAACACAGATTATCATGGACAGGAACCGCAGGCACCTGATTTTTTTAGACTTCTCCCTTGACGAAACTCCAGTCAGGATTTAGCCTAGACTCCCTGGTTCCATTATCAAAGACTTGTTATGAGCTCAGAAAAATCCAGAGCAGAAAACTCCAAAAAAAACCTGCATGAAGCTGACTTCACAGGAGCCGACTTAAAAGAAGCCGACTTGAGTTCAGGGGTTTTGATTGAGGCATGTTTAAAGGATGCCGATCTGAGCGAGGCCGACCTCTGTGAGGCCGATATCAGCTCTGCCAACTTTGAGGGCGCTCGGCTCCACAGAACACTTCTATATCGATCCCGCGCCCCAGGCACCAAATTTGTCGGGGCTATTCTGACCCAAGCGAATCTGGTCGAGGCTAATATGGTTTCCGCAGACTTTAGTCAGGCCAATCTGAAAGAGTCCGACATTGAAGGAGCCGACCTGCAAAACTCCACCTTTAAAAATGCTGACCTCAGCGACACCAATATGACAGGAGTTTTTTTATCCAACGCGGATCTTTCAGGTGCCAATTTCTCCAATGCAGAACTCATTGCCGCTGACCTGACAAACTGCAACCTTACCGGCGCCAATTTTAAAAACACCTATATGAACCACGCCAATCTTTCAGGTGCCAACCTCCAGCAAGCAAAAAATCTCACCCCGGATCAAATAGAAACCACCTTCATTAATAAAGAAACGTTGTTCCCTGAAAACTTATCCATCGTATGGATTTCTGATACGGAATACGAGTTCGGTTAATCTTTTTCTCCCTCCCAATTTCTTCATTTTTGCGGGAATTAATTTTTCTATTTAGATATCTATCCCAATAGGACAGTTACTAAAGGTTTGGAATCTACCTGTTCAACCAGAAAGGAAGTGATAGATTATGGAAGATAGAACCGCTTCTGAAATCATGACACGCCCTGCAATATCAGCCAAGTTGAAAGCCTCTGCACGGGATATCGCCCTTCAATTTATAAATGAGCAGTACAGCGGAATGCCTGTTACCGAGGAGGATGGCAAAGTCATCGGCATTGTAACGGAAATAGACATTCTGAAAGCCCTTAACGATGGGCATGAACTTTCGCACCTCAACGCGGGTGACATCATGACCCCGGATGTTGCAACGGTAAACCCGGATACCCCCATAACTGAAATGATTAAAATGATGGAGGAGTTTTCTATCATCCGTCTTCCGGTCGTTAAAGATGAGAAGCTGGTTGGGGTAGTTTCTCGCGGGGATATTATCAGGAACCTCATCGAACCGGAGTTCATGAGCAATATTTAGAATCCGGAGGGCAAGAAAGGTTTGGGAGGGATTATGGTCGCTTGGCTTTTATTCTCTGCCAAACTTTTTGAGCTCTTTCTAATTGCGCGAGGTCGTCGATCTCAGCCCAATCCAATCCATCCATCTGTAAAAAATTAATCGGATATTCATTTGCGACTTGAACCAGGCAATCCATGTCATAACTGATCTTTGGGTCTGTATCAAACTGGGACTCGGCTATTTGAATTAACTTGCTGAACAGGGGCTTTGAAATTTTAGCGATCCCAATATATTCCCCGATAGAATTTTTTATTTTTTCCCGGTTTTTTGATATCTGGGAAACGCGGTTTTCAACAGCTTCCACATAAACCTCATCCCCGGCATGGGTCGTTCCCGACAATAATAGGCAATCACCGAAGGGCACATTTATTATTTTGGCTATCTCTCCCGAAGCATAAATTAAATCTGATTCAAGCAGAATAAAATCGGAATCAACATATTCCCGCGCACACCAGAGAGAGTACATGGTACCGGTTTTAGCAAACCTGGTATTTTCAACAGTTTTAATTTGGGGATATGTTTCCTTCAAGTTCTCATAATACTCGCCCTTATAACCCGTAACGATGATGATTTCTTTGATACCACACGAGATCAAAGCCTTGAGTGAATGTTCGATAATGGGTGATTTTCCCAGCCGGATAAAGCCTTTAGGAATTTCCTCGCCCATCTCTTTCATTCTCAACCCCATTCCGGCGGCGAGGATAACTGCCTTAGTGATAACTTGACTCATCAGATTTTATTTTGGATCCTGTTTATTGATTGGACACTGACCCGACTCCAAATAGGTGATCGCCCGATCCAGTTGCATATGACTGCCGAATAGAACAAGGATATCTCCAGATACCACGACATATTCTGAACTGGGGTTAGGATGAGGTTTATTTTTCCTTACTACCGCGATGACAACCGCTCCCGTTATAGTGGTGACATCTATATCTCCCAGCATCCTTTCCCGCGCCCAACTGCTTTCCAAAACCAGGTATGATTCGGTGAGGGTGGCCGTGAGATAGGTTGAAAACTTTTTCAAGCTTTCAGTGTTTAAAGACAGCCCTCTGAACATGCTGTACCCTTCAAGCCGGATCAATTCCACCTGCTGCTCGATAACATTATTGGGAATACGGTAGTCGCGTAATACCCGCGAAAAAATTTCAATGGAGGTTTCAAACTCCTCAGGGATTACTTCATCCGCTCCCGCCGATTTTAATTCTTCAACTTGTGCAGTCAATCGGGTTCTAACCATGATCTTGATCTGAGGGTTCACCTTTCGGGCAAGACGCACGGCCTTTTCCATCACCGTATAATCCGGGATAGAAAACACAATCATCCGTGCCTCCTGCAAACCCACGCGGTTTAAGGTTTCTTCCTGAGTACAATCTCCATAATGAGTTTGGATTCCTTCTGTCAAAGCCCGTTTCACCTGCTCACCATCCAGATCCAGAACGAGGAAGGGAATCTGTGTTTCAAGCAGCACCTGGGCAAGCGTTCGGCCACCCAGGCCATATCCTACTATGATGACATGTCCTTTAAGATCCTGTTTCTGCTCGGAATCAGTTTCTTCTGTTTTCCACTTGGAAAATATTCTGATGGAAAGTGCCGTAGATAGCTGAATCATCAGGGGAGCAAAAAGCATAGAGAGAATCGAAACAATGAGCAAGAGCTGGTATTGATGGGAGTCGAACAAACCCTGATCCAGTGCCATCGCAGAAAGAATCAGAGAGAACTCACCCACTTGCGCCAAGCGCAGTCCTACCACAAAAGAAATCCTCAAAGGCACTCGTACCAACAAACAGGCCAGGCCTGCCAGCCCTGCTTTTAGCAATATCACCAGAACAGCGAGTGCTACACAGACCCAAATAGATTCCACAAATATCTGCGTTTGCAAAAGCATTCCAACCGAAATAAAAAAGATGCTGCTGAAATAATCCCGTAATGGAAGGATATCGAGAATAATCTGGTGGTTGTACTCGGACTCCGAAATGATCATCCCTGCGATCAAGGCTCCCATCGCCAGGGTCAAACCCATTTTCTGTGATGCCCAGCCCGTAGCAAGAATTATAAAAAGTACGGAAAGCGTAAGGTGTTCCTTATTTCCAACACGGGCAACCCACACCAAAGCTTTTGGAACGATCAACCGGGATAGAAAAAATATCGCGACCACAGCTGTCAGAGACTTAACCATTGCGAATATAAAATCAGTGGCGGAGGTAACCTCTGACTGCGCAAGAAGAGGCATAAGAAGCATGATGGGAACCACACATAAATCCTGAAAAAGAAGAGTGCCAATACAAAGCTTGCCGTGCAAAGTATCTATTTCTGCCCGATCAGTAATCATTTTCATGACGATTGCAGTACTGCTCAAAGCAACAATCAACCCCAAAGCCATGCTTTGGTTTTGCTGATACCCCATCTTGATGAAGATGAACCAGACAAAAGCCGTTGTCAGCCCCAGTTGCAAACCCCCGACCCCTAAAATCGAGGCTAAACTTTTGAGTATGCGTCCAAGAGAAAATTCCAACCCAATTACAAATAGAAGTAAGATCACTCCAATTTCGGCCAGTTCCTTAACGGAAGGCACATCAGAGATCAATTTCAATCCATAGGGACCGATTAAAACCCCAGCAATAAGATAACCCATGACCGAGGGCAATTTAATTTTATGGAATAGCAGGTTTATCGGAAGGGAAACCAGAAGTAGTACGGCTAAGTCTTCAATCAAATGGACCATAAATTCGCCCGAGAATAAAAGTAACGCAGTTGGGAAAGACAAAACCTTCTTCAGGTATTATACCGATGGATTTGAGAAGGGGAAGGAATGATATCAAACAATAAGGAAGCCCCTGTTCTGCCTGAAAAGAACAGGGGCTTCCAAATGAAACATGAGGCTCAAACAACGGGAGGGGTTGGATTCTCCCGACAAAAATATTTTTGAGTTACTTTTTAGCCTTAATCATTAGCAAAACGAAGGGCAAGAGCAAAATCCTCTAATCCATCCTTTTGCGCAATGGCGGCAATATCCGAATATGGGTCATGCCTGTCAATGGACAGGGCTGTCATGGATGAATCATCCAATTGCGCCCGAACCTTGCTCACAAGATCGTCTAGAATGTATCGAAATCCTCCCTGATCCAATGCGCACTCAATATTTCCCCAAAAATCGGCTACCGGGTCTTTCATGATCCGATCCCCCTAAAAAAATGGTTGCTAGAAATGCAGTTTTTCCAAAAGAAAAACTTTACTCAAATAACCTATCGGTAATAAATGCTGAATCTTCAACCCAACTAAACCCAATACAAGGTTCAAAATGGTTTGGGGGCCATCCCTTAGAAACCAAGGAAAAAAAACCCCGCAAATGACGCCGAAAACTCTAATTAATTTTTCAAGAATGAAATAACTATAAAGAAATCAATTACTTTTGTCAATATTTTTCTAATTATTTTTTTACCAATTTTGACATAAATACCTATAAAGCCTTATTTTAAAATATGTTATGGAATAAAAAATTTTTACTTGAAAGCAAAATCAACACCCACTCAAGCTATTGATTTTTCGATAGTAATTACCAAAACCAGGGAGGGATTATAAATATATGCCAAATCAGACTTTAAATATAAAGGTGGGTTAGGATTAGGCGGGCCCGTCACGAGCCCCGAAACCCGGGGAAATTATTTTAAAACTTTAGAGGGTTTGATAGGGGAAAGAATTGAAACTTGAAAAACCTGTTCAAGTGGAGAAAAATCGATAAAACCAAAATTCACTCAAAATAGCTGGCACCACAACCTTCCATTTCACAAATTTCCACACATTTTATACGAACACCGGACGTATTGACCTTTTGCTTGAGTTGTAAGAATAACCAGCGGGCAATATTTTCTGCCGAGGGGTTTAGTTCGTCAAAGGGTGGCACCTCGTTGATATTTTGATAATCCAGTGCGGCGAGGATCTCTCCGACAAACTGTTTCAATTTTACAAAGTCGATACCCACTCCCATAGCATCCAGTTCATCGGCCTCAACCTTGACTTGAGCAGACCAATTGTGCCCATGGAGGTTTTCGTATTTGCCGTCATACAACCTGAGTTGGTGAGCGGCGGAAAATCCAGTTTTAACTGTTACCTCGTACATTTTTAGCTCCCTGAAAAATATTTAAGAGATATTTATCTTAGCACCGCATTAATGCAGTCATGGGCCGTATTCAGCATGGTCTCAATTTCTGCTTCGCTGATGACCAAAGGCGGGATGAAGTACACCACATCTCCCAGCGGACGCATGAAGAGTCCACGCTTTAATCCTTCGAGGAATACCTGATAGCCGATACGTTTTTCAAAAGGATGGCGCTCCTTATTATTCTTGACCAATTCTACTGCCGCTATCATGCCCGTCTGCCGGAATTCTCCATTCAATCCCTCAAACTGTTTTCCACATTCTTTTAAAGTGGCGATTTTAGGTTTCAGCGATTCCAGAAAATTATTCTCCGTCAACATCTTCAAGGTTTCATTGGCCACAGCACAGGCCAGAGGATTCGCCGAATAGCTATGACTATGAATAAATAATTTCATGTCATCATATTCGCCATAAAAGGCTGAATAGATTTCATCCGTGGTCAATGTGGCGGATAACGGCAGATAACCCGAAGTGATTCCTTTTGACAGGCACAAAAAAGTCGGCCGCAAATCGTGCGCCCCACATACGAAAAGTGAGCCGGTACGCCCGAAAGCAACCGCGATCTCATCAAAGATCATATGAATTCCCAACGATTCACAAACCGTTTGAAGTTTTTTCAAATAAATCGGCGGATACATCATCATCCCAGCCGCCCCCTGTACTAAAGGCTCCACAATCACTCCGGCGAGGGTATCGGAATTCTCACCCAATGCTTTCTCCATAGGCTCGAAGCATTCGGCGTTACAACTTTCGCGTTGTAATCCATAGGGACAGCGAAAACAGTCCGGTCCTTCTACCGGTAAATGGCTGGGGAGAACCTTTTCAAATTTTCCCCTGAAAATTTCAAGACCACATACAGAAAGTGCCCCCAAGGTTTCGCCATGATATCCCCCTTTTAAATAAGCAAACTGAACCTTTTGAGATTCACCTTTTTCCTGCCAGTACTGCAGGCTCATCTTCAGAGCCACTTCCACCGCTGTGGAACCATTGTCAGAAAAAAATACTTTCTCAAGTCCCGAAGGCGACAAAGCCACCAGCGAGTCGGCCAGGTCTATGGCGGGCTGATGGGTGATGCCGGCAAACATTACATGTGCCATTTTTTCCAACTGCTGGGTGAGTGCTTTATTGAGCCGAGGATGATTATGACCAAAAAGGTTTACCCACCACGAAGCGATCACGTCCATATACCGGTTCCCTTGCCGGTCTTGAAGATAGATGCCTTCCGCCCTCTCAATCAGGATAGGGGGAGTTGTTTCGTAATCCTTGTGCTGAGTGCAAGGGTGCCAGACATGGTGTAAGTCGCGGATGAGTTCGGATTGGTTTTCAGAAATCATGAAAAATCCTCATTACAAATCGTACCGGGAGGGAGAAAACTCAGAGTTTTCATTATCCAAAGTCTGCCTGATTAATCCAGACATATAGTCCGCCTGGTTTGGAGTCAGTAAAATTCCATTACGGTAATGACCGGAAGAATAAAACAGATTATCATACCTCCCGCTTTTACCCATGATAGGCATAAGATCCTCAGCCGCAGGACGCATGCCCGCCCAGGATTCGATCAAGGGAGCTGATTTAAGGCATGGGAGAATTTCAGCAGCATTAGCAATCAACCGGTCAATGACCCCATCTTCGACCGAAGGGTCAAAGCCCTTGTCTTCCATAGTTGAGCCGATTACAAAACCATTCCCTTCCCTCCAAGGTGCAATGTAGGTCATCTTTCCATGCAAAGTATAGTCCATAAAATGATCCTCCAACTGCACTCGACACATTTGTCCTTTAATCGGTTTCATGGGGATCGATACCTCCAACACACGAGCCAACTGCGAGGACCAACTCCCCGATGCGAGAACAAACTGTCCTCCGTTAATGTTTCCCGAATCCGTAACGGCCGAAGCAAGAGTTGAACCTTTGCGGATAAAACCGGAAACATTTGCTTCCAGAACATGATTCCCCAGGTTTCTAGAGGCCTGAATAAGCGCATCATGCATTTGCCGGTTATTGACCTGCCCCTCCCGAACCCACATCACTTCACCGCAGTTGTCTGAAAGATAGGGTGCTTTCTGCCGAACCTTATCGCTACTCCATACTTCATGGGGAATGTCTTCCTCTGCAAAAAACACCTTTCGTTCTTCCCAGGCCTCCCGGTAGCTGGATGAAGGCATCAAAGAACCTTCAATTGAAAAATGGACGGGAACTTCACTGACCGAGACCAGTTCCCTGAGGAATTCCGGAAACTTATCCAGCGACTCCCGGCAAAACTTAAAGAACCGGTCGGCCTTGTCGCATTCGCAAAAAGGTGCAAGCATGCCCGCAGCCGCACGGGAAGCCTGAAGTGAGTTAACAGGGTCGCCCAGAACCGCAATCTTCAGTTGAGGATCATCCTGTTTAAGGCGAAAGGCAATACTATGACCGATTACCCCCGACCCAATGACCACAATATCAAAATCATTATTTTCCATTAAACAGTCCTTATCCTTAACCCAGTAAAAACAATCCACGCCTGGCTAATAGTATCAAGCCCCTTCCACTTCAAACCTGATTATGATATTTTAGAAAGCATATTGGCAAATTTAAAAAGTCACTTTTAATCCTAATTCAATAGGTTATTCCCTATAAAAACATTATGAACGAAAAAACAGAAACAAGTCAGGACAGTACAGAAACCCGAGAGAGCGCCGGACAGCGCGTTGACCCCATTCTCAATCACCTTGATGTCGGAGATGCCGAAGTCGACAAGGACCTCATTCGCAATAAATTCATAGATATCTGGGAATATGATAAAGCAGACGAGCTGGAAGACGAAGAACAGTTCATGACCACAGTAGCGTGTTTCATTTACAATGCCCATAATGTGTTGGATGATGCCAATGTAAGAATCGATAGAGCGCGGGCGATGATTATCTCAGCACTTGCAGCATGGAAGCAAACGGAACGCGACAAGATGATCGAGCAGGAAAAAGCTTCGGAAAATCCGTTCAAAGAATTTATTGAAAACCACCAACCCCAGGTTGATGAAATACATACATGGAGACATTTTCTTCTCGAACACAAAACCGTCAGCGATAAAAACTGGGTTTATAAAATGAAAAAATGCTGGTTTGCCCAATATTTTATTCGCTTCGGTAGAACCGACTATATCCAGACGGCCTGTGGTTTTGACAAAATTCCCTGGGAAGCCCGGAAGGATTATGTCGATTTGAAATTGAGCAACCTTTTCGCGCAACTGGGTTCTGTTTGCCAATTCGACTACAAGCCCAAAAAAGATAAGTAGCTCCTTCGAGGCCCCCCCTGCGTGGGCAGGAACAGGGCAAACACCCATTAAGCCGAAATAACTCTTTACTCGCCAATGAAAGCTATTGCACGCTGGCCCCACGCCTAGTGGACAAAAACCTTGCCTACTACATCAGCGGTCACGGCTATGGGCATTACGCCCGATCCCTACCTGTTCTTAAGCAACTTGTTTCTGAATTCAACTTACATATTAAAACAGAAGTCCCAGAGTTTTTGTTCAAACAACATCTGGATGCCAACCATTGGCTGCAGCCTGTGGATGTGGGATGCAGGCATTCAAACTCCTTAAATATTGATGCCGAAAAAACATTTAAAGATTTTAATATTTTCCAAAGGAGTGCAAGAGCAGAAGCAGAAAAAAAATGGCTTCGAGAAAACCAGATAGCTTTGGTTCTATCCGATATCGCCAGCATGCCTATTAAAGCGGCTCATGAACTTGGCATTCCTGCAATCCTGATAGGAAACTTTACCTGGCATGATATATATAGTCATCTGCCAGGTGCTGAGGAGCAAAAAAATTTACTGCATGAGCTGGAGGAAGAATACGCCTGCGCCGACCTGCAAATTCTTCCGCAATGTCATCTCCCAAAATCGCTAGCCAAAAAAACCAAAGAAGTGGGATTCATTGCACAAAAAGGGAAAAGCATCCGAAAAGATCTCGAGCATCACCTGAATATTTCATTTGCGGGTAAAACTCTGACATTTATTTATCTGGGGCAATATGGCGCAGGTTCAGTGTTGTGGGAAAACCTGGCCCAGCATAAAGACTGTCTTTATCTAACCCGTGACTCCATTGAGAAGAAGGTTCCCAATCTCCATTATTTAGATGACCGGTTCCCGTTCCCCGATCTCATTGCCAGTGTTGACCTGATATGCACCAAAGGAGGCTACTCCACCCTGGGTTCGGCTTTCGCCAGCCACAAACCCGTCATTACCTGTGAAAGAAAAGATTTTTATGAATTTAAGGCCATTCGCGAATATTTACAGAAAACCCAGACAGGAGTTATTATTGAGGATGAAGATTTTTACCCGGGCAATTGGCAGACAGGCATCAAGACAGCTCTCAGTTTGACCGTTAAGGATAAAGTACCTCTAAACGGGGAAGTTGAAATTTTAGAATCCGTACATCAAATACTTTCATGAATATTCCCGATATCACTCTTATCATCACAAACTGGAATGGCAGAGAACTGCTGAAAGAATGTTTGCCCAGTGTTCTCAAATCCGTCGCCTACGATAAGAAGCGTTCCTATGAAATTATGGTCGTGGATGATTGCAGTTCCGATGACAGTCTCGAAATCCTGGCAAAGGAATTCCCCAGCGTTCGAGCAGAAAAAACTCCTGTCAACTATGGGTTTCATGGGGCTAATAATTTTGGAGCCAACCTGGCACGGTCTCGTCTCATCATGCCAATGAACAACGATATAAAACTAGACGAGGATGCTCTCTATCACCTGGCGGAATATTTTGAGGACGGGAAAGACACCTTTTCAGTCAGTGGAAAATTCTATGCGTTTGATGGAACCACCTTTCTCTATGGTAACCGCGGAGGTTATTTTCGTAACGGGCACTTTTACCTCTACGAAAAAGAACCGGATGACTCCAGTCAAACCCTGTTCGCCTGTGGGGGAGCTTTCATGGTGGACCGGGAACGCTACCTGAAACTGGGAGGGTTCGATCCTATTTATCATCCTTTGTACTACGAAGAGATAGACCTTTCGTACCGCGCTCTTAAAAGAGGATGGAAGGTGCTCTATGAGCCCAAGTCCGTCGCCTATCACAAGGTGCAGTCCACCATTACCCGACAGGAAAAGAGAATTGGGTTGATCTCCGCCCGCAATAATTATCTTTTTGTCTGGAAGAATATTCTCGATCGACCTTTGACCTGTCAGTTCCTGTTTTATATTCCCCTTTTTCTGCTTCGTGATCTTTTCCGTCTGAAAAGCCGGTTCTGGGTTGCCTTTTACATGGCCTTAAAAAGACTGCCCTCTATTCTCAGGGCACGAAGGCGAGAAAAACGGGATGTTATTTTCAGCGACCATGAAATTTTACAAAAGATCAATATCAACCGGCCTGCCACTGGGCGTGGGGCCAACTAGCTATATCTCCCTAGATGCGTTGTTGCAACCTGAAAAAGCTAGGGCTCATTTCCTCAAGGCATAGCCTTGTTACCAGCAAAGGTTTTCCGCAATATCATGTCTAAAATAGGAATTTTCTGTAAAACTTCATTTTCTCAAGGCATGGGCCATGTGGTCCGGCAATCCCATATTGCAAAAATTTTGCAAGACCGAGGGGCCGAAGTCACCTTCTTCATTCCCGACTACCCTCCCGCACAAACCTGGCTGGACCAATGTCGATTTCTTAGAAAAACTTTAAAGGACCCTCTGTCTGTCACAGCAAAAGATATAGCACTTCTGGACCTCATCCTTTTGGACATTCAGGACACCCCCGAAACCTTCATCAAAAATATTGCGCAAAACAATAAACCCGTGGTCAGTTTTGAAGACCTTGGAGAAGGGCGTAATCACGTCAACCTACTGATCGACTGCAATTTAGATGAAGAAAAATCAGCAGAACTCCCGAATAGGGTTCAGACGCTTTTTAGTAATCGCTATTGCGTCCTCGCGCAGAATTTTGCAACATTTCATGCAAAAAAGCGCGAATTCAGTAATCCCATCGAGTCTGTGTTGATCACTATGGGAGGCACTGACCCCCATTCTCTGACGGGTTCCCTTACCGAAAAACTTTTACAAATCCAGCCTGAATTACCCATAACCCTTCTTGCAGGCCCGGGGTGTGAAAACATCCCTGCCTTAAAAAATCTGCAAACTAAAACGGTGAAATTGCTGGAATCCACATCACAAATGGCACAAACCTTGTTCGATCACGACGCCGTGTTCTGTTCCGGCGGAGTCACACTGGATGAAGCCATGGCGGTGGGGACTCCTGCCTTTGTGATTAATCAGGTTTCTCATCAAGAATTGAAAACAAAACGTGCGCAGGGTGCCGCCATGAACCTTGGAATGGCAGAGTCATGGAACGAAAGTCGCCTTCCAGAAATCCTGAATGCAAGCCCGGAGACTTTGAAGAAAATGAGTCAGGCCGGTAAAAGTCTGATTGACGGAAAAGGGCTGATAAGGGTGGTAGATGCGATTGAAAGACTTGGCTCTTAATAGGGAGGAGCAAGGTGGTTCATTCTTCCAAGAAAAGCCTGCCCGGATTCAGGAACCTTGATTCCTTTATGGCCTGCGAGCAGATTCCGATTAGAAACCGGTTCCCCGTAATACTCAAAATTTGCATTCTTGTCAGAAGAAATGATAGTCCCATCAAAGGAAAGCCCTGCAAACAGACCTTTAATGCGGGAATAGGCAAAAATATCATTTTCTTTAAGAGCCAGATTCAAGTTTAAAGTTTCCCCCACTGTCCCGAGCGCTATCTGTGGCCCCGACCCTAGATTATATTGCGTCCTGAATAATTGCTTGAGTCCTTTATTGGTCATAATCAAAAGCACCAACTCGGCTTTCTGAATACCCGCCTGAAGACCCCAACTGGCTTGCCGGGATTTTACAAAAGCCGGAGGATTCCATTTTCCAGTCTTCGGTGAGCGAACAATCACCACCCCTTTTCCAACTCGGGCGCCGGCTATCATAGCCGCCTTCACCAAGTTTGGGAACACCACAATAGCCTTAGTACGATTTAAAAGTTTTTGCGGAATCCCTTCTCCAGAAACATCGATCACCCCTTCAATAGCTTCTTCGGAGTCTAAAAGAAGCTCGGTGTGCTCAAAAGGGTTCGACCTGCTTAACGGGGACGATGCACAGGCTGAAATCAATAACGCAAAAATGCAAATCCAATTTTTCATGGTTTCCAAGATAAGGAAGAGAAAATATATAGAAAAGTATAAACCCTAAATCCTTTATAAAAAAGGAAAGAAATGTAACGAATGACTCAGGGTTTTTGGGAAAGATACAACACCTTATAAGCCGCCGTCGCGCGAGAAACTCCCTTCACCATCGCCCTTACCGACAGGGTAGCGCCGGTAATGGAATTAACAGTGCGATAATCCGAATCCGCCGTTCTCCCGGCAAATTGATCCATGAAGGAGGGATACCTCACTTCCCATCCGCGCGGTTCGCGATAGACCATGATCTCGACATCCCGAACCGTACCCTCTTCGTTAAGAACCGTCATAAAGGTGATAGGAAACGATTTACCAATCTCATGATCTATGATGGCGTAACCAATGGTAACCCCACCTCGTTTTCCCACATAAAAAGTGATCCGGTTGGTCTCAATACTTTGCAAACAAAGTTCGCCAATGGCTTTTTTCTGGGCATCCGTCAGCCATTTTTTTTCCCGGTCTACTTTGTCCGCTCCCGGAAAAGCGATTTCAAATGCCTGCTTTTTCGTGAGATAAACCTGAACATCCAGCACTTTTTCTTCCTCGCCTGAAAATGAGGCTGGAATAAAAAAGCCAAACATTGAAACCACGATCAAAAAAGTCAGTAAAATTTTTGATTTACTTAAAAACATAAAACGTATAAACCTTAGAAAATCTGGACAGTCATTATTTCAGGCAGGTCAAAAAAAACTAGAGGTCATTATAGCCCCACCGACCCTGAGCTTTTTACCGCAAAGCACCCCGGGACGCAAAGATTTTATAAATCTTCTCTTCCGCTATCCTGGAATGAAACAAAAAATCCTGACACCCAAAATACTTGGAGGAGCAAGCATTGCAAGGTGCCAGGATATGGTGTCCAAAGGGACAGTCATCAACCTACTAGTACATATAAGCGACAGCCATATTAAACTGGTCAGCAGTTTTTCCATCTTGTGTATTGGTGATGGTATGGTCCACCTTCAGAGAAACCTCTGGAATTGGCAAGTAGGCCACTCCAAAAGTATAAACAGCATCTCTATTTTTAGAGTAGTCGGGCGCTGTCTCGCCATTCATCTCATCCTGAGTTCGTACTCTCTCAAACATGAAATGCGGGACGATATCATGCGAGGTCTTCCACCCTAACAACTGGGGAAGATGCACGCCCGCCTGAACATTATAACCAAAATTGTTTTCAGCAATTCCGGCTGAACAACCACTGGTAGCTGCGGTACAAAATCTATTCAGTTCTAATGTATTATCAACACTGGTATTCACAATGGAAGCATTCATGTCGAACCAATTCCAGCGATACCTTATATCTGCTTCAAGGAGGTTCATATTACCGCCTTCTTTGATGAGATTATGTGTGGTATCCCCGTTCACCCAGGAAAAACCTAATTGCAGACCGGGATAAAGCTTGGTGAGTTCTACACGTGCAAACACACTAAAATCATCGGCAATGGCATCATTGACCTGTTTACGGCCGCCACGAATACCGTTACTGGAAAAAGAATCCCCTGATCCACCATTCCCTCCTGTACCGGACCCGTTTGCCGTAGTATCAGCCGTTATGGATTGTAGAGAATTCATGGCATAAAGCCGGTAGCTCACACCTTCCATGGGGGTTCCAAAAATGCCCACACCTCCAGCACTCCAACTAGTGGGAATCAACCGGCTTTGTAACAAGGGCCGTTCCGATGTCCAGAACAGATTCGGCTCATGGAATTCGTTGAGCAGTCCAACGGGAGCCAGCATGACTCCGGCACGAATATTGAGGGCCGGGTCCAGCAAAAAATCCAAATGTCCAAATTCAAACTCAAGTTCCTGCGCCGCATGTTCAAAGTCGATTTCGGCATTGAGGTGAATCCAGTCGGATAAAAGAGCATGCACCCCGATGACAAAGCGGTGATTGTCAATTTGCGTTGTTCCCGAGCTGGTATTATGGTTAAAATGCATTTCCCCATAGCCATGCACACTGACACGGTTATGGTCAGATGTACCGCCGCCAGCACCGTGGCTTTTCAAATCGTCCACCTCATCGGCCAGCAGATCAATTTTCCTTTCCAGCTCCTCTGTATTGGCAGAATAGCCCGGCGTTGTTATTAATAAAAACGCCAACACCATCAACACCCCTAAACCTAGATTTTGTTTCATTTACCCACTCCTTTCTTCTCCTAAAAAAATTACTCAGCTACAAATGATTATTAAAAAAGATGCAAATTAGTTTATAATTTAATTTTGATAATGGTTATCACTTTTATAATACGACTATTTATAATCAATATTTAAGCCTATGTCAATTTAAAATTATAGATTTCAAAGAGTTTCGAGCCATTCTTTAAGTCAAGCCCCACCTACCCACAAATAACTTCAAATATTTCAGACAGTTATATAACGGTCAGGATTCATACAAGTTGCAATCTTTTTTGATAACAATTATCATAAATAAAATAGCTTCCTTACATCTGGTAACTTACCTGTAAGTTGAAACAACTGAGTGAGCGGGCAAAAAGGGGCGCAACTCCCTCTTACCCGCCCAAGTTCCTGAAAGAAAACTTCCGGGAACATAACAATCTATAAACTCATTGGAGTAGCAATTTTTGTATTTGGAAAACATGATATAAAAAAATCACAAACCACAACTGCAAGGTCAATCGGTATCACAGGCTTTTGCAGGCATTCATAGATACCCATGGAATCGCGAAATAATCTTCTCTCTTTTTTGCCTTCGCTCGACAAAAAAATGGTTTTAGCCTGGTTTTCGCTTGAAAGATGTTGCAGAAAAGCAAACCATGCGCTTTGGGCCAAATGTTCATCCACAATGATCAAATCATATTCATCAACGGAAAACTTTGACCTGCTAATGGCATCTGCAAATGAAATGCAATGACCAAAGCGGGCTAACATAATAGCCAGCTTTCCCCTTTCTTCCTTATCCCCATGAGCCATTAGAATTTTTCTTGGAAAAATATTCATACCGCCCTCTCACCATCAGAAAAACCCTCCAGGCAACGTTTTAAAGCTGAAACACTACTGGAATGACTGCGCTCAAGAGGAATATTCCACATCCGTGCCACACGGGTGGCCTCTTCAACCATGGGGTGTGCCACCGTACCGGTAAAAATGACAATTCCATTGACTCCGGTCATCCTGTTAGCAAGGTTAGGGACACGCTTACTAAATACTTTGCCCTGATATCCCATATCCACACACTTCTTCTCATAAAGTCTTTTTAGTCGATCCAAACCGCCCACTATTGCAACACTCATAAACCCGGCTCCTTTCTCAAAACCAAGCAGAAACGTTAACTATATTTAATTTTGATAATCATTGTCATAAATAAAAAAAGCAAATTTTTTTAGCCTAAGCCTGGCAAGTTACAGCTCCCTCACGGATGCCTAAAACATTCAAAACATCGTCCACTTCTTTCAGTTTAATAATTGCAGATTTTGCATTGACGCGAAAAGATGCCCCACCACCACATACTTTCATGCAAGGGACGCGACAAACTTTTAACTGCTCGAGATCTAAAGCTTCCCCAATCTCCAGCAACTCTCTGGCAATTTGGTCCGATGACCATGCCTTGCAACCCGGCCCCTTACAAATTCTCACATTTTGTTCTTGCATTGAGTCACCGCCTTTTAAATTGATAACGGTTATCAATATAGATAAAAAAACCTCTCCTGTCAACCCCTATGCGCAATTATTTTTTATTTCTTTAAACCCCCTATTTATAACGAGTTAAAACCTTTTATCTCATAAAGCTTGTATTTTTTCAGGTTTTATTATACTTTTTTCACAATATTATGACTTTGATAATCTTTCTCAACTAAAAATATGCTGAACGAGTTTGACCTCTTTAAAGACTTCCTTCGTCAACAAAATCTTCGTTGGACACCGCAAAGAAAAATGATACTCGAAGTTTTTTTATCCTTCGAGGGACATGTTGAAATAGAGTCGCTCAAAAATAAAATTCGGTTACATCAGCCCGATCTGGGAATCGCAACTCTGTATCGCACCTTAAAGTTATTGACGGATTGTGGATTGGTCGAAGCACATTCCTTTCAGAATGGGAAGAAAACATACGAGCGCATGTTTCATGTTCGCCATCATGACCATTTAATCTGCACATGTTGTGGGGAAACAATAGAATTTGAACACCCTCTCATTGAAAAATACCAACTCCAAATTTGCGAACAATATGGATTTACTTTAAAAAATCATAAAATGGAATTATTTGGCATTTGTCGAAATTGCCTCAAGTAAGCGCCCTCATCCTTCACTTGTCACAAAAAAAGCCCCATCCCATCAATACTCTGATAGGAATGGGGCTTACTTGCCATTAACGACTGATTTTTCTTTTAATTACCTTCCTTGTTCATGCTCTCCGTCAAGTAATTTTGTATCCCTATGTCTTTGATGCGATTGAACTGCGTTTCTATCCAATCCACACTCTCTTCCGTATCTTCGAGAATGCCATCCAGAATTTCCTTTGTACCAAAATCATTTTTGTCCAGGCAGGTTTTAATATGTTTTCGAAGACGGGTCACATGAGCGATTTCAATTTTATATTGATTCTTCAATTGAGCTTCGACATTATTCCCCACAAGAACGGTATCGTATTTTTGCATATTCGGAACCCCATCCAGAAACAGGATGCGATCAATCATTAGGTCGGCATGTTTCATTTCACCCATAGACTCTTCTCGCGAGTGGGCCGCCACCTTGTCATATCCCCAATCTACCTGCATTTTATAATGAATATAATAAATATTGATCGCCGTTAATTCCGCCATCAATACATCGTTCAAAGCACTGAGCACCGCCTTGTCACCCTTCATCTAATCCCTCCTGAACTTTTAATAATTTGTTTACGAAACGATCTTCTGCCACCAAAAATACCAAACCTAAAAACAAAGTCAACCCCTTTATTTATAACAGGTTACAATTGATCCTAATAATGAGAATTTGTATCAACAAATTGCTTTAAAAAATTTGCGCTCTATATCATTTCACACTATCCGCCAATAAACCAAGGTGAGCCAGGGGTTGTATCCTTGAATAAATTTCAGAATTGATAAGCCTTATCAGTTGGGATGGGTCAGCGAAAAAATAAATTTAAGGCTCCTCACTCTGGACCACCCAAACTAAAATTCGCGGAATAAAGTTTTTATACTGTGGCACACAAAATTATGAAGAGGAGATGACCACGCTGGGTTTGAGTCATGTTTCTCCTAAAAGCTTCGAATCTAACAGAAGAAAAACAAGCTAAAACTGAGTGCGGCCATCAAGGCGGGTCATGACTTCTACGCCCGATTCCGTGACGCAGAGGGTGTGTTCAAACTGGGCAGAGAGGCTACTGTCTTCAGTCACAGCAGTCCATTTATCGGAAAGAATTTTCAAGTCTGGTTTCCCCATATTGATCATAGGCTCAATGGTAAACACCATGCCTTTTTTTATTTCCAGGCCATCTCCAAAATTTCCGTAGTGTAGAATCTGGGGTTCTTCGTGAAAATTATTTCCAATCCCATGCCCGCAGAATTCGCGTACTACTGAGTATCCATGGCCCTCGGCAAGTTGCTGGATCGTTGCACCAATATCTCCCAAGCGGCCACCGGGCTTGACGCATTCAATTCCTTTTTGCAAGGCTTCCCTGCATACCTCAACAAGTTTTTCAGTTTTTTTACGGGGTGCTCCCACAAAAAACGTGCGACTGGTATCCCCATGAAATCCTTTTAGGAAAGTGGTGATATCCAGGTTGACAATATCCCCGTTACGCAGCTTACGGCTTGAAGGAATGCCATGACAAATCTCTTCATTGACGGAGGAACAAATACTCTTGGGAAAGCCACGATAGTTCAAGGGTGAAGGAATCGCCCCCTGGGACACAATATAATCGTGGCAAATCTGATCCAGTCTTTCGGTGGTCACTCCGGGTTTTACATAAGGCTCAATCATTATCAGGACTTCTGCCGCAAGCTTGCAGCTTTCCTTCATGACTTCTATTTCTTCATCGGTTTTAAAATGAATCATGGGTATAACCGAACTCCTTTATAGCGCGACTCTGGTCTCTCCAGTTGGCTTTTACTTTAACAAATAGTTTCAAAAATATCTTAGCACCCAGGCGCTTTTCTAACTCTTGACGAGCCTGGCGTCCAATGTTTTTTAGCATGTTTCCTCCCTCACCGATCAATATTTTTTTCTGTGAGTCCTTCTCCGCAAAAATCGTAGCATCGATCTGCACCACTCCATTTTCCTGCTCATGCATGTCTTCCACGACTACCGCTACTGAATGCGGCACCTCAAACCGAGTGAGATTCAATATTTTTTCACGAATGATTTCACCAAAAAGAAAGGTTTCCGGACAATCCGTCACCATATCCTTGGGGAAATACTCCGGTCCTTCGGGCAGGTAACTTAAAATCAGGCTTTTTAATTGGTCCAGCCCATCCTCTTTAAGGGCCGATATGGGAATAATTTCCTCAAAGAGAGATTTCTGGTTCATCTCATTCATCAACGAGAGAAGGATGGGCTTTTCAACCAAGTCTATCTTATTGATTACCAGAACCTTTTTTGTTTTAACCTGCTTCATGGAATTTAAAACAAACTCATCGTCATCGCAAAACCCCGCATCGGCAGACAGCATCACAAGAATCAGGTCCACATCCGAAAAAGTGCTCACACTTGCTCGCACCATCATTTCGTTCAAAGTCCTTTCTGACTGATGAATTCCTGGTGTGTCCACCAAGATGATCTGCGCATTGGGGAGGTGCAAAACGCCTGTGATTTTATTGCGGGTGGTCTGAGGGCGTCTGGACGTCACCGCAACCTTTTGCATCAACAAACGGTTCAACAGTGTGGACTTGCCCACATTGGGTCTGCCAACTATACTGGCATAGCCAGACTTGAAAGTATCTGTCATAATTATCTGTAATATAAGACGAGATTAAACATCAAAATGAAACAACCTACAGTGTAAGATAAATTTTACTGGAGATGGTTTCAAAACCTGTTAATTTTTAATCATATCATGAACCCATTGGGAATATATATTCACATTCCATACTGCCTGCACAAATGCGGATACTGTGATTTCAATTCCCATCCAGAAAATCAGGAGGAATCAGAGGTTTATGTTCCCGCTCTGTTGTTGGAGATCGAACATTACGCGCAGAAACTAGCCCCTCAAACCGTCCCCACTGTGTTTTTTGGCGGCGGCACCCCCACCCTTCTGCCTCCCGCCAGCCTGGATAAAATTCTCGGCAAAGTGAAGCAACATTTCAATCTCAGCGCCGATTGCGAAATCACCATCGAAGCCAACCCGGCAACCATAAAGCAGGAGACGCTGGAACAAATCCGTTCCTCAGGGTTCAACCGCATCAGCATAGGCGTGCAATCCTTCGACCTTGATGAGCTGAAGCTTTTAGAACGCGTACACAATGAGGAAGAGATCCACACCACAGTAGATCGAGCACGTTTAGCCGGATTCGATAACCTCTCTCTCGATTTAATGTCGGGCCTTCCCGGTCAGTCCCCGGCAATATGGCAATCTCATTTACAACAAGCACTCGACAAGAAGCCCGAACATATTTCTGCCTACGGATTGACCATAGAGCCTACGACCTCATTCTTTAAATTGCAGGAACGAGGACTCCTCACCCTGCCTCCCGAAGAAACCCACCTGGAAATGTTTCAGACAACTATTGAAACATTACAATCCGCAGGGTATGAGCAGTATGAAATCTCAAATTTTTCCAGGCACGGATTCGAATGCAGACACAATCTCAACTATTGGGATAACGGCGAATACCTCGGCCTCGGGGCCGGTGCCTCCTCCTATTTAAAGGGTGAGCGTTTCAAAAATACCAATCTGCCCTCCCGCTACATCCGTGAAGTGCAGGCAAAAGGGTCAGCAGTGGAATCCACCGAAAAGCTTGACCTTTTACACGCTATGGGCGAAACCATTATGCTGGGTCTGCGGCGTCTCAAGGGCATCTCAATTGAAGACTTCGAAAATCGGTTCCAGATCTCTTTTAAAAATGTTTACGGAAAAGTGGTCGACCCATTGCTCAACGAAGGTCTCATCACTTTCAATCAAAACCGAATGGCCCTGTCGAGAAAAGGACTTTTCATCGCCGACTCGGTCATCTTAAAATTTCTGGCTTAATAATTCATGAGTGATTCAGCATTTAAAAAACTAACCGAAATTGTCGACACACTGATGAGCGAAAACGGTTGTCCGTGGGATAAAGTCCAGACGCGCGAATCTCTGAAACCTTACCTGGTCGAGGAAGTCTACGAAGCACTGGAAGCTCTGGATGGAAATAATCCGGAAGAAATAAAGGACGAACTGGGAGATTTGCTCTATCAAATTTTGTTCCACGCAAAAATTTCAGAAAACAGAGGGGAGTTCAATATTAAAGATGTAGTGCAATCCATCAGCGAAAAAATGACCCGCCGCCACCCGCATGTTTTCCAGGAAGGCAATCTGGAAACCCCGGACGAAGTCGTCACGCAATGGGAAGAAATTAAAAAGCAGGAAAAAAATAATGCTCACAGAAAATCGGTACTGGATGGGGTTCCAAAACATCTGCCCGGACTCCTGCGCGCACAAAAACTGCAAAAGAAAGCCGCCAAGCAAGGGTTCGATTGGGATGAAATCACCGCAGTGTTCGACAAACTCGATGAAGAAGTCGCCGAGTTCAAAGAAGCAGTACTTTCAGGAAAAGAAGCTGATATCGAAGGCGAACTGGGAGACATCCTATTCGTGCTGGTCAACATCGCTAAATTCAAAAAGATCGATGCCGAAGAAGCCCTGCGCATGACCAATAACAAATTTATCAAGCGCTTCCAATATATCGAAGAACAAGTCGCCAAACGTGGCCAGGAGCTAAAAGACACCCCCCTCGAGGAACTGGAAAAATACTGGCAAGAAGCGAAACAGGATAAGCCCCCCATCTAACAGGCCGACACCTATCAGACAACCAATATTGTTGCCCCGTCGACTGTAGTCTGCTATACCCCTTCTATTAAATACACATATGAAATATGCATTTAAATATAATTTCTAGACGGAGAATGAGAAAAAATGGAACAGGTTACAACCAAAGATATTTCTGACGAAGCAGCAAGAAAAGTTTTAAGAGCAGCGATGGAGAAATCAAGAGAGATAGATTGCAAAATGGATATTGCCGTGGTAGATGCGGGCTCAAACCTAAAAACTTTTTTCCGGATGGAAGGTGCCTGGTTGGGGAGCATTGACATCTCAATCAAAAAAGCAAAAACCGCACGCTTCTTTGATATGAACACTGGAGAGATTGGCAAACTCAGCCAACCCGGCGGACCACTCTTTAACATCGAACATTCCAACGGTGGATTAATCACCTTCCCCGGCGGCGTTCCGCTGAAAGATAAAGAAGGAAATATTGTGGGCGCTATTGGCGTGTCTGGCTCTTCCGTTGAAAACGATCACGCAGTAGCCGAAGCAGGAGCACAAGCCTTAATTGCCTGAATTTTTATTTACAAATAATATCCAGCGATCTCAAGAATAATGGATTCCAAAAAGATAGTAATAGCAGAGCCACAGCAATCCAGAAACACCTATGCTCTTTACGAATCCAGCTTTTCGCCGTAAACTTAAGCCATCCCCTTTTACCGGGAAATATTTCTGCCTTCAAAAATTCAGTGTAACTTGTGTACTCTGGAGTGCTACTCGCTATCACTCCCCCCGCTAAACCAGCAATTAGAAATAATATAATCGCAGCGACAAAAATAGAAATATTAATCTCTATATTACCAGGGCCAATCTTAATCACACCTATAGAAATACCAATAATCGTTGTGTACATCCCTATATGGAACTTTGTATAGTCAAACAGAAGTCTCAGGCGCTCAAATTCTTTTTTTGGGTCGTCCATCTCCTCTCCTTTTAGTAAATATTTATAGCTCATTCGATACTACAAACTTACTTTTTCAAAATTAAATTTTAGTCTTTTTATCTGGTAGCTCAAAGACAATAGCTCATTTTTTAATAAATCTACTTGTCACTTGCCGAAGCTCTTTTTGCCCATTCGGCAAGTTGATCTTCATCTTCGAGGATTTCGGCGGGGACTTCGTAATAGTTTTTCAAGGTCTGTTTAGCGGAGGGTTTGAAAGGTTGCATGCCTCTTGCCTTAAAAGCGTCAACGGTGGTGGCATTCGTTTTAAAATAAACACAGCCATCAGCGATGATGGCGAAAAACACCCCGTTGCAATACAGGCCGAATCCGCCAAACATATGTTTGCATTCCACACCATTCAACCGACAAAGCTGATCCAGAACATATTCTTTGAATTCGTTTTTTGAATTCACAATGTCATGAAGCTTTCAATTCTTTCTCTATTTCGATATTGATTTCCGCCAAAATTAGTTCCAGATCGACATTATGCATGCTGGCGGTTTGTGCCACGGTCTCATAGACCTGACCGGGACAAGAGAAACAGCCTTCGCCATAATGCTTTTCGAAAACAGACTTGGTCGTGAGATAAGTTTTAATCAAACTCCCCACCCGGGTATCTCCCTCACACATTTCCCCACGCTGAATTTCCTGCCCTGCTGAGTCAGTTTCTCCGGATGCCGAAGATGTTTCTTTGCTAAAAATTTCCTGATTAAGTTTTTCCAGAAACTCTGCAGAAGACACACCATGTTTTTCGCAGGCTTTATCTATGGACACCATTTTGGCAAAGGTTTGCCGTGCTGTGGGATTAGCCAGAGCCTGGAATCCATTCTCAATAAAAATAGTCAAGGAGGAGGGGAATTGGTCGAGTACGATCCCCACTTTCATATCGCCAGTAATTTTTGTAGGGGGCGCCTCTTCTTCTGCGCTCGGGGAGAGGACAAAATAGAGATTGTAAAACATGATTCCAAATGCCACTCCGGCGAGTAAAGCAAAGAAAACAAAAATGGGCTGATGCTCTCCGCCTCGCCAACTGCCGAATCCCTGCACGGCAACCATTCCGATGAGCCCTGTATTCTGCAAAATAAACTGGACCTTCATTCCTCCTGGCCAAGGTAGGGTTCTTGCGCTGAACCGGGGCAGCACGTGGTAGGCGACACCCGCCACCATCATGGTCATGAACCCAAGCAGGTTCAGATGAATATGAATAAACCGAAGCGGATGCGAAAGCGATGGATTGATCGAAATGACAATGCCAAGCAGAGCCCCAATCAATGCATAGATAAGACCTGCTTTTATAAAAAGACGTGGATAATTTTGCATATCAAGTTAGAGGAAGGAAAGTGTCTAATTATTCCATCGAGTTTAGTTTTGTCATCATTTCATTGAATAAACTCTTCCCCGCCACTCAGCACGGGAAAATACCAGGATCTGGATCATGGAGTTTATCATGATTGCCGCCATCACAACGGCACCTATCGGGAACAGACAGGCGTTGATACGGTGCATCTCCAACTCATCGCAGGTTTTTATCGATGCTGCAAAAACCATGATCACCCCGAAAAGGGAGAGCCCCAGCCACAAAATACCCGTTCCAACTGCCACATTCCAAGCCAGAATCAGATAAGGGGTTAGCACAAACGCCAGCACCATGGATACATAATAAAGCGCGCGTGGAACAGACCGTCTCATAGCCAGGAACATATTTTTTCGCCAGCCCGTCCAGATTTCACGGAACCCATAATACATGCGGATAGAAAACAAACGCTTGGCATCGGCAACGAGAAGTTTGAATCCTGCCTTTTTAAGCCGTTTAGCGATCAACACATCTTCCAGCACATCGGCTTTTCCAGCCTCGTGTCCCCCGATGGATTCATAAGCAAAACGTTTGAACATCAGGAATGCACCGAATCCCATCGCGCTTTTGTGATCGGGGCTGTTCACTTTTCTGAATCGTGTCAAGGAGCCGATAAAACCAAAGATAACGGGTTGCACCGCCCTCTCCCAAAAAGAACCGAATTCCGCTTTGGGCATCAAAGTCAAGGCGTCCAGCTCGCGTTCTCTCATGGTGAACACAGCGGTACTTAAAGCATGAGGTTCAAAAACAGGGTCGGCATCGGTGAACAATAGCAGGTCTCCTTTTGCCTTCTGAAAAGCCTGATACAGGGCAAAAGGTTTCCCCAGCCAGCCATCAGGCAAGGGCTCTCCTTCTAGCGCAATTAAACGAGGGTCTTTCAGGCCATTGATCAATTCGCCGGTACGATCTGTGGAATGGTCGTTCACCACGATCACTTCAAACTGGGGGTAATCCTGCTTTAAAAGGGATTCCAAACAAGCCCGAATACCTCGCTCCTCATTTCGTGCCGGGACGCATACCGAAACCATAGGGGGATCATCCAGCAGATGGGAAACAGGTTCAAGGCGAACCAGATAAATCATGTTCGCCGTCAGGTAGACGATTATCCCCACAATTAATACCAGTTGCAGTAATGTCAATATTTGTAGCAAGAGACCTTCCCTTTTGATCGAGGAAACCGGATGACCTATAATGATACCAACTTCTGAATCAACCCATCCAACTTTCCCATGATCGGAATTTTAAAACCGGAAAAAATGGAGCTTCTGCTCAAGGACTGCCTGTACTACAAGCTCTACTACTGTAGTATTTGCCGCCATATGGTGAAAACCCACAACCGCTTATACGCCTTTGTGAATACCTATGAGGGCACCCTGATCGCCATGTTGTATAACGAAATGGTAGTGCAAGACATCCGTGCGGTCAAGGATCGTTGCTCAGGAATGCCCATTGCTAAAGTTGCGTCCCTGTCCTCAGACCATCCAGCCGTAAGACTTGGAGCCTTGATTAGCCTATTGGCTTTCCAAATAAAGTTTCAAGACAACCTCGATGACGAGAAAGGGTTTTGGGTTACCCGCTACAACAAAGCTCTCCAGTCCCGATTTCAAAAAACATTTGATGCCAATATTGATCAATACCAAATCTTCAACATAGATGTCGAACAAATACAGGAAAGACTAAAAGTACTGAACAGACTGGAAGAGAGTTCCAAAAGTTTTTCTGAAATCCAGGAATGCTGGGGCGAAACTTTTGCCTATATCATGACTCAACCGTTTAAAGACAAAGTCGACCCTTCCCGCCTTTCCGCTCTGGAAGTGCTTTTTACAGGACTGGGGAAAATCATCAATCTACTCGATGCAATGGAGGATTTTCATTCCGATTTAAAAGCAGGGCGGTTCAATTTAATTCAACACGCAGAGGAAGCAGTAGACCCCGAAGATAGAGCCCGGCTTGAGAAAACCTATGATAAATACAGCCAACTCATTGCCAACGAAAAACAGGCACTACTGACTTGCCTCCCCGCTTTGAGCCTGAACGAATCGTTTCCCGTGGTCGAAAATATTATCACTCACTGTCTTGACAAGGAAACAGGAAAAGTGTTTGAATCCATGATTGAGAAAAAACAAAATCCTGAACGAACCCTGTTCAACTGTAAAGATTTTTAAAGGAGCCAATATGTTTTGTGGAAATTGCGGAGCCGAAAACAGTGAAGAGTCTAATTTCTGCACCCAGTGTGGAAAAGGATTGAATCAGGACCCTAATGCCGAGTCCCCGCAACAACAGGGTGAAACAGAAATTCCCCAGCAATACAGGCAATCGCCGCCTCCACAACAATATTACAACCAACGTCCGGACATGAAAGAAACTTTTAAACACAGTGCTGTGTCCGGGGCAGGCACCTATGCTGGTTGTTGTTGTATGAATGCGCTGACCAATATGTTGTGTGACTCCTGCGAATAATGTCCCCTGAATCCATCGAACCGCTGGTCCGGGATTACGGATACGTAGTGATCCTGATCGGCACTTATTTCGATCATTATGGAATTCCCCTATTCCTCGTTTTTGGAGGTATCGCCGCTTCGCAGGATTTGTTGAGCCCGTATGGAGTCCTGTTTTGCGGATTTGCAGGAGGCTGGATCGCCGACCTGTTTTTATATTTTCTGGGTTACAAAACCGGACTGGACTATTGGATGCAGTTTGGTTTTGTCCGTAAACTGGAAAAACCCATCCGTTGGACTCAACGTGCTTTTCGAAGCCACCCTGCATCGATGGTCATCCTTGGACGTTTTCTGTTCGTGGTTTCTAAAATCATCCCTCCCTTTGCAGGGATGATCCGATACGATATTCGGCGTTACATTTTATATTCGTTCGCGGGCAATATCCTTTTTTCGGTCGCTTATACTTTTTTGAGTCTGTCATTGGGGAAAGTATTGATCAACACCTTGAACCCATTTAAAGCCAGCGTTATCCTTCTGACCCTGGCGTTTATTGTAATAATGATCTGGCTCACCAAAAAAGTGGCTCCCTCTTCATCATGAGCAATCCTGATTACTATGCCTTACTCGGCGTGACAGAAAATGCGGGATATCTGGAAATCAAATCCGCCTATCGAGAACAGGCGAAGCAATATCATCCTGACCGGATTCAGAATCCCAGCCCTGTCGACCAGGAACGATTTTCCCGAATCGCCGAAGCTTACTCCGTATTGTCAGACCTGAAGCGCAGACGGGCTTATGATGACTTTCAACACAAAGAGCAAGCCCAACCTTGGTACACACGTCCGCATTACTCCGGCTACCCTTATTTTCAATGGGATATTTTCACTCCAGCCATGCATACCTTCTTCATGGGACACCAGCAAAGACAAAACAACAAAGAAACGCTGCGCACCACTTTTCTCAACGGGAAAACTCTCATGGTTTCCCTTTTGGGTGCTCTGATATTTTTTAAGTTTTTTTCAGTGATGGATGGAACCGTGTTGGAAAAGAAGATAGATACGGGCCTGTTTCAAAATATTTCTTACAAGGTAATCGTCAAAACCTCTGAAGGGAAAGAAAAGAAAAAACGGATTAAGGCTGAGTTATTTGATATGCTTGAAAAAGATGACCACATAGAAAAGCAGGCGTTTTCCTTCACCTTCAAAGTCAACGGTAAAGAAGTTCAACCGGTTACCTCTTCACGTTTTCTGCTTCAGATTTTCATGATATACGGAGTCATTTCTTGCGGTTTGTTCGTTTTAGAATATGGAAGAACATAAACGAGAATTAATTCACTGATCTACCTACATACCCTCTACATCGGAACACTATGACTAAATTTTCTATATCCGCTTCTTTATTGGCCTTGATCTTTTTATGTTTTGAGGTCAGCCCCGCATTGGCTCTTTGCATCAAAAGCGAGAAAGCTAATTTGCGAAAAGGACCCGGCACCAAACACGAAAAACTCTGGCAGGTATTCCGATACATGCCCTTTAAACTATTAAAAACCAGAAATGACTGGAAACAGGTGCAGGATCTGGATGGAGACGCGTATTGGGTCCACGCTCCCCTCACCACCCAAAAATTCAAATGCGCCGTCATCAAAAATAATAAAACCAATCTCAGAGAAGGACCCGGCACCAAATTTCCCAAAGTGAGCTGGGCACCGGTAGATAAATTTTTTTCCATGAAAGTCCTCAAAATCAAGAACAATTGGGTCCATGTTGAAGACGCCGCCGGAGACAAAGCCTGGATCTACCGACCCCTTGTCTGGATACAATAACCCTCCCCCTAAAACTTCAAACCCTCCCTCGCTCCACCCACCCCCTATTAAGGCTAGAAATATGCAACACATTCCCACATTAGTATAAATTTTTATAAATAATTCATACTATTTATAAAATTCAATGCATCTACCTCCTCCGCACCGCTCGCCAATCTAAAGCTTAAAGGCTTTAAAATCAATAGAATACCTCAATTTATCACAAAATTGTTACGTTGGCACAGAAATTGTATTTAAAATTATATAAATTAATAATTTTTATATAATAAAATACAATGAAAGAAATATTTAAATTAAAATCAGACAATAAAAGCAGCGATGGAAAAATTCTCCTTACTTTTCTCGCACTATTCCTTTCTCCGTTGTTGGTTACTCATCTGGCTTATGCTCTTCCGCAAGACCCAACAAAGCAGACTGGTGATGTAACATTTAGCCAACCTAATGCCCAACAGCTTAATGTCACCCAGAGTTCCGATAAGGCTATTATAGATTGGCGGTCTTTCAGCGTCGGGGTTAACGAAGCTGTCGATTTTAAGTTATCCTCCACAAATGGCATAACCCTGAATCGGGTTACAGGAGACCAAGCGTCATCCATTTTAGGTAGTCTCAATTCAAACGGTCGTCTCGTGTTGATCAATCCCAATGGTGTAATTTTCGGGGACACAGCCAGAGTAGATGTTCGAGGTCTGGTAGCTACCACCACCGACATCAGCAATTGGGAGTTTATGAACGATAATTTCAATTTCAACCTTCCCTCTAACAATTCCAGGGGTGTCGTCATCAACAAAGGAATCATCACCGTTAGCGAGGGTGGTTTGGTAGCATTGGTAGCTCCTGGCGTTTCCAACTCCGGCACTATCAACGCCAGGCTTGGAAGAGTCAGCCTTGTTTCAGGCAATACCTTCACCCTCGACCTTTATGGCGACCAACTGATTAATCTGGGCGTTAATGACACTGTAATGAAACAAGCAACCGGAATGTATGGGGAAGAACTCGATGCTCAGGTATCCAATAGCGGGAAAATTTATGCCGATGGCGGCATCGTTACCCTAAAGGTCGCAACAGCACAAAACGCGCTCGATCAGGTCATCAATATGGATGGCATCATTCAAGCAAAATCCATCTCCATGAATCAGGAAGGAGCTATTATCCTGGATGGTGGAGATCAGGGAACGGTAAATGTATCCGGTCAACTTGATGCTTCCGGAAAAGGATGGCAGGAAAAAGGCGGCCTGGTAAGAGTTGCAGGAAAAAATGTCACCTTGCGTAATGGAGCGCGGGTGGATGTTTCTTCTAACGCCGGACAAGGCAGTGCTTATATAGGCGGGGATATAAATGGCAACACGCAAAACTCCTATCGCACCCTCATCAATATGGGTTCCGAAGTTAACGCTGACACCCTCATGGATTGGGGAATGGCTGGGAAAATCGTTGTTAAAGGAACTACCGAATCATATGGAACCTTAAGTGCAAAAAATGGAACCATTGACATCCCTAAGGCCACCTCTAAAATTGAAAAAATTATAACCCCTAAATCTTCCCAGCCAGAAGTCAAAGTAGAAATTAAAACGAAAATGAAAACTAAAACAGATATTAAACTAGAAATTAAACCAGAACCTAAAAAACCGTCTACACCAGCAGTCGCTTCCATTATAAGAAACGCTAATAGCCCTGCGGTAGGCATTGGTGGAGTGGAAGTAGCCCAAAATTTCAACATCACTACTCCTACAATAGGAATCGGAGGAGTAGACTTTGGAACCCGCAACATCACTCGAGCCAAACCCTCAGGGGAAAGAACGTTTAATGGACTCGGAGGAGTCAGCACCACTTCCAGCAGCAATGCTTCTCCTACATCATCTATTCGCAGCGAGACATTCACTCCTCCTGGACAAGCGAGTCAGAAAACACAGAATAATTCAGAATCCAAGAATTCCAAACCTGCAGAAAACATTAGCACGGCAAGTACCTCCACATCCTTCACCCCTTCCAATTTAGTGGGGCTCGGTGGAACAAGCTTGAATGTAAATATCCAATCTAAATCTGAAAATAGAAACCAGAAGGATTCCCAACCCAAATCGGCCCTCAATCTTGCCCGCTCACAAAGGCTAAAAAACTTGTAAAAGTTAAATACCTCACTAACCTAGATTTTAAATTGCCAGAAACAAAGCTTATCTTCTCTTTTAATTTCAAAAAACTCTTTATTTCGCCACCAATCAATATAATAATTGAGCTATAGTTCAATTTTAATTTTGATTTCCCAACCTGTTTGGAGCTAGCCATGACCACAGCAATCGCACCGCTTTCGGCGATCAAAGATTTTCTCGCCTCCCCACAAAAACTATTGATCGATGGGAAACGTGTTGACGCTTCCAATGGAGAATCTTTTGAAGTCCTGGATCCTTCCGACAACAGTGTCCTGACCCGTGTTCCCAAGGGAGAGAAGGAAGATATAGATCGAACTGTAAAATCAGCACGCAAGGCTTTCGAAGGCCCCTGGAGAAAAATAACCGTCTCGGAGAGAGGCAAGCTGATGTGGAAATTGGCAGACCTGATCGAACAGCGCACCGAAGAGTTCGCACAACTGGAAACTCTCGATAATGGCAAACCACTAAACATCTCCCGTGCTGCCGATGTTCCGCTCACTGTGGACCACTTCCGTTATTACGCCGGGATGACCACAAAGATTCATGGCGAAACCATTGACATCAGCGTTCCTTACGCTCCGGGTGCCGAATTTCTTGATTTCACTTTACGCGAACCCATGGGTGTGGTCGGGCAAATCATTCCCTGGAACTTCCCATTACTCATGGCCACCTGGAAACTGGGCGTGGCTCTGGCCGCAGGTAATTGCGTGGTTTTAAAACCGGCGGAACAAACGCCCTTATCCGTTTTATATCTTGCAGACCTGTTCGCCGAAGCGGGGTTCCCCGATGGAGTGGTCAACATCGTCTCCGGATTCGGCGATGCGGGCGAAGCGCTTGCCCGTCATGAAAATGTAGACAAGGTCGCTTTCACAGGAAGCACAGAAGTCGGACATGAGATCGTCAAATCCTCTGCCGGAAACCTAAAACGGGTCTCATTAGAGTTGGGAGGCAAATCACCCTGCATCGTCTTCCCCGATGCAGACTTGGACCTCGCCGCCCAGGGAGTAGCTGGTGCCATATTTTTCAACCACGGACAATGTTGTGCCGCAGGTTCCCGACTTCTGGCGCATGAAAATATTTATGAGGACCTGATAGGGCGCGTTTCCGAACTGGCTAAAAATATCAAAATTGGACCGGGCATGTGTTCCGATACAGACATGGGCCCCTTGGTCTCACGCGAGCAACAGGAAAGGGTCATGAATTTTATCCGGTCAGGAACTCAGCAAGGTGCCAAAACCCGAGCAGGTGGTAACGCTCCAGGTGGGGAAATGGAATCAGGATGCTACGTTGAACCCACTGTTTTTGACAATGTTAATCCCGAAATGAAAATAGTGGCGGAAGAAATTTTTGGTCCCGTAGTGGTAGCAGCACCCTTTGAAGATCTTGATTCGGTCATTGCCCGTGGTAACGATACCGTTTATGGACTGGCGGCCAGCGTGTGGACCCAAGACATCAACAAGGCTCACAAAGTGGCTAAAGGTCTTAAAGCCGGTACCGTGTGGGTAAACTGTCACAATATATTCGATGCTGCGGCACCTTTTGGAGGCTACAAACACAGCGGGTATGGCAGGGAAATGGGCATTCACGCTTTGGAAAACTATACCCAGGTCAAAAACGTCATCCTCCAACTGCACTAGACGCCGGCGAGCCGCCGATGGCAATTAGCAAAAGCTCGTTGAGCCGAAAAAAATGTTCGCCAGCCCGCTAAAGTTTTTGCTCATTCGCCGCACGCGTAATGCTGGGGATGCGGATTTTGAAACGGGTGCCTACACTTGGTTTACTTTCGACCTCGACCTTACCTTTATGAGCTTCGGCAATGTGCTTGCAGATACTGAGTCCTAAGCCGCTCCCACCTTCATCCCGTGACCGGGCCTTATCTACTCGATAGAACCGATCAAATATCAATGGCAGGTCTTTTTCTGGTATTCCAATACCCGTATCCTGTATCGATAACAGGGCAAACTCCCCTTCATCCTGCAAAGATACTTTCAGCTCGCCTCCCGGTTGCGTATATTTAATACCGTTGTGCAGAATGTTCCAGATCATTTGCCGGAGCCGCACTTCATCGCCATTGATTGTCACAGACTCAAGAAAGGCAATGGTGATGGGGATATCTTTATCACCTGCTAACACTTCGGCATGTTTGCACACTTCCTCCACCAGGTCCCTAAGATCCATGCGCTTGCAATTCAGGTGAATCTGGTTTTCGTCTGACTTCGAGAGAATGAACAAGTCCTCCAGCACTTTTGACATATAGTTAATCTCTTCAAGGTTGCTAGCTATCACTTCTTGATACTCTTCCGGATCGCGCTGTTTGCTCAAGATCAGTTCATTTTGGCCTTTCAACACTGTCAGAGGAGTTCTCAACTCATGCGAAGCGTCACTGCTAAATTGACGCATCTGGGCAAAAGAATTTTCCAACCGGTCCATCATTTCATTAAAGGTAAGAGCTAACTGCCCCAGTTCATCCTGGACTTTAAGTACGGGTATACGCTGGTTCAACTCTTGCCCCTGGCCTATATCGCGGGCTGTTTGAATGATTCGGGATATCGGTTTCAAAGCCCTCCGGGCCATGAACCGAGCGAATAATGTTGCTAGAACAAGTACAGAAGGAACAGCCGTAAACAGAAAAATTCTCAGGTTTCTCAGGGTTTCCTGCACGGCTTCCAGTGAAGTCCCCACTTGAACCAGGTTGACCAGTTTCTTTTCCCTAATGATGGGCATGGTGATAACCCGAATGGAATGTTTTCCCTCTACCAAAAATGTTTCGTAGGAGTTTTCCCCTTTAAGAGCTTCGGCATAAGCGACCTGGGATAATGGGAACTGGGAGGCATCAATATTTTTAGATCGAGATCCCACATTTCCCGACCCGTCATAAATCCGATAAAACTTGTTGAGATTTCCGGCTCCCATGAACTGCTCAAACAACCGGTCTAGTCCGGGTAAAGGCGAACGATTGAATTGCATCACCGCAGAGGTAGCAACAACGGTAGCCGAAACGGTCAGTGAGTTATCGACACTTTCGTAAAGACGCTTGGAAAGGAAGTAATTAAGAAAAACGCTGAATAGAATGAGGATGATACCCATTAATGTGACGTACCAGGCGGTCAACCTGGAACGAATGGATTTGAAAGCCATGACTATTCTTTCATAATGTATCCAACGCCCCGGAGGGTATGCAGAAGTTTTTGCGAGTAATTTTTATCTATTTTTTTTCTCAAATGGTTGACGTAAACATCAATCACATTGGTGAAGGTATCAAAATTATAATCCCAGACATGCTCGGCAATCATCGTTCGGGTCAAAACCTTTCCCTGGTTTCGCATGAAATATTCGAGCAGGCTGTATTCTTTCCCGGTCAGTTCGATCTCTTCATCTTCACGTTTCACTTTGTGGCTGACCAAGTCCAGAGTCAGGTCGGCGATCTCCAGTGTCGTTCGGGCTTCGGTCTTTCCTCTGCGCAACAAAACACGGATTCTGGCTAAAAGTTCCGAAAATGCAAATGGCTTGGTCAGGTAATCATCGGCTCCTTTATTGAGCCCGGTCACTTTGTCTTCAACAGAATCTTTGGCAGTAAGGAGAAGAATGGGGGTTTCGATCTTTCGGTCTCTCAGGATGGATAAAACCTCCAGCCCATCAACTTTAGGAAGCATGAGGTCCAGGATAATCAGGTCATACTGATTCTGTTCGCCAAAAAGTAATCCCTCTTCTCCATCGACAGCAATATCTACCGCGTAGGTTTCCTCTTCCAGCCCTTTTTTAATGAATGCGGAAACTTTTTTCTCATCTTCTACGATCAAAATACGCATTTAGCCATCCCACTTCTTTTGCACTTTATGAAGTTCGATCTCTCCTTTCAACATCTCAACATGTTTTTCACAATCTTTTTGGATTGCGGAATACATGGCTCTGCAACTCTCGTCGTTGGCATCAACCATCGCCTGTTTACATATTTTGACAGCCTCCTGGGCACCTTCCAAGGCTTTCAAAATATTATCATTAAACTTTTTACTCATTTTTGATCCTGGGTAACAATTGTTTCTTCATTTATTCTATCACTAATTCTCTGTCTTTGAAGAGCAAATCCCCCATTGGTATGGAGAGCCTGCGCCAGCAACAATACTTTCACTAGCTTCTTTCAGTCAGTTCCCGGCTGAAGAGAAGTTTGATTAAAATTATTCCCAATGCTGCCCCGATAATGGGCAGGGCGTTGATCAATTCGAGAAGGTATCTTCCTACAAAACCGAGATTATTGATCAAGTAATGGGCAAATTTCACCCCGGACTGATCCAACCAGTAAAAAATAAGGTTGATGCCCATCCCGCAGACAAACCCGATAAAAGCTCCAAAACCATAATATGCATATTTCATAATTTATTTATACCGATAGAACACATCAATTCATCTGGTAAAGCTTGGATTATGATGATAAAAACGCTTATTATACATACCTTGATCCCATTTTATAATTAATAGGGAATGAAATGCGACTGGCAAATAAAACAGCCATCATTACGGGTGGCGGATCTGGAATAGGACAAGCCAGCGCCGAGGCTTTCTGCCGTGAAGGTGCCAACGTAGTTTTGTTCGGTCGAAGAAAACAGAAGCTGGAGGAGACGGCCGAGAAACTAGGTTCCCAGGCTCTGGTTGTTCAAGGGGACATGACCCGAAGCGAAGATCTGGATCGCCTTGTCCAAGAAACCCAGAATAAATTCCATCGTATTGACATACTGGTCAACAATGCCGGCCTCTTCAAAGGAGCACCTCTGCATGAAATTACCGACGACCAGTATGATGAAATGATGGATATAAATATGAAAGCCGTGTTCAAGCTGACCCAGAGAGTGCTCCCTATAATGATGGAGCAAAAAGGTGGCAGTATCATCCATATCAGCTCCATCCTCGGCATCATCGCTGTGCCGCAGGTGGCGACATACAACATCTCCAAAGGTGCCCTGAACCAATTCAGCAGGTCCATCGCCGTGGAATACGGCAGTTATTCCATTCGTTCCAATGCCATTTGTCCCGGCCTGATAGAAACGGATATGACTGCTGAACTCATGAACGATGAAGCGTTAATGCAGGAGTGGAGCAAGGATTACCCGATAGGCCGGTTTGGAAAACCGACGGATGTGGCAAACGCCTGCCTCTTTTTAGCCAGCAATGAATCATCTTTTATCACAGGCGCAGTTCTTCCTGTAGATGGCGGTTTCACAGCCCATTGAGGACAGTGCTTGACGGGGACCCCTTCAGGTGATTAAAATCAGAGTCATTTGAAAAACCTCCGAAAATTCCAACTTAGTTCATAATTTAGCAACACGGGATACAGGCCACATATGAAATACGAGACTGTTATTGGACTGGAAGTTCATGTCCAAATTGATACCAAGACAAAAATATTTTGCTCCTGTTCCACCCAATTTGGCACTCCAGCCAACGAAAACACCTGCCCGATCTGTTTGGGAATGCCGGGAGTACTTCCTGTTTTAAACAAACGTTTTCTGGAGTCCTCCATGAGGGCTTGCCTGGCTACTCACTGCACGATTGAACCTATGAATCGTTTCGCGAGAAAGAATTATTTTTATCCCGACCTGCCCAAGGGGTACCAAATCTCCCAATTCGAACTTCCTTTGGGAACATGCGGACATATAAATATCAACGTTGACGGCACTAAAAAAAGAATTGGCCTGACCCGCATTCATATGGAGGAGGATGCAGGAAAATTGATCCACGGCGAAAATCTGGGAAACCCGGGAAAAAGTTATGTCGACTTTAATCGAACCGGTGTCCCTCTTTGCGAGGTCGTCAGTGAACCCGACATGCGTTCTGCGGAAGAAGCCCGTGCTTACCTGCTCGAGCTGAAGTCTATTTTAGAATATACCGAGGTCAGCGATTGCAATATGGAAGAAGGTAGCTTCCGTTGTGATGCAAATGTTTCTATTCGACCCATTGGGCTAAAAGAGTTTGGAACTCGAACAGAATTGAAAAACCTCAATTCTTTCAAGTTCATCCAGAAAGCTATTGAATATGAGGTAGATCGGCAGACAAACATTTTGGATCAGGGAGATACCGTAAAACAGGAGACCCGCCTTTATGATGCGGACCGGGGAGAAACCTTCCCCATGCGGAGCAAAGAGGAAGCCCATGATTACCGTTATTTCCCCGACCCAGATCTAGTCCCCATAATAATTGATGAGGCATGGGTGGAAGAATTACAAAAAACCATTCCAGAGCTTCCTGAGCAAAAGCGGGAACGCTTCGTGAGTAGTTATGGAATCCCCGAATATGACACCGGGGTTTTAACTTCATCAAAGCTTCTCGCAGATTATTTTGAGCAATGTGCGAGTCTGTTCCCCCAACCCAAAATCATCAGCAACTGGATAATGGGGGACCTCTTGCGAGAATTGAAAAAGGATGGCAAAGACATCGCGGATTGCCCGATTTCTCCCTCTGCGTTGGTTGACCTGCTTAAACTGATCGACTCTGGAACGATTAGCGGAAATATCGCCAAAGGAGTCTTTGAGGAGATGTATCAAACGAAAAAACCTGCAGACAGCATCGTTGAGGAAAAAGGACTGAAACAAATCACAGATAGTTCTGCCATCGAAAAAATCGTAGATGAGGTGATCCAGGCCAACCCCAGTCAGGTTGAAGAATTTAAAGGCGGAAAAGAGAAAGTCATTGGCTTTCTGGTGGGGCAAGTCATGAAGCAGAGCAAAGGGAAAGCAAATCCAGGCATGGTCAATAAACTTCTAAAAGAAAAAATGAGCTGATGGCGAAATTAAATTCAAAATTTTTTAAAACCCTAAATTCACTTTCTATTCCCTTAGCATTATTTATTTTACTGGGAGTTTTGAGTTCGAGCGTTTTTGCTATTCCCATGGAATCCAGCGACAAGCGCTTTTTGGATAATGACGATGGCACCATCTCCGATTCCAAGACCGGGCTAATGTGGATGAAAAAAGATTCCTACCTTCACTCCGGCCACTGGTTGAACTGGCATGAAATCCATGATTACGTCCGGCAACTCAACGATGAGAGGTTTGCCCAGTATAGTGATTGGCAATTGCCTACTACCGAAGAATTGAAATCCCTATATGAGTCGGAAAAAACAAACAGTTCCCAGTTGGGAAGTGAAATGAAAATTCATATGGACCCCATATTTGAAAAAAACGGAAGTGGCTCCCTATGGTCCGGCGATGAAAATGGACGCTACAATGCGTTTGGAGTAGTTTTTAATACCAGTTCCGTATTCAACAGCAACAAAAAATCCCGATCTCGAAAAGCCACCCGGGCCGTACGAATCAATACAAACAGCCATCATCTTGAGGCAGAAAATTAAAAAAATGAACTCTACAAAAAAAGTAATAATTTTAACCGCTTTATTTCTGACAACAATTTTATCCGGGCACGCAATCGCGACCTACCCTTCACCAGATATTGCCCACTGGGATCTTTCTATCTCTGATGAAAAAAATGATCCTGACTACCAAAAGGTTCGGGATTTGGTTGCACAAAAACAGTTTGCCGAAGCTCTTGCAATTATAGGTGAGAAAATTGCCAGCAAACCTAGAGAAGCTACTCCTGAAATTCTAAAAGCAATGGTTTTATACGAAAACGATGAACCAAAAAAAGCTCTGGAAGCGCTGCTGACTGGATTCAAAAAAGAACGCCAACACCCTGCCCTCCATTTTGCCTTCTGCCAAATTCATAGAAAACTTGGCAACGGCCAGACCTCGGAAAAAGCCTGCATCATCGCCGCTGAGCAGCACAGAAATAATCCTCTGGCGCATTATGAATTTGCTTTGACCTTGATGGCTAAAGGCAAAGCAAAAGAGGCGGACAAGGAATTGCTGAAAAGCATCCGACTAGACCCCAAAAACTCTAAATATCCTTATGAGCGTGGAATGGTTTTAAATTATCTAAACCAGAATGATGAGGCCGAAAAATCATTCAAGCAAGCGTTTTCCCTCGATAAGAATAATATCGAAGCGGCTTATCAACTCGCTTACCTGTACGCCACTAAAAACAACAAGGAACAGGCGTTGACCTACATCAACCAAATCCTGGATAATCATCGGGATAAACCCAAGGCAAATTCAGCGAAACTGCTTAAAGAATATATTTTTAAAAATACCACCGAGGAACTTCCCTTAAAAGTTATTCCCGGACAGTATCATTTGAATCGATCCAAATCCCTTTACCAATCCAAACAATACGGTTTATCCATCATTGAGGGGGAAACAGCCGCCCGCCTGAGTCCCAATGATCTGAAAGTTCAGGAAATTCTTGTCGGGATTCACAGCATGTTCTTGCGATTGGATAGGGCGGAAAAATCTGTGGAACAATTTATTAAATCCGCAAAGGATGATGAAAAACTCAAAAGTCGAGGTTATCAGGAGTGGGGAGACATTACCGTTCTTCGAGGACACTTGAATAAAGCCAGGGAAATGTATGAAAAGGCCAAAAAACTGGGGGACCCAAACGGTATCGCCAAGGCATCCCTTGCTGAATTACCTGAAGATGTAGAGACCACAGAAAGGCAACCCCTGAATCCGAATTCTTTGTTCATCGATCCTATTGAGGCCTTGAACAGGAAAGGTGAGATTTTTGCCGCTTTCGGAATGTATCAACGAGCACTAGGGATCTATTCAATGGTTTTAAGGATGGACCCCTCCAACCTTACCGCTCTCCTCAATACTGCCACTGCCAATTATAATAATGAAAAGTACAACCGGACAATATCTATCCTGGAAAGGTTATTTATTATTCACCCCAACCACGAGCATATCATCGCCCACCGGTTATTGTTGGCCAGAGCATATGTTATGAAAGGGGATCTTGGAGATGGGATCAAAAACCTTGAAATGATTTTACGACTGAATCCCGGCGTGAAAAAAGTAATTGTCTCTGATCCGGTCTTTGAAAAATTGCGCGGCCTGGAATCTTTTCAAGCTTTAGTTCAGTAGTTTAATTGCGTTGATCCAACCCAAAAAAACCAATATTTTGCGCCTTTGACGCAATAAAAAGTTAGGTTTGACATTAAATTTTCGTTCCTGTCTAATGCGTCGAAACATCAGACTTATATTTTTTACTCGTAAGGACCCGAATGAACCTAAGCCACTGGGAGTTCGCAGATGATTACAGCCCAATATAAAACCAGGCCTGGAAAAAAATTTACTTTTATTATATTTTTCCTTATATCAGGATTGTTTTTCGTTCAAATTCCAAAAGCCTATTCCGCAGATATTTGTATTGAAGGCTTGAAAGACTTACAATCAGGCCAAGAGGTCATTCAAAGTAAGGGTGGGATTTGGGGATACCTCGAACAATCTTCCAACCTGAAAGACCAATCAATTTTGGGCCTGCAAATTGATGGCAAACTTCAGCGCTTGATTGTCTCTTTTGAAAACCTTTGCGAAGAAGGGAAAACCCCTACACCTAAACTTCATAGCTTGATTTTAAATTTAATCGGGGATGCAAGGGTAATATTCAACAAGGATGCTGACCGGCAACCCAAAGAGAAAATTTTAGAAAAATTGAACGGTTTGAATAAAAAAATTGGTGAATTACTTGCCCAACTACCTAGCTAAACGACAATGGCTGAATTGAAAGAAGGAAATAAAGCGCCGGACTTTACGGCTATTGATCAAGATGGGGAAAAAGTTAAACTTAGTTCTTTTAAGGGTAAAAAGAACATCGTGCTTTATTTTTACCCCAAAGACATGACTCCTGGGTGCACTACCCAAGCCTGCGACTTCCGCGACCATCACAAAAAATTCAAAAACACCATCATCCTTGGTGTAAGCATTGACTCAACCGAAAGACACCAGAAGTTTATCGGAAAATACGATCTCCCCTTCACTCTCTTAGCCGACATAGATAAAAAGGTGGTGCAAAAATATGGGGTCTGGCAAGAAAAAAAGCTCTACGGGAAAACCTTTATGGGGATTGTTCGGACGACCTTCATTATTGACAAAACCGGCACCATCCAAAAAATATTCCCTAAGGTTAAAGTAAAAACTCACATCGAAGAAGTGCTCTCCGCATTAAAGGAAGTTTAACAAAACCACGCCTTAGGGAAATGGACTAAAGAAGAAGCGCAATTTTATTTTCTAGCTCTACGGGTATCGACCCCTGAGTCCAGCAAGTTATGTCTATCATTTGCCTTCATGCCCCGAATGGGGTATCACGCTGGCGACCTGCGCCGGGCCATTAATTTCTCGATCTGGTTTACCGTTTTAGGAATCTTACTGGAAAGATTCATGCACCCCTTTGATGTTATAACGAGATTATCTTCGATGCGAATACCGATCTTTTCATCATAGGTTTTTCCTTTCAGACTGAGGCGAAACTCCCCATACAGACCCGGCTCGTTGCTGATCATCCAGCCCGGCTTCATCGGTTGCGGGGCATAGTTTCGGAAAGGATCTCCATCGTGTTCCTGCTCGCCCATTAAATGGCTCACACCGTGCGGCCTTTCCTTATATTGCAGCTTGAATTTTCCTCCAATTGACTTGAAGTTTTGTTCCAGGCCCTGATTGACCTTTTCCCAACATACCGTGTTTAATTCATCAACGGTAACTCCAGCCTTCGCTTTTTTCTGTACCGCAAGCTGGGCTTTCAGAACAATTTCATAAAGTATTTTCTGCAGGGGATTGAACCGCCCGGAAGTAGGAAAGGTTCGAGTAATATCTGCATGCATGGTCATCCAGCGAATTCCAAAGTCGATCAACATCATCTCGTTTTGGGAAAAATCGTCATCATTCTTAGTGTAATGGAGAATGGTCCCGTTGGCGCCTGATGCCACAATGGAAGGATAGCTAAGACCAAAAGGCGTGTTCATGAGCATTTGACCTTCCAGAAACCCCTGCACCTGGCACTCATTTTTAAATTTCCTGAAATTTTTCAGTAAAACTTTAAATCCATTCCCGGTTATATCCTGAGCTTTGCTGGCGTTGGCAACATCATATTTATCCAGCGGCAGGCGCAATTCAAAATGGTTCTTCATGATATTTTTCAAGGCGGGGACCTTCCAGGATCGCAACCAGCCCTCAAGCTTCTTCTTGAAATCGTAATTGTGGTCCGTTTTGATAGCGCATGGCTTGCCCCTTCGTGTGCCTTCCAACCATAACGTTCCCAATGCTTTTTTCTTTTGCTTGAATAACCGCTCTTTCAGAACATCCTTGAATTCCCGGATATCGCGAACATCTTGAATTCCCGTAACCGACCGTACTTCCTTCAAGCTTTGCTCGTCCCCGACACCAAAACGAACTCCTTCCCAAAACTCCATAAACCGATCTCTACTATCCACAAACAAAATTTCATCAGATACTTTTGAATTCGGGTCCAGCAAAAGGATGACATTGTTCTGATTAATTCCCGTTAAATACATCATGGCGGGTTCTTGGTAGGTGGGGCAATGGGCATAAGCCCATGTCGTCTTTCCTCCTGGGCCATAGGGCACTCCGGTAATCGCCATGATACGGCCTTCTTGCATCATCAATTCCTTTCGCCTTCCGCGATACCTCCGTTTAGCGAAAGCTCCCGCTCCCCCATCTCTAAATATTCCTGTATGAATTTTTTTCAAGGTTGTCATAAATTCAATATAGTTTTAAATCACGTTTTTATTTATAAACTTTAATAGTACTATAAACGGAAACACGACCCAACTCTGGTTTATTAAAGGACGGCTTCTCGCTTTATGTGCGGACGATACACACTTACCAAACCATTAAAGACCATCGAGTCTCATTTCGGCCCCATAAATATCAGCTTTGAGTATTGTCCGAGCTACAACATTGCTCCCAGCATGGTGTCTCCCGTTGTCATCAACAAACAAAGAGAGTTGACTGGAATGAAATGGGGGCTGGTACCCACATGGGCAAAGGATGAAAAACTCAAACTTATTAATACACGATCAGAAACAGCGCACGAGAAACCCAGCTTTAAAAATTCATTTAAAAATCAACGTTGCCTGATTCCCGCAGATGGTTTTCTGGAATGGCAGGGAAAAGAAAAACAGCCGCACTATATACAATTAAGAGAACAAGTCCTCTTCGCCTTTGCCGGACTTTGGTCTACCTGGAGAAATGATAAAGGAGAGAACCTGAACACCTATACAATTTTGACGACCGAAGCCAACGAAAAGTTAACTCCCATCCATGCACGAATGCCAGTTATATTACGATCAGAGCAATACGACACCTGGCTCGCCCACGATTCCAGCCTGGATACGGTCCGGTCTCTTTTAACTCCCTTCCCTTCTGAAGAATTCGACTTTCACCCGGTATCCAAAGAAGTCAATTCACCAAAAAATAATCACCCGGAAATTTTACAAAGCCTTTAATCTTTTTTCTTCAAAATACCCAACCATTCTTTATCTTTTCTTTGCTCCGCTGACAGGGATTCTTTTTCAAGCTTAAGGATTTTAAAGTTTTCGGAAAAATGCGTTTCTATATCTTCACGGGTGGTGTTGTAGGGAGGTCCCCCTTCTTTATCGGTGTGATAAAACAGTCCTACCAATAATCCACCCGGCTTCAAAAGTCGCGAAACATTCTGAACGTAATCCTGCCTTTGCCAGGGAGAGATGGCGCAAAAAAAAGTTTGTTCGAGGGTAAGGTCATAAACACCATCGTGAGAGTTATCTAAGCTGAAAAAATCCTGATACAAAATTTGGCCTTTCAGATTTCGCTCCATCAAAGAATTTTTTAAATGTGTGACAGCTCCTTCAGAAAAATCAACTCCCGTCACCTCGAATCCATTTTCGGCAAGAAACAGCACTTCATGCCCTCTTCCACATCCCGGAATCAGCACTTTGCCCAGAGGCAGAATTCCTTCTTCCCACAGCCTGACAAACGGTGGAGCCACCTGGCCCAGGTCCCAGCCCATATCATTTTCATCGTAATGACGTTGCCAGTCCTTCTGTTTATATTCTTTTGATTCCTCGTCCATTAATTATTTTTTTATATTAAAATATTCAACCAGATTCTGTATAGCCGCTCTACCCATTGCTTCAACAGCTTCTCTTGCGTTCCCCCCTATATGCGGAGTAACCCATAAATTGGGAAGCTGGAGAAAATCGATATCTGTTGGAGGTTCTTCTGCAAATACATCCAATGCCGCAGCCGCTAGTTCCCCTGAGGTCAAGGCTTGATGCAGGTCTCCCTGGTGTACCACCCGACCTCGGCTGGTATTCACAAGAAACGCTGAGGATTTCATTTTTGCAAACACTGGTTTATAGATAAAGTTTTCCGTTTTTTCGGTCAAGGGTACGTGAAGGGTTACGATATCTGCTTCTTCAATGACTTCATCAAATGTCGCCGTAACCGCACCCATTTGACGGCAAAACTTGTTTCGGTCTGCAATATCCCGCACCATTATTCTGCATTGAAATGGCTGTAACAACCGAACCAGTTCCTGCCCTACATTGCCGCAACCTATAATCCCAACAGTTTTTCCGGTGAGTTCCTGCCCTCCGTCTCGCCGCCAACTTCCACTTTTTAATTCCTCTGATCCAGAAAATATATTATGGCAGAGGCCAATCATAAACCCCAGCGTCAGTTCTGCGACCGACCTTCTATTGGTACCAGGTGTGACCCTAAGTTCAATGCTGGCTTGTCTCATCGCATCCTGATCCAGGTTATCCAACCCCACTCCATATTTTGAAATCATTTTCAAATTCGGCAGGGAGCGAATCAGTTCCGCATCAATGGAGTCTCTACCGATTAAAGCGGCATCCGCATCCGCCAGAAAACTGACCAACTCAGAACCGGAGAGGTATCTGTCTTTTTCATTAAATACAGTATTAGGGAAGTGGCTGGAAAGTTCAGCTATCAGAGATGGCGAATTGCAAAAAGCGGGGGGAGTAACGGCAATTCTGGGAATCCTTTCATTCATTATTTATCCAAAAACCTGGCTTACAATAGAAGCGCCGGCAGTATAAGTTCCGATCATAGAACCAAAGCTGGAAAAAAAGAATATCAACAATAGCCGGGCAACGCGGTTTTTCCACCACATCGAATAGATAGCAATATCTTCGCGCAGAGTTTCAAAATCACTCACTTTAGGTTTACGCATATATGATTCCACCAAACCCACAACCATTCCGGCCCCAATAGTAGGATTCAACGATGTCAAGGGAGCGGCAAAAAATCCGGCCACGATTGAGACAGGGTGGCCCAGGGCTATTAGTGTGCCCAGTGCACAGAAGCCGCCATTAAATAAAACCCAGGTTATAACCAACTGCTCTCCCAGTTCGGGGGACTGGCGAAAACCGACCACAAACATCGCGAGAATGAATGCGCAGATGCCCCAACCAATGAAGTAGCCCAATCGGCTTGGAGGCGGTTTTATATCCAGGTTTTCCAAATGCTCCAAAGTTGGCGGGGATTCCATGGTTGGGAGCATGCCTATCAAATGTCCGGCACCCACCAAGGCCAGTACTTTTTTAGGGGCTTCCGTAGCCTCGGCAATTTGCGCCAATCGCCCTACCATATATTGATCCCGTTCATCTATCAGGACTCTCTTGATCTCTGGCAGCTCCTCGCCAAACTCGCCCACTACCGAATGTAATAAATCCCCACGCTTGAGGTCTTCAATCTGTTCTTCGCTGATCTCTTCCCCAACAAATACCCCGGCAATCAGGCCGCCGACAATTTTAAGTTTTTGCCAGAATGACACCTCAGTAACCAATCGATGAAGGGTGGTCGAGATATCCCGGTCGATAACTTCCAACTGGATATTATTTTCACGCGCCAGCTCAACGGCTCGAATCATTTCTCGACCTGCCTCTACCCCAATTCTTTCGGCCAGGCGTTTTTGATAAGCGGACAAAGCAAGGTTGATCAGTAGAAGTCCGGCTTTCTTTTTGCGGAATACCTGATAAATATCGAGGTTCTTCCACCAAGTCTGATTGGTAAGGTTTTCCAGGCGTGGGGAACATAGTTCCACAGCGACACAATCGTAGTCGCCAGTTTTAATATACTCTTCTACCATTTCCACGCTCAACTGCGAGACATGGGCGGTTCCCATTAACGTCACTTCCGTATCGCCAAGGTGAACCGTTTTAACAATATCTTCTTGTTTTTCCAAAATACCCTTTCCTGAACCGTATCAACGAACATTCATAGCATAATCGCTCAATCCTAAACGAGCGGTATAAAACAAATTGAGTTAAAATAAGGAAGACTGCATCGGTCGACAGGATCACCCAATGAACCCCATAATTTAACATAAACCCTTTTGCATTGAAATGGTCATGCAACCCTTTAAACTTCATGCCAAATACAAGCCTGCGGGGGACCAGCCTAAGGCCATAGAAAAGCTGGTCGATGGCCTGGCTACCAGCCCAAGCTCCCAGACCCTGCTCGGAGTTACCGGGTCGGGGAAAACCTTTACTGTTGCCAATGTTATCGAACAGGTGCAAAAACCAACCTTGGTCCTCGCTCATAATAAAACCCTTGCCGCCCAACTTTACAATGAGTTTAAAACTTATTTTCCGGATAACGCAGTCGGGTATTTTGTCAGCTATTACGATTACTACCAGCCCGAGGCCTATCTAGCCCAAACCGATACTTATATTGAAAAAGACGCCTCCATCAACGACGAGATCGATAAAATGCGCCACTCGGCCACCCATGCCCTCTTTGAACGTCGGGATGTCATTATTGTCGCCAGCGTTTCCTGCATTTATGGTTTGGGCTCTCCAGAAGCTTATCACGGTATGCTTCTGTTCCTGGAAAGGGGTAAGACTCTGGAAAGGGATCAAGCTTTACAGAAACTAATAGAAATTCAATACAAAAGAAACGATGTGGATTTCCAACGTGGCACCTTTCGCGTCCGGGGGGATGTTCTGGAAATCCTTCCGGTTTATGAAAGAAATGAAGCGATTCGAGTGGAATTCTTCGGCGATCAAATAGATCAGATAACCTCATTCGATCCCCTCACCCGTCAACCCATTCAGGAACTGGACCGCATCGCCATCTATCCTGCCAGCCATTATGTGACTCCGAAACATCTGCTGGAAAAAGCCATGGAGAATATAAGGAAAGAACTAATTGAACGGGTTGCCTATTTTGAAAACCTGAACCTCCTCATAGAAGCGCAGAGAATTGACCAGAGGACCCTTTTTGACCTGGAAATGATCAAGGAGGTCGGTTACTGCCAGGGTATTGAAAACTATTCACGCTACCTCATGGATCGACCTCCAGGTGAACCACCACCAACTTTGTTGGATTATTTTCCAAACGATTCGCTATTCATCATTGATGAGAGTCACGTTAGCCTGCCGCAATTGCAAGGCATGTACAAGGGGGACCGGTCTCGCAAAGAAAACCTCGTCCGATACGGATTCCGCCTTCCTTCAGCATTTGACAATCGTCCTCTAAGGTTTGAAGAGTTTGGCCAACATGTTAACAATGTTATTTATGTTTCCGCCACACCCAGCTCATATGAATTGGAACAATCGGAAGATCGGGTGGTGGAACAGATTGCGAGACCAACAGGTTTGGTAGACCCCGAGGTTGAAATTAAGCCCGTGGCCACTCAGGTAGACGATTTATACAATCAAATTCGTTCTCGAGCAGAAAAGAATCAACGTACTTTGATTACAACACTGACTAAAAGGTTTTCTGAAGACCTGACCGAGCATTTTTCCGAATTGGGACTGAAAGTCAAATATTTGCATTCAGACATCGTGACGCTGGAGCGAACCCAGATCATACGTGAACTGCGCCTGGGAGAATTTGATGCTTTGATAGGTATCAATTTGTTGCGCGAGGGACTTGATATCCCTGAGGTTTCTTTGGTCGCCATCCTCGATGCAGACAAAGAAGGTTTCCTAAGGTCCACCACTTCACTGATCCAAACCTCCGGAAGGGCCGCAAGAAATATTTCCGGGAAAGTCATATTTTATGCAGATACTGTAACCAAATCGATGAAAGCCGCTATAGATGAGATGTCTCGCAGGAGGGAAATCCAACTTGCTTACAACAAGGAAAATAATATAACCGTCAGCTCAATAGTAAAAGCCATCGGTGATTCCATGGAATATTCGGAAAATCAAGAATCCATTTTTGAAGTCATGGAAGAAGAAGCGGAATATGAGTCTGGAAAACCAATTCCGCAATTGATAAGGGAACTGGAAAAGCAGATGCTCTCAGTGGCAAAAGATCTGGAGTTTGAAAAAGCCGCCGAACTCAGAGACCGAATCAAACGCCTGCGGGAAAGAGACCTGGAAATAATTCCATGAAACGTTACCGCGAGCTTTCCCTGCGTTCTTTTGACCTTTGGGTAATGAAACCAGCGATTGCCTGTTCAGACTCAGGAAGAATGCCCTTCCATTTAACTCCCGTCACATAAGGAGTGGATTCACTTTTTGGATTTTTCCTTAAATTTTGCGCTGCCGCCGGTTGCAGTTTAATGATACCGCCATTAGGAAGTTCCGCAGATATATATAAAGTTTTTTGCTTCGAGACCTGCTTGGCATGACTGATCAAGGCCCCGCCAGAGCTGATGTCGCGAAGAATTCCAGCATCTTCAAATTTTGTTTCACCTTCTTCGCTGTAAAACCTCACTGGCACGTTGGTTCTAAATCGTTCATATTTCCGCAAATTATGCAGATCAAACGAACGGGGATATTCAACAACCATAAGTGAAATCGCCTGCGCCAGAGCAGAACTAACCGAAGATTTGAAGTTGACAAACAGACCATCTTTGATGAAATGGATCTGTATTCCGGTTTGAGGAGCAACCCGGTAGGCTTCTCCCCCCACCTTGGGCAAATCGGTGATCACATATTGCCCATTCTTCCATCCGCGGATACAAACGGTAAAGACCTCCCCTCGAATGGTAGCGGTCACTTTCTGCCCCATAACAAATGGGATTTCACTTGCTTGAATGGCCATTGAATTCTATCGAATCACAAAATTGGGAAATCAGGTAAACTAAACTTTAATTTTATTGGCAAACAATTAGACTACTTAACCTTAAGAGAATATTCAAGGAAAAAGCACGTTCCCATCATACCGACTGCCTGTTTCGGCCTCTCAAAGGTTATAGCGTTTGCGCAGAAGGCGCGGGTGGAGGATTAAGCTTAAAATATTTCTTGAAAATTTTTCCAGCAATGGGCCCAGCGGCGGCCCCGCCATGACCTCCATGTTCTACAATTATTGCCACAGCGATTTCAGGTTTTTCGTAGGGGGCAAAAGCCACGAACCAGGCATGATCCCTATACTTAACAGGTATGATCTCACCTTTCTCCAATTCTTCATTGGATTTCATTCGGACAACCTGGGCGGTTCCTGTTTTCCCCGAAACAATTACATTTTTTAAGCGGGATTTTTTACCTGTTCCCTTCGCCCCATTCACCACATCGCGCAAGGCCTTTCTAACCTGTTCCAAATGATCGGGGTTCACCTCAATTTGACCAGTAATTTCCGGGTGAAACTCTTTCTGGCTCTGCCTTTCAGGGTTCTCAATATGTTTGACAAGATAGGGTTTGAGCAAAACACCTCCATTCGCTACAGCGGCCATCATAATTACCTGCTGTATGGGTGTCACCAGATTATAACCTTGACCAATTGATGCAGAAATGGTTTCACCTAACAGCCAAGGTTCTTTCTTGTTCAGCAATTTCCACTGGGTGGTAGGAACTAATCCTTTTTTCTCGCGACTCAAACCCAAGCGGGTTGGACTCCCCAGCCCAAAACGTTTTGCATATTTCGCGATTGTATCAATACCCAACCGATGTCCAATCGTGTAAAAATAAACATCGCAAGACTGCACCAGCGCATCATGCAAATCCACCGCACCATGCCCTGATTTTTTCCAGCACCTATACCGTCCTCTTCCTAGCTTAAAATGCCCGGGGCAATAGATAGATGTATCCGGTTTAATCACTCCCTCTTCAAGACCTGCAAGTGCTGTTATAATTTTATAGGTAGAACCAGGAGGGTATTGACCATGAATAGACCTGTTCTGCAAAGGGTGCCACTCGTCCGTCACTAATTCATTCCAACTTAGGGGGGAAATTCCCGCAGCAAACTTATTGGGGTCAAATGAGGGTTTGCTAACAATTGCAATAATTTCTCCTGTCTGCACCTTCATGACCACTGCCGAACCATTCATATTCTTTTCCGCCGTTGCGGTCATCAATTTTTCCAACTCCTCTTGTATCCTTACATCCAGGGTAAGGATCAGATTATTTCCACTTTCTGGAGGTAGTTTTCGTAATGTTTTAAGCTCCCGACCGGAAACATCCACCTCAACCTCTTTATATCCTTTCTTGCCACGCAAAAGAGATTCATATATATTTTCCAGACCGTTTTTGCCCACAAAGTCCCCTTGCTTATAAGTTGGATCTTTGTCGTTTTCCAATCTTGCCTTAGATATCTCCCCCAAATAACCCATCGTGTGTGAAGCTAAATCATTAAACACATAGTTTCTTAATGGCTCAGCCCTGATATGAATTCCGGCAAGACTCATATTATTCTCTTCTACAAAAGCCACCTCTTCTCGAGTGATATCCCTCTTTATTAAAATGTCCTTGAAGGATTTAGTCCGAGCCATTTCCTTTTTTAATTTAATCCGATCAAAGGAAATTCTTTGTGTAAGTTTGTCTAGGGAGGACTCCAGATCCTGAGTATCTTCTGGAGTTAAATACAAATTGAAAGCAGGTCGAATGCTGACTAAAGTCTCACCATTACGGTCTTTGATTATCCCTCGGTTGGCCGGCATGGTTACCATTCGAACCCGGTTATTCTCTGAGAGTCCTGTCAGGTATTGCCATTTTAATATCTGCAAATACCAGATACGCATCCACAGGCATAGGAAAGAAGCCACAGCAAGAATGGCGAAGACACGTATCTTCTTTTTTATTGCATCATTAGTTTCCGTTCCATGACGAAACAAGATCAATTTGTTATCCTCATATGAGAGCCAGTTTTTTTCGATTTCAACCAGCTGTCAATTTTATCCAAAACTATAAACATAAATGGACCTATCAAACCATTATAAATACTGAAAACGGGTAATGATTGGTACAAAAAACTCGAAGCAACTTCCCCTTTCAGGATAGTTCCCATAGAGAAATAATACACAAGCCCATCAAAAATTGAGGAGAGAATAAGGAATATTCCTATCGGAATCATTCCTTCAACAAAAAACTTATCCTTAAGCGTGGAAAAAAAATAACCAATCAGGCCTTTCGAAAGAGTATTCACCCCCAGCAACCCACCAGAAAGACTGTCTTGGATAAGTCCGATGGTAATCCCCGCTCCGATTCCTGCTGCTCGGGAATGTCGAACCGCGCAATACACCACCCAAATCAGGGCTAAATCAGGAATAACATCGCCAAAGGAAAACAATTCCAACCAAGTAGTTTGGGCGGAAAACAAAAAAACTATAATGAGCGCCTGCGCATAAAAATACATAAATAAACCTAAGAAAGAAGAACAAGAACCTCTTCCAAGCGCGACAAGTCTGAACTAGGAACCAATGTAATATCCTGAAACAGGCCCTGTTTTTTCTTGGTAACCTGCGAAACTTTTCCGATGATCAAACCTTTTGGGAAAATACCACCCAGCCCCGAAGAAAGCACTTGATCCCCCACCTTGACATCTGCCGTGTTGGGGACAAATTTTAAATGACACTCATCATCACCCGCCCCCACAACAACTCCAGAAATACGACTATTCTGAAACAAGGCATCCACTGCACTACGGCCATCAATAATCAAAAGTACTTTAGAAGTGTTGAGACCTGCGTGAATTATCTGACCAATCACTCCAGCATCGGTAACCACAGCAAGGTGATCGCGTATTCCGTCCTGCGTCCCCTTATTTATTATTATCACCTTTGACCATTGCGTCGCACCCTTACCAATGACAGAGGCCACCACAGCCTTCTTCTCCCAATCGTCCTCATAAGCCATGAGCTTTGCAAGGCGTTTTTGGCTGGCAATGCGTTCAATGAGTTTATTCTTTTCATTGATCAACCGTTGTACTTCAAGGTTGAGCTGATCATTTTCCCTTGCCACATCAACAAGAAAAAAATAATGGTTTATGCCATCTGAAATAGATTGGATGGTTTGGGTAAAGAAATTCTGGAAAGGGGAAAGAATGACTCCTACCATGGAGTCCAAAAAATGGGTGCCTTTTTCCTGCTTGGCACTCAACGTCATCAATGCCAAGGAAAACAGCAGAATAGCGAATACTATAATTATTTTATTTTTGCTTTTAATTCCCTTATTGGGCACCGCTAGAGAGCAACCTTTCTCAGCAGTTTAGGATCATTCAAAACTTTTCCCGCACCCAAAGCAACTGCAGATAGAGGATCGACAGCGAGGGTTATCGGCAGGCCGGTTGCTTCCTTAAGAAGAGTATCCAATCCTTTAATCAGCGAACCACCTCCGGCAACCACCACTCCTTTATCTACGATATCTGCAGCAAGTTCGGGAGGTGTCCGTTCTAAAGCAATCTTGACCGCTTCGACAATTGTACCAAAGGTTTCGGTTAGGGCTTCTCGCACTTCTTCATCCGAGATAAGCAGGGTTTTTGGAATTCCCGCAACCAGATCTCTACCCTTAACCTCCATGGTTATTCTTTTTTTCAAGGGATAAGCTGAACCAATTTGAATTTTAACTTCCTCGGCAGTCCGCTCGCCGATCAGAAGGTTGTACTTCTTTTTGACATAATTAACGATGGCCTCATCCATTTCATCCCCGGCAATACGAACCGACCGACTAAACACAATTCCAGACATAGAAACAATTGCTACTTCTGTAGTCCCTCCGCCAATATCAATGATCATATTTCCGGTGGGCTCCTGAACAGGGAGGTCCACACCAATAGCAGCCGCCATCGGCTCCTCAATCAGAAAAACCTCACGAGCACCTGCAGATTCAGCAGAATCCCGAACCGCTCTTTTTTCTACCTGGGTAATTCCTGATGGAACAGCGATAACAACTCGCGGGCGTACCAATGTTTTGCGATTATTATGTACTTTGCGGATAAAACTACTGATCATCTTTTCTGTAACTTCAAAATGGGCGATCACCCCATCTTTCATAGGACGAATTGCAGTGATGCTACCGGGAGCACGTCCCAGCATTTGCTTGGCCTCTTCACCAACAGCCTGAACCTCTTTGGTATGGGTATTTATTGCTACAACCGAGGGTTCACGCAAAACAATTCCTTGCCCTTTTACGTTTACCAGAGTATTAGCGGTCCCCAAATCAATAGCCAAATCGTTGGAGAACAAATCCCAAAAGTAATTAAACACCCAGACCCTCTATTTAGATTCAAAAAATTACGTAACTGCTTGTTTTTTCTCAACTTTCTTTATAGCAAGGGGGCGTTGAAAATGCAAGGTAAATCCCGACAAACAACCGTCACTCCATTCATAGCAAACCGTATGCAATCAAGAAAACAAGGTGTGTTTCTAAAGGCCTAGCTAACTATTCATTAATAAGGGCTTGCGATTAGCTTGCGCGTTTTATAGTATAGGTGCCTTCATTTAACCGGAAACCGAGAGAAACACCTATGCTGAGCACGATTAGAGAACACGCTGATTCCTGGATGATTAAGGCCATCCTTTGGCTAATTATTCTGGCTTTTGTCGGAACCATTTTTTATTCATGGGGAATGGGGGGTTCTTCGGGAACTGGAGGTGGAGCCATAGCAACTGTTGAGGGGGAAAAAATATATCAGCAGGAGTACGAACGCACCTTTAATAATCTAGTGGATTTTTATCGGCAGCAGTTCAGAAATCAGTTTTCTGACGATATGATCAAAAAACTCGATTTGAAAACCCAGGCTCTTGAAGCTTTAATTCAGAAAAAATTATTGTTGATAGCCGCCAAGAAACAAAACCTGAAAATCAGCGACACAGAACTCATTGCTCATATCAAAGAATTGTCCGTATTCCAAATGGACGACAAGTTCAGCGACAAAACGTATCGCAACTATCTTCAGTTTCAACGGATTACTCCCGGCGAATTTGAAGACAACCAACGCCAAGCCTTGCTCCTGGACAAATTAGAGAAATTGTTTCGGACCAATGCCAAAGTTTTACCCAGTGAGATTCGTGAAGCCTTCAATAACACTGAAGATAAAGCCAAAATTGATTATGTGCGATTTAATAGTGATCACTTCCAAATCGAAAAGAGTTTTACCGACCAGGAACTAAATGATTTTTTTCAAGCCAACAACAAGCGATTTGAAATACCGCCGCAAATTCAAGTTGAATATGTGAAAGTTGAACCTAAAATCTATCTCGCAAAAATAGAACCCCGAGATGAAGATATTAAGGATTATTACCAATCCAAAATTGCTGATTTTCGCGTCAAGAAGAAATACCGCGCAAGCCACATCCTCATCCATACAAAACAATCGGAAATTGAAGGAGATTCATCTCCTGAAGAAAAACAGAAGCAAGCAGAAGAAAAAGCAAAAATTCTAGCCACTGAGATTCGTGGAAAAGTTATGGCCGGTGCCGACTTTGGGGAAATAGCGAAAAAACATTCTGATGACCCTGGGTCCGGGCAACAAGGAGGTAGCCTTGGAGAGTTCCCTAAAGGAACCATGGTCTCTGCCTTCGAAAAAGCTCTCGATAATATGGAGATCGACCAAATCAGCGAACCCGTTTTAACCCCCTTCGGTTACCACATAATCAAATTAGAAGGTCGGGAAGATGAAAAAATTAAACCGCTGGAAGAAGTCCGTGAAGAAATTATCCAATCTCTAAAAGAAATCAAGGCTCGTCAAAGGGTTAGAAGAACAGCGAAGCATATTCATCAGGATGCAGAAAAGAGTGGCGACCTGATATCGGCCGCAGATAAAAATCAAATTCAAACAAGCACCACTCGTTTTTTCTCAAGGGAAAGCCACAATCTGCCAGAAATTGGAAGTCAGCCTCAATTTTTTGCCACTGCATTTAGTCTGGAAGAAAACAAAATAAGCCAAACTATAAATACACCGGAAGCATCTTTCATTTTAAAAGTCACTGGTAAAAAACAAGCCTATATTCCAGAGCTAAAGGAAGTCAGGGACAACGTTGTAACGGCCTTGACCGAGAAGGTTAATCAGGAGCACACTTTATCAAAATTCAAAGAACTGGAACAAAAGCTTGCGCAGGAAAAGGACTTGGGAAAAGCAATTCAGGGGCTAGACTTGAGTGTCCGACACTCACCCTCATTCAGCAGGGAGGACTCCATTCCAGGAATTGGAAATATTAAAGAAATTAAGGAAAAAGCTTTCACCATGAACTTGGAAGATACTTCCTCAGCGAAAGTAAGAAACCGTTTCTACCTTTTCAAATTGGTAGAAAAAGAAGCGGCAGGAGAACCCGATAAAGATCAAGTCCAAAAAATAATTCTACAAATTAAACAGAAAAAAAGCAGTCAAACATTTCAAGAATGGGTAGGAAATCTGAAAGCCCGCGCTGAAATCATGATTGACAAAACCTTATTGTAACCTCAGGTTTTCATCGCTTTCTTATGCAACCGGTGAATTGCCAGGATTTTTTTTGTCAATGATTCCATATCTTCAGCGATAACACGAATCATCTCTTCCTTTCGTATTCCCCCCAGATCATAAATAATATCTGGAACAGAACCGTATTGCGTAAGCGCATTTTGGGTTCCCCACTCCAGGGAGGACCCTTCTCGCACCCTTATATTCCTAGGTTCATCAGCCCTGTCAAAAGATGCAATTTTAAACCGTAAGCGATGACAAATCTTCAACAACGCATCGGTATATTTGATATTCATGACAGCCCGCTTTTCTGGGTCCCAGCGCATAGTCGTTAATACAATGTTTGCCACATGCCTGGAACCACCGAATTCAGGTTCGGCACCGGTGAAAATATCATCCCCGTTTTTTATTATGCGACCCGGAATGGCAAGTACATCCCCATGGCTTTTCGCATTAGGCAGAGCTAACCCGATATTAGTTTGAACTTCAGGGATTAATTGCCCGATTCTTTCTTCCCTGAATATCTGAATTGCCCGGTTCATTGCTTCAATGGCCCGCGTTTTCTCCACTTCTCGATAAAGCACAGCTAATGGATCGACACTCGGCTTTCCGTTACCAGAGAGCACTTCTCCAAGAATTGCCTTACCAATAAAGTCCTTCGCCGCTTTTACTGCTGGCAAAGTCTGCCAACCTAAAGCAAGGCCGGCAGTGATGGCTGATGAAAAAACGCAACCCGTTCCATGCGGATCTGAGTTCGATAATCGCTCTGAGCTTAAAACCTCCACACCTGTATTATCCAGATAAAGATCCTCTGGTTTCCCTTTCAAATGCCCTCCGGTCAACACTACCGCACGCACTCCGGTTTTAAGGATTTCCCGCGCCGCACGTTTCCTGTCTGCAGGTTTGCGAATTTTTATTCCGGATAATATTTCTGCCTCTTTAATATTCGGAGTCACCAGATGAGTCAAAGGGAGCAATTTTCTTTTCATCATCTCAACTCCAGATTGGGTAAGTAGCTTTTTACCTGAAGAAGAAAAAATAACAGGATCGACAACCAGTTTTTTCATCCTGTAACGTTTGATCAAGGAGGCCACTCGATCGACAATATGTTCATTACCTAACATGCCTGTTTTTATGGCTTGGCATTTATCGTCTTCAAGTATGGATTTTAGCTGGCTTTCCACAACACTTACCGGCAAATCATCCACAGCCTGGACTCCCAGGGTATTCTGCGATGTGATGGAAGTTATCACCGTTTTACCAAATACCCCCAAGGCAGAAAACGTTTTAAGATCGGCTTGTATTCCCGCTCCCCCTCCGGAATCTGATCCCGCTATCGTTAAAGCTACTGCAATTCTTTCAGACATAAAATAATCTCATTAAAGTAAAAAAGGAGGGTTTAATGTAACAGACCGTCTTGAAACCTGGCAATAAAATATTAACCGATGAAAAAATCTTCAGGCAACGGTAACAGATTTGGCAAGAGATCGAGGTTTATCGATATTACGCTTCAGGGTGGTAGCAGTAAAATATGCAAACAACTGACCAATGACCAGTTGAACAAGAGGAGCCGTCAGAGGGGGCACATTAGGTAAGATAAGTTCTTCACTATATAGATTCTGGTTTTTTCCTTGTTGAGTAAAATGAATTCCCAAAACAAAACCTGACCGGGCACGAATTTCCTCTATGCTGTGCAGGGTAGATTCATATAGCGCTTTATCTTCAGGAGGAGGGACAAATACTATCGAAAAGACATCATCATCAATCATAGCCAGTGTACCGTGCTTTAAAAATCCTCCAGGCATTCCTTCCGCATGGATGTAGGCAACCTCTTTCATTTTCAAAGCCGACTCCAAAGCAATGGGATAGTAAACCCCACGCCCTAGATAGAGCCAGTTGCGGCTCTTCGAATATTTGCTGGCAAGACGATGTATAAAACCGGACCGCTCATTCAGAATTCCCTGAATAATTTCGGGAAGATCCTGCAAAGCTTTCAGATGGAGTTTGTAGGTTTTGCGGGTGATTACCTTCTTTTTTAACGCTAGCTTCATAGCCACTAAAGTTAGTATCACCATTTGCGACAATGCAGCCTTTGTGCTAATCACACAGATTTCAGGCCCCGACCCCTGCAAAACAACTTTGTCTACCAGCCGGGCAATAGAAGAACCCATGACATTGACAACTGCCGCTGTTCGGGCTCCCTTGGCTTTGGCATGCTTCAATGCTGACAAGGTGTCAAATGTCTCACCGGACTGCGAAGCAGAAAATACCAATGATTGTTTATCTACGTTGGCCAATGCCAAAAATTCATCAGAACTGATCGAAGGGAAAAACTCTTGTGCCAGCTGCGAAAAAACATACTTAGCATATTTTGCTACATAGAAGGTCGTGCCCACGCCAAGCAAGTAAGAGTTCCGCGATTTTGCAAATAAATCAACAATATCATCCAATCCAGATGGCTCCAAATCCAACGCATTTGAAATAGTTTGGGGCTGCTCATAAATTTCTTTGAGCATATAGTGCGGATAGCCGCCTTTTTTGGAGGTCTCACTGTCCCATTCAATTTTAGTGATAGGCTTGGAGACTTCCTCCTTACTCAATAGGTTTTTTACTACATAGGTATCCCTGGATAAAATGGCATATTCTCCATCATCCAGAATAACGGCATTTTTTGTATGGTCAATGAAAGCATTAAAATCCGAGCCTACAAACTTAATCTCATCACCAATTCCCAACATCAAAGGTGATTCTCTTTTTGCGCAAAATATCTGATCTGGAAGGTATGAGGTAATAAAAGCTAATGCAAAGGTTCCCTCAATAAGGTTGAGCACCTTAATTAAGGCTTTCTCCACATTGCGACTACGTTTATAGAATTTCTCAAGAAGATGGGAAAGTATTTCGGTATCCGTTTCAGAAGAAAACTTGAAACCTTCCTTTTGTAGTTGAGCCCTCAACGGTCGGTAATTAGAAATGATACCATTATGAACCACTGCAAAATTACCATCGGAAGAAGTAAACGGATGAGTATTCTCCCGCGTCACCTTTCCATGAGTTGCCCATCGTGTATGGGCAATTCCTATCTTGCTTTTCAATTGCAGGACATTGTGTTTTCGATAAAACTCTTCCACTCCGCCAATATCTTTTTTGATGAGAAGACGGGTTTTATTCATCAAGGCCACACCACAAGAGTCGTAACCCCTGTATTCTAAATTCCGGATTCCCTCAAAAAGAAGCTCGGATATATTCTTCAATCCGACAGCACCACTAATTCCACACATAGTTTTCCTGTTATTTTTGATTCACGGTATAGCAAGCGGGAAGGATTTTTCCAGGTGCGACAACTGTGCCGGGTTGTAGGGTGTTTCCAGCGCCCACAACAACACCATCCCCCAAAAAAGCCCCAAGTTTTGTCAGCCCTGTCCCTATTTTGCGTTTTCCATTTTTTACGGAAATCGGTTTCCAATCCACAGTCCGGTTAACAGTCATACACCCTGCCCCCATATCTACATTTTCGCCCAGCACACTGTCTCCCACAAATGAAAGTCGGCCAATTTGGGAATTGTCCATCACTACACAGTTTTTTAATTCCACACCACTTCCCACCGAACATTTTTTTCCAACAGAAGTATAACTCCTGATAAGGGAATTGTTGCCAATATAGCTTCCCTCCCCTATGCAACATGGACCTTCCAGAACTGCGCCCGATTTAATAATCGCCCCTGCCTCGATGCGCACAATCCCTTGAAGGGTGACGTTGGCTTCCAGTACCGCATTCTTGGCAATGGAAGACTCCTGCCAGGAATCCATAATCATCTTATTTGCTGTTAAAATTTCCCAGGGATAAACCACATCCAACCATTCATCCTCCCACATGGAGGCACGCAGTCCATCACCTGCCACCACTTTCTTCAATGCCTTCTCCATGGATTTACCCGAAGACTCAAGCAACTTGAAAAAAGAAGCTGGCAATACAAATACACCCGACAAGACATAATTTCCAAGGTTATTTCCCTTGGGTTTTTCTATAATTTTCGTGATTTCCATCCGGGCATTCAGGAACACATTGCCAAACATCTGATTGGAGGGAGGTAGACAAATGGAAGCAACAGGACATTTGAAAGAATGAAAAGATTGCTGAACTTTGCTGAAAATATTTTCTGCAGTCAGGGTGTCCCCGTATAAAAGCAGGAAATACTCACCGGGCGAAATTTTATTTTTAACCTGCATCACCGCATCACCAATACCCAGCTTGCGCTTTTGCTCTACGTAATGCAGGTTTAACCCATTGTGATCCTGTTCCTGAAGCCGTTCGATCAACTTTTCCTGCTTATGCCCAACCACCACAAAGATGTCGTTAATTCCGGCATTTTTGAGCAAGCTAAAAGTGTTGTCCAGCATAGTCCGCCCCGCAACCCCAATCATGGAGATGGGTCGGGTTTCTGAAAAGGGACTAATATGGGTGCCTTCACCTGCGGCAAGGATTATGGCTTTCATTTGAGCAAATCCTGATTAGGAAGGAAATGGTTAGCTACGAAGACCCGTGATCTTTCCCGAGTAGTCGTTCGGCCCGGCTCAAATCATCCGGGGAATTGATTCCAAGTATCTCATCTGCGTCAGTGGTCTGAATTGCTTGAACAGAATACTCGTTTCGCACTAGACATTTTATCGTATCGGTTAAATAATATTCTTTCTGAGCGTTATTAGCGCCGACATGCTCTAAGGCCTTAAAAAACAACCTATTGTCAAAACAATATACTCCAGAGTTGAATTCGTCAACTTTTTTCTCAGCATCCGATGCGTCCTTGAGTTCTACAATTTTTAATATGGTCCCGTCCTCGTCACGAATGATCCTGCCAAAATCATGACTCTCACTACTTTTTAAGGTCAAAAGCGTACACTTTGCTCCATTATATTTATGCTCTTCAAGTATACGCCCCAAAGTATCCAGTCGGATCAATGGCATATCTCCGCATAATACCACTAGCCGTCCTTCAAAGTTTTCCAGTTTCGACTTGGCTTGTTGTGCTGCGTGGCCTGTGCCCAACTGCTCACTCTGAACCACAAACTCTACATCCCGATCAGCAAATGCTTCCTTGACCTGATCTGCCTGGTGGCCCACTACTACTATAGTCCGAGTGGGACTTATTTTAGAAGAAAGATCGAGCACATAGTCAAGAAGAGGACGGCCAGCTAAGGGGATAAGAACTTTTGCAAGGGGGGATTGCATGCGGGTGCCTTTACCCGCCGCTAAAATAAGGACTGCTAAGTCTTGATGTTGCATTCAATTTTATATTCGGCGATTTTTTTTCTTAGTGTATTGCGGTTGATTCCCAGAATATTCGCGGCCTTGGTCTGGTTGCCATTGGTTTCTTTTAAAACAATTTCAACCAGCGGTTTTTCAATGCCTCCCATGATCAACTCATGCAGATGCCCATTGTTTCTCTCATCCATCGCGCCGACATATTGCCGGATGGATTTATCTAACCATTTTTCCAGAAAAGTTGTAACTTGTTTTTGGGTTTTTTGCATAGCAGGGGGATTCATTACAACTCTGAGTAAAACAATCGTGACGTCCTCCCCAGGGTCATATATGGCTTGAATGCGAGGATATTATCAGACTCACCCCAAGTGGTCAAGCCTGGACTTGTAGACTTTTGTAAACCATGCAATTACGAGTTGATTCCACTCCAACGCTTGGTCTAAGATAAAATAAAAATTATATAAAATCTTATTTTGAACTCTTTCTACTCCATGAAAATTTCCTGCATTACCCTGGGATGCCGAACTAACCAACACGATACAGCAGAAATGCAGACCCTGCTTGAGCGGGAAGGCTTTTCTATCGTCAATGGCAAAGAAAAAGCCGATGCCTATGTCATCAATACCTGTACGGTGACGCAACGCAGCGATACCAGCTCCCGTCTTGCGGTTAAAAAATCCCTGGACATCAACCCCGATGCCCTGGTCGTGTTCACAGGATGCTACGCGCAGTTGAACCCGGCAGAAGCTTCGCAAATCCACGGCCTGGATGTTGTTCTTGGCAATGCTGACAAACTGGATATCGCTAACCTTATAAAAAAGAAACTGTTAAACCCTGATCAGCCTTGGGAGAAAGAGGCCTCCACCGAAATCATCATGTCCGACATCCACAAAAAGCGGATATTCAGGACTATCCCGGTTCAAAACTTTCAAGGCATGACCAAAGCCTTTATCAAAGTCCAAACGGGCTGTGACGAAAGGTGCTCCTTCTGCACGGTTGTCAAAGCACGAGGCAAATCGGTCAGCGATACGCGGGAAAATATTATCCAAAATGTAGAGCAGGCCGTAGCTTCCGGATTTAAGGAAATTACCCTCACCGGCATCAATCTTGGCACTTGGGGAATGGAACGGAACGAAACTTTTTCCTCTTTGGTCCATGATATTGTTGAACTTTCAGGAGATTTCCGAGTCCGGTTGAGTTCGATCAATCCCATGGAAATCGATAACAACCTCATACAGTTGATGGCAGAAACTGAGAAGTTATGTTCACACCTCCACATTCCTTTACAAAGTGGTGACGATACCATCTTGAAAGCCATGCGTAGAAATTATAACCGTCGCCAATACCTCGATGTTGTTCAACGTGCTATCACGGCAATTCCGGGATTGGGACTGGGAGCCGATGTTATTGTTGGCTTTCCGGACGAAACTGAAGAAGCGTTTGAAAATACCCGCAGTCTGATAGAACAATTTCCATTTTCCTATCTGCACGTTTTTTCCTATTCACCGCGCCGAGGTACGGAGGCCTATCAGATCAAAGACAATGTCCCTGGCAACATCAAGAAACAAAGGAATCAAATATTGACACAACTGGTCAACCAAAAAGCATTGAAATATCGCGAACAATTTATAAACGAAACTGAGATGGTCCTCGTTGAAAACCAACGAGACACGAAATCCGGGTGGCTCAAAGGTCATACCAGCAATTATATTCCGGTCATTCTGGAAGGTTCGGACTCATTAAAAAACAACCTGGTTCCCATCACCCTACAGAACATTTCCGAAAAACAGGTTACAGGATGCGTCCAGTAATCACCCTCACTACAGACTTTGGCTTGGATGATCCTTTTGTAGGTATCATGAAGGGGGTTATTCTCAATATTGCGCCCGATGCCCAGATCGTTGATATCACCCACAATGTCGAACCGCAGAATATAGCCCAGGCCGCTTTAATTCTTAATGCTACCTATCCATGGTTTCCCAGAAAAACCGTCCATGTGGTGGTGGTAGACCCTGGTGTGGGAGGCACGGCAAAAACATCTTCAAAGAAAAAAGGAGGTCCCGGTCCGGTGATAAGAAGGGCAATGGTGGTGCAGTCAAAGTTCCAGACCTTTATTGGACCCGATAACGGTGTGCTCACTTCTGCTCTCTATTCCGATAGCAAGGCTTATGAGATCACCAGCAAAAAATACATTCTTGAAAACGTTTCCAACACGTTTCATGGGCGCGATGTCTTTGCTCCTTGCGCAGGCTGGATTGCCAGCGGAATCACGCATTCCAAAATGGGACCCCGGGTGTTGAAGCCTGTTCTTATGGACTTCCCCCAGCCTCAATTGAAAGGCGCAACTCTTCAGGGAGAAATTATATATTCTGACCGCTTCGGCAACCTTACCACCAATATTTCCGCCGAATTAATCAACGAAACCTTCCTTTCTTCCGATACAATAAAGATCCAGGTCGGAAAACAGCGCATTGAAGGATTCGTCACTGGTTATTACCAAATGAAATCCGGCCAGCCTGGAGCCATCATCAATAGCTGGAACCAGCTGGAAATCTTCTATCGTGAAGACAGTGCCCAAAAAAAATTGAAAGCCCGAGTCGGACAATCCGTAAGCCTGAAAGCCAACTAGAGCATTATCAAAACACCCATTTATCCGGTTATTAATCGTGAGTGAAATTAAAATTGTCTGCCAGAATAAAAAGGCAAGACATAACTATTCTATTGAAGACACCTTGGAGGCCGGACTGGTACTGAAGGGCACAGAGGTTAAGTCTCTGAGAGACGGGAAGGCCAATCTGGTGGATAGCTACGCCATTATTGATGGCGAAGAAGCGTGGTTGCTCCATTTTCATATCGATGCTTACAGCCCTGCGACACAGTTCAATCATCATCCCATGCGAAAGCGCAAACTCCTTTTGCATAAAAAGGAGATCAGTAAACTCATCGGAAAAACTCAGGAAAAGGGATGCACTCTTGTTCCCCTGAAAGTTTTCTTCAAGAACGGGAAAGCAAAAATAGATATTGGCATTGCCAAATCCAAAAAACTTTACGACAAACGTGCCACGCTCAAGAAGCAAGAGGCTGACCGTGAAATCGACCGGGCTATGAAGTCCCGAAACCGTTGAACAAAATTTATTGAATAGGAATTGTAATGGAAAAAGTGATCGGAAAAATATTGCAGGGTTATCAACCGGCCTGCGTGGTCATGGCTGCTAATGAGTTAAAACTGTTCGACCAACTCAAACAACCGGCAACCGCCAAGCAAACTGCGGACACTCTGAATCTGGACCCGGAAGCTACCGAACGTTTACTCAATGCTCTCACTTCATTAGAAATTATTACCAAAGAAAATCAAACTTACCAATTACCCAAAGAAGCTCACGAATTTCTGACAACCGGCGGAAGCCACTCCCTCCAGCAATGGATTCAGCTCTCGTCCGATCTCTATCCCGTTTGGGGCCAGCTCTCCTCGTTTATAAAATCCGGTATTCTCATTAAGAGCATCATGGAAATGCTGGGCGGTGATCCACATAAAATGCGGGCATTCACCGATGCCATGCACGACAAGGCGCTTAAGGCAACATGGATGATTGCACGTGAAATTCCTATAGGGGATGCAAAAACTATGCTGGATATCGGGGGAGGACCAGGAACCTATTCCCTGGAATGGTGCAAATTACACAGCCACCTCAAAGCAACGGTATTCGATATCGCTCCGGTCCTTGAAGTTGCAAAAAACTATATCGAGTCCTATAAATTGCAGGATCGGGTGAGCACCCAACCGGGAGACTTCCATAAAGATGATTTAGGCGACAGCCAATACGATCTGGTTCTCATGGCTAACATCCTGCACATGTACGATGCAGACATAAGTAAGGCCCTGGTCAACAAAGCTGTAAAAGCTGTGAAACCTGGAGGCCGTATCGTCATCCATGGATTCTGCACCGATGAAGACCAGACGGGCCCTATCGATGACACGTTGTTCAGCCTCAATATTGGCATGCTGACCGAAGGCGGACGGGCACACCCCGTTCAGGAGAAAATTGACTGGCTTAAGGGAGCTGGGGTTTCCGATATCCACCATTTCCGGGTCGATGCCATCCCTACCGGAGTCATTACCGCCACTCGGCGTGGGGCCAGCTAGCAATAGCGTTGTCTGCTAGCAAAGAGTTATCTCGGCTTAATATAGATTTCTATTCAGTATGGGATTTATTAAAACAAAGGGCTTGGGGGTTTTGAGCCTTTTCCAAGACTGCTATCGACTCAAAGCGGACATTGAATATTACAAAGGTTGCCCTAAGCATTTTTAGCAACCGCATACTTTTGAATAGAGGCTGAAATTGTAGAGAAATGGGAGGATAAGAGTGTTAAGCTCTTTCGATTAGCTGAAATAAAGGATGAACCTGAAGAAGAAAACTAGGTGATGCGATTAATAATATTTTGCATATGTTTAATTCTATATTCTGGTTGTGGTCCAACCGCTGACCCATATATAAAGTTGGAATGGGTTAGAAGTTATTCTGAACATGGTGGTAGACTTTATAGTACCCAGACTTGGTTGCATGAAGCTATCACAACCTGCCAAAAGAGAAATGACAAAGAATGCTTGTCTCTAGCATATATGACGTATGGTTTATATTTGAAGTCAAAAGCCTTCAGGAAGGATCACCCAAATTATGGTAAAGGTTTTCGATTCATGGATAAATCTATTACATTTGAGAATAGACTTAAAAAATCAGAAGAATATTTTGATAAAGCCATAGCGTTGAAACCTAAGGATGAAAATTTTTAAAGCGTATAGAAAACGCTAGGAGACATAAGTAAATAAAGGGGGCAAGTCGCTGCTTGACTACAAAAAAGTGATCACCCATCTGAAGGATCAAGACTTATGGAAAGAAAAAGAGCTTAAATGAACGTCCGCTTTTGGCCGATAGCCGTCATTTGGCGTAGAGCCCGCTATCCATAGCTGGTTAAGCCGCCAACATAGTTTGATTGCCGTAAAAGTTATTGCTCGTTGGCCCCACGCCGAGTGGGGCGGTAAACGACCAATACCACTCCAGTAACAGCGATCGCCCCGCCAAAATATCCCAATGACCCAACCGGATCGGCTTGCAGTCCGGCAAAACCAATTTCTGGAAGTATTTTCATTCCCAAAAGAGTTATCAACGGATTAAGGCTAATGATGACGCTGATCAGAGCAAGCGGTATATATTTTACTGCCTCGGCGAGAGTGCCATAAGCAAGTAACGTATTGACTGCGCAGAATATCAGAGACAACCAGGGGGTCAGCCCGGCGTTGGTGAAGTCGGCCCACTCCACACCGCCAATTAATGTGAACGTTGCTACTCCGTAGACCAGCAGGTTTAAAGATTGTGCGCCATATTGCCGGCTGAGAAATTTTTGCGACACCATATATCCCACCCAAACCAGAGCCGCAAGGACAATTAAAAAGTTGGCGTAATAATATTCTCCCGCATCCTGAATCCGGCTTTGCTGGTCATGAAAAAACAGGAACAGTCCACTGCCCGCGACAACCATTCCGAGAACCTGTCGCAAGGTCAGGAGTTCACGAAAAACAAAAACCCCAACCAACACCAAAAATACTGATGCGGTCTGTATAAGAACTGCCATATTGGAGGGACCGCTCAAATCTACACCCACCGTCACCCAGTAATAGTTGGCTGAAAGACAGGCCCCTCCCACGATCCCCATCCATGGAGGATTGAGAAGAATGTTCAGCGGCTTATGGTTTTTCCATTGCAGGATGACTGCCAGTATCAAAAAAGCAAACAGGAACCGGAACCAGGAAATGGTTCCCGCATGAAAACCCTGCAAAGTTATTTTAAGAAAAATCGGGAGAACGCCCCAAAGCAAAGCGGTGGTAATGGATAATAGAATGCCGCGAAGATACCCCTTGGCCGGAGCCACGGCTAGCAGTTACTACCCGCAGAGGCAACAGGACAAGGCTTCATCAGGCCGAGACAACTCTTTGCCCACCCGATAAAGTTATTGCTCATTAGCCCTAGTGGAGTTGGGAAAAATTTTTCAGCATCGTGAGGCCCAGACGCTGGCTTTTTTCTGGATGAAACTGGAAAGCATGAACATTTTCAAAATGGACTCCTGAGGCGAAATCGATTCCGTAACTTGTGGTAGTCGCAATGATCGCTGGGTCCTGCGGAATAACATAATACGAATGCACAAAATAAAAATAGGATTCATCAGCGACTGACTCAAATAACGGATTGCCCGGAGCCACTCGTACCCTGTTCCATCCCATATGCGGTATTTTTAACGGCTCACCCGATTCCGACTTGGGTTGAGCATCTTTGAATCCCACAACTTTTCCTGAGAGGATGCCGAGCCCCTCTACCTTGCCAAATTCTTCAGCCTGACTAAACAGGAGTTGCAGTCCAAGACATATCCCTAGAAAAGGCTTACCACTGTTGACCGACTTGTGCACCGTATCAATAAGGTTAAGGTTATCCAGATTCGCCATACATTCTTTGAAAGCTCCAACCCCAGGAAGCACTACAGAGTTGGCAGAAAGAATTTTACTGGAGTCGCTGGTGACAATTGCCTCGGCACCCACAGCCTCAAAACCTTTTTGCACGGAACGGAGGTTACCCATTCCGTAGTCAATGATAGCGATCAACTAAAGAGTCCCTTTGGTGGAAGGAACATCTGAGGAACGGGAATCCAACGAACAAGCAGAATCTAAAGCGCGGGCGAAAGATTTAAACAATGCTTCCGTTATATGGTGAAGGTTATTCCAATAAGGAGAGTTGAAGTGCAGAGTCATACCACTGTTGGCAGAAAAGGCCTGAAAAAATTCTGGAACCAACTCAACATCGAAATCCCCAAGCTTGGCTTTGGGAAGATCCAGATTAAACACAAAGAAAGCTCGGCCACTTATATCAATGATGCATTGGGCCAAAGCCTCATTCAAGGGGACATTGGCTTCAGCAAATCGTCGAATGCCTTTTTTATCCCCCAATGCTTCCTTGAAAGCCTGCCCTACAGCAATACCAACATCTTCAACAGTGTGATGAAAGTCGATATGCGTGTCACCCTTGGCCTTAACCGTCAGATCAAAATAACCGTGTCGTGCCAATTGCGATAGCATGTGGTCCAGAAATGGGACAGGAGTCTGGATGTCCTGAACCCCGGTTCCATCCAGATTCACACTGACTTCAATTTGAGTTTCGCTAGTAGAGCGATTAACGTGGGAAGATCTAGCCATTCAGAGGTTCTTTTACCTTAATCTTTTCTTCATTTCCATTTCCGGAATAGGCAGGCTTTTTACCGTTCGGAGAATGGGACTTCTTGCCATTACCGACCACCCATTTATTTCCGTTCCCAGAAGCCGCCATTTCAGCAACTGCTCCATAAAAGGTCATGATGGTTTCAAACATGCCTTCTGGGTCCAGCTTAAGGTCTTTACGCTGAACACTGGGTGAGCCGTGCTCCAGAACGATGTCCTCAAGCCCGATACATTTAACCGGAATATTCACTACCTGCTCTTCCTGCAGAGCCTCCAGGATTGCAGACCCAAAACCGCCTTTAAGGGAATGTTCTTCAGTTGTGATCAAGCACCGTGCTTTTAGGGCGTATTTAACAATCAATTCTTTATCCACAGGTTTAGCAAACCGGGCATTGATAACAGCAACGCTAACACCTTCTTTCTCAAACTTATCTGCTACCGTCTGAGCCCAATCAACCGTATGTCCATACGCAAATATGGCGATATCCGTTCCATCCTGAATCACTTCACCCTTACCAATCTCAAGTTCCTTTAATTCAGGATCGAGGGGTACCCCTAAGCCAGAACCTCTGGGATAGCGAAGAGCCGCAGGGCCCTGATGGTAAACCGCTGTTTTCAACATATGGCGCAATTCATTTTCATCTTTGGGAGCCATCACCACCATATTCGGCAGGGTACGAAGAAATGCAATGTCGTACAAACCTTGATGCGTTGCACCATCTTCACCCACTATTCCTGCCCGATCCATTGCAAACGTCACAGACAAGTCCATCAGGCAAATATCGTGAACAACCTGATCATATGCTCTTTGCAGAAAGGTGGAATAAATGGCCACAACCGGACGAAAGCCCTCGATCGAGAGTGCCCCGGCAAACGCAACGCCGTGTTGTTCAGCCATGCCCACATCAAAGGTGCGGTCAGGAAACTCTTTGCCAAATTTACTGATCCCCGTCCCATCCGGCATTGCCGCCGTAATGCCAATGAGTTTTTCGTCCTCTTTAGCCAACTGAATCATGGCATCGGCAAACACATTGGTATAGGCAGGATTAGATTTTTTCTTATGAAATTCGCCTGTAGAAATATCGAAAGGTTTGGCGCCATGCCAGATATCCGCTTTTTCTTCCGCCTGTTCGTAACCCTTTCCCTTGCGGGTTATGACGTGCATCAGGGTAGGACCTTTGAGATCCTTAACAGCGGAAAACGTTTCAATCAACGCATCCACATCATGGCCATCAATCGGTCCCACATAACGAAAACCCAGGTCTTCAAATAAACGCCCAGGAATGAATACTCCTTTTATAGCTTCGTCTATCTTATGCGCATACCGGGTGATTTCCTTACCAACCCCGGGAACTGCCAGCAATAGTTGTTTAACCTCTTGTTTAAATTTTAACATGACCTGTCCAGTCATGATCTTGCTGAGATGCGCAGACATTCCTCCTACATTGGCAGATATTGACATTTCATTGTCATTAAGAACAACAATCATGTCATTTTTGATATGCCCGGTATGGTTGAGTCCTTCAAAAGCCATCCCGGCAGTCAGGGAGCCGTCTCCAATGACCGCAAGCACATCATTATTTTCTTTTTTTAGATCGCGCGCCTGGGCAAAAGCTAAGGCAGCAGAAATGGAAGTGCCGCCGTGTCCACAATTCCAGTGATCGTGTTCACTTTCTTCCCGCTTGGTAAACCCGCATAGGCCATCAGACTGGCGGAGAGTGCTAAACCTGTCTCGTCTACCCGTCAATAATTTATGAACGTATGATTGGTGCCCCACATCCCAAACAAACTTATCCTTAGGGCTATCGAAAACATAGTGCATCGCCATGGTCAATTCCACCACACCCAGATTGGATGACAAATGCCCGCCAGTTTCAGAAATAGTTTCCAGAAGCATGTCGCGAATTTCCCGGGCAAGAAGTGGTAACTCTTCGACTGAAAGTTTTTTTAAATCCTGGGGGCCATCAATTTGGCTTAAGAACTTGCTCATTGGGGGGTCCCAATCAATTAAAATGTTCGTTGCACAAAGAACCGGGCAATCTCCCTAAGAGGATCTGCCCGATCATCAAATTCTTTCAAACAATCTATGCTCTCACCAACCAACTCTTCAGCTTTGCGGCGAGATTCTTCCAACCCATACAAGGCTGGGTAGGTCGCTTTATCTTTAGTCAGGTCACTGCCAATATCCTTACCCAGTTCTTTTTCATCACCGGTGATATCGAGAATGTCATCAATAATCTGAAAGGCAAGCCCAATATGAGCCCCAAACCGGGACAATGAATTTAACTGGCGGGGAGTGGCCCCACTAAGAATACCGCCACACCGGATACAAGCCCTAAAAAGAAACCCTGTTTTGTAAATATGAATATATTCCAGAGTCTCTGCGTCAATCGGTTTGCCTTCTGATTCAAGGTCAACCACTTGACCCCCTATCATTCCTGTAGAACCCAGTGCATTCGCCATCTCATGCGTGGCATTGAGAAGACACTCGGGTGGAATTGACTCCATCCCTACAGACCGGGTCATCAGGATAAACGCCTGGGTCAGCAAAGCGTCACCCGCTAAAATGGCAACCGCTTCTCCAAATACTTTATGGTTTGTGGGTTTCCCCCTCCGTAGGTCATCGTTGTCTAAAGCAGGGAGATCATCGTGAATCAAGGTATACGTGTGAATCAATTCGGCGGCCACCGCAAATGGCAACACCGCTTTCCGGTCTCCTCCTACCGCTTCAGAAGCTGCGATAACCAAAACGGGACGCAACCTCTTTCCCCCGGCAAGGAGACTATAATGCATCGCTTTATGGATGACATCAGGGTAGGCCTCCTCGTCCGGTAAAAGACTCAGTATCCCTTCATCGATTAATTTTTTACCTTCAGAAAGGTACTGAGGTGCAGACAAACCGTCCAATAAAATCAACAAAAATAATTGTTATCGAAGGTACAACTAAACCACTTTACTGATAAAAATCTTAACACATATTCCCATACAGTCAACTTTAATGTTCGCCATCGCTCCTCCATGGAAATCCTTAGTTTATAAGTTGTTGACGCTGATTTATCACTGCGGGAGACAACGGGATTTCTGTTTGAGCTGACAGTTCGAGATCCCTCAATTCAAGGGCAAACTCGGCTTAAAATAAACTCACTTTTCACCTTTAGTTGGAATAAATAGAAAACCTGCTAGAACAAATTTGAGCCATAGTTGACAATTGCTTGTGTTTATGAGCTTGTTGATTTATCATGGCAAATCAATATCTTTAAAGAAATCAGGTTATTAAGCTCGCTACGAGGCCGGGAGGATACCCAGGTATTTCACCCCGCCCAATTTTCACCTTTCTCAATAGGATTGAAGAATGCATAGTCTCACTGTTACTTGGGTCGGTTATGTATCCCTTATCTGTTTTTGTTTGGCCTACACCTTGGTCATATTCGAAGAACAGATTCATATGCGCAAATCTAAACCGGTCATTTTAATCGGTTGTTTTATGTGGGCCCTCATCGGTTTTTATGAAGCCCAACACGGGGGTGGGCATGCCCACGACCATGTTAAAGAACTGATCGCAGAGATCGGTGAACTATTTTTCTTTCTCCTGGTAGCAATGACTTATATCAATACTCTTGACGAAAGAAATGTTTTTAAGGCGTTAAGAGCATGGCTGCTTAAAAAGGGCTTGGGATTCAAAAAATTATTCTGGGCTACCGGAGGAATTACGTTCGTGCTTTCTCCTCTTGCTGACAACCTGACGAGTGCCCTGTTGATGTCAACCGTAGCACTTGCAGTCAGCAATGGTAATGGGCGTTTCATTGTTCCCGCGTTCGTCAATATTATTGTTGCGGCCAACGCCGGAGGGGCCTGGAGTCCTTTCGGGGATATCACCACCTTGATGGTCTGGACTTCAGGAAAAGTTCAAACGATGGAATTCTCTTATCTGATAATTCCTTCCATCGTCAATTGGATCGTTCCAGCAAGCATCATGTATTTCGCCGTTCCCGATGAGCACCCAGAGCCGGACAAAGAAGAGATAGAACTCAAACCGGGAGCAAAAGTAATTATTGGACTTGGCGTTTTTACTATTGCCACCGCAGTATCTTTCCATCAATTCCTCCATCTTCCTCCTTTTCTGGGGATGATGTTCGGACTCGGACTATTGATGGTAAAAGGATGGTATTTAAAACGCTGGGGAGAAAAAAAGCATCTTGAGAAAATGGGAATCTCCGAGGAACGAAGAAACCGCCCACGTTTTGACATTTTCACTAAAGTGGAAGGGGTGGAGTTTGACACCCTGCTTTTCTTTTTCGGAGTTCTCACCGCGGTAGGTGCATTGCAATACATTGGCTATCTGGCACTGGTCAGTGAAAACATGTATGGAACTCTCGGACCCACTTACTCCAATATTATTGTTGGCGTGCTTTCTGCCATTGTTGACAACATCCCAGTCATGTATGCGGTCTTAAAAATGAGCCCTGAAATGGGACTCGACCAATGGCTGTTGATCACCCTGACTGCAGGTGTCGGGGGCAGTCTGCTCTCCGTAGGTTCTGCAGCAGGTGTTGCAGTGATGGGTGTCGAACGGAAAAATTATAACTTCATGTCCCATTTAAAATGGGCTCCTGTCATTGCGCTGGGCTATATAGCCAGCATTATTTGCTGGTACTATGTAGTACCACACTAACTTTATTTCCAGGCGGGGTAAATCCCTTTGCCCCGCCTGCTTTACTTTTCACTAACGTAAATTGGTACTGTTTACTTTTATCCCCTCAAAGCCCTAATCCTTTTCCAACTACCACTCTTCCCAGGGTGAACACATATACCTTCCTGGCACCATTTTTCTTTAAAATTTTTGCGGCCTCGTTTACTGTTGCTCCAGTCGTGAATACGTCATCCACTAACAAAATATCTTTTCCCAAAACATGCTCTGGACGATTAATTTCAAAGGCTCCTTTTATGTTACGAGCTCTTTCTGCGCGAGTCATCGTCGCCTGTGGACTGGTAGCTTTAACCCGCCTTAACAATCCGCCTTCGAGCGGAAGTTTCAAAACCTTAGCCACTTGACGAGCAATGAGGAAGGCCTGGTCAAACCCTCTCTCCTTCATCTTGTTGAAGTGCAAAGGTATGGGAGAAACAGTAAAACCCTGGCAAAACTCTGGGTTCTCTTGGAAGTATTTTTCCAACAAAAGGTTCATTTCCGAGAGCACCCCTGTTTGTTTACGGTATTTAAAATGATGGATCGTGGTCCGCAAAACCGTGTCATAAAAACCAAGGGACCTGGCCTGATCAAATTGAAATGGATTCTTCCTGCAATCTCCGCAGACGAACTCATCATGTGGGTAATCGTAGGAAATATCTGCGGGCACCCCGCACAGAAAACAAAGCGGTTGTCGAATAAATCCGATATCGTTTCTACAGTCAGCACACAGGAAAAGTTCTCCCTCCTTAATTTTGCCCTCGCAGGAAATACAGTTTTGCGGAAACACAAAATCCAGAACTTTCCTAAACCCGTGCAAAAGTCTACTGGCAAAATTAACCTTCGAAGATGTACCCAACATAATCCCTCATTGCGAATCCATACTGGTCCGGAAAAATCAAAAAACGACAGACATCTGGATCACTGAATTTATTTACACAACCACAATAAACTTTTTCACTATCAATGAAACATCAGCCTGAAAAATAAAGGCTTGAATATTTCACTGTTTTTATATTTTTCAAGAATATTTTATGCTAAAGTTTCTTCCTGAATTATTCTCACATACTAAATAATATGAACAAGAACATCATCCAGCTTACTAAAAAACACGTTGCCGGAACGTATGGCCGTTATCCCATTGCTCTGGTAAAGGGAAAAGGCTCTAAAGTCTGGGATAAGTCAGGAAAACAATACATTGACTTTGTCAGTGGCTTAGCCGTTGATAACCTTGGGCATTGCCATCCTGCAGTGGTCTCCGCCATAAAAAAACAGGCTGGGAAATTGATCCATGTTTCCAACTTATACCACATTGAACCACAATCCCAATTAGCAGAGAAACTGACTTCGCTGAGTTTTGCAGACAAAGTTTTCTTCTGCAACAGCGGAACAGAGGCCAATGAGGCAGCCATTAAACTTGCCCGCAAGTTCTTTTTTGACCAAGGCAAAACCCAACAAACTGAAATCATTACCATGCACAACTCGTTTCATGGACGCACCCTGGGTTCGCTCTCGGCAACCGCACAAAAAAAGTTTCATACTGGATTCAAGCCGCTCCTTCCAGGCTTTAAATATGTTCCATTTAATAATTTACCTGCCACACGGAAAGCAATAACAAAAAAAACCTGCGCAATTATGGTGGAGCCTATACAAGGAGAAGGAGGGGTAAACATCCCCGATCCCTCTTACCTGAAAGGATTAAAAAAAATCTGTCAGGAACATGGCATTCTCTTGATTGCTGATGAAGTGCAAACAGGTTTCGGTCGCACAGGAAAACTTTTTGCCTATGAAGTTTATAAAGCGAAACCAGATATTATGACACTGGCAAAAGCCATGGCCGGCGGCGTCGCCATAGGGGCTATGGCAGGCACCAATCGGGTCATGAAATCTTTTGTTCCAGGAACCCATGCTGCGACTTTTGGTGGCAATCCCCTGGCCTGCTCTGCCGCATTAGCTTCCTTGCAAGTACTTACCGAAAAGAACTTTTTAAGCAAAGCTAACGAAACGGCTACTTATTTTTTGCAGCGTTTGAAAGAAATTGACAACCCTATTATCAAAGAAGCCCGCGGAATCGGGATGTTTCTCGCCCTGGAATTGCAAAAACCTGGCAACGACATAGTTATCGACTGCATGAAACAAGGGTTCCTGATCAACTGTATCCAACAAAATATATTGCGTTTCATTCCCCCTCTCATTATCACCAAAAAAGAAATCGATAGTTTGGTCTCCGTGCTGTCCAACAGCCTGGCCAAATTGAACAATAAATAGAAAACGTTTTAACAAAACCTAAAAAATGAAAAAAGACCTTCTAGCCATCAACGACTTTAACCGCGAAGAAATTCTCGCCTTGTTCGAAAAGTCTGAAGACCTTAAAGAAAAACGCCAAAAGGGAATCCAGCATCTACCTTTAAAAGGCAAGACCCTGGGTATGATTTTCAACAAGCATTCCACGAGAACACGCATATCGTTTGAGGTAGGCATGTTTGAACTTGGCGGTCATGCACTGTTTTTGACGGGCGACCAACTGCAGTTAAACCGTGGTGAAACGATAAGGGATTCAGCTCAGGTACTATCCCGTTACTTGAATGGCATATTAATAAGGACCTATGACCACCAGGAAGTCGTCGCGCTTGCAGAGCATGCTTCGATACCTGTTATCAATGGACTTACAGACTTCAATCACCCTTTACAAATTCTTTCAGATATTTTTACCATCAAGGAAAAATTGGGTCACATCGAAGGAGTAAAAGTAGCATATGTGGGAGATGGAAATAATGTTGCCTATTCATGGATGACGGGTGCATCTTTAATGGGAATGAATCTTGTGATTGCCTGCCCAAAAAGTTTAAAACCCAACCCGGCCCCAGGGCTGGGAGATCATGGTAATGTAGAAATTGTAGAGGACCCCTTTGAAGCAGTTCAAAATGCGGATGTCATTTATACTGATGTATGGATAAGTATGGGAGATGAAGAAGATACGGAAAAGAAAAAAAAGCTCCTTCTTCCTTACCAGATAAATCAAAAACTGGTCGATTCCGCCAAAAAAGATGTACTGGTGATGCACTGTCTTCCAGCACACCGGGAAATGGAAATCACATCAGAAGTTCTGGATGGTGAACATTCAATTGTTTTCGATCAAGCTGAGAACCGACTTCATGTTCAAAAAGCGATTCTTGAAACATTGTTATTAAGCTAAATAAGTGACATAGCCGACATTCCAAGTGAGTTCTAAAAAAATAACATTTAAATCAACGAAAAGACTGCAATGAAATATTGGAAATCATTCACCAATTTTCCCGGTATTCAGTTCCACTCTCTGGCATTCAGTTTCTTTTTACTCCTCACACTTTTTATTTCCCTGCCCTCCTCTGCTTTTTCAGAAGCAGTCTCTGGAAAATTAAACTTACAGCGACACCTGGTTTTAATCGCTAAAAAAACTATAGTCCTTGAAAAAGAAATTGAAATTCTCAGAACCAAATCTGAGTCCAAAGAGAATCTTCAAAAAATCATTGATCTACAAACACAGATAGATCGACTCAACCTGAATTTTGACTCCATGGCAACCAACCTGTCATTGGAGGATAGCTCCTTGAAGAAAAAGGAAAAATCTCCCTGGACCAAACAACTTGAAGAAATCACATTGCCATTGCTCCAGGCAATACGGGACCTGACAGAAAAACCACGTAAAGTCGATTCCCTTAAAAAACGTATAACCAGCCTGGAAAACATCCTGACAATCCACAAAGAAGCGACTCTTAATCTAAAAAAACTGGGAGCGGCTCAGAGTGAAATAAAAACCCCCTCTAAACCCGAAGAGAAGCTCTACACTTCAAGGGTGGCTCTACTGCAAAATAAATATGATCCTGAATTAACTGAACTAAATCTGCAGGAGGCCAGGAAAAATTTAGAGCAAATTCTTTCCTCAGACGAATCCCTTTTAGAATCAGCCAAAAGCCAAGTCAAAGATTTTTTTAAGAATAGAGGCAAGAACTTACTGGTGACCCTCGCAGCTTTCTGTGGATTGTGGTGGCTACTTAATCGGTTCCGGAAATGGATATTGCGATTCAACCTATTTTCCCAACTGAGCCCTTCATTTGGGAAATTATTCAGCGCCGCCTATAATATTTTCATCCTCATTATCTGTCTGCTTGTAGGGATGGCCTGTCTTTATTTTTTCAACGATTGGCTTTTAATCAGCCTTATCGTTATGGTTCTTATCCTTGTTGCTTGGACTTCGCGCCAATACATTCCTACCTTTCTTCAAGAAATAAAACTTATCGTTAATCTGGGAACTGTTCGTGAGGGAGAGAGAATGGTCTGGAACGGAGTTCCATGGCTGATTAAAGACATAGGTTTGAACGCCACCTTGAGCAACGAGAATCTGGAGGGAGGAGAAATACGACTCCCAGTGAAAGATTTAATCGGCAAACATTCCCGACCCGTAGTAGAGGGTGAATCATGGTTTCCTACAAAAACCAAGGACTGGGTTATCCTTAGTGATGGTTCCTACGGCTGGATAAAACACCAGACTCTAGAGCAGGTTATTCTTAGCTTGAAAGGGGATTCTCTGAAATTTTATTCTACGGAGGACTTCCTGAGTCAATCCCCTCTGAATATTTCTACAGGCTTCCGTTACTGCATTGAATTTGGTCTGGACTATGAAGTGCAAAATAGGATTTGTGATGAAATACCCAGGCTGTTTGAAAATAGATTAAAAAATATTCTCTCTAATTTTTTTGATGGGCCTTCCCCTGATTTCAGTTTTTTAGAGGTCCGGTTCGACAACCCGGGACCAAGTGCTCTGAATCTGATGATAGTCATTCATGCAGACGGGAAATGTGCAGATCGTCACGAGGAAAACAGGCGTGAAATTCAGACTGCATTAGTTCAAATCAGTAATGAAAACAACTTAAAGATCCCATTTAGCCAACTAACCATCAATATGGCTGATGGTATTCAAGGCTCCAAACTACCGCAACCTGGCACCGACTCTTTGAGGGAAAGTGATTAAATTTGAAGTAATAAAAAAGCATAGTCACTCTTCCGCCCGACTTGGAATATTAACCACTCCACGAGGAAAAATTAATACCCCTTCCTTCATGCCAGTGGGAACGCAGGCCACTGTAAAGGCTTTAACCCCTGAGGACCTGGAGTCATTTGGCGCACAGATTATTCTTGGCAACACTTACCATCTTTACCTTCGTCCGGGACACGAGCTGATCCGCTCTCTGGGCGGTTTGCACAAGTTTATGAATTGGCCTCACCCTATTCTCACCGACAGCGGAGGTTATCAGGTATTCAGCCTCAACAAGCTTGCCAAAGTTACAGAAGAAGGTGTCAAGTTTCAGTCTCATATTGACGGATCTTCCCACTTCATTTCACCGGAGCGTTCTATAGAAATTCAACAGGCATTGGGTGCAGATATTATCATGGCTTTCGATGAACCCACCCCCTATCCGTCTGACCTCAGCCAAACAGAAAAATCCTTGAACCTGACCACTCTTTGGGCAAGGCGCTGCAAAAAATCCTTCCATTCCGACACACAAGCTTTATTTGGAATTGTTCAAGGGGGGATGCATCCTGAACTTCGCAGAAGAAGTGCGGAACAAATTATAGAAATTGATTTTCCCGGTTATGCAATAGGTGGGTTGAGCGTTGGTGAAGAAAATAATATGATGTATGACATCACCGAACACACCGCTCCTCTTTTGCCTGCAAACAAACCTCGTTATCTAATGGGAGTGGGAACACCTGAAGACCTCTTGAAATGCAGTTCTATGGGAGTAGACATGTTCGACTGTGTCATGCCCACCCGACATGCCAGAAACGGTTCCCTGTTTGTACAAGAAGGAAAAATAAATATTAAAAATGCTCAATACAAAACCGACCCGGGCCCTATCGAACCAGACTGCTCCTGTTACACCTGCTTGAATTTCTCCAGAGCTTATCTCAGGCACCTGATGATGGCCGGGGAGATCCTGGTCATGCGCCTTCTCACCTTGCACAACTCAACCTTCTACCAACAGTGGATGGCGAGCATCCGAACAGCCATCGAAAACGACACCCCTTTCAACATGGACTGGTCAGACAAAGTGGTACACGAGTAAAGCACACCAAGCGGTTGCTTGCGTGAAGCAGTCAGCCCTCTATGATTCCGAGGATCTTGAATTCATGGATGTCATATCCTGAACGTCGGGGCAGAGAAGATTGAACCACCGCTTTGAGCAATTCCAATTTCCCAGAATCCAACCAGTCGAGGAGATGTTCAAAAATGCGTTCAGGAAAATAAAGTGTTAAGTTGAGCTTCGCCCTCTGATACACAAACCCCGATTTCATAGGGTTTGCTCGCATTGGTTTGTATTCCACATGCCCCTCCAGCATAAAATCTGCTACCTCCTTCCACTCTTCACCAACTTTATTCAGGTTCTCACGAACAAGAGACAAAAGCCGCCCTTGTTCAGGAAGTTCATAGCTATAACTGGGCATAGTTTTTTCTACTTTAAAGGGTCGACAATCAACCTGGCTCTTAAAGCCAGAAACAATGGAATCTCTTTTCGGGCCCTGTTTTCTGCTTTGGATCGTTTGCCGGGAAGGCTGTTCTTATTCGACACCCACTCTTCCATCGCATCAACGCAAAAACCCGCTTGAACCAAATTTGAAATATAACTTTGTATCGGACGATGATATGTAAGCGTAAATGAATCGGGGTCAGCAAAGGGCGGGGTCAGAATAGGAACGGCAGTTTCTGTCAAATAATGATCGACTCGCCGGTATTCGAGTTTCTTTTCCTCATCCCATCCCCAGTGAGATTGTCGGGGAATGCGAAAACAGGGGTGCGTCATTACCACCACAAAACATTTCCCTGCCTTTAACCATTGTCCTGCGCTTTTAAAAAGCATATCCATTTTTTCGATATTTTGTATCGCCATCAGACAGGCGATTCCATCGAAAACATTTTCTTTGAAATTTTTTGCGTCTCCAGCATCTCCAACATGATATTTAATGGAAGGGCCCGAACGCGCTCGGGCATGTTTCAACAGCTCAGAGGAAGAATCCAGCCCTTCGACATGAATACCTTTTTTAGCCAAAAAACGGGAAAATACTCCCTGGCCGCAAGCCAGATCCAGAACCCGATCTTTCTTCCCAACTTCCAGTAGCCGGAATACTCCCGGCATAATGATGTCTTTCTGGAAATCTGTGCCCTGACTACCCACCAGTGAGTCATACCAACGCGAAGCTTGATCCCAAAGCGTCAACTCTTTCTTCTCCGGAGGTTTTGAAACTCCTCTAGCTTTTCTGTTTCTACCTTGCGTACCGGCTTTATGTTTCACCGATTTAAATCTACTTGATTTTGGCATCATTCTCCAACCATTCACCTTATAAGGTGGAAGGACACATTGTTTTTATCTATAATCAATGAATTGATAGAGCAAATTATTACCCACCAATTTTTATAACCCATTCAACTTCATGCTGAGACCCAATTTCCCAACCCAATTTATCCCCAGAGTTTTTTTTCTCCTTCTTCTGCTTGCTTTTGTATCCTGCCAAACTCTGGACCCTCATTATAAAATTCAGGAAAACCTGACCTTAAGTATCGAGGCTTATAACTTTGAGTTTGAGAGCAAGGCATTGAAGTCCAGTGCCCGGTTTGTCCACCCGTCCATTCGTTCCCATTATATGGCAAAATCTCTGGAGATAACCCAACGCGTCACCTTTTTTGAAGCGACCAATATAGAAACAAAATTTTTCAAAAATGATGTTCCTGCAGTCCTTACCCTCGAGGGACCCGAAGAAGGTTTCACCCGAGCCATTGTTACCATCCGCTATCAAGTTGCGGTACTACCCAGGACCAAATTAAAGACCCTGCTTGTTGAGCAGGAATGGGTACTCCATCAAGGACAGTGGGTGGTCATTCCCGACCTGAAAACACTCCTCGAATAGTTGAGATATTAAAGGATTCACAGCACTACCTCAACCGCTTCGTTCAGGGAAATCGTTGTTGGAGTAACCTTGCAGTTCATGCCATAAATTTCCACTCCTTCACCCCTTGCTTTTCGCAACACCTCCCCAAAAACCGGGTCGATGTCATCATTGCAGGTGATGGATCGGGTGTCTGATCGTTGAGAAACAAATACCACTGCCGCTCGATAGCCTATTGAGCAGAACTCCGTTAATTCCTTAACATGTTTGACTCCCCGCTCTGTCGGGGCATCGGGAAACTTTCCCTGGCCTTGTTCGACCAAACTCACCGATTTCACTTCTACATAAGCAGGATTTACGGGAAAGCCTAACCTAAAGTCGAAACGACTGTTCCTCACCTTCACTTCGCTGGCAAATTCGGAATAGCCTTGCAGAAATGGGAGTGTGCGCTCCAGCAATGCTCCTTGAATCAGAGCATTGGCAAAGACCGGAAAGACTGAAACCCATATTGAACCGTGCCGCACCAAAACTAGCGTGTAATCTGTTTTACGTTTTGGACTGGGCTGGTAAACCAATCGCACTTTTCGCCCAGCCAGCATCAATCCTGGCAGACGACCGGGATCAGGAACATGAGCCAAAACCTCCTCACCCCCCACCTCAACATGTGCCAGATAGCGATTCGGACGTTCCAGAAAAATACCATCAACAATGTTATCGCCAAATCTCATGTCAAAGTTTGTGAAGCCTCTTAGCAGGGAAGGTAGATAACAAGGAATGTTAAGCCGAGATAACTCTTTGCTAACTATTATTGCTAGTGGTCGCTTTCTTCCCCGGCATGCAGGTTGACTGTTTTTTCCAGATGGAGTAAAGAATCTACCGAAGGAGTAACGCGATCAATAAAAGGTTTGGGGTAAAGGCCTATCAATAAAATAAGCAGGCAGGCGGGTAAAATAAGTTTGAACTCACATTTATCTATATCAGTCATCCCTTCAGGCAAGTTATTCGAGTTTCCCTGCATTGATCCCTGGAACATATACAACATATATATGGATGCAAAAACAATCGACAACCCACCCATCAAAACAAGGATGCCCGATAACCCTGAAAACATACTGGATGTCCAAACTCCCATCAAAATCAAAAATTCTCCGACAAAACCATTCAACCCAGGAAGTCCGAGAGCCGCCAGCATAATCAGCATAAAAGATCCATATAAAACGGGCATGGCCTTACTCAAACCTCGAAGCTCATTCAAGTTGCGGGTTCCCATTCGCATCTCGATAAAGGCAACGATCAAAAATAACGCCGATGCGATGATGCCGTGATTGATCATCTGAAGCAAACTACCTTCGATTCCTATCCCGTTATTTGCAAAGATGCCAATCACAATAAACCCTAGATGACTGATACTGGAGTATGCCACCAAGGCCTTCAGATCTTTTTGCGCGATAGCGATCCAGGCTCCATAGACCATTCCGGCTGCGGCCATCAACCCAATAACCATAGCAAAACTTTCAACCGCTTCGGGAAACAGAGGCAGGCAAAACCGCAGAAAGCCATAAGCACCGGTTTTGGACATGGCTCCCGTCAATAAAATCAAAGCAGGGATGGGACAAGCCACATAGGCATGAGGCAACCAGCTATGCAAAGGAAAAACCGGAACCTTAATGGCAAAAGCCAGGAAAAAGAAGAAAAACATCCACACCTGCATAGATGGATCGATATGTGTAAGAACAAGGGTCCGCAAATCAAAAGTCACTTCATGAGTCGCCCCATAGTGCACCATTGTCAGGGAAAGGATAGCGACCAGCATCAACAGACTTCCAACCAAAGTATAGATCACGAATTTCATCGTGGCATAAACCCGTCGGCCCTCTCCCCAAATACCGATGAGAAAATAAGTCGGGACCAGCATCAACTCCCAAAACACATAAAACAAAATGGTATCAAGAGCCAGAAATACTCCCAGCGTTCCCGCCTCCAGAGCCAACATTAACGCCACAAAATTTCGGAGCCCTTCTTTCTGGGTGAAAGAAAACATTATGGCAAGGAGTCCCAGAAACGCAGTCAGCACAACCATCCAGAGACTTATTCCATCCACCCCCACCAGATAGTTGATATGCAGGGCGGGTACCCAGTGAAGCATCTGAACAAACTGCATCTCAGGGTTGGCCGTATCAAAGGAATATAGTAACCATAAGGAAATGACCAAGCTGGCCCCTGCCGCCCCTACCCCAACCATCTTGATGGCGGCCACATTTTCTCTGGAGACCATGAGAAGTCCGAATGCGGCAACAAGAGGTATAAATATTATAAGGGATAGCATAAATTTTTCCGGTTACATGAATACTACAAATAATAGAATCGTCACGACACCTACAATCATATTCAAAGCATAGGCTCGTACTTTTCCAGATTGCCAAAGACTGATAACATGGCTGACCTCTTTTACCTGAAGACCTACCTGATCAACGGTAAAATCCAAACCTTCACGTTCGACTTTTTGTTCCATAAAAGCACCAATAGCTTTTGTCGGGCGCACGATTAGAAAATCATATATCTCGTCCACATAATATTTGTGGAATAACAGATCATAAATAGGAGCCATCGCCTCCTTGACCAAATCCATGCGATCCTTACTCACCATATACAATAAACCTGCCGTCGCGATGCCCCCAATGCCAGCAACCAGGGCTATCGTTTCCAATACAGCATCATGAGAATGCTCAACAACATGACCAAATACCGGTGCCAGAAAACTGTCTACCCAGGGTCCCAGTACGCCCCCCAACAGAGCTAAAGCCGCGAGGATCAGCAAAGGGACAACCATAATCATAGGCGATTCATGTGGATGCGCCCCCGGACTGCGGAGCTCGCCAAAAAAAGTGCATAAATAAATACGGAAAATATAAAATGCCGTCATACCCGCCGCAAGTACCGCAATGGCCCAGAAAACGATGTTTCCCATCTCGGCATGGTAAGAACTCAGAATAATTGCCTCTTTACTGAAATAACCACTGGTCAAAGGAAATCCGGCCAGCGCTAAAGCACCGATTAAAAAAGTAAGGTGGGTCAGCGGCATGACCTTTTGCAACCCGCCCATTTTCCGAATATCCTGTTCGCCATCCAAAGAGTGGATCACACTCCCCGCCGCCATAAATAGCAAAGCTTTAAAAAATGCGTGGGTCATCAAATGAAACATGCCAAGGCTGTAAACACCAATGCCCATAGCCAAAAACATATAACCCAACTGGCTCATGGTGGAATAGGCGATCACGCGTTTGATATCATATTGAACCATTGCCATCGATCCCGCGAAAATCGCCGTGATAATTCCCACCCCGGCAATGAAATACATGGTGTAGGGGGCCAGTTCATATAAGACATGGCAACGGGCCACCAAATAGACTCCTGCCGTAACCATCGTTGCGGCATGAATCAAAGCACTAACGGGGGTCGGCCCTTCCATCGCATCGGGCAACCATGTATGCAGGGGTAATTGCGCAGATTTCGCAAACGCACCAACCAGCAATAACAGAGTGATCAAAAGTATGGTGTCGTCATTAGGGCGAAACATGCCCGGAGCGGCTGCAAAGACATCAACAAAACTCAGTGTTCCAAAAGATTCAAAAATCACCAACGCGGCGATAACCATTCCCACATCGCCGATCACGTTCATGACAAAGGCTTTGCGGGCGGCAAGCACGGCACTGGGTTTTTCCCGCCAGAAACCGATCAACAGATATGATGCCAAACCAACCAGCGCCCAACCGACAATCAGGAAAAAGAAGTCCGCCGCTGCAACCAGAACCAACATCGAAAAAATAAACAGATTTAAATAAGCAAAAAATCGGGAATACTCTGGGTCATCATGCATATAGCCTACCGAATAGACATGAATCACAAATCCAACACCCGTTACAACCAGGAACATAAATACCGAAAGGGGATCCACCAGAATAGCTAGGTCCAATTTGAAGGATCCAGCAGATACCCACTGATACAGAGTCTGGACCTGTCCTACCCGTTCTTCAGGCGGTAAAAACAAAAGGTTGCTCAACGTCACCAGCGTCATAAAAAAAGACGCTCCGATGGTTCCGCAACCCACAAACCCGACGCTGTTTCTGGATATCCGGTTCCCGTACCAACTCAGGCCAATAAACCCGAGCAGAGGAAACAAAAGTATGAGCCAGCTACTTGCAAACAAAAGATTACCCTTTCAACATATCAATATGGTCCACATCTAAATCATGACGAGTGCGGAAAATAGTTAGAATAATAGCCAGCCCCACCACCACTTCTGCAGCCGCAACCGTCATGATGAATAAGGCAAAAATCTGCCCATCCAACGAGTTGAGAAAACTGGAATAGGTGATCAAAAGAAAGTTCACCGAATTGAGCATCAACTCGACAGACATGAACATGATGAGAGGATTCCTGCGAATGATAAATCCTGCAGCACCCACGCAGAAAATAGAAGCACTGATTAGTAAAACAAACTCTTGCCCCATAATTACCTTACCCTCCTTCTTAAAGGCGCAAAAGAAAATTTAGCCAAGCAAATCACTCCCACCGCCGCGACAAGAAGCAAGGCAGAGGCCAATTCAAAAGCCACTAAATGCTTTGAGAATAACTCAAGGCCTATAGCCTTGGCAGTTCCAAATAATTCTGGGGGAATTTCACCGTGAACCTGCTGGGTGGGACCCACAGTTGCCGACAAGTACAGCTCCCCTAGAAGGGTAAAGACAAAGGCAAGTGCCATGGATCGGTGTAACGAGTTTTCCTGAACTTCTTTTTTTCCACCAAGAAGCGCAATGATAAACAAAAACAGAATCATCACCGCTCCCGCATAAACAATGATCTGGACCACTGCCAGAAACTCTGCGTTATAAAGGAGAAACAAAAGGGCCAGACAGATCATATGGCCAATCAGGTACAGAGCGCAGTAAATCGGTGAGGAGCATAATACGACCCCCAGGCTGGCAAGGACTGCCGTCAGCCCTACCACCAAAATTACCATGTCATGCGTAAAATCAAATACCGTAGCGATTTCCAACACTAATTAACTCTCCCCAAAAATAACAATCTCTTCCACCCACTCCCGTAGGAGGGGATATCGCAAAAATCCCTCAAGCCACAAAACTTCTTTGCTCGCCAAATAAAGTGCTATGGCCACCGGCGACTACGCCGGGTCAACCCGCTCCGTATTACCGAGAATGTTGACGCGGAACTGATTCGGTTCCGGGTAAACCAGAAGATCCTCTTTCTCCATGATGTAATTGTCACGGTCATAATCCGCCAATTCATAATGCTCGCGCAGAACCACAGCATCTACCGGACAGGCCTCCTCACAATACCCGCAGTAAATACATCGCAGCAGGTTAATCTCATAAACCTCTGCATATCGCTCGCCCTTTGAAACCGGGTTTTCCGGATCGTTCTCCGCCGCTACAACATGAATGCACCCCACCGGGCAATTGATCGAACACAAAGAGCATCCCACACATTTTTCAAGCCCTTCCTCATCGCGGTTCAGGAAATGTCTTCCCCGATAACGCTTGGGCATTGTTCGCTTGACCTCGGGATACTCCAGGGTAACCGGCGTGCTCAACATATTCCGGAAAGTAACCCCCATTCCGATCAAAAGATTTTTTATTCCATCAAAAGTTGCTTGCAACATAGCTCATCCCCTCAGGGAAATCAGATCACCTTAAGCGTGCCGGTGATCAGTAGATTCAATAAACATAATGGCAATAAAACTTTCCAGCCAAACGTCATCAATCGATCATAACGAATGCGAGGAAACGTCGACCTCAACCAGATGAAAACACACAACAGAAAAATCACTTTAAGGGCGAACGCTACAATAGGCCAAAGCGGCAAACCATAAGAGTTCCACCCGCCAAGAAACAAAAGGGTCACCAAAGCACTCATGGTCACCATATTGATGTACTCACCCATGAAGAACATGGCAAACTTCATGCCCGTATACTCCGTATGGAAACCAGCCACCAGTTCCTGTTCCGCTTCAGGCAGGTCAAAGGGAGCCCGGTTGGTCTCTGCAATGCCCGCAATAAAAAACAACAAAAATGCCAATGGTTGGATAAGAATAAAAGGCAACGTCTCCTGTGCCTTAACCATATCCACTAGACTCAGGGATCCTGTAAGTATAATGATGCTCAACGCGGAAAGCCCCAGCGTTAACTCATAACTGATCATCTGGGCGGAGGAACGCAAACCACCCATCAAAGAATATTTATTATTCGATGCTAATCCGGCAAGAACCATTCCATAAATTCCCATTCCAGAAATTGCGAACACGAATAAAATACCGCTGTTCACATTGGCTCCCCACATCTCAATGTTCTGACCGAACACCTCGAAAGGTTCACCGAAAGGAATCACCGCAAATGCAACAATCGCTGTAATCACCACCACAGCTGGCGCGAGATGAAATAAAAATTTATCCGCAGAACTCTGAATGATGGATTCCTTGAATAACAACTTAACCGTATCCGCCATCGGCTGGCCAAAACCCAGAGGCCCGACCCGATTTGGACCAAGGCGCACCTGAAACCGGCCCATCAAGCGTCGTTCCAGCCAAACCAATGCTGGAACCACCGACATAATCGCCACCGCAATGACCACGGCTTTAACACTTCCCACGATCAGGGGAATGTTCTCATTCAGAAACAGAACAATGAAGTCCCAGGTTTCATTTAATATTTCAGTGATCAATTCCAAACCGTAACCACTCCAAGAATATTTACCCGTCTATAAAATAGCCAACCCTAAACTTTTCGGACGTCCACCCATGCCGGGCGGCCCTTCGTATCGATCAAGGCGTTCACTCCCTGCTCATCCGAGATCCTCGGCACCACTACACCTCCGGATAAGCAACGGTTATTGGTCATCGCCGTGGCCTCCAACCTGACATCACCCATCGAAAGTAAAATTGTGTCGCCATCCTGAATACCTAGTTTCTGAGCATCTTTCTCGTTCAAATAAGCGGTAGAAGATTGAAAGTGATGTGCGAGCTTCGAAGAGGCATCCAGAATCTTGTCGTGTGCAAACAAATAGGTGGCAATACGAAGCCTGAGGCTTCCGTCTTTCCCTGCTTCAACCTGAACCTGATTTTCTAAAACCGGTTCATCGACAGAAGCTATGACCTCCCGGTCGCACCCAACTTTACCGACTGATTTTTTACTTATCTCCTGATAACCCGGAACCTGCTGGGAAATCTCTTCGGTCACATCTGAAAACCTACGATATTCAGTTTCATCTCCCAACGCCTTGAGCATCAGATTGATGATTTTCCAATCTGGTACCTGGTTGGTTTCAAACGCTTTTTTTCTAGCCTGCACCCGACCGCCAATATTGGTAGTCGTACCCTCGTCATAACCTGGGCCATTTGACGACAAAACAAGATGCGCAAGTTCGGTCGTCTCAGTTTCCAACATGTCATGCACCACAAGAAGCTCCAGATTCTTCAAAGCTTCCGTCACCTGCAATCCTCCAGGAAAGTCCATGACAGGATTAGAACGGTGCACCAACAAGGCCTTCAATTCCCCCGTTTTAGCACGTGCAATCATTTCTAAAGCAGAAAGACCGGTTCCCGTCGGAGCATTTTCTCCATATTGGTTTTTTATTTCCTCTTGATCCGTAACCGGCAGACCTCCCGGATAAAAATCGGGAAGCAGTCCCATATCCATCGCCCCCACTGCATTGGTCATAGACGCTGCGGGAATGGCTCCGCATTCCAGAGTTGGAATTTTGGATATCAACTTAAGCAGACGCTTGACCCGTAATACTGCATCTCCAGAAAGCGCGGATGGATTGTACACCACGCAGATTTTCATACTAGAGCGCACTGTCTCGACCAGAGCTTTCATGTCTTCCGCAGAAATTCCGCTCGGGGCCAAGTCAACGTCGCTAGCCGGTTCTCCCAACTCGCGGGCCAGGCCATTCGCCAAGGCATCAATCGCAACCGCTTCAGAACCCACTTTGTATTGCACCGACTGAGATGAGTAATTATCCAGCGCGATCTTTTGATCGTTCAGGCTCACCAACCGGGTTCCGCAACCGGTCACTGCTTTTTTGATTCGCAGATCAAGAATCGGCAGTTCTTCTGTCGGGTCACTGGCAATCAACAAAACCACATTGGAGGTTTCAATCTGCTCGAACCCATAATGGTTGACAGGAAGGCCGGGAGTATCCTGATAAGTCTTATGATCTATATTGTTTGTACCCAGGCCCTGGCGGAAAAATTTCTGGTAAAGATAATTTTCCTCATTGGTGCCATAGGGAGACCCGATGAATCCAACACTTTCAGGCCCGTGTTCCTCCACTATTTTTTTAAACGCCTCGGCCACACTCCCAGCAGCCTCCTCTGTGGTCCAGTTAAGAGGAAAGGCCGGAAAAGAAGTAACTTTGCCAGTCCCTACACCATTTTCTCGGGCAGTCAGGATTTTATTTTTGCTCTGCACAAAATGATGCCCCCAACGGCCTTTATCGCAAATCCAACCATCGTCCACCGCATCGTTGGGACGTGCCTCAACACGCATGAGTTCATTGAGTCGGGTACCCATTGTAATATTGCAGTTACAGCCACAATGCGCGCAAAGCGTATCCACGTTAGATAGATCCCAAGTCCTTGCCTTAAAACGGAAGTCCGTATTGGTCAACGCACCTACAGGACAAATATCAATGACATTTCCTGAAAAACGAGTGTCATAAGGTTCATTATTAAAAGTACCTACTTCATTATGGAAACCTCGGTTCAGCATGACCAACCCTTGGCCTTGTTCAATCCGTTCGCTATAAGCTGTGCACCGCTGGCAAGCAATGCAACGTTCTCGGTCTATGGTAATGACAGGACTGAGCGGTGTTGCCTTGGCATTGTTGGCCCGGTTAAACTCCATGCGAGTCTCCGGCGGACCATACTTGAAGGTATTGTCCTGCAGCGGGCATTCGCCACCCTTGTCACATACCGGGCAATCGAGAGGATGATTGAGTAAGGTAAATTCCAGTACCCCCTTCTGGCCCTTCTCCACTTTTTCGGTGGTGGTTTTAACAACCATATCCGGTGCCACATCCATCGTGCAGGCAGTCATCAGTTTCGGCATCTTCTCAACTTCTACCAAACACATCCTGCAACAACCCAACGGACCAATCTTCTGGTGATAACAGAAGACAGGGATATCCACAGCAACCTGTTTTGCCGCATCCACCACCTTGGTGCCTTTGGGAACCGTCACCGATTTCCCGTCAATCGTTAAAGTTACTTCATTATCAGACATAATTGCCTCAAACCGAACCTACCGGTGTGTTTTTAAAATATGCTTCATAGTCAGAGCGAAAATATTTGATACTACTCACAACAGGGGCGACACAAGCATCGGCAAGCGGACAAAACGTTTTCATTGCCATGTTGTCGCAAATATCTTCCATCTTTTCGATGTATTCCAATTGCCCCTTGTTCTGCATGATCCTTTCAACAATCTGGTAAAGCCATCGCGTGCCTTCCCGACAGGGGGTACATTTCCCGCAGGACTCATGCATATAAAAGCTGATCAACCTCAACGTGGCCTCAACAATATTGACGCTATCATCAATAACAATCAAAGCACCTGAACCCAGCATGGAACCGGCGGCAGCAATAGATTCATAATCGTAAAGGACATCCACCATATCTGCAGGCAACATGGGAGTCGAAGAACCTCCGGGAATGAATGCCTTGAGTTTATTGTCATTGGCAATTCCACCTGCCACGTCATAAATAATTTCCCGCATGGGCGTCCCCAACACCACTTCATAGTTCCCCGGTTTTTTCACATGCCCGGAAATACTGACCAGTTTGGTGCCTTTACTCTTTTCAGTTCCCAATGATGCATATTTTTCAGCACCTTCGTTGACAATATACGGAACCACACATAGGGTTTCGACATTGTTGATAACTGTTGGCTTGGCATACAACCCTTCTACAGCAGGAAAAGGAGGTTTCATTCTCGGCTCACCCCGCCCACCTTCCAAAGAATTCAGCAGAGCCGATTCCTCACCGCAGATATAAGCCCCTGCACCAAGATGGGTATGAATTTCCAAATCGAATCCACTTCCCATAATATTTTTACCCAAATACCCTTTGGCGTGCGCTTCCTCAATAGCCTTGTCCATGATGAAACTCAAATCATGGAATTCCCCTCGCATATAAATGTATCCTGTTTTGATTTGGCAGGCATAAGAACAGAGAATCATTCCCTCAATCAACATATGAGGAGTCTTAAGCAAGAGTTCCCGGTCCTTACAGGTTCCCGGTTCTGACTCATCGGCATTGCAACAGAGGTAACGGGGAAACACATCTTTGGCGAGGAAACTCCACTTTAATCCTGCCGGAAAACCAGCACCCCCACGTCCCCGCAAACCAGAAGCTTTGACCATCGCGATAATTTCTTCCGGTTTCTGAGCAAAGGCCTTCTCCAAAGACTGGTAGCCACCCTGCTCTTCATAAACCTTCATCGTATGAAGGTCTTTCATATCTATATTTTTAAATAGAATCTGTGTCATCGGTTAGCCTAAAGAATCGAGAATCTGATCAATGCGTTGCTCAGTCAGATCCCCATAATAAGTGTCGTTGATCCGCATCATCGGCGCCCGTGTACAGTCTGCCAGGCATTCTTCTCGATGCAGGGTAAACTTTTCGTCTGTTGTCGTTTCGCCGACCTTGATATTTAGTTTTTTAGCCGTGTGCTCGAGCAGTTTGTCGCAACCGTTCAACTGGCAACTGATGTTTATGCAGAAAAGGATCATGTATTTTCCAACCTTCTCCGTGTGGTACATCGTATAAAACGACATGACCGACTGCACATAAGCCGGCGAGCAATCCAGCTTATTACTGATCGCTACCATGGCCTCAGGAGAAACCACTCTCTCTGCACGCTGAACCAGCGTCAACAAAGGCAACATCGCCGACTTCTTAAAAGGATATTTAGCTAAAATACCCTCGATCTCTTTCTCTTGCTTTTCAGAAAACACAAACCCTGACATCAACAATTATCCTTAAATAAAAATCTTCCACTGGGGTCAAAAGCAACCCCCTCAATCCCCCTTATCAGGAGGAAGATCATTAAACCGAGAGCACCGTTGCCCGCAGTATACGATATTGTAATTTGCCACCGGGCGTTGCCCGGTTAGCGGTCGACTTCCCCCATTACAATATCGATACTTCCAATGATGCCTACCACATCAGCGATATAACAACCTGTCATCATTTGGCACATACCAGGAATCGCCATGAACGAAGGCGCCCGCAGCTTTACCCGAGACGGGACATTAGTGCCATCGCTAACGATATAAAATCCTACTTCACCCCTCGGCCCTTCGATAGGCACATAGGTTTCACCTTTCGGCACACTGATGCCCTCAGATACCAGCTTAAAATGATGGATCAATGCTTCCATACTGGTATGAAGAGTTTCTCTAGGTGGCAGGGAAACTTTATTGTCGGGTGTTTTATACTCCCCCATCGGCAGTTTTTCCATGGCCTGCCTGATGATTTCCCGGCTCTGACGCATCTCTTCAACACGCACCCGGTAGCGATCATAAATATCCCCACCTTTAAGAGTGGGAACATCGAAATTATAGTTTTCGTAACCGCTGTAAGGCTGAGATTTACGAATATCCCAGTTCACTCCAGAGGCTCGCAAGGCCGGCCCACTCAGACTCCAGTCGATCGCCTCTTCTCTGGATAACACGCCAATGCCTTGAGTTCGGTCCATCCAGATCGGATTCCTAGTCAACAGCAATTCATATTCATCCACCTTGGCGGGAAAATAATCAATGAAATCCCGAATACCATCCAGCCAGGGACGGGTCGCGTCTTTCGCCACACCACCAATGCGAATATAACTGGTCATCATGCGCACGCCTGAAATCTCTTCATTGAGATCGAGGATCATCTCCCGCTCGCGCCAGCAATACAGAAAAACCGTCATGGCACCAATATCCAGGGCATGCGTGCCTAACCAGACCAGGTGACTGGCGATTCGGGCCAGCTCACACATGATGACTCGCAAGCTCTGAGCTCGTTCGGGAATCTCTACACCCAGCAGTTTTTCTGTAGCCAGACAGAAGGCTAGATTGTTGCCGGGCGGATTGAGGTAGTCCAGACGATCCGTCATTGGAATGACATGAACGTATCTTTTATTTTCGGAGGTTTTTTCGATACCGGTGTGCAGGTAGCCAATTTCCGGCTCAGCAGTTTTCACCACCTCACCATCCATCTCAAGGATAACCCGGAAGACCCCATGAGTACTCGGATGTTGCGGACCCATATTCAGGGTCATGGTGTCTTTTTCGCGCTCCAGCAATCCTTGTTCAGTTACGCTCACAAGTTATCCTAACGAGTTGGAGGTTTCGATTTGACCAGTTCGCTTTTAAAATCGCGATTATGCGAAAAAGCAACCGTCTCTGTGGTCAACGGATAGTCTTTTCTAAGCGGGTGGCCCACCCACTCTTTCGGCATAATCAGACGTTCCATTTTAGGATGCCCCTCAACATTTATTCCAAACATATCGAACAGTTCCTGTTCAGGGTATAACGCCCCTTTCCAGATTTCCGACACGGTCGGCACAGAAGGGTTCTCTTCTTCTATCCCAACACGAATACGCACGGAATGCCGATGGTCGATCGAGTAAAGCAGGTACACAGCTTCAAATCGAGGTTCCCGTTCTTCAAGGAGGTAATCCACGCCACACACATCAGACAGGTAATCGAATTTCAAAGATGGGTCATCTTTTAAAAATGTCGCTACTTTTTGCAGACAGTCAGGGGCCACAAAAATAACCGCATCGCCCTGAGGCAAAGCGGTATCCAGTAAGGCATCGGGAAGGCCCGCCTTCACTTTCTCGACAATTTCCTCACCCGTCATGCCACCCTCTTTTTAGCTTTATCGGTTCCCGCTTCTGCCATGATCTTTTCCTGAAGCTTGATCACGCCATAAAGCAGAGCTTCAGGACCAGGAGGACATCCGGGAACATAAACATCCACCGGCACCACGCGGTCCACCCCTTGGACTATAGAATAATTATTGAAAACCCCACCGCAGGAAGCACAAGCTCCCATAGACATCACCCACTTCGGTTCGGGCATTTGATCATAAATTTGTTTCAGGATCGGAGCCATTTTTTGCGAGACACGCCCCGACACAATCATCAAGTCTGCCTGACGTGGAGAAGCACGAAAAACCTCTGCCCCGAAACGCGCAGCATCCCAACGGGAATTAGCCATAGCCATCATCTCAATAGCACAACAGGCCAATCCAAAAGTCGCAGGCCACAGGGCATTTTTTTGCGCCCAACCCACGACCTTACCCAACTTAGTGGTCAAAACCGTGTCGTATAAGGACCCGGAGTACTCATAATCCATCGCTTCGATGGAATCTTGAACATTCAATCTAAGGTTATTGAGCTCATCGCCAATCGTTTCGGCGGTATCTTCGATCAATCCCATTCCAAACCTCCCCGTCCCCAAATATAGACGTATGCAATTGCCAGAATGATGATGAATACAACCATTTCCACTAATCCGAATAATTTAAGTTCGCCCAGAGCTACCGCCCAAGGGTACATGAATACCACTTCCACATCGAAAATGATGAAAAGCATGGCAATGGTCGCAAACCGTACCGGATAGCGGCCTTTGGCCTCTTCGGTCGGAATAATGCCACACTCATAAGGAAGCAATTTCTGAGGACTTGGATTGCGCGGCCCCAGTACAGTAGACAATGCCAGCAAGGCACCCACCACTACAATAGCAACCACCCCGAATAACGAAATGTAGAAATATTCAGTCATTTATATGCTCTGCTTATCCAGCAAGAAAAATGAAAAAGGTACTACCCGCCAAAGGGAAATAACCCTGCATAATCACTACCCAGCAATTCCCTTTAGCCTTGCAACAATAATATGTTAGCACTCCTCCCAATGATCCGGGAAACAAGCGGATTATAGCAGTCTGCCCTACCCTGTCAATAACTGATTTACCGATGGATACCAGTACTCTCCGGCCCATTAATAGCCGAAAAACTCCTTTAAACAAAACAGGTTAGGGAATTCAGAAAAAAAGGATGTGTTGTAGTTAGGAGGGAATAGCCTGTATGCCAAGATCACATTGCCTGCAGACACCCAAGCAAATGAGGGCCGTTTCAGGAATACTCGATATGGAGGCGATAGATGAGGCCCGTTGGGTTATCGCCAGGGTCTTTGGAATCCGGCTGGGCGTAGTGCATCAATTCGAAGCTGATGGTGTTTTCCCCGCCCTGCACATATTGGTCAATATCGATCAAAAATGGATCGGGGTATTCCGCCCCGCCATACTCCTGCCTGAGGCTAACGGCGTTCACCGAGATATGGCAGGTGTCGTCTGAGCGAAGCAGAATTTCGGCCCGGCGAATGGCGTTATTTATTGGAAGGTCAAACTTGAAACGGAATTTATGCTGGCTCCCCGTTTTTGCTTCTGCCACCGAAACGGTTTCGCGCACCCATATCCACTGGCTCCCTTTGATACCGCGCCATCCGCTTCCCATCTGGCAAATGGAAGCCTTTTCCCAGTTTTCCGTTTCCGTATCGTAAAATTCGGTCTCCGTTCCACTGGCCAACACCAGGGTTTTGGTCTGAGAGGCAATGGGATCGGCCGCATCCATATTCACTAGCTTGCTGGCCTCCCACATGATTTCATTCATCTCTTTCCAATAGTCGAACATGCCTTTCTTTTTGTTGATCACCAACATGCTCGGCCTTGCGGTACTGCGGCCCAGGTAAGGACCAATGTCTGCTACGATCACCCCGGAAGAACGACCCGGATCAATCGAGATAAAAGAATGTGAAGGGATCTCGTCATAACTGTGCACGATCAACTTGCCCTTAGTTTCGGGAGAACTTTCCTGCTGAATTTCATCGTGGAGTTTCTGCAAGAGAAGCAAAGAGGTTTTGATTTCATTCAAAAACGTATGTTTGCCTCCACCCTGCTTGGTGATCAGCTCCACCACCGGTGAGTTGGGGTCAATCAGCAATAAGCGGATTTTAATTCCGCTCAACACCTTATCCTTGATCAATTCGCGACTGGCGGTCGAGATCGACAACAAGGATGAGCCTCCGATAAAAACTTCTTCTTTTACATTTTCAAACAAGCTTTCAAATGAGGTGGCCTGAGCCAGCTCGGAGCGGTTTTTATAGATACCGTGGATGCCCAGACGAACCGCATCGGGATTAACTATTTCTTCCAGCGCTTCCTTATATTCGTTGAAAGTCAACTCTCTCAGGAAGACCTCGTAGCCCAGCGAGATCACTCCGATCAAGGAAATCAACAAAGCAAATTCGCGCACCGGGTGCAACCAGATGCTGTGTGCATCGAATATCTGCTCGGAACTGATATAAGCCCCGGCCCCAACTACAAATATGGCTACCGCCAGAAACACAATGCGATCGCGCACCCATTGGCGAACATTAATTCCGCTTTTTTTTACGGTTTTGGTCATATTTTGGATGTTGAAAACAGGTTTTACAAAAAGGTAAGTATCGAGAGAACCAGCTCACTGTTGATATTACAGGATAAAGAGGTATTTCACAATTCTGTTTTCGTCACGCTTGTATAACAGTTTTATTGGGAAATGATTAGGAAGAATATCATGGGTGCTTGAGTGTTCAATCCTCTTTATGAGCAATGTAGTCTTTGCTATTTGTCACCGGCAACTCGCCGGTTAACTCAAGCCTGATTTCCGCCGCAGGTACCAGTCCATTACCAAAAGGCCCATCACCAATCCATAGGCCCACCAGTTATCCCAAAGCGAAAAAGACCGACTGTAACTTTTAACCTGCACATCAGGATTGGGAAACTTATACACGCTAAGGTCATCCTCGCCAGTAAGAAGATGGTGCTCCCCGCCAGTGATTTCGGAAATCTTTTTCAGCAGAGTATCGTTAACCAAAGGCTTTTCAAATTCCGCGGTATCTCTTAATACGGAAAACATAATTTCCTCTGTCAGGGATTCCGCCTCTAATCCCGCTTGTATCTGAGCGGTATAAAATCCTTGTCCATCGGGCAGAAACGGAAAGACCGCTTCGCCCTGCTCATCAGTTTTCAAGTCATAGACCGTTTTCTTTTCTGGTTTTACAAGGATAGGTTTCAAGATCAGTTTTGCCGCAACACCAACTGCAGGCTGGTAATTCTTTTGCAGCAATTTTAATTTTATCAGAGCCTGCTCGCCCTCTCGATATCGCTCTTTATCAGACTCCAACTGCAATCGTCTTGTTTCGGGTTCAGCGATCAACCAATCGATTACATTATTCCAGAACTTTTGAAAATATCTTCCACTGCCTCCACCGCCAACACTCCTAAAGTTCCAGTTCCACACCGAATCGGTAGCCAACAAAGCGGTTCGTCCCTTACCAAAGCTTCCAGTAACCAGAAGGGGAAGTTCTTTACCGTTGGCGTACCAGGCGAGTACATGAGCATTCTTATCTGGGAGCAACCCCATATTAATACCCTGAAGCGGAGGAAGTGACTGCCATGCATTTTTATTGAGCTTCAGGTCCTTCTCTAGACGCAGAATGGGATGCCGAGAAAACTCCTCATTCAAGACTGGCTGAAAAGCATCGTCCTGAAAAGGTTTAGAGTTGTCGCGAAAACTTACCGGAAGAATTTCTTCAATCGGAGTCTGCGAATAGCCTCCGCCCTGGAATGAGATGTCTCCCCCAATCATCAAAAAAGCTCCACCGTTGCGGACATATTTTCGAATATTATCCAAATATTTTTTGTCAATAAATGGATCGTATTTAAAGTTCTGGAAAACAACCAAATCAAAAGAACTTAAATAATCATCAAACAAAAGGTTGGAGGGGAATGGGATCAGACTAAGTTCGGAAACCGGTGCCTCCACATCATCACCCAGGTTGCGGAGAATAAAAAATGACAGCAGGTCCACCTTCGGGTTGTGAGCAAGAACTTCCCGGAGATATCGGGAGTCCCAAGAAGGGCGACCGTTAAGATGCAAAACCCGAATCCTGTCCCGCACCACATTGATATCAATTTCTCTTTCGTTATTCGTATGAATGAATTCCCCTGCAAACTTAGGCAGGCTTAGGGTATAAATCTTTTTGCCCACATTGGTAGGCGTGAATTCCAACTCCACTTCAAGCCGCTTTGTATCTTCCCGCACCTCAACAATCTTTGATACCAGGATACGATCTCCCTCTTTCAAAACCAGAGGTATGTTGCGATTGCCCAGCGAAGAGGAGAACACGGTGAGAGAAATCCGGATAGGCTGTTGCACAAACCCAAAGTCCGATGCCGAGACAGCTTCGATTGCCAAGTCTTTAAACCCTTCGTTGCTCCCTGCCTGCATTGCATGAACCGGGCTTCCCAGTTTCTTGAGCTGCTCGGCCAGATTCAAGGAAATCTCACCGGACTCTTCGGTCAAATCTGCACCATCCGAAAACAAGAACACCCCTTGAAGCGATTTCCCCTGGTATTGCGCGGCCAATTCGTCAAAAACCAAAGTCAGGTCGGTATAGGGACGGTGAGGCCGGTAACCATTTTTCACCGCACCCGCCCCCACTTTATTTATCTCATCTGAAAAAAAATAATAATCTACGTTAAAAACTTTCCCCAGGTTTTCGAGATAGGGAGCATTCGCTTCCAAAGTGTTTTTTATCAGATCAATTCTGGATGTTTCATCACCAACTATTTTTGTTTTTATGGAAAGGCTTTTACTGTTATCGATTAGCACAGCTATGGAATTCTTGAGCGATTGGCTTTTTCGGAATTCCAACTCAGGCTTAAATAATATCAATAGTAATAGAGCGAATGTCCCCAATCGAAGGGAGAAGAGAAGGAGTTTTCGTATTCGGGAACTCACCCGATTCAGACTGGTCCAGAAAAACCAAAGTGCCAGGGGAATCACAAGACCAAGCACCGACAAAATCATCACAGGGTCGTCAGGCAACCAATGAATTTGCCACTGGTTAAATTCTTTTACTCCCAGCAGTTTTGCCAACCCGTTCATTTAGAATTGTACCTGCGTAAACGTTCAAGAATAATAGGCAGATGCACCATGTCTTTTTTATAGTCCAGGGTCAGTGCGTACACGATGATATTAACGCCCAGGCGAATGGCCAACTGCCTTTGCCTATACCCTCCCGCGATCACGTCATAATTCCAGTGCCCCAGTTTATTCCGTGCCCAGGCACCGCTTTGATCATTGGAGCTATACATTAAGACGGTTCTTCCCTTAATGGATATGCCCTCAAGATAAGGTTTGATGATAGATCGGCCCGATACGGTATTAAGCAGGTAAAACGAACGAAAAATGGAATGATCGCGCGCAATTTTTTGGAGCGGATTTTGCGGAAACAATGTCGATATCATTTTACGCACTGAGGAATCAAATGCAGAATCGGCTTTTGCAGAACTATCATCAATAAAAAGAAATCCTCCGTAACTCAAATAATTCCGTAAAATTGCCAGGTCTTTTTCAGGGAAAGGGTCAAACCCTTCATCCCCTCCCATATAAATGAAAGGGTGCCGGAACAATTCAGGGTCTGCAAGTTTCAGCGCCACCGGTTCACGGTTCACTTCAATCGATGTTCTGCGTGTCACCTGAGCAAGAATGCTTCGCAGAGCTTCAGGTCGAGGGTTGTCATTTCCTCCCTGATAAACGATCCGCGGAAGAGTCAGGTGGGAATAGCCCGCCACCGCTGGGGATATATTCTTACCCCAGGCGGCAATAAAAAGAATTAAGCCTAATATCGTCAAAAATTTTCGCATCACCTTGAGTTTAAAACAGGAGAGGGTCTTATAGCAATGAATCAAAACCTATTGTATTTATAGAATAATTCTTTTTGTAGGTCAGGGCCCGCTAAGGTAAACTTGAATCGCATTTTCATTGCAACCTTTAGCAAATAAAAATTTATGCCACGAACTGTATTGCTCAACCCCGGCCCGGTCAATGTAACTGATAGAGTCCGGCAAGCATTGATGCTCCCCGATCTTTGCCACCGAGAAAAGGAATTCTCGGATCTCATGGCAACGATCCGCACGCAATTACTCCAGGCCTTTGATATAGAAGAAAATTACACATCGGTGCTGGTTTCTGGCTCAGGAACAGCAGCATTGGAAATGGCTGTCTCTTCCTCTTTGAGTCCAGGCCGGTCCATGCTGGTCATCGAGAATGGTGTCTATGGAGAACGCATCGGAAAAATCTGCGACGTCTACCAGCTCAACCGCCGCACTCTCACGCTGGGTTGGGGAGAGCCACCCCGCATAGAAGATATTGAAAAGGAATTACAGCAAAACCCCGACATAGAAGTGGTGGCTCTGGTACACCATGAAACAACAACTGGTCTCCTCAATCCTTTAAAAGAAGTGGGAGAGCTAGCCCGGCGGTATGGGAAAGTTTTTTTGGTGGACTGCATCAGCAGTATCGCTGGTGATAAAGTTGATTTCAAATCCATTGATATTGCGGTCGGCACCGCCAACAAATGCGTTCAAGGTTTTCCAGGTGTGTCATTTGTCCTGTTTCAGAAAAAGGAATTGCCGCGCTTGCGCAAAATTCCAGAACGAACACTTTACTTCAATCTGACTGGCTACCATAAAGCACAGGAAGCAGGAGGGATGCTATTCACTCCGGCGATTCCGGCCCATTACGCACTCAATGTAGCGCTCGAGGAACTGATCGAAGAAACCGTTGCGGGCCGGATACAACGCTATGCTGCTGCGGCAACGTTTTTACGCAACGGATTTAAAGATATGGGTCTGGAGTTTTTGATCCCTGAGGGCTGGCGAAGTAATTGTCTGACCGGACTGTATCTGCCAAAGGGAATGAGTTATGAAAAGCTTCATAGTGAGCTGAAGGCTAACGGCTTCGTCATTTATGCAGGGCAAGGAAACTTGAGCAACAATATTTTTCGTATCGCAAATATGGGCGACATTACCCAGGAAGAGTTCCAGCATTTTTTAAAAGTACTAGCAACTGTCTGCTAATTCCCATCCCCGTCAAAATCGGCTCTGACTCCCACAATCTGCAACGATATTATTTTCCCTTTTCACAGCTCCATAGGATCCCATAAAAAACTTTGAGAAACGCTGGTTGACCTCAAAGAAAGTTACGGGCTCAAATCTTTTCGTTCCTTGATATATTGCCATACAGGCCTTAAATCTGAATTAACTTTTTCTCCCATCTCGAGCATACACTCAGCCAAAAGGTCGCCTCGGTGGGAGGATTTCCCCTTCTCAAATTCACAAGTAGCTTTATGAACAATTTTAGGATCCAGAATTTTTGGTATTGTCGTCCACCCTTTTCTTACAAATTCAAGTATTTCTCTCTCCTGGTAGACCACAACCCTTTCGGCCTGTTTATTATGATTTTCTACGCCGTTAAATATTCTTGGAGAAGGATCAAACACAACCGCTTTAACTCCTTCGTTTCTTACGGATACCCCCAGAGCAATACCACCGCCAAGAGAGTGCCCGGTCACATAGATGCTTTCATTTGAGTGAGATTCTTTGTATTTCTTGAATTTTTTAAATGCTTCAGAGTAGGCTGGTGAATAGCCAATTGCCAAATTCGAAAAAATCCAATCCCAGAAACCTTCCGTACCCCTGTAGGAAAAAACAGTTTTGTTAGTACCCTTTCGCTTATAAATATCATAAGCAAGTCCATTCCACGAATCTACGAAGGTAGGTTTCTCAGGCTTATCGGTCAGCTTTCCGTCAAGCGAATAATGTTGCCAGCCCATTTTATAAATTGGAAAATAGTTACGCTTATCTTCATCCTTATGATAGCTGTTCGATGCCATCATCGCCATATAGGCGTACTCTCCTGAAAAATTATCATCAACTATCTGTTGTTCTATACCCCTATAAGAATTACTGGTTGCACATGCTGGCAAGGTTATTAAAACTACGAATAGGAGCAAATTATTTTTGATCCTTAAATAAGCTGTTTTCATAATATTTCTCCTTAGGAATCATCCAAGCGCAAAAGGTCTTTCCATCTTTTTTCTAAAATCGCACCGGAAAATTTTCTCACTAGTGTTCAGCTCATATCAGCATTCGACACACTATTAGACAAACTAAATATTTTTTCTTAAAATTTGGTTTCGGGATAGTATGCTAAATTATTCTCGCCTGCAATCGAAAATTAAAAGAAATTTTAAGCATTTTCCCTAAAAATACTATTTCACCACAAGAAACAATTAGTTCCGATAAAGGATTTTAAATCCATACCAAGAATCGAAGTTGATCCAACAAACCTTATAAATGCAGTTCTCTTGCTTAGGTTTTTCAGAGATCTTTTAACTTTTGATAAATTACTTCAATAAGGAAGTTTGTAGCACGATTGGGGGGGGGGGGGGGGGATTAAATTGACTGTCAGTCTGGTTTTGAGGATCTCTGTTTTAAACAGCGGAGGCTATGGGAAACTTGAGCAACAATATTCTTCGTATCGCAAATGTGGGAGACATTACCCAGGAAGAATTTCAGCGTTTTTTAAAAGTGCTGGCAACTGTCTGCTAATTTCCGCTTTGGTCATCTTCGACCTCAATTTCCATCGTCCATTCGGCTGCCGGGTTGGCATTCAACATCCACGGCTCGCGCGTATATTTCTCGCCTTTGCGGTTGCCAAACTCCTCAAGGCTGCCTTTGTTCTCCTCAAGAAATTTTCTAAAAACCATTTTGGGCCTTTTTGGTCTCTCTGCCATCTTTAAATCCTTAATTGACTTAGCTTTGAAATATTCTAGTACCGTATTTGAACACGATTAAAGGAAAATCGCAACGGGACGAATAACCAAACAGGTATGGAGGACCTACATTTACAAGTTAAATTGCAATAGCTTCTTAATGATCAGGCTTCTGGCCCCATCATGAGGATAAAGGAGTTCAGCAGTTTCGGGTCAAACTCTTGACCCATTTTGGTTTTCATAATGGTGAGCGCCTCAATAACTTTCAAGGATTTCTTGTAACTGCGACGGGTTGTCAGAGCATCATAAACATCAGTCAATTTACATATTCTTGCAAACAGGGAAATTTCTTCACCCTCAAGGCCCCGGTGATAACCCTTTCCGTTAAATTTTTCATGGTGCTGACCTACCATTTGAATGACTTTTTCTCCATAGCACCCTAGATCATTCAAAACATCCTCACCGCTATCCGTGTGTTTGATGATCATTTCAAACTCTTCTTCTGTCAAAGCTCCTTTTTTATTAATTATTTCCTTAGGAATTCTTGATTTGCCGACATCGTGCAACATACCTCCGAGACCCAACTCATGGACTTCGTCGGAAGACATGCCTAATTTTAGCGCGAATGACATGCATAAGAGCCCGACGTTGATGCTATGGGTGTAAGTATAATAATCTTTCTCCATGATCTTGGTCAGCCCGTGGAACCCTAATTCATTACTCTCCAAACATTTCCCCATCAGGTCCACCACCTGATCAGAACCTCGCAGAATTTCGGGGGAGGAATTTGCATCAAAAAACTGCCGAGTCACATCCCTGGAAAGGTCATAAACCTTTTCCATTTTTTTTTCAGGGGTAGCGTCCGAGTTGACAACGTAATCACGCAGGGAATTGGTGGCATGCTCAAAATAAAGAGTCAGATCTTCTTCATGGATAAAAAGCTCTTCCATAAAATCTGAAGATTGCAACAGTTCCTTCACCTTATCGCGATAACGAGGGTCTTTGCTGGCATACAAAACAAAGTTATCTTCATCAGCACCCTGTTTATAATAAATGTTGAATGCGAGATCTGCATTTTTATCCAGAATCTTGCTATCAATGGGATGAAAATGCTCGGTACCAAGCTCAGAAGACATGATGAACCAAACTCCAATTACAGATATTTACCGCTTAAAAAAGACGGGGTTCACTCGATATAAATGTATGGACACTAATGTAACTCTACTTAGAGTTAAAGCTTTTCTTAAGTAGAAGCAATCATTTTATTTTTACAAAAGTTCTCCCTCTTTAATATGGCAAAATAAACGCGGAAAAATCAAAGGGTTTGAGTTTATTCGTCTCACCTTTTCAAACCTTACATTTATCATTCAGCCGCAAATTCAATATTAAAGGAAGACAAGTATAAAAAGGAGCACAACAGTCATAAAGGCCATAAAAACTATCCGCTTCCAACTTGACAGGGAAGCATGTTCTGATTTCCTGCCATCCCAGTTCCTTGAAACGCCTTGAAATGGTGCACTGTGCATACCCATGACAACCTCCATCGTTAATATATTATTCATCCTCCTACTTTAAATGGTCGTTAAATCCATCCAAATATTCCAAAAAACTATCTTTAATTTTAGTGGAAGATTTATTTTTCAAACCTATATTAAATACGAGGCTAGTGTTCGGTTTCACCTCAAAATATAGAGGAGGTGAGGAGAATGTTTTTCCCGGTTACTATTTACGATTCTGAGGGGAAGGTCAAAAAAGTCCATTCATCAAAAAAATTACATGAAAGACATTGGAGGCGGTTCTACGAAGCTGAAAATCTTTCATCCATCACCAAGGGAAGAAAACGCGAAATGCCCAAAGGCTTGAAGGCAAAGTTGGATCAGGAGTTTCCCAAAATATCGGCTCGCCCTCTTCATTAACGAGAAGAGTGCGCTATCGGTAGTCACCGGTAAGGTTGAAGGCCGCCCAGTACGAGGGGTGTGGGTAAAGACGCTTGACCAGTAGTTGGGCTTTCCTCAGGCTTTCAGCCTTATTTATGTGCCCGTAGTTCCGGTAGAAATGTTTGATCAACACTGCCGTGGAGATATCGCTGACTCTCCACAAGGAAGATAAGATGGACCGTGTGCCTGCGTATATAAAGGCACGATTGAGCCCCACCAGTTCATCGCCTCCAACAATATCCCCTAGTCCGGTTTGACACCCACTCAAGGTTACGATATCGGCATTGATTTCCAACCCAAACACTTCATTCATCTCAAAATTACCATCTTCCGTGGCTGTACGTGCCAGCTTTAACGATGAAAACAAAGGGTTGACCGGATCAAACTCACCATGCGAAGCAATATGTATGATCTGATACTCTCCGATACGTTCATGAAGCAAGCTCTCTGTGGCATTCTCGCGGGTAAAAATATCGACCTTCGGGAAATCCCATTTGATGGCGTTGGACTCCATTTCTGCCAGAGGCAAATCATAATTAAAGTCTCCCAGATCCGGGTTCCCAATTGCCAGAACCTTGATATCCCGATCCCGCTTTGCCACCTCTTTAAAAGTAAATTGCATAACCGAAGCGCTGGGAGAATAAAACAAAGGGTATTTTTCAACCAAATAGCCCTGCTCATCCTTCAAGGAGGAAAAAGAAATATAATGCAGGTGTCCATGTGGAATGATTCCTAAAATTCTTTTCCCTTTAAAAAATGGCTCAACGGGTTTGATCAGCAGCGAATATAGCTGTTGCGCCTGTTCTTCAATGGGAGCCAGCTTTTGAATACGTTCGCGATAATCAGCGATCAAACCGTTCAACCGCTTCTCCTCTAATGGCACACGGGCGACCTCAATTTTCTCCTTAGAGATCACCCAGGCGACCAGCTCGTTTTCTGCCACCATGTACTCTATCAGTGCCACCGAATCATCCAACAATGACTGCAATGCTTTGAGAGTTATCGCTTCTACCGTAACAAAACTGGAAATTTCAGGGTTCTGCTCTTTGGCATTAATCAGGAGATCCTGATACTGGTTCCTGGCTTTCACCAGTTCCTCAGCCAGCGATTTTGCGTCTTCATCCTGACCGGAATTGCGGGCGTTCGTCATGTCCTCTTCAATTTTTCGAATGGCTTGTTTCTTACGGTTCAAAGTTTCATACAGGTTTCTGCTGACATCATTCTTCAAACTGATTTTCTGATTTCCTAACAAATCGATAAAACTTCTCGATTTTGCACGTTCAGCGAATTGGAACGACTCGTTAATCTTTCCCATATTCAATAGCAGGAGAACCAGCTCTTTATACACATCCTGTTTGTCGGTCAAAAATCCATTCTGAAACTCTTCCACCTTGATAGCCGCGCGCAAGGCATCTACTACAGCCACCGATTTTATATACGCAACCCGTGCAGGCTCATTTTTCCCAAGTTGAATGAGGGCGAATCCTTCTCCACGTAAAGCCCTCCAAGAAACCTCCTTAACATTAATGCGGGTGGCAAGCTCTAAGGTTTTTCGAAACAAAGAGACTGCCGACTCCCACTGATTGCGTTCCAATGCTAAATTGCCCAACTCCAACATCGCCTTTACAAGATTCGTTCGATTGCCAATTTCACGACTGAGCTCCACGGCCTTCTTTAGATGAGTCTCCGCCGTTTCCAACTGGCCCATACGCAAATAGCTCATCCCCATGTTTCGATGCGTATAGCCCTGCCCCCATTTTGATTTGAGTTGTTCATCCCTCTTTAAAGCTTTCTTAAAAAAATCAAGGGCTTCGGGGTACCGCTTTTCCTTGCGGTGCACAAGACCAATGTTGTTATAGGCTGTGGCAATATCCAGGAGAGATTGAGATGCTTTCGCCAACTCCAGGCTCTGGCTCAGGTTTTCCAAAGCCCGGCTCGGATCGTTAAGAGTCCAATGGATCAATCCCAATGTGTTCAGGATAAAGGCCTGCTGAAGTTTATCCCCCAGTTCTCTGGCAATTTCCAAAGACTGTCTTTGAAACCTGAAAGCTTGCTGGTAGTTTCCCTGAAACCAATGGGAATTGGCCTGATATAAAAATGCTTTAGCAAGTCCCGACCTGAGGCCAGCTTCTTCGGCCAAAGCTTGCCCTCTTCCATAAAATTCAAGAGCCTGTTTAAAATCCCCTTCTTTCTCTGCCACCAGGCCCAGTTCCAAAAGAGACTCCACCTGTTGATCGACCTGCTGCAGATCTTTGAACAATTCATAAGCCTGATTAAAAAATTTCCTGGCTTCCGGGAAGCGATTCAAGCGCAGATAATAAATCCTGCCAATGCGGCGCAATTCGCGGCCTCGGTTCAGGTCTTCTCCAATCTCTTCATTGATCGCCAGCGAAGCATTGAACGCTTTAAGAGCATTGTCATAGTCCAGTGCATTTTCTTCCACGATTCCCAATGTGCTATAACTCTCCGCCAAACGATCGAGGATTTCATATTCTTCATATATCCGCAGAGCCTTTTGCAAATGCTCGACAGCGGAAGGAAAATTTTCTGTGCGGGAATTTAAAATCCCCAGGAAATAATGCGCCTCCGCCAGCTCTTCAGGGTCTTCTTCGGAATAAGGCAGTATCTTTTTTTGGTACCTAATAGCTTTGGAGTAGTCCTCAAGGTTGTAGGCCGCCTGCGCCAGCGTTTTGTATATCTTTCCCGCCATCTGTTTATCTGCAAGATAGGTTTGCAATACCAATGCTTTTTCCAGGTGGTCGATGACAGTCAGCCAGTCTTTTCCCTTGAATGCAGATGCACCTTTTTGCAAATTGGCTTGAAAATGCTTTTCTGCAAACGATTTCTTTTCTTCATCGCTCATACCAGGAAAACCAAAAAAGCGGTACTCTGCCCACTCAAAGCTTTCTGGATATTTTTTTGAAAGTCCCATTTGTATTCTTCGTAATAATTCGGCAGGGTTTATCTTTCTGATATTTGCCATAAAATGTTTCATCATTTCATGGTGCAGTTTTCCGTCCGACTTTCCGGCATGGAGCAAAACTCCAGGATAACCTTTGAACACCAATCCATCTAAAAGCAAACTGGTTGAAGAAAGCGATAATAAAGGATCGAATTCATGTTCTACATCAGCCATCACCATTAAATTAGGCTTAAAAGGTTTTTCATAAAGAGCCGATAAAGGAATTCTTTGAAAATGGTTGGTTTGGCGATTCAAGGTGATGAAAGATGATAAGGGATCAAGACGGTTTAAACGAACCGGGCTTTGAATCTGCACCACACCAAAATGCTCCCAGTTTGTTAAAAAATTTTTAAGGTTTGCATCATCACCATGGAGTTTCAAAATAGTGGAATAATCCGTCGCCTTATTTTCTTTGCCCTCCGCATCCAGAACCAGGAGACGGGAGTTATACAGGTTTTTTAATTTTATCGATCGTTCCCACTGTGAAAGCGAAGAGGCAAAAGTCAGTGCTGAGGTTTTTATTAAGGGTTCTGCCCCCAATTTCATTGCGGCCCACGGCAAAAACTCCAGTTTTCCATCAGCAACCAATATCACCGACTCCGTCTCTGGCCCTATCAATTCCATTAGTGGAGTCATAACAAGTCGAGACAAATCGTTAACCAATTGAGAACTTATCCGGTTTTCGTTGTTTGCGGATAGCGCTATCAGGTCAAAAAGTTGTTTGCTTCCGGGAATTCGTTCACCCCCTGCTTTATCGTTTCGCACCCACCAGACCAAAATTTCATTATTAACCCTCTGAAATTTCAAAAATAATTGTCGAGGTTTCAAAAAGGATTGCAAAACATCAAGCGGTGGAACTCTGGGTGATACCCAGTCAATAAGTGTCGGGTCATCTTCATCGACCAACTCCAGAAACTCCTGATACTCATCCAAAAGTGCTGAAACCTGCTCTTCAGGAGTCGTTTTCAAAAGCTTGGAAAAAGAAACAATTTCATCTAGATAAACCTGGCGATCCTCATCAGAAAAACGTAGAGGAGGAGCCAATGCCATCTGGACTTGTTTCTTGCCCTTTTCTGAAAACATTAATGCGGAGGAAAACTTTTTCTGACTGAATAATAAGGATACGATATCCTCATAAAGTTGCTCGACCAATGCGAGAACAGAGCGGTCCACCCAACCATAAGGCAGGCGGCTCAATTCCTTTTCCGCTTCCAGCAATAGAGAAAGACGGTCAACCTCAACCGATTGCTTTGCTAACGAATAGGTGGACTGCCAGCGATCCTTGATAGAAGCAATATGGTTATCCGGTTTCATCCCCGCGAGATAACGGGTCCATTCAAGGTTCTGCCAGATCGCTCCAACCAGTTTGTTCGGCTTGACCTGACCCGCAACAGCCAAAGCTAATTCAAAGTTGCGGATGGATTTTTGAACACTTTCCCATTGCAGTTTCAATCCTATCAGGCTAGATTTGAATTGGTCTTCTATCCTATTTTTGTCCAGGCTTTTTGCCGCTTTGTCCAAATGAAATCCTTGAAAATGATACAGAATGCCCAAATAATTATGCAGTACCATTAATGGCTCTGGCTCAGAAAGGATTCCTGCTCCGCCCACTTTTTCCACAGCCTTTTCTAAAATCCAAATCGTCTGGTGAATATCATCTTTCAAAGAAGCCAAAGGATTCTGGGAACTCAAAACAAAAACTGTACGGCTTATATTTGCCGCATTGACCATCATCCCACGGTGGCTGTCCAGTTGTTTTGAGAGTTCGAAAGATTTTTTAAAGAATTCCAGACTGGAATCATAATTAGATGACTGAAAATAATAATTCCCGATTTGATTCAATAGGAGCGCTTTTTCCAGCAAAACTGGAATATTTTTATCAACATCCAGACCAGAAGGTATTAGCTCCAATTTTTTCTTAAAATATTCTATGGCTTTTTCATGGTGACCAAAGTCTCCATAAATTTTTCCGATGTAATGGAAGATGAGTTTCATCTCTCCGGTCTTATCAAACCCATGCGCCGCTGAAGAAACATCGTCCCCAATCCCCGTCTCAATATTTACATCTATTAAAGCACTTGATTTCTTTTTCAACGCCACCACCCCATACTGCTCAAGCTTTTCAATAGACTGAAAATAATGATTGAGGGCACGAGTCATCTCTTCTGAATCAGGATCATTTTTATTTCCAGAATAAATATTGTTGGCAATATTCCTGAGCGTCTTAGACAATGAAGTCTGATTGCCCGCCTGACGATTCAATTCAAGGCTCTTGGTAAAATGCTCAACAGCCTGGGCATAATCTCCGTGGTCTTGATAAGCCAATGCGATTCGATCATGCAATTCTGCTACACGGCCGTTTTTCTTTTCTTCTATCTCAAGAGCTTTTTTGAATTGTGTGACTGCCAACAGAGGGGCACCCGACTTGAATGCCGCAGAACCATACCGCTTTCGGTAAATAGCCTCCCTATCAGGATTGAGAAATGGCTCTCCGCTTTCTTCCCGTTCCCTATAATAATGATTGGCAGACAAAGGATTGTTTAATAGATAATGTCCATTCCCTAAATTGAGAAGCAGGTCCGCCTCGTTACGAGAATCTTCTTTATTAAGTGCCAACGCAATTTGGTATTCGTGCAGGGCTTTTTCCATGAAACCGGATTCCACTCGCTCTTTCTGTTCATAAATCCACCCTAGAGTCTGATGATAAAAAACTTCTTGAGAATTTTGCGCGAGAGCTTTACCGATTTCTGCTTCCGCTTCCTCCAGTGCAGGAGGATTCAGATAGGTAAGGGCCAAGCCTAATGCATAATGATCCACCGCTGAACCCGATCTTAAACGCTCTTGATAAAACCTTACGGCACTTTTCCCTAAAGCCGCATTGGCCTGCAGATATCCCCTATGAGCTTTCACTACATGAGGACTAGACTTAATCAGCTCAAGAAATGTTTTCAACGCCAACTTCACTTCTCCGACCCGCAATTCCCAGTAGCCTTTTTCCAGTGTTTTTTGTATCAGGCCTTCACGGGCAGACTGAACATAAGATCCATCCACCCCACCGGATATCTCTCGATAAATGCTCAAGCTCTTGTCGAAATTTTCCTCCTCGGCATAAATGCGAGCCAGGGCAAACTTGGCTTTGAAGACTTCTTCTTCAACCCCTTTGGTTTTCTGATAAGCCTCCTTGGCAAGAAGGTTTTCCGCTGACTGATGATACAGTTCCCCAATGCGGTTCTGCACCATGGCAGATAGCAATGGGATATCCGTTTCTGCCAGAACCTGTAAGCTGGAAACTTTTTTCTCAATAGTTGGCTGGTTTTCGTAAATTCGGAGAATCTCTTCCATTGATTTTTGTTTCCAATATTCAATGTCTGGATAATCCTTTATCACCTGAATCAATGACTCGACAAGTTTTTCCCGGTTTCCTACCAGAGCGTGAATGCCATTTTGGGAAAATGCCGCTTCAGCAGAAGTTTCACGTTCCGTTGGGTATTGCCGGATCACTTTTTGAAAATATTCCAGAGCCTTATCCGGTTCATCCAAAATTAGCGACTGGTTTCCCATTTCCAGCAGGCCTCTTGCCTCCACAGCGGTCACACCCGCGTAATCGGCAACAATTTTTTCCAGCTTATTCAAGTTTGCTTTCTCTCCATCCTGCAAGCGCAAAAGCTCTATTTCAGAAAGACCCTGAAAAACTTTATCGCCCTCTTCAAGGATCAGATTGAAAATGGAACGCGCAGACTCGTTATGCCCCAGCCCCAAATATTGCATTGCCATACGGTAGCGAATTTTAGCTATTGTTCCTTTTTCAGGAGTTGCAAGATTATTCAAGATCAACAGACAAGGATAGGAGGCAACCTTCGGAAAACAATTTTCATTGGTAAATTCTTCTGCCCCTTTGTCCAAAGCAGGCATGATCCCGGAATGAGGAAGCTTCCATATATCCGAATTGCCCTTGTGGTGGGAGGTGAATAAAAAATGCTTTTCATCTAGCGGGCGGGGCAGAAAATCATAAGTAGAGCTTTCGGTCAATTGGCGAAATCGTCCTGAGTGCCCGGCTACAAACTCCACGCTCCAGATATCGGAATTGTCATCAATGCCCAACTGACCATCTTGATTGGTATCGTTTTGATAGCGGGTAAAAAGAATAGATTTTCCATCCACCGACCAGCGAGGGAATGCATCAATGAACGACCCTTGCGTCAGGATCTGGGTAGAGGTAGATTCCAAATTATAAACTTTTAAATCGCCCTCACCGGTCACAAACGCAAGAAACTTCTCATCAGGAGACAACGATAGGTTTATGCCTCCCTGTTTTAATAGTTCAGTGCGCTTTGCTCCCTCTAATTCAATTTTTTCAATTACCGGTTGTGAAATACTCGATGAACGAGATGAAAAATATATCGCTTTCTGGTTCAACGACCAGACAGGGTCTCTTTCCTCTCCCGGTTTTTGAATAACCGGTTTGAGCCCTTCCTCTTTTTTCGCAGACAGGTCAAGAATATAAATATCCCCTCTTGGATCGCTTCGATGAGAAACGAAAACCACCCTTTTTCCATCGGGGCTGATCTCGGGACTGCTATCTTCTGAACTATGAAAGGTCAACCTTTTGTCGGGAAGTTGAATACCTGGCCCTAAACGTTTTAACCACAAATCCAGGTTTCCCGACTTGTCCGAGACGTAAACCATAATCTTCCCGTCTGCTGATACAGCAGGGGCAAAATCTTCTCCTGGGTTGGAAGTAACCTGAATAGGAATGTTGAGAGGGGTTGAAGCCTTAGATGCAGGAATATTTAGAAGAAAAAACGCCGGAAATATAAATCCCAGAACTGCCCAGCACCGAAATTTATCTTTTCGAATCATCATTCACCAGAATCTATCCTGTTTTTTTATTATAACGTAAATTTGAAAACAGGATTTTAAAGGGGATGGAAAAGCGAATACAGGAACTCAGGCCTCCGATATATCCATCCATTTGAAATTCTGGACAGGCAATATAGGGTAAACCGTAAAAAGCGGAGTATTGTAAGGGACAATAGCCGATTCGGTTCCTGGACTCAGAGCCAAGTGAATGTTGACGAAATTGAAACTCATCCCTTCCTGCCAAGGCTGAGAAGTATTTTCCACATAGGCCGGAACCTTGTCTGCGGCGTGGCTACGCACCATAAGGCCAGAACCCCCTTGAAGCCCATACTCATAAAGATCAGGAGATCCCTGAATGAGAATCGATACCTGACTAGAATCGAACCAGATTTTAAAATTTGAAACCACCTGCACATAGGGCCCCAGAGTTCCGGTACGCTCCAGAACTGCACGAGGGTAGGCATATTCCACTGGAACTTCCGGCGTGCCAGGGTAGGCGGGGGCCCTGAACTCCCTTTCCTTGATCCGCGAAACCGACAGGAATATCAAATTTGGATCGTCCATAGAAATATCCAGAATCTCCCCATCCTCATAACTGCAGATTTTCCCCATTTCAAACCCAAGAGGGAATGAATAACCCATTTTGCAATAATAAGCTCTCACCCCTCCATCAAGAGGATCATCAGGTTTTTTGCTGATTTTTATATCAAAAGGCATCATCAGGTGAAAAGCATTAGCGCGAGCATTCATGAACGGACCACATGCCCCCGGATATTCACGATGCGCCTTAACATTATCTGGCTCAAACTTTCTGGGACCACCGCCAAAATGTTGCGCGGTTTTTTCCTCCTTGCTCAAACCAAACTTGTTCTGATAATAGGTTGAGGCCCGTTTCTGAGCAATATCTAGAAAATATTCGGGGGCCTCTGTCTGCACGACCAAACGTTGTTTCTCCGGGTTACCGGTTTTAACGGGTCGCATAGCTTCATTATATATATTGACCTCGGCTTCAGTCTTTTTGATGTCCTGCTCGATCTGGCGGGTCAGCTGTGGATTATTATAGGTGGTTTTATCGACCAGTTCCCGTGCTCGGCTGAGCATCTCAAGCTTTAGAGTGTAGCGTTTCGGCTCATCGGCCAGAGCCTGGACAGTCGCCATAATAAGGCTGAACTGCTCCTCCGGCAAAAACCCGATTGCATCGAAATCCGTTTCCCGGATAAAATCGAGTGCCATGGGACCAAACGCCTCTTCACGACGAAGTCCTAAAGTGAGGAGGTAATTGAGATAAGCCCTTGCCTCATTAAGATCCACGGAGTTCTCCACTAATTAGAGTTAAAAAAACCCTATCTTGACGGGAAATGCCTCAATTCGCAAGTGCTTTTGTGGGTAAATTCGGAGAGGAGTAATTCTATATTTGGTACATATATATAATGTATGCTATCAGGGTTGCAAAAAGCGCCAAAATGCTATAAAACACCCCATAATTATTGATTTAATATGGGGTTTTGTCACTCAAGACCTTTGCAGGAACCACTAGGAAGATTCATGGAAATCGTGATCAACTTTGACGATATGAGCTGGGCGGCCATTGGGCCGGAGCTCATCATTATGCTCACCGCCTTTTTTATTCTTCTGGCCGGACTTAAAAAGGAGATGGACACCCTTCCTTTTCTATCCGGTGTTTCGCTAGTAGGTATCGGTGCAGCGTTGTTGTTCACCCTGAGTCTTTGGGGAGGAGCTCCAACCGTTGAAAATGGCGGCAATCCGAGTATGTTTAGCGGTGCGTTGATCCATGACCGATTCTCTCTGGCCTTCAATCTGATATTTCTACTGATGTCCTTGTTTGCGGTATTTGGATCGGCGCGTTACCCGCAAGAAAGCCATGAAAACAAGGCAGAGTACTTTACGCTTTTACTAATGGCGGTTGCCGGCATGATGTTCCTGGCTAAATCAGGAAACCTGATCACCGTATTCATGTCCCTAGAGCTATTTTCCATCGCCCTTTATATTCTCTGCGGCTTTTCTGCGAAACACGGAACCGGCAAGGAAGGGCCTCATAGTAAAACTGAATTAACCTGGGAAACTCAGGCTTCGCAGGAGTCTACGGTTAAATACCTACTGACAGGTGCATTTTCCTCCGCCATTTTAGTTTACGGCATGGCCTTGATTTATGCCGGGAGCGGAACAACCGAACTCAGAATGATCGGGCAACTCCTAACAGAAAATCCTTACACTAAGAACACGCTGGTTTATATCGGGATGGGGCTGATGTTTTGCGGGTTGGCTTTTAAAATTTCTCTGGTTCCTTTTCATTCCTGGACTCCAGATGTCTATCAGGGTGCGCCGACTCCTATTACCGGATTCATGTCGGTAGCGACCAAGGCAGCCGCTTTTGCGGTAATTGCCCGTATTTTTTTCACCGCTCTTCCAGAACTGGAAAAGGCCTGGATGCCAATTCTATTCGGCACCTCGGTACTAACAATGCTCGTTGGGAATACAGCTGCCATTTTTCAGGATGACCTTAAACGGATGCTTGCCTATTCTGGCGTTGCACATGCCGGGTACTTGTTAATTGGTGTAGTCACCAATACTCAGGAAGGAATGGCAAGTATTTTATTTTACCTTTCGGTTTACCTTTTCATGAATATAGGAGCGTTTGCAGTAGTCTTCATTATGGAAGGAGAAGGACGGGAAGGCAATTCCATCAATCGGTTCAAGGGGCTGGCTAAAAGAAATCCTCTTCTGGCAGCAGCTATGAGCCTGTTTATGGTTTCTCTCGCCGGATTTCCACCTACAGCAGGTTTCTTCGGAAAATTATTTGTTTTCTATGCAGCAGTCAAAAAAGGATACATTCTCATAACCATTTTAGCTGTCGTCGCGAGCATCATTTCCGTTTATTTTTATCTCCGCGTAATCGTCATGATGTATTTCCATGAAGATGAAAGCGCTCCACAACCAGTGATCCCTAAAGGCATGGGACTTTTGGTTACCGTCAGCTGTGTGATGGTCGTAGCCATTGGATTGTTCCCTTCTTTTTTGATGGAGCTAGCTCGAGGTGCTATTCCTTTTTAACTTGCCACTCCTCCTCCATCCTTTTATCCTATTCATATTAGCCGGATCTCCGGATACAGCGTTGCTCTCCTACAAAACTTTTATAGACGAAATATAAATTTTGCGAGACCGCATGATACGATTATTCATTCTAATTCCTTTAATGTTTCTTCTGGCTTGTGGCCCCAAGGAAGACTCTCTTGAAGGAAGACTAATAATCTATTCGAAAAAAGTTAAAGACCAACCTAATGATCCTGAAGCCCATTACCAACTGGGAAAAGCTTATATTGAGAAAGAAGAATTTCAAACCGCTCTCCATGAACTGAACGAAGCCACGCGCCTCAAAGGGGATTATGGAGAAGCATACCGTGAAAAAGGAATCGCTCTGTTTTATTTAAAACATTATCCAGATTCCGAAAAGGCCCTATTAAAATCGTTCAAGCTAAATCCTACACAACCCGATATCGCCACAGACCTGGGCTCCATTTACCTAAAAAATGGAAACATGAAAAATGCTCTTCGTTACCTAAAGGTCGCACAAACCAGAAATAACAACATGCATATTGTTTTCAATAATCTGGGAGTGGCTTCCGAGAAAGCAGGGAAAGACAAACAGGCGTTAAAATTTTGGAAGCAAGCGCTGGAAAAAAACCCTGGCCTTCCCGAAACTCACGTCAACATGGGAGTGGTCTATGAAAAAATGGGGCAAAAGAAAAAAGCGATTGCCGTCTACCAAAAAGCTCTGGAACTGGACAAAACCAATGCCATGGCGCATTACAACCTGGGAGTGATTTACGCAAAAGAAAAGGATTACCCCAAAGCCATTGATGAATGGGAAACGGCGTTAAAATTTGACAGGAAAGATGAAAGTATCCTGAATAGCCTGGCCTGGGGCTATGAAAAGCTGGGAAAGAGGAAAAAAGCCCTTGCCAAGCTTAAACAATCGATCAAGCTAAGCCCCTATGATAGTAAAACTCATTTTTCATCAGGACGTATTAAATATGATTTGGAAGACTTTGATGAAGCCATTGAGTCTTTTAAAAAAGCCGTCCAACTTGACCCCAGTTTTGGAGAAGCCTATTACAGACTAGGCTTGACCTACGACATCCAGAATCAAAGTTACGATGCCATTTCCAACCTTCTGGTCACAGAACTTGTTTTTCATAAAGCCAAGAAAATGGATTTATTCAAGAAGACCCGTTCCGTACTGGAATCCTTATTCGCCAAATACCAAGCTTCACGGGAAGACTTCAAGGATTTGCAGGTTCCAGAAACCCTCAAAGGTTATGACCTTCACAAACGCAACCAGATCCGCACATCAAAGGAAAAATAATAATTACCGATCAAGAATAAAGGTGACCGGTCCATCATTCACTAATTCCACCTGCATGTCTGCCCCAAACTGACCCGTCGCAATAGATATCCCTGCCGCAGAAATTTTCTGAATAAATTGATTGTAAAGGAGTTCTGCCTCATTCAGCGGAGCGGCATTATCAAAACCTGGGCGTCTCCCTTTGGTACAATCTCCAGCCAGCGTAAATTGGGAAACCACCAACACCTCTGCAGATATATCAAGGCAGGATAGATTCATTTTTCCCTGGTCATCCGGAAAAATCCTCAAGTTCAAAGCTTTGTCAGCGAGAATCTGTACCTTATCAAGATCATCCTGCTTTTCAGCGCCAAAAAAAATCAGCAGACCTCTAGAAATATCCGCAATTGTACTACCACCGACAGAAACCGAAGCACTCGTCACTCTTTGCAAAACCAGTTTCATTGAGGGTCACCACTCATTTGAAAGAGCTTCGATATTTTATTGGGAGATGACCAACGCATAACAACTTAGCTCTTCTTTCTCTCTCACATTATAAAATTAGCGTGCGCGAAAGAAACGATTATCTGAACCTTCAGATCCAATCCGAACTGTCACCTGAGCATAGCATTTCGGGCAACGTCCTTCATACGCATTGCCTTCTTTATTCACATAAACACGTTTGTAAATATTGCAACACTCAAACATAATACCGAGAAATTTTCTCTGACTTTCTTTCATTATTCGCCTAACATTTGAACCAGCATTCTTCTATTACTGGAACGGCTGTCAAAATCACAAAGAAAAATTTATAGCCAAGTCTCTATCACCCTTTTCCACAATAAAAAGAAAGGATTACAAACAGGGCCATTACCTGATCTTATTCAAAGCACGAACCTTGTGCTCAATGAAGGATTTATGGGGAATGCGTAAGGCTTTAGTGATCCGCCTGATTTCTTCCATCTCTTCATGAGCCATCTCTCCATCTGCAATAGAAACATCAAAAAGGCATTCCATCAAATTAACACGATCATTGAAGGAAGCAACGCGATTCAGTTCAGTAGTCACTTCATATAAATCAAAACCCCGTCGAGCCTGCTCCTCCACCACATCAAACAACAAAGTCAATTCCTTGCCTTTTAAAGCAAACTGATCGATAAGGCACCGCTTCAATGCTTTTTTCTCTGCCGGATCAAAATGGTCATCCACGTGAGCTATCGCTGCCATCAACGTACCCACTAGACAGATAAAATAAAGTTTCTCTTCGGATAAATTAGTGGGGATTTTAGAATGCGCGCTTTTAAGTTCAATATTTTTTAGAACACGCCGCTTAAAATATTTTTCCATATCCGGGTTTGGATCCCGAGCTTGCTTGAAAATAGTTTTCTGCAAAAGGTTTCGAATCCGACCGAAAGACCTTTTTGTATGTGAAGTTTTCCCCAACCATTCTGCAAATTGATCAACCAGTTCCTTTTCATCAGTCTTCATTCTTTTTTGAGCATCGGCCATAGCCTCTAAAGCACCCATAATTTCTTTCTTCTCCTTAGGAGAAGATAAATCTGCAATCATCTGTTTATACAACTCATCCTTTTCCTTTTTTAAGATCGGAGATAAAAGGTAGGGCTTTAACTCATCCAATTCATGCTTATCCAAATCAAATTTTTTGTAAAATGATTTAAGAATATTAAATTCTGATTGCGAGACTTCCCCATCTGCCCATGCAACGGTCGTGAGCACTTTAAGAAAAGTCATTTTTTTGAACTTTGACATAGGTTTTCCTCAATCGAAGCGGTTCAACCAAATCCGGCTTCTGCCCGGAGTTGGTGACAAGGCGAATAAATCCAGAAATCCATCCTGGTTGATGTCTGCAAAATCCATCTCTCGAAAAAAACGAAAACGTGGAAGCCTCTTACGGGTTTCATCGACAAACTCCCAACGGCCTCTTCCTTGTAAATAATAAACTCCCTTTGAGGTCAAGATCAAGGCATCTGGCTTGGTATTTCCGTTTGCGTCCAAAAGGTAGGCCTTATAGGAAGGAAGGCGAGGAAGCATTTTATGCGATCGTTTTTTAAAATGTCCTCCTCCTGTATTTTCAAGAAAGTATACTGTTTCCCCTGGATACCCTCTGTAATGAGGGTCAATCTCTCGGTTAACAACCAGAAGGTCATTGTCACCATCCTCGTCAAAATCAGCCCAGTCGGCATGCTGGCTATCGTCAAGAATGCGTGGAATATGGGAGGTGGTTCGGTCTGAAAATTTTCCCAATCCATTATTTATAAGAATCCGGTTTTGGCCTCCTCCATAGACCAGAAAAACATCCACAACTCCATCACCATTATAATCGGCAAAGGAGGCATCTCGAATTCCTGCGGGAAGACGAGGCAAAAGCATCGCTGTCAAATCCTCCAATCTTCCTTCGCCTTTATTAATGAGCACTCGGGTTTGGTGTCTGGAAACCTTTCCATTCTCACCTAGAACCTTTTGGCCAAAATAAAAAAGGTCTTTATCTCCATCCTGATCCAGGTCAATAGATATCACCCTGTTTATCCCCGGAAGAAGAGAGTAAGGCCCCTCTTTATCTTTAGCGTAGAAATAGCCTTTCTTATTATTGAAAAGAATTTTTGTGGATACGCTTCCCATTTTTTTTAGAATGAGAATCAGGTCATCACCCCCATCCCGATTCAAATCCGCCACCGTGAGAGAAAGAATCGGAGCCTCCAATTCCTCAATCCACCGTCCAGGATTTTTCTGCTGAAAACCTTTTTCGTTATGATTAACAAAAAGATTTATCTGAGATTTTCCTGGAATCGCCTTCTTTAAAATTATTAAATCTGACAATGCATCCTGATCTGCACGGAGGAAAAAGGCCTGCCTTGAAGAAAAACCTAGTTTAGGGAGAAGCTTTCCCGTCACATCGCGAAAACGCTGGCTAGCCGGGTTATCCGCAACATGAGGTTGGGTGGCCCCACACCCATTAAGAAATACCAGTACGAGCAAAACTCGCAACAAGGATTTAATCAAATAGGGATTTGGGCAGTGCTTCCTGTGACAAATCGATTTGCAAGCCTTCATAGGCAGCTATGCTTTTTGGAAAAAGTTGGCGGGATTCAGTTTCAATTTGTTTAACAAAATTATCATCGTGAGAGGGATCATGATGGAATAATACCAGTTTTTTGACATTCGCTGCTTCCGCAACTTTGATCCCTTCACGCATTGTGCTATGCCCCCAGCCTTTACGTGAGAACTGGCCATTGAGGCCATAATATTCATCCTCAGTATACTGAGCATCATAAATAAGAGCATCGGCATCTTGGCTTAGCTCAATCAGGTTTTTATTTGGCTTGTCCTCAAAATGCTCACAATCGGTAGAAAAAACCAAGGTCTGCCCTTCATGTTCGATCCGGTAAGCATAACATCCATTTGGATGATACAGAGGAGCCAGAGTAACCTTGTAATTATCCCCTTCAATCACATCACCGGGTTTAACATCATAATAAGAAATAGTGGCTCCAAACAAATCTGTTTTGACCGGAAAACAAGGGGGTGTCATCTGCTGGTTTAAAATCTCTTCAATGGTTGAAGGTAAGCTGGTTCCCCCAAAAATCCGAAACTCATTTCCGGGAACAAAAAAAGGCGCGAAAAAGGGAAAACCTTGTATATGGTCCCAATGAACATGGCTAAACAAGATTGTAGCTTTAACAGGCATTTCCTTCATAAGCCCCATGCCCAGTTTCCGGACACCCGTTCCCGTATCAATGATTATCAATTCATCACCGCAACGGATCTCTATACAGGTCGTATTGCCTCCAACACCCGCAGTTTCTGGGTTTCCAGAAGGAATACTGCCTCTAACACCCCAAAATTTTATCAGCACTCCACTATCCTCAACGCCGTTTTCCAAAAGCCTAAGTTATTCATAAGTTTCAGCACCCGGAAAACATACCAAAAAAATTAATTCAAAGAAAATAAGAGGGGGCATTATAAACAATCCATCAGAGAGGAACAATAACTTCCTAAGAAAAAAGGGGACTTTAAAATCATTTTAAAATCCATATAAGTATTAATAGATTCGCCCTAAAACCTTTCTTTTAGGTTATCTATCAATTTTCCTTTAAATAACCTTTCATGAGTTTCATTTCCAATGAATTTAAAGTTTCAGTTTTCCAATTCCCAGGAAACGTATTCTGGAATCCATTTGTAAAGCAATTAGCCAGTTCTCCCCAATCTGGCTTTACGGGTAATGCTTCCTTCAAAGTCAACGTTCTTGAAATCAAAGTTTTCAACCCTTGCTCCTTCTCAGACTCGGAGGAATAGCGAAACAGGCTATGGGCCAGTTCCGGCTCCCAGTCCATTAAGATAGAGCCATGCTGCAAGAAAGCCCCACTTAGCCGGCGTTGGGCGCTACCTGCCAGTTTTTTACCCTTCACCGTAATTTCCCAATGATTGGATGCTGAGAAACAGGCTGGAGAACGATGGCGGCTTATACCTGGGGTTCTTTTGCTCATTCCAACCATTTCGGGTTTAGAAATACCTGCTCTTTCCAATGAAGAAATTACTGCTTTCGATACAGCACCAAAAGCTCCGGCTAGGTTTCCTGGAAAGCGGGGATGGGGGATAGGAGCAACGAGACTGTAGGTGAACTCAAAATGATGCAGCAAGGCTCTTCCTCCAGTAAATCGTCGTACAATGGGAATATTTCTTTTCTCACACTGAGCTCTGTCCACATCCCTTAATTCATTCTGGGAATAGCCAATAGAGAGAGTGGGTTTATCCCAACCATACAATCTCAACGTAGCAGGAGCCTGCCCTCTTTCGCAGGCAGTAAGAATGGCCCTGTCTATTGCCATGTTCAATCTGCCATCCATAGGGCCATCTTCAATCAATCTCCATGTAGGGATGCTCATCTCCACCACTCCATATCTTTCGGCAATAATTTTTTTGACTCGTAATGAATCATCCTATAAATATGAAGTATGAGAGTCAATTCCAGATACATATTAAGATCAATTTATTTTTTAGCCTTCATACTGACCTGGGGCATTGGGAACCCAACAGCCTGCCTGGCTTTTGAAAAGTTGGGCTCACTTCGAAAAGAATGTCGGACCACCTGCCATCAACCAGAACATATCCAAAAGGCAAAAAAAAACAGGTTCACTCAAGCCGAATGCAAAGCCTGTCACACAGGTGTTGTTGAAAAAACTGTTCTATCCCCTTTTTCGCCGCTTGGGCCGACAGGCCTCCTCAGCAAAAATAGCCTTTTATTAAAATCTATAATTCAAGCCAGTCCCAGTTCTTCATCTGAGGAAATAATGGAACAAGATAAACCCGCAACCTCGATGGCCGCAGTTCCTGCCGGAGAATTTATCATGGGATCGAACGAACGCTGGGATGATGAAGCGCCAGAGCATGTATCCTCAACCCAAGCATTTTACATAGACCTGAATGAGGTCACCAACGCAGACTATATTAAATTTGTAAATACCACCCAGAGAACTCCTCCTTACCATTGGCCGGAAGGAAATATATCCAAGGGAAAGGAAAATCACCCTGTGGTTTATGTCAGTTGGTTTGATGCTCATGATTATTGCTCCTGGGCTGGCAAACGCCTACCTACTGAGCAGGAATGGGAAAAGGCGGCTCGAGGAGAAGAAGGGCTCATTTATCCCTGGGGAAATGAGTGGTCCCTGGATAAATCCAATAATCCTTATAAGCACTCCACAGGCACACAGCCTGTGGGTTCGTACCCAAAAGGCCGAAGTCCCTACGGACTCTACGATATTTCCGGGAATGTGTGGGAATGGGTAGATAGCTACTATCTACCTCATCCAGGAAACCCTGTTACGCGTGCGGAGTATGGCAAAGACAAAAGAGTATTAAAAGGAGGGTCCTGGTTCGACTGCCTTTCATATGGGTGCGGATTGAGTGCTCCGACCTTTAACCGAAGCTTCTTCACCCCGGAGGTAAAAAACAATAGTTTTGGGTTTCGTTGCGCTAAAACGAAAAAGCCTTAATTCCTTTCAGAGGACAAACTCAGACTTGACGAAGGCTTTCTTATCCTTAAAATAATATTAAAGCGACCCGTTATTCTCAAACTTGCTGGCAATATAATGGATTCATCAAAACCTGATCGGGAAAAAACAGGAAAGCCTCGAGATAAGCCCCTCCCAGAAGAGGATAGCGGAGCTCAAATCAGCCTCGTCCGAAAAATATTAATTGGACTTTTTATTGTAGGGTACTGGGTGTTTTATTACTGGTTCCAGGGACCTTAACAGAAGAAGCATTAAACTGTTTTTTATTAAGAGATTCATTCCCTTCCAACAAGTCAAACTGTTTTTCGGCTTTCCTCAGCAGCAACAGGCTTTCCTTCCCAGGTTGAAATACAAGGACAGAATCCGGGTTCCTTTTCAGCGAGACAGTAGATTCAACACTACGCGAAGGTTCGGGTATGTTCTCAATAAGAGGGGGGGGTAATTCATTAAAAGCAGAACGTGTAGAGCTGTAAACCAGAAACTTCGTATCCCGGGAGTATCCCCCCTTAGGGTCCAGCAAGTCTACTTTTTCTATAACAGACGGATCTGGAGGCGCGACAAGCAAATGGGTGGAATAGTCTACGTCAATCGCAGGTTTTATTTCCTTTTCAAAAGCAGAAATATTGTAGCCTCTTCCAGCAAAGATCAAAGGCTTATCCTGGACTTTAACCGTTTTTCTTATTTGAGGCTTTTCTGGGCGTTTCTTAATCGTAATGGCATAACGTTGAGTGTCAATATTCTCATACCTTTTGATAGACTGGTATCCAGCATCCGCTTGAAATGCCGGAAGAAGTTTTCCTTTACCCCTTCTCTTCCTCTCCTTTTTTAGCTTGGCATACACATCGGATATGAATTTATTCGTCTCCTCTCCAACATCTTCCCCATCGGCAGTTTCCAACTGAGATTCTGGCTCCAGAGAATAATCCAGCTCTAACTGGGAATGTAGAGTGATGGTCACCTGAGGGGGCGTTTCAAAGTTTTCTATCTTTACTTCCCCCTCTGGTTTTCCCCCACATCCTGCCAATAAAAACCCGCACAAAACCAGAATACCCAAATATGGACGTCTATTAAATAAAGCCATAATTTATCATCGACTGTAAACGCTCACGACTTGAAAGAATATCAAACTTTTGACCCTGCTGCCACGTTCCAGAGGGTGGAATTAAATCAGGCCTCCACCCAATCAAACATAAATACATAATACAATAAAAATCAATGCTTTACATGGATCATGAAAACTGCTATGCTTTTTGAATCCGATCAACACAGGCTAGAAAAAAGAAGGATAATGCCATGAGAAGCGGTTTACGTTCCCTTTTAGAGGTAAAAAATATCAACTTCCTCAAGAAAAAGTTGGAACAAGGCCAAATCACCCCTGAGGAATGTAAAGAGGTCATGAAACGCCTGATTCTGAGAAAATATGACCGCATTACAAACCGTAGTTTCCGCGCCAGCATTTTAGGATTTGGCCGTTCTCTGGAAACTAAAATGACTGCTAAATCCTAATATTCTCCTTTGTAGTTTTCCCATCAATTTTACCTCCTAACTCCAAACCGAGTATCCGAAAAAATATTTTCAGATAATTGGTCACCCGCTCTGTATAAAGGTATAATGTCGTCCACCACTAGGCGCGGGGTCGACTAGCAATAGGCACGAATAGCTGGTAGTCAGCATTCCCATGCTCAGTTACATCCCTTTCTAAGGGGCGTTACGCGGGGCTGTGATATTCATTACCGCAAACTAAAATAAACAAGGAGACATGATGGGCGCGGACGACAGAGAAAAAGCACTGGAACTGGCATTCACTCAAATAGAGAAACAATTCGGCAAAGGCTCCATAATGAAACTGGGCAAAGCCGAGAGCATGAAAGGAATCCGTGTCATTTCCACCGGCTCCATTTCTCTGGATCACGCATTAGGTGTAGGTGGGGTTCCAAGAGGCCGAGTTATCGAGATATATGGCCCTGAAGGTTCAGGAAAAACCAGTTTAACCCTTCATATCATTGCGGAAGCGCAAAAAGAAGGTGGGGTCGCGGCATTCATAGACGCAGAACACGCTATGGATCCAGAATATGCCAGCAACCTCGGAGTTGATCTGGATGACCTGCTCCTCTCTCAGCCAGATACCGGCGAGCAAGCACTAGAGATCGTGGAAGTTCTCGTTCGCAGCGGCGCTGTGGATGTTATCGTGGTCGACTCCGTAGCTGCCCTCGTGCCTAAATCAGAACTTGATGGTGATATGGGGGATTCCCATATGGGACTACAAGCCCGGCTCATGTCTCAAGCCATGCGTAAACTGGCTGGAGTGGTCAACAAATCCAAAACTTCCTTAATATTCATAAATCAGATTCGCATGAAAATAGGAGTCATGTTTGGAAACCCCGAAACCACCACCGGCGGAAACGCTCTCAAGTTTTATTCTTCTGTCCGTATGGATATCCGTCGCATTGCGGCCCTGAAAGACGGAGAAAATGTCATCGGTAACCGCACCCGGGTCAAAGTAGTAAAAAATAAAGTCGCCCCTCCCTTTCGCCAAGTTGAATTCGATATTATTTATGGAAAAGGAATCTCCAAATATGGGGATCTGCTCGATCTAGGTGTAGCACACGATATTATCGCCAAAAGCGGCACCTGGTTCTCCTATAAGGAAAACCGGATTGGTCAGGGTCGCGAAAACTCAAAAAGGTTTTTATCGGAAAATCTAGAGATCTCTGCGGAAATTGAAGATCAACTACGAAAAACCCTGGGGCTGGTTCCATCTGAAACGGAGCCCGTCAAGGATGCTGAAGAACCTCCGAAAAAGGAAAAGAAAGCCAACTCTTAATTCCAATATAAAGTCCGATGCCGGATCGTGAAGACCTCAAAACCGCTAAATCCCAAGCTTTAAAACATCTTTCATACCGGGACCGTAGCAAGAGGGAACTTATCCAATATCTGGAAAAAAAGGAGCATGCACCTTCCGTTATACAAAAGACGATTCAGTATCTTGTAAGCCTGAACTATATTAATGACCAGCGTTTTGCCATGGAATGGGGCCGATCGCGGATCGAAAATAAGAAATTTGGCAAAGAGCGTGTGCGCCAAGAACTTTTCACCAAAGGAATTGCCTCTAATATCATTGAAATAGCCTTGGATACTCTTTACGATGCCAACCCGGAAAAAGATCTTGCCCTGGCTTGCGCCAGTAAAAAGCTGGCATCCCTTCATGGACTGGAACCCGAAAAAAAAACACGCCGATTAGCCCATTACCTTCAGAGGCGAGGATTTTCCGCCGATATTATTTATGAGACGCTGAAAATTTCGACCACTAACAATGAAAGCTGTGACCTATGAAAATTCCTTCTCATCCCTTAATTAGGATTAATTAAGGAATGGAATTTATTCAAGCAATTCCTCACCCTGTTTTGGTCGGGGCTGTTATTAGTTTAGGACTGGTAATTGGTAGTTTTGCTAATGTATGCATTCACCGTTTACCGCTGAATGAATCTGTTGTTTTTCCCGGGTCGCACTGTCCGGCTTGCTCATCCGCCGTTCGCCCGCTGGATAACATTCCCGTTATCAGCTATATTATTCTCGCTGGTAAGTGCAGAGACTGTGCAACACGAATTTCCCCGATTTATCCGGTTATTGAAGCGGTAACCGCCGCCCTTTTGATAACTGGGTTTTTCAGGTTTGGACTGTCGTTTGATTTTTTGGTTTTCGTTGTGGTGGCTCCCACACTGGTAATCATCACTGCTATAGATATTGAACACCAGATCATTCCCGATGTAATCACACTACCGGGCATTGTTCTTGGCCTTGCAGTGGGAACCTACACAATAGGTTATGCCAACTCCTTACTGGGGTTTTTCTTAGGAGGCGGATTATTTTATTTGCTCGCCGTTCTCAGTAATGGCGGAATGGGTGGAGGAGATATTAAATACATTGCAGCAGCAGGTGCTTTACTGGGTTGGCAAAAAGTATTGTTGGTAATTTTTATCGGAGCATTATTAGGATCTATAATCGGCTTATTCCAAATCGCAGTGCAAAAAATATCGAGGAAAAGCCTTATCCCGTTCGGACCTTTTCTTGCAATGGGCACCCTGATCACATTATTTTATGGCAACTCACTCATTCAGCTATACTTGGATTATCTGGTAGGATAGTTTCTGCCAAAACAATGAACGAAACACTCTAATAAGTAATCGGATCTGACATGGAAAACGAAGAAACCAAACACACTGAACAAAAGCCTCAATCTAACTTGGATCAAAGAGAAGAAAGTCTTACCCTAGACACTTTTACTTCGGAATTGAAAATCATCAAGGCCAGTATCAAAAAAAGAAAGAGTGAAACCACCACGCTAAAAATTCTTTTCTATACCGGTCTTGCTGTTTTACTATTTGGCTTCATCTATACCAACCAGACCCTGCAAAGAGCCCAACACCAAAATATTGAAGCAAATATTAGTTTTTTACAAAATCAAGTGGATCACACCTTACTATTGTTGGAGAGAAAACTTCATCAGGAAATTCAAGACATTGAGGCAAGATTGAACGGGACATCCGCGCCTAATATTCATCAAACTATACAAAGGATGAATCAGGCTCTGGATCAACTGGAACCTAAAACCACATCTATAGAGATTTTGATCGATAAGGTTAGAAGGAACTCAAATGAGCTGAGCCAAATGGTGCATACCCTTAAGCCTCAGGAAGAGGCAGCACCCATGCCGACACCTTGAAAAGCTCACCAAACAGAATCAAACTTAAGCAAAAATTTTTTCCATGCTTTCACAATTTTCGGCGGACGGTTCCCAACCAACTGCTTTCAGGTTTTCTTCCACTTGATCCGGATTTTTAACACCCACTAGAGCTGTTGAAATGCCCTCTTGCCTCAATACCCAATTGATGGCAGTCTGACCACAGGTTTTCCCCTCTTTGTCTGCAATTTCTTTTAACTGGTCCACCTTTTCTATATTCCTGACAAATCCTTCGCCGGTGAATGTGCCAATAATTCCTTTGCTTCTCCAATCCTTAAACTTAGTATTCTTATCATACTTGCCGGTCAAAACTCCTGAAGCCAGAGAACTGTATGCAATGATCCCGATATCATTTTCCAGGCAAACGGAAACCGTACCGTTCTGAATATCCCGGGCCAGCAAACTAAACTCCGGTTGGAGCGAAACAATTTTTCCGTATTGAAGACATTCTTTTATCTGCTCCGCCGAGTAATTACTAACTCCAATATGACGGATCTTTCCCTTTTTCTGGATTTCTACCAGAGTTTCCATGGTCTCTCTCTGTTCCGTTTCCACATCGGGCCAGTGAACCTGATAAAGATCGATCACGTCCGTATCAAGGCGTTTTAAACTTTGATCAATTTCTTCCAATATAGAATTTCTGCTGGCATCTTTACGAATGGAGCCCAATGCTTCCTTATCCCATCTCAATCCGCACTTGGTAGCAATAATCACCTTATCCCGGACCTGTTTGAGTGCCTTTCCAATCAGCTCCTCGGAATGACCGAAGCCATAAACCGGAGCCGTGTCAAAAAAATTAATCCCTAAGTCATAGGCTTTCTTGATCGAGTCCAGTGATTTTGTATGTCCTTCACTTTCCCAGAAAGGCGCTCCACCGATTCCCCATGCACCATAACCAATCGCTGACACTTCAAGATCACTGCTTCCCAGCTTTCTGTATTCCATAACCTCCGCCAAAGTAAAATTTAAATTTTAAGGTATTGGGTTTTCACCCGAATAATCGTTTTGTATTGCAAGAGTTCCTATTATAATCTTAATCATAGCAGTTCAATACTTTAAACATTGAAATATGAAATCTTTATCAAGAGTACTCAGTTATTTAAAACCTTATCAAAAAGGGGTTGCGACAACCTTGTTTTTAGCCATCGCAACCACCCTCCTAGACCTCGTTCCACCTTGGCTGATCAAGCTTATTGTAGACAGTCTGGTGGAAGGTAATAAATCCGCTTGGGTATATGGACCCATAGCGGGTTTGGCCGGCATCTATCTGGCGCGTAACTTCACCAATCATCGACGGATCATGGTCAACAACAAAGTAGAGCAAAGTGTAGTATTCGATTTAAGGTCTGATGTTTATCGGGCTCTTCAGAATATGTCCTTGAACTATTTTGAAAATCGCTCTACCGGCGAGTTGATGTCTCGTGCCAACGATGATGTAAATTATGTCGAACGTATTTTTATTGATGGTGTAGAACAGGTCGTGACCGCAATCCTGACCCTGATCGGAATTTCCGCCATACTTTTTTATATGCATTGGAAATTAGCAGTCGTTGCCTTGTTTCCCATTCCTTTTCTAATTTATGGCGCCTGGATCTATACCTCTAAGGCTCACGATCAGTATCACGTTGTTCGTAAGCGAGCCGCAAAAATGAATGCGAAGTTGCAGGACTCCCTTTCCGGGATACGCGAAACACTGTCCTTTAACCGTCAACTTCATGAAATTAAACAATTTGAAAAACGAAGCCAGGATTATTGCAATGGAACCCTGGAGGTCATGCGCTTATGGGCCTTCTACTCTCCATCCATGATGTTTCTCGGCTCTCTTGGAACAGTTTTAATTCTCCTGTATGGCGCAGGACTCGTACAGGCAGGGGATATCACCGTTGGTTCTCTGGTGGCATTTGTAGGCTATCTGGCCTTATTTTATACACCGATCAACCAATTGCATTCGGTCAATCACATGCTTCAACACGCACTGGCTTCTGGCGAGCGCCTGTTTGAAATTATCGATACCGTTCCGGAGGTGCAAGATTCATCCAACGCGGTTCTTCCTTCCACCAATGTCCGTGGCGTCATTCAATTTGACCGGGTAGATTTTTCCTATATCCCGGGCAAACTTGCCATCCAGAAAGTTGACTTCACGATCAGCGCTGGTGAAAGTATTGCTATTGTAGGTCACACAGGAAGCGGTAAATCCACATTAGTTAAACTGCTTATGCGGTTTTATGATGTCGGATCGGGTTCCATCTTAATGGACGGTTACCCAATAAAAGACTTGAAGCTTTCCTATCTCCGTGAGCAAATTGGGCTGGTTGCTCAAGACCCATTCCTGTTTAATGGCACCGTGGCAGAAAATATTCTTTACGGAAATATCGAAGCTAACCGGGAGCAGGTTATCTCGGCAGCTGTTTCAGCACACGCCAATCCATTTATCAGAAATCTTCCCGAAGGATACGATACCCGGGTTGGGGAGCGAGGCGTCAAACTTTCCGGTGGGGAAAAACACCGCATTGCTATCGCCCGAACTTTTCTAAAAAATCCTCCGATCCTGGTGCTGGACGAAGCCACTTCATCTGTAGATACTGAAACCGAATATCACATCAAGCAAGCTCTCGAAACACTGATGAAAGGGCGCACCACCCTGATCATTGCGCATCGATTGTCTACGCTTGAGGGTGCAGACAGGGTTTTGGTTATGAAAAAAGGAGAACTGGTTGAGACAGGGATACATGAAACCTTGATCAGCACCGACTCAGAATATGCCCAACTTTTTCGGCAACAAGTTCATCTCTAAGCATCGAGCTTTTTGGCTTCCGTTACGATAGTCCCACACTTGGTGGTCAGGATCCCTCTTCGACAACTTTACCCATTTCGCGAAATTTATTTTCGCGTTGTTGGGTCAATTGATCCGATGGAATCTGCATTAATCGATCAAGGTTTTTACGCAGGGATTTTCTTAGACGAATGGCGGCCTGCTTATGGTTGCGATGGGCACCGCCAAGAGGTTCACGAATAATTTCATCTATCACATTAAATTTCAAGAGATCATTTGCAGTAATACACAAAGCATCCGCCGCTTGGGAGGTTTTACCTTTGTCCCCCCAAAGAATAGAGGCGCAACCTTCGGGAGAGATCACTGAATAGACAGAATGTTCAAACATCGTAATATGATCGCCAATTCCAATCGCCAAGGCACCCCCCGATCCGCCTTCTCCAATCACTACACAGATGATGGGAACTTTCAGTTGGATAATATTGAACATATTGGTAGCGATCGCTTCAGCTTGTCCCTTTTCTTCGGCATCAACTCCGGGATAAGCCCCCGGCGTATCGATAAAGGTGATAATTGGCATATTAAATTTTTCCGCCATCCGCATCAATCGCAAAGCTTTTCTATATCCCGCCGGTTGTGACATGCCAAAGTTGCGTCTAATTTTTTCCTTAGTCTCCCGTCCCTTCTGGTGTCCAACTACCATTACGGATCGGCCATCGAATCTTGCCACGCCGCCAACAATGGAAGGACCATATCCTCCATGACGATCACCATGAAGCTCAAAAAACTCCTTAAAGACCAAATCCAGATAATCCAGAGTGTAAGGTCTGTCAGGATGTCGGGCCACTAGAGTTTTATCCCAACCCTTCAGGTTGGAGTACACATCATGCTTCATTCGGCGGAGCTTTTTTTTGAGCTTTGCTATCTCGTGCGTGATATCGCCAACACTGTCGTACATGTGAGACATTGAAACCAAGTCGTGGATCTGGGTTTCCAAGGCAAAAATCTCGCGTTCAAATTCTAGAATTTGCACCATATTCTTAATTTATGACTATAATTTAGGATTTATCTTTGAACATTTTATCATAAAGACAAAAGCGCTTCCATCAGTAGAATCCGAAGATAGGATGAACCAGGTTTTGGAGGTTTTCAGACTCATTCAGAGCACGGGCACCCTCAGTCCCGATCTTGTTCTGCCCTAGTTTCAAAGATTCCAGGTTTGCCAGTCGTGGAGACCGTGCAATCGCCTTGGCTCCTTCATCCCCAATTCGGTTAAAGTTCAAATTCAATTTCTTCAACCGTTTCAGTTTTTTGGTCTTGGCCAGTGCCAGAGCACCCGCATCAGTAATATTATTATTAGACAAGTTTAGCGAAACCAAACCTTCCAGCTTTTCGGATTGCGAAAGCGCAATCACCGCTTCATCGGTCAAATCATTATTTCTCAAATCTAAAGTTTCTAACTCAGAGACAAAAGCAAAGTCCAGCAATACCAGAACCCCAAAATTTCCGATGAGCCCTTCTCCCACCTTATTCAGACGGTTCTTGCGATGGAGGTCTTTAAATCCCTCCATCAACTGGAAACGCTTCCAAGCCTGTTTTCCACTTTTTATAATCGGGTTGTATGCCAGTTGGATGTTTTGAAGCTTGGGTAGTTTTTTTGATTGAGTAAGTTCAATGGCCCCTGGCCCTTTTATTTTATTATAGTTCAGGTTCAACTCTGTCAACTCAGTCAGGTTGTCTGAGCCAGCTATAGATTTCGCACCCTCATCGGTGATCTGATTATAATAAAGGTTCAAAGTTTTCAGCTTTGAAAAAGTTTTGGAATTGGAAATGATTTCCACCCCCCTGTCTGTAATAAAATTATGCTCCAGATAAAGGGCTTCCAGGTTTCTCAGATGAGGAGATGCGGCCAAAGCACGAACACCTTCATCGCTGACCTGAGCCCTATACAAAACGAGAGTCGTAACGGAGCGGACTAGCGGAGACTGGGCTAATACAGCCAAACCTGAATCGCCCAGATTCTTTTCATTAATCCTTAGGGTCTTATTATTACGCTTGAGTTTTTTCTGGATGTATTTCTCAACAGCCGTTCCAGACATAGGAGGCGAAACAGCTCCTAAGGTAAAAATATATATCAAAGGAAGGACCAAAACAGTCCTGCGGAATATAAACATAATCTATCACTTAAAACATTAGTCGTTTCAGAGAACTGCGCGAATAAAAACTTTCTACTGGGAAGACCGGTTGTCTTCAATCTCCTTCAATCGCGCTTCAAGGTCACGCATTTTACGGGCCATTTCGGGGAGCTTTGGTAGAACAGTAACATATTTTTTCCACTCACCCAGAGGAACCGCAGGATGCCCGCCATAAACATTATTGCTTTCAATACTGCGGAACGTTCCTGACTGAGCTGCGAGAGTGACCTGGTCACCAAGCGTGACATGATCGGCAACTCCCACCTGCCCCGCAAGCACCACATGATGGCCCAGGGTACAACTTCCAGCCAGTCCCACTTGAGCAACTAAAATGGAGTGTTCCCCCACCGTACAATTATGGGCCACCTGAACCAGATTATCTATTTTTGTTCCCTGTTTGATTCGTGTCGTGCCCATTGCCGCTCGATCAATACAACTGTTTGCGCCAATCTCGACATGGTCCTCTATCACAACCCGGCCAATTTGGTTTATTTTAAAATGTGCTCCTTTTTCATCGAGGGTATATCCAAAACCATCAGCCCCAACCACCACTCCTGAATGAAGGATCACATGGTTCCCCAATTCCGTATTACGGTAAAGGGTAACATTAGGATGAATAATGGTATGGCTTCCAATCTGGCAACCTTCGCCCACAACCACATTTGGAAATAAGTGGACATGGTCTCCTATTACCACATCATTCCCGACACATACTCCCGCCGATAAAGTTACCTGCTCACCAAGTTTAACGTTTTCACCAACAACAGCCCGGTCATGAATTCCAGGCTTAGGTTTCGGTTCGGGGTGAAACTCTCTTAATAAACGGGCAAAGGCAAGCTCGGGGCTGGCAACGATAACCTGGGAAATAGAGGTGTCCACCGCTTCTTTTACCAACACAGCAGAGACTTGCGAACGGTTCAAAGTATCGAGAAGCAATTTTTTACTGAGGAAGGTAATATGCCCCTTCTGCGCCTGTTCAAGCCCCTGGAGTCCCGATATCTCAAGCGAGCCATCGCCCTTTAATGTTCCTCCAACCAATTCAGCAATCTTTTCCAGCTTCATGGTTTCCCCTTCTTTTAAATTCGTTCACGTATCAGGCCCCTCTATTAAATGATCAGGTTCTCTTTGGTGGGGCTGACTTTTCCATCGACCAGTTCCATTACCCGGTCCAGTTTCCCAGCGACTCTCTGACTATGCGTAACAATTACGAAAGTCTGATTAAACTCCTGGTTCAGTTTCCGGATCAATTCTATTAGGTCGTCGCTGGCATGATGATCGAGGTTCCCTGTCGGTTCATCTGCTAAAAGCAAATCGGGCTGATTGACAAGCCCTCTGGCAAGAGCGACCCGCTGGCTTTCTCCTCCCGATAATTCTCCGGGTTTGTGGTTCATCCGATCCTTCATGCCTACTTCGCACAACAAATATTCCGCCCGCTCCCTGGCGGAGCGGTTATCCTGATTCTTGATCAAAGCCGGGAACATGGCATTTTCCAAGGCAGTAAAGTCAGGCAGCAAATTGAAAAACTGAAACACAAAACCGATATGACTGTTACGAAATTTATCTAAATAACTGTTGGTCTGCTTGTAAATATCTTTTCCTTGAAATAAGACGCTACCCGTTAACGGCTGATCGAGTCCCCCCAGGACGTGTAGAAGAGTGCTCTTTCCCACTCCAGAAGCACCAACAATCCCTAAAACTTCTCCGGCTAAAACTTTGAGATTCGTTTGAGAAAGAACGTGAATCACCTCTCGTTTTGTGGAATAGCTTTTATCAACATTTACCGCTTCGATCAGGCATTTTGGGTCTTTTATTTCAGGGCTCAGATCACTCATAGCGCAGACCTTCCACAGGGTCCAACCGAGAAGCTCTCCAAGCTGGATACAATGAGGCCACAAAGCAAATAATTATCGAGAAGACAACGATAAGGAAAGAATCGAAATATTGAATTTCTGATGGGAGCTTATCCAAATAATATACATCGCTGGGAAAAGCCGTGATGCCAAAAATGTTTTCAATGAGACCCACAATTTCATTAAGGTTCGGTACAACAGTAAAACCTCCAATGCAACCGATCATCGTCCCAGTAACACCAATGATCAACCCTTGAAAACTGAATATTTTCATAATGCTTGATCGGGATGCTCCCATGGATTTTAGAATAGCAATCTCCTTGGTCTTTTCCATAACTACCATAAACAAGGTGCTAACAATATTAAACGCGGCCACTAGAATAATCAGGATCAGGATGATGAACATTACAATTTTTTCCAGGCGTAGCGCAGAAAATAAATTTTTATTCATCCGCATCCAATCTCTGGCGAAATAGGGGAAACCCAAGCTGTCCTGAATTCCTGCCGCTACCTGATCCGCTTGTTCAATATCTACCACCCGGATCTCAATGCCGCTAACCTTCCCCTTCATCGCGAAAAATTTCTGGGCAGAGTGTATGGAAATAAAAGCCAGGTTGGAATCGTACTCAAACATCCCCGATTCAAAAAATCCAACCACCAGAAACAATTTGATTTTGGGAATCAGGCCCATAGGTGTCATTCTCGATGCGGGAGCAACCATTGACACAGCATCTTCAAGCTGCACACCAAGCCTACGCGCCAACTCCTTGCCCAGAATAATTCCATCTCGACGCGGTTTTCCTGAAGACTTATCTGGACGCTCAAGCATTTTCAAGCTTCCCTGCACCAGATTTTTTTCCAGATCAGAAACCCCGGCCTCCCGGTCCGCATCCACCCCGCGAACCACGACACCTACAGCATTATCTCCATAGGCCAACATCACTTGATTCAGGATAAACGGAGCAGCGGCTTTCACACCTTCCACTTTTACTACTTTTTCCATAATTGTTTCGTAATCCACCATCCCCGTCTGGGTGACATTCGTGACCACTACATGGCTGTTGGTTCCGAGGATTTTATCTCGCAAGTCTTTGCCAAACCCAGACATGACAGCAATCACCACAATCAACGCCATAACACCCAAAGCGACCCCACCAATGGAAATCCAGGTATTGAGCGAAATAAATCTCTGGGTACGCTTTGCCTTAAGCTGGCGCAGGCTGACGAAAAGTTCGTAGGACATATCAGGAATGAGTCAAAATTTGATCGGTTTATTTCCCGAATCAGGATTCTTTTTTCAATTGCGGGAAAAGAATAACATCTCTTATGGATGGGCTATCAGTCAACAACATTACCAGTCTGTCAATCCCTATGCCTTCCCCGGCAGTGGGTGGCATTCCATATTCCAGAGCACGGATAAAGTCGTGATCCATCCAATGGGCCTCGTCATCACCCGCTTGGCGTTCTGCGACTTGCTCTTCAAATCTTTGCTTCTGGTCTATCGGATCGTTCAACTCGGTATAAGCATTAGCAATTTCTTTTCTTCCAATAAACAGCTCAAACCGTTCCACCAGACGAGGGTCATCTTCCTTTTTCTTGGATAACGGCGAGAGCTCAATAGGATAATCCGTAATGAATATCGGTTGAATCAACCGTGGTTCGACAAAATGGTCAAAAAGTTTAGCCCTGATTTTCACATGATGATCCTTCTTCTCGATGGAGACCTTGTTCTCCAATGCAAACGCCACCGTTTTTTCCGGGTCATCCAGAACCTCCTCCGCAACGCCACCGATATCAATCAGTGATTGGCGAAATGTGCAACGCTTGAAGGATTGAGAAAAATCTAATATCTCCGGCTCTTCTCCGGCATTGGAGGTATAAGGAAACTGACAATTATTTTCTGGGAATACCCGATTGCAAATATATCGGAACAAGTCTTCCGTCAGATCCATCAAGTCATTATAGTCGGCATAAGCAGTATAAAATTCCACCATTGTAAACTCGGGGTTATGCTCGGTGGAGATTCCCTCATTCCTAAAATTCCGGTTTATTTCATAAACTCTTTCTATACCGCCGACCACTAGTCTTTTCAAATAAAGCTCTGGGGCAACACGTAGATACAACTGCATATCCAGCGCATTGTGATGAGTCTCGAAGGGTTTTGCGGTGGCGCCTCCGGGTATCGAATGCATCATCGGAGTTTCCACCTCCAGGTACTGGCGTTCGTTCAGATAATCCCTCATCGTCTGAATGATGCGGCTTCTGGCAATGAAAACTTTTTTAACATCTGGATTAACAATCAGGTCAACATAACGTTGACGATAACGTAGCTCCACATCTTTAAGTCCGTGCCATTTTTCAGGAAGAGGAAGAAGCGACTTGGAAAGCAAAGTCACCTTGCTGGCAAATAGGGTCAACTCGCCGGTTTTTGTTTTGGAAATTTTCCCCTCGACACCAATAATATCGCCAATATCAAACTTGCCAAATAATTCGTAGGCAGACTCGCCCAGTGCATTCTTATTAACAAAAACCTGAATATCTCCGGATGCGTCCTTGATATTTACAAAAGTAGTTTTGCCGTGCTTGCGGCGGCTCATGATACGGCCAGCGCTTATATACTCCGAGTTTTTCTCATCCAATTCTTCCTTGGACATCTCGGAATACTTTTCAAACAGCGAGGAAAGGGAGGTATTAATATTAAACCGGTTGATGTATGGGGATATCCCCATTTCCCGGAGTTCATCGAGTTTTTCGTGTCTGAGTTTAACCAGTCTTCCTAAATCTTCCATGCTATATCAATTCTGTAATATTTTGGCCGGCGAGCCGCCGGTGGCAGGTAGCAAGAACTCGTCAAGCCGCCAATATCTGTTGCTAGCCAGTTAGAGTTATTACCCCTTCGGCGCACATTTCCTCAAGGCGTAGCCTTGTTATCGGGCGAATTCCGTAAACCGGGTCTCACGGACCACCGTGACTTTTATTTCTCCCGGATAGATCACCTCTTTTTCAATTCTCTTCGCAACATCCCTGGCTAGAATACTGGCATGCTGGTCATCCGTGCCATTAGGCATAACAATGATTCTCACTTCGCGACCCGCCTGAATGGCAAAAGTTTTCTGAACTCCTTTAAAGGAATCACCAATTTCTTCCAGTTTGGACATGCGCTTGATATAGGTTTCCAGCATTTCTCTCCGTGCCCCAGGCCGGGACGCAGATATGGTATCCCCTGCCGCTACCAATACAGCGTATGGGGATTCTGCCTCACAATCTTCATGGTGGGCTGCTATCGAGTTCACAACAAAGGGATGTTCATTGTAGCGCTTGGCAATATCAACTCCAAGCTGGGTGTGCGTCCCATCTGTCTGGTGATCAATGGCCTTACCTATATCGTGCAGTAATCCTGCCCGCTTGGCCAGAGCTACGTTCAAACCCAACTCTCCGGCAATGGCTCCACAAACAAACGCTACCTCCTGCACATGCTCAAGAACGTTTTGGGTATAACTGGTTCGGTATTTGAGGCGTCCCAACAATTTAACAATTTCGGGATTGATATTATCAATACCAACATTTATGACAGCCTGCTCACCGGCTTCCTCAATCTGACGGGTAACTTCTTTTTTGCATTTACCGACAACATCTTCAATGCGCCCCGGGTGAATCCGGCCATCCAGGGTCAATTGTTCCAATGCACGGCGGGCCACCTCTCTTCTTATAGGATCAAACCCCGACAGCACTACGGCGCCTGGTGTATCATCAATAATCAAATCTATTCCGGTCGCCTGCTCTAAAGCACGAATATTTCTTCCTTCTCGGCCAATAATTCGGCCTTTGATATCATCGCTGGGTAGTTCTACTACCGAAACAGTGCTTTCTGCCACATGGTCTGAGGCTAGCCTCTGGACCGCCATGGTAATTAATTGACGAGCTTGATCATCCGCACGTTTTTTAATATCTGCCTCGATTTTTTTCACTTCCCGCGCAGCATCCATCTTGGCTTCATCAAGGATCTTATTCTTGACCTCTTCCCTCGCCTTATCAGCCGTGTAAGAACCTATCACCTCAAGTTTTTTCAGTTCCTCTTCCACCAAGCTCTTGTAATGAGATTTTTGCTGTTCAATCCCTACTTCTTTTTCAGCAACCTTAGTATTTTTTTCCGCAAGCTCCTTTTCCTTAGCCTGGAACTTTTGGCCCTCGGTTCTGAAATCTCTTTCTTTTCTTTCCAGATTATTTTCCAGGTTGCGCACATTTTCCTGCCGGTCTTTCATTTCTTTTTCAAACTCGGCTTTCACCACCAAGGATTTTTCGCGAGCTTCTATTTCTGCAGATTTAAGTCTGTTTTCAACTTCTTTATCCGCTTCAAGAACAATTTTTTTCCCGCGTTCTTCAGCTTCCTTAACCTGATACTCAGTAAACATTTTGCGCAAAAAATAACCAATTGCGTAGCCAATCACCAAAGCACCAGCCATCCCCATTATCAGGGTTATAAAATTAACTTTAATGGTGGTAAAAATATGCATTTTAGAACCTCAATATTAAAAACAAACCGCCACAGCCTTCCGGTGGCTTAGCAATTTATTGTGTCGTTATCAGTAAAAATCTTTTGAACTCTTTCGTCCCAGTGATCCTGGGGAACTGAGTCCATCATTTGAAACCCGTAAGCCACTGCCAGACGGAGAGCCTCTTTCGGCAATTGTTTTACAAGCCAGTCAAAATAGCCTCCGCCAAAACCAACCCGCTTCCCGGAATAATCAAACGCCAATCCTGGCGCGACCACAGCATCAATTGTAGACGGAGACACCACTTTGGAATTTAGCCGGGAAGGCTCACGAATATCGAAAGAACCCAACTCAAATTCCTGGTCCATATCTGTAATTTCGCACAATTCCATTCGCCTTTCTTTCTTAACCAATCGCGGAACATAAACCCGCTTTTGGTTCTCAAGGGAACGTCTGATCATTTCATCAGTGCGAACTTCATTACCAAACGAGAGGTAAAACATTACATCCCGGCAAACCAAAAATTCTTCACATGCAAACAATCTATTCTCTATAATCTGGCTCAAGTTTAAAACTTCATCCAGACTCATCGCATTCCGCCGCCGACTCATATCCTGACGGACTACAAACTTATCTCTTCTCGTGGAGGTGCTGACCATATTCCTCCTAAATCATTGCCAAGGCATTCCCGCCCTCAGGTTACAACTTCACAAAACATCCAAATTCATTGGCTTTTAGGTAGAGACCAGGCGAGAAAACCGACCGAAACCGGCAAAGGGGAGGTTGGACAAGGCGATAACCGACACCCAAGAAAGGTAGACCTTGTGTGGATATATCTAAAAACGAAACTGAATTTCCCGTTCCGCTCATATTTAACTCCCAATTGATTCCGGTTCAAATTTTTCAAGAACCGGATATATATTCAGGCTTGGTCAGGCTTAAGTTCAACCCTCTAAAGCTCTTAAACAATCAAGAAGTCTCCCCGTTAGTGCCGAGCAAAAACTATTTTTTGAACCTGTCAAGGACAGGTGGGGTATCCGTGAACTGTTTTAGGCTTCCCTCCCAGAGAGGGTCTGCACACCACAGCCGATCCATCAACCCCGTTCACAAACTGTTGGCTCAAGAAATTAAATTCTTAATCGAACACAACAGGGAGACACAACTTCAAATTCAACCACATCCTATCATAAAGACCCAAGTCCCTCAAGACCTATATAATAGACAAAAACTCTTATTTTTCAATATGTTGTAGCTCTTTATCGAGAGCTTCAACCAATTGCTGAAGTTTATTTTGCTCCGCTTCTTCCTTTGCCCCAGACTGAATTCTCAACTCCATTAATTCTTGTGCAATATTGAGTGCTGTTAGGATCGCCAAGTCTAATGTAGAGGTTTTGCCGCGCGCAGCGACTAACTCCTTCATACGCGAATCAACATAGGCCGCAACCTCTTCTGCATCCACTTCTGATGAAGAACTTTTTAAGCTATAGGTTTTCCCATAAATCTGAATTTTTTTACTGTTCGTCATTTGTAACCTAACCTCGCCCAATCATCCGGGTTTGAAATTTCAGGTTTTACCCATTTCATCTACAAATATTTCTACTCAAGCAGGGTCAAATTTTTCCAGGTTTTTTATCAGAGCCAATATTTTCGTCCTCATGACCTTCTTATCTTTTTCATTTTTTTTATTTAATTTTTCCAACTGAGAAAGACGACCTTGATCATCTTGATGGATACTTTTTTCATTTACCAAGGTCTCCTTTTCACTGTTTAGACGATCGACCTCAGTAGACAGACCCTGGTTTTCCTCCTTCAGGCGGCGGAATTCTCCCATCAGAGCCAACACACGTTCTTCCAATTGATGAATATCAGGTTTGGGCATGACAGAATCGTAGCACCGGGATATTTGGGTGTCAACAACCCCTTATTCCCTTAATGAAGCGCCAAGTTCACTCTTTAAAGTTTGAATAATTTTTTCAAACAGCGGGCTGACCTCCTCATCGGAAAGAGTCCTTTCCGCCGATTGAAAAGACAAGGCAAAAGTAAGACTTTTTTTATCGGCCTGAATTTTCTTTCCTTCAAAATGATCGTACAATTCAACCTTTTGAATCAAAGGACTGCCGGTTTTCAGGATCAAGTCCTCGACCTTTTCCGAAGTAATCGTCCGGTCTACCAGAATAGAAATATCGCGGTATGTCTCAGGGAATTTAGGGATCGGTTGAAACTGGCGAGAACAAGATGCTGACTTTTCCAGGACCCCTAAATCAATCTCCAAGGCATAAACATCCAGTTCTCCAACCAGATTCTGCTTCGATGCAATTTGGCCCAGATAACCCAACGCCTCATCATTTATCTGTACCCCCTCTGATTTTCCCGACACCATAAACGACTTGCTGTCCGGACAATTATTCAAAGGCAAATGCAGGTGGGCAGTCAGTGTTTCCAGTGCTCCTTTGAGGTCATAGAAGTCATACTCTTTACCTCTCGATTTCCAAGGAGTCAGTTCATAGGGACCCAACACGATAGCTGAAAGCACCGCTCTTTCTTCACGCGCTCCGGCGGAATCGGAAAAATAGACACTTCCTACTTCAAACAGTTTTAGGGGTTTCTGCCCCTTGTTTAGATTGAGTGCTGCCGTCTTCAACAGGCCGGGGAGCAGGCTGGTTCGCATCGTATCGTATTCGGAACTCAACGGATTTTTTAGCCCGATCACCCTGTCCGATTCTTCAGCAAAAGCGGTTTTGAATTCTTCTGCATGCGCCTGTTCTATAAAACTGTAATGAACCGTTTCGGAAAACCCAGCGTAACAAAAAACCTCCCGCACTTTTTTAACGATGTTTTGCTTGGCAGATATCTTAACGGGCGTTACCCCCGCAACCGGGTATACCGTATCGACTTTGTCAAACCCATCAATTCGGGCTATTTCCTCAATCAGGTCCACTTCACGCAAAAGGTCAGGACGGAAACTGGGAATTTTCACTGCCATATTTTCTGACGGACTCGAAACCTCCATCCCCAGCCGGGAAAGCAAGTCCTGAACTTGCTCCGCATTAAAACTTGCACCCAAAAGCTGGTTCACTCGACTTACCCTTAGTGAAACGCTGACCGGCTTTCCCTTTTCAGGATAAATATCAACCCGACCCGAGCATATTTCTCCTCCCGCCAGTTCCTTTATCAACAGGATAGCCCTCGCCTGAGCAGAAACCACACCCTTCCAATCCACACCACGTTCAAAGCGGTAAGAAGAATCCGAACGCAGTCCATATTTTTTTGACCCTTGGCGAACCGTAGCCGGATCAAAACACGCGCTCTCCAAAACAACATGGAGAGTGGACTCGGAAACCTGGCTGTTTGTCCCGCCCATAATTCCTGCCAATGCCACAGGCTTTTCCCCATCGGCGATCACCAAAGCATCCGGTTCCAGCTTCAATTCAGTGCCATCCAGACTGCTAAACGGTTCACCTTTTTTCGCTCGACGTATGATGATTTTATTTCCGGTCAACAGATCCCGGTCAAACGCGTGCAAAGGCTGACCGTATTCCATCATCACGAAGTTGGTGATATCGACAATATTATTAATAGGACGAAGGCCAATAGCCGTCAACCTGTCTCTCAGCCATTTTGGGGATGGCCCGACCTTCACATTTTCTATCACCAAAGCACAATAACGAGGGCATAGTTCTGGCTCCAGGTTTTCAACCGACAAACGATCTTCTACCGCAACAGTGCCCCATTCGGGCTCCAGGGTTTTAAGAGGATCGGGCAATTTCAAAGCCTTATTCAACAAGGCAGAAACCTCACGGGCTACGCCAATATGTGACAAGCAGTAGCCTCGGTTGGGAGTCACATTCAATTCTAAAACATCGCCCTTCTCTCCATCGGGCAACTCAACCGTTTCATGGCTTTCAATTTCCAACCCAGCCATGGTCAGAACGTGGCCCAATTCATCCGCCGGAACATCAATTTCGGTATATTCTTTCAACCAGTCAACTTGTACTTTCATTTAACTCCCTTATTTTTCAAAGCGACTCTCGGGGGGATTATAGGTGAACCTTCCTTAAAAATCCACCCGTCACGGAGCTTCAATTAAGTTTATCCTCGCTTATTAAGTACCTTCCCCATGCGTTCTATCTTGAGCCGTGATAAAGTAACCAAAAATTCCAAAACCATGGCCGTCCTCTATGAAACTCACAGAAGCAAAAATTCTCTCGTTGATGAAAAAGAAAATCGAACGCCCCATGAAAGTCGCGGAACTTTCCCGGCAGTTGGGCATTCCCGAAACGCAAAAACGCGAGTTTCGCAACCTCATCAAGGAAATGGCTGGCCAGGGGTGCCTGATTAAAATACGCGGCGGACGCTACGGGCTTCCCGATGAAATGAATCTGGTCACCGGGAAAATGCACGGCCATCCGAATGGTTTCGGGTTTGTCATTCCCGACAAGGAACATGACGATGTTTACGTCAACCCCCGTCACATGAACGAAGCCATGCACCAAGATCATGTAGTTGTCCGAGTCGAGTCAGAACGGGAACCTGGAAAACCAGCAGGACGTGTCATTCGTATTCTCCAGCGCAATACCTCGCATCTCGTTGGGACATATGAAACCTTTGGTAAGGACGGATGGGTCATTCCCACCGAAGCCAAATATTTTCATGATGTTTTTGTTCCTGGAAAATATCGCAAGGGAGCAAAGAACGGTCAAATCGTACATGTAGAGATCGAAACTTTCCCAACTCAGCATAAGCCTCCCATAGGAAAAGTGGTCGAAGTTCTGGGTGCCTCCAACGACCCAAATGTCGAGATTCAATCCATCTTCAGAAAGCATGGAGTGCGTCAGGGTTTTCCTCCGGAAGTTCTCGATGAGGCCCATTTTATCGGAGCAGAGGACCCTACAAATCTCTTGCAGGAACGAACCGATTTCACCCAACTGCTGACTTTCACCATTGATGGAGAACGAGCTAAGGATTTTGATGACGCCGTTTCCCTGGAACATATCGAAGGGGGATACCGACTTGGAGTCCATATCGCCGATGTCAGCCATTTTGTTCAGGAAAACTCACCCCTCGATCAAGAAGCTCTGGAGAGGGGGACCAGTATCTATTATTCCGATGGTGTTATCCCCATGCTTCCCGAGTCTTTATCTAACGAAGCCTGCAGTCTAAAACCTAATGAACCGCGCCTGACGCTCAGCGCAATCATGGACTTCGATCACGAAGCAAATTTTATCTCGGGAACGCTTCATCCCTCTGTCATAAAAAGCCAGCGACGGTTCACCTATACAGAAGTACACCGTATGCTAGAGGAAGAAGAGGATGATCCGCTAATGCCGACCCTGACCGACATGCACCGGCTCAGTCAACTTCTGCGGCAGAAGAGATTCAAAAATGGCAGTGTCGATTTCCAGGTTCCCGAACCGGAAATCCATATAGATTCCGCCGGTCACGTGGAACGTATTGGCATCGCTGAGCATAACTCGGCGCATGAACTGATCGAAGAATTCATGTTGGCAGCTAACCAGTTTGTAGCACTCAACCTGCATGAACGAGGCATACCCTCCATCCATCGAATTCATGAAGCGCCCGACCCGGAGAGGCTTCGCGGATTCAATGAGTACATCGATTCATTTGGATTGAAAATTCCCTCACCGGTACGGTCCACCGATTTGCAAGCTCTGCTGGAAAAAATCAATGATCGGCCAGAAGAAAGAGTCGTCAATACTTTACTTCTTCGCACCATGAAGAAGGCGCGTTATTCGGAAACCGACCCCGGTCATTTCTGTCTGGGTTTCCCCCATTACGCCCATTTCACTTCGCCGATCCGTCGCTACCCCGACCTTATGGTGCATCGGATCATCAAGAAATATTTAAAACGCAAATGCCCGCAAAAAGATAAAAAAGGGCTGTACTCTCGGCTCGCTGAAATTTCAGAGCAGTCCACTCAAATGGAAATCCAGGCCATGGCAATCAGTCGGGAAGTGACCGACCTGCGCCGAACCCAGTTCATGGTAGATAAAGTTGGGCACACCTTTCACGGCATCATCACCGGCGTTACCGGGTTCGGTTTTTTTGCCGAGTTGGAAGAGGTTTTTGTGGAAGGCCTAGTCAAGATTTCCAGCATCATGGACGACTATTACCTGTTCATCGAAACCGAGCACCGCCTCATCGGACAAAAACGCCATCGCAGTTTCCAAATCGGCGACCCGGTGAAAGTGCGTGTGACAGGTGTAGACCTGGGCCGCAAACAAATCGACCTGACTGTTCTATGACCACCATGCCTGGGGCCAGTATCATCGCCTCCCCTTCTACGGGGCATGAAGCTGATGGGCTAATATCCCAGTCCTTTGCAGCCCACCGACTCCCTCCTCTTTTGCCATTTTTACTCGCTTATATGAGTGGGATTTGCGGTTTTTTCCCCGCCACCCGCTTCTTCATTGTTCCCTACTTTTTGCCGCTGGCTTTACTTCTCATCGCCCTATATTTCACTCGCTCTAAAACCCGGGAATTTATCATTGTCCTTTTCCTGGCTGGTTTTGGATTCCTGGCTCCTGCCTTACCCGATTTAACCCGATCCCCAAACCATATCTTGAATCACATTCAGGAAGGACAAACCACGTCCGTAACGGGCAAAATATTTTCTTCCCCGCGCATTCTTAAAGATCGTACGTAATTATCTATTGGTACTGGAATCATTAGACACGCGCCCTATAACCGGGACGGTGCGAGTGAGTCTATACAAACCCCATACTCCTTTTGCAGCAGGAGACCGAGTTCGATTCAACAAAATACGCCTGAAAATTCCGCGCAACTTTAAGAATCCCGGCCGATTCGATTACCACCTTTATTTAAAGTCTAAAGGAATTGATGTCACCGGTAACATCTCCCGGCCCGAGACAATGGAACGGTTAGACCGGTTCGAGCTGCCATTTTGGCACGCCAGTCTCAATGCATTAAGGGGTCGACTCGTGATAAGCCTGGAAAAACTGTTTCCTGGCGAAGAAGGTGATTTGCTCAAGGCTATGGTATTGGGTATGAAAGATTCCCTGCCGATGGAGGTCCGGGAAAACTATATTGCTACCGGACTGGCTCATCTGATGGCAGTATCTGGACTGCATATCGGATTTGTCGCGGCGGCATCCTATTTCATGCTCTGGCCTATAGTATTTTATGCACTTTTTCGATTGAAACCCGACAGTGCTCGGGCCGGACATGCCAGAAAAACCACGGCCATTCTCTGCCTGATCCCTGTTCTTTTTTATATGGTGGTAGTCGGCCCAAAGGTATCTTCCCTCAGGGCGGGTATCATGGTGAGTGCCTTGCTGATAGCTGTTTTAGTGGATAGGCAAAGCAGTCTTTTTAACGTCTTCCTGACCGCTGGTTTCTTCATCCTGTTGTGGAAACCTGAATCAATATTGGACGCAGGCTTTCAACTCTCTTTTTTAGCGGTCGGGGGAATCCTGCTGATCTTTACCGGGTTATCACAGATCAATGATGACCCGATAGCCAGGATGGGAGAACCCTCATGGTCACAAAAATTAATGCGCGGTTATTCTTCATCATCGGACACTCAGGAATCTATTTGGCAATATTTAAAAATCCGCCTTGAGAAAATTTTAATAGGGGGAGCGCTGGTATCCGTTATCGTTACGGCTGTCACTCTTCCTGTTCTGGTTTACCAGTTCAATCGGATCAGCCTAATCGGTGTTTTTTTAAATATACTCATGGTGCCTCTGGCATCTGTCCTGATTCCCACTGTACTTCTAATGATTCTTGTGGGAACCCTCTCCATCTCCCTGGCCACCTTGCCGGTATGGCCTGTAATGGGAATTACCCAGATATTTTTATGGCTCCCCGAATTTCTTGGAAACCATTCTTTCTCCTCCATGTACGTTCCAGTACCCCCTTCCTTTTTGTTGATTTTTTATTTTTTGTCCCTCTTTACTGGGCTGCTAATCCTTCAATCTCGAGCGCAAAATAAAGAGATTGGCGGGCTATTGAAGAAATGTTTTGTCGTTTCGGCCCTATCCGTATTGGTCCTGTTTACCTGGCCGCGTGTCCTTCAGCTTCCCGGTGATTCACTGACCATCACTGCTTTGGATGTTGGTCAAGGGGAATCCATTCTCATTGAATTTCCTAATGGAAAAACCCTGGTGATGGATGGCGGAGGGTTTTATAAAAACCGACTCGATGTCGGCAAGCGAGTGGTCGCACCTTATTTGTGGAGCCGAGGTATAAGGGAAATTGATTATATGGTCGCCACCCATTCCGACAACGACCACATTCGCGGACTGTATTCTCTGCTCGACCTTTTTCCAGTGAGAAACTTTCTAACCTTAGGCGAAAATTCCGTTGGCAAACGACTTAAGAGCTTGCAGAAAAAGTCGCGTGAAAAAGGGTCGGAGTTCATACCGTTAAAACTGAACGAACCTATCACCATTGGGGAAGTGCGACTCATCCCTTTACATCCCGGCCCTGATCAACCCTCTACTTCAAGCCGAAGAATTGATAATGACCTTTCACTGGTCCTGCGTCTTGAGTTTAAGGATTTCAGCATGCTGTTCACCGGAGACATCAGCGACAAAATAGAAAAAGTTTTATCCGCTAGCCCACTACAAGCAGATATTTTAAAGGGACCGCACCACGGTAGCCGATTTTCCAATTCCCAGGTTTTTATCAATGCGGTCCACCCCAGCACAGTGATATTTTCCAGCGGCCACCTCAATCGCATGCGCCATCCCCACCCGGAAACCCTGGAGCGTTACCGGAATACAGGAGTCGATATCCGCCGCACCGATCGGCACGGTGCCATACAGGTCATCACCAATGGCAACGGCTACGAAATACACACACACGAAGATCTGTAAAATTTTTTGAGTTCGACTTTACCAAGTTCTTCGCAGAGCAAAGCCAGGAGAGAGTTCTCTTTCTATCTAAATGATGGAAGTTTTACCACTCGGGTTTCTGAAAGAGGCTGTCTATATTCTTTGGGGAGAGAAGAAACGATTTTTTTATGTAGAGCTTCAATAATGCTTTTTTTGAGGTAGGATCGGCTATAGACAATACTCACTTCTCTGGTAGGCGCAGGGGACTTAAAAAATCTAACCTTTTTCTTCAAATCAGTTTTGGACATTTCCAAGATTGCCAAAGAGGGAACCAAAGTGTAACCAAAGTTCTTATCCACCAAACGCTTCAGCGTTTCCAAGTTCCCGCTTTCAAACTCCAGGTTTTTTTTCGGCAAACCCTTTACTCTCTTACAAATCTCAATGGCTTGATCCCTAAAACAATGCCCCTCATTCAACAACCAGATATCGTCCAGGATCAAATCACTTCCAGAAACCTTTTTAAGTCGGTGGAGCGGATGATTTGGAGCAAGATACACAACAAAAGGATCATTAAATAATGGTCGCTCAACAATCCCGTTCGAATTTAGAGGTGTCACCAAAACTCCCGCATCGATCTTATCCAGCCTTAATAATCTGATTATCTGCTGTGTTTGCAATTCTTCAACAATCAAATTCACCCTGGGATAACTTTTAGTAAAGCTTTCCAAAAAAAGTGGCAACAAATACGGCGCCAAGGTTGGAATGATGCCCAATTTAAAATCTCCGCTTATTTCTCCTTTTTCTAACTTAATTATTTCCTCAATCCTACAAGCTTCTTGAAGCACCGTCTGGGCTTGCTCGATAATTTTTTTTCCTATCGCTGTAGGCTCCACAGGCTTCCGGGATCGGTCAAATAGAGTGACTCCTAACTCCTCTTCCAGCTTATGGATCTGCATACTAAGCGTTGGCTGCGAAATGAAACAAGATCGAGCCGCCTTAACAAAATTTCTTGATTGGGCAACCGCCAAAACATAAGTGAGCTGAGTCAAAGATATAGATTTCATCTATATTATTATAATAACTATCGATTAGACAAATCAAGAGGAAACTCCAATAATCAACTTATCGAAACTAAATACAAATCATTTTTCAACGGGAGATTAAAAATGAATACAACAACTCAAATGCCAGTAAATGACCGCAACAAAGTAGCGAATCAAAATAGAGTAGCCGATGGACTATCCCGGGTTCTGGCTGAAACTAATACCTTGTACTTAAAAACGCATAATTTTCACTGGAACGTGACGGGACCCATGTTTCAACCGCTTCATTCTGTTTTTGAAGAACAATATTCGCAGTTGGCGGAAGCCGCTGATGAAATTGCAGAACGAATCCGAGCGATTGGCCATCCCGCACCGGGTTCTTTTGCGGAATTTCAAACCCTCAGCTCTATCAAAGAAGCCTCTGGAAAGACGAAAGCTCTGGAAATGGTCAAAGAATTACTGGAAGGGCACGAAACCATTTCTCAGACAGCAAACACAGTGGTTGCCATTGCACAGGAGTATGGCGATGAAGGCACTGCTGATCTCATGATCCAGAGAATTCAGGAGCATGACAAGACAGCTTGGATGCTGCGAAGTTTTCTGGAAAATTAAAAACCAATATGGAGATCAACCTGTATCGAGGGGATAGGGAAAATGAACAACAGATTCAAAATGAATAAGAGAGATCACAAGGCCATCCTGGACAGCTTAGCCCGGCTACTTGCAGATACTGAAAACATCTATTTGAAGACTAAAAATTATCATTGGAATGCATCCATGCCGACTTTTCACACCTTCAATGAGATGTTTGAAAATCAGTATGTCGAACTCGCATCAGCGTTTGATTTGATTGCAGAGCGGATTAGAGCTTTTGGGATTGCCGCGCCTGTTTCGCATATTCAATTTAACAATCCTGACGCCCTCAAGGAAACATCAAATCCCCCTAAGGTACAGGAAATGATCCAAGACCTTTTGGCTGACCAGGAAACCATTATTAAAACAGTTCGCTCGGTATTCTATGAAGCTATAAATGCAGAAGATGAAATCACGAAAGATCTTATGGTCCAAAGAATCCAAGCTCACGAAAAGTCTGCTTCGATTTTCAGGGATTATCTGATCAATAAATAAATAATTTATTTTTAGGAGCCATCATGAGCAATTGGAAAGATTACAAAAACACTTTTGATAGTTCAGAAACTATTTTTTCACTGGCAAGAAGCGGGCATATCCAAAAGCTTAAAAACTTTCTCGACTCAGGTCACGGAGTCGATATCAACAAAAAAAATCACAAAGGCTATTCGCCTTTAATGCTTGCAGTTTACAACGGCAACCATGAAGTTTCCCGGATGCTGTTGAAAAGTGGGGCCGACCCCAATTCTTCGGATCTTTCCGGGAATACAGTATTGATGGGAGCGGCTTTTAAAGGAGACGTTGAAATGGTAATTCTTCTCGTTAACTGGGGAGCAAAGCTAGATCAAAGAAACCACGATGGCATAACCGCTGAACAGTGGGCCAAGGCCTTCGGACGATCCAACGTCGTTTCCTTATTATCCACAAAAGCAAACAACACTAAATTCCCAAATGTGATCCTCGCAGCAAAGGTCTTATGAGGATTTTTGAAACCAAATTTTAGAAAGGAGGCAACAACATGAGAGATAAACAATTGACCACCGCAGGAGGACATCCCGTTGCAGACAATCAACATAGCCTGACCGCTGGAGAAAAAGGGCCGGTATTGATTCAAGATTTTTCCCTAATCGAAAAACTGGCTCACTTCAATCGGGAAAAAATTCCCGAAAGAATTGTCCACGCCAAAGGATCCGGAGCTTACGGAACATTCACGGTGACAGAGGATATTTCCAAATACACCCGGGCTAACGTGTTCAGCGAGGTGGGGAAGAAAACCGATGTTTTTTTGCGGTTCTCCACCGTTGCAGGCGAAAAAGGTTCGGCGGATGCGGAGCGGGACCCCAGAGGTTTTGCGGTTAAATTTTACACCGATGAAGGTATCTGGGATGTAGTGGGCAATAATACCCCGGTATTTTTTGAAAGAGATCCTATGAAGTTTCCTGACTTTGTTCATTCGCAAAAGAGAGACCCGCAAACGGGCTACAAAAATCCGTTTCGTATGTGGGATTACTGGCAAAATGCTCCTCAGGCTCTTCACCAAATGACCATTCTTTTCAGTGACCGGGGCATTCCCGATGGTTACCGTTTTATGAATGGCTATGGTAGCCATACTTTTGGTTTCTGGAATAAAGATGGAGAAAGGTTCTGGGTAAAGTTTCACTTCAAGTCAGCCCAGGGAATCAAATGCCTGACCGGTGAGAAAGCAGCCAAAATTGCAGGAGAAGATCCTGACTATGCAGGCAGAGACCTTTTCGAAGCGATCGAAAGAAAAGAGTTTCCCAAATGGAATGTAAAAATCCAGATCATGCCTGAAGAAGATGCCGAAACCCGCTCCTACAATCCTTTTGACCTGACTAAAATCTGGCCTCATAAGGAATATCCTTTGATGGATGTGGGAGTAATGGAGCTCAATAGAAATCCGAAAAACTATTTTGCCGAGGTGGAACAAGCGGCGTTCTCGCCCTCAAACCTTCCACCGGGCATTTGCGCGTCTCCGGATAAAATGCTTCAGGCCAGGATGTTTGCCTATCCCGATGCACAGAGGTATCGAATCGGCGCGAATTATCAGGCATTGCCGGTCAACCGCCCCAAAAATGAGGTGAACAATTACCAGAGAGATGGGGCACTTCGTTTTGATGGGAATTCCGGGCAGCAGGATAATTACCAACCCAATAGTTTTGGGGGTCCCGATCAAGACCCATCAGTAAAAGAGCCGCCTCTCAAAATTTCAGGAGATGCGGATCACTACAACTCGCACGAAGGGAATGACGATTATTCCCAGGCCGGAGCGCTTTACAACATTATGTCAGAAGATCAAAAAGATCGACTGACGAGCACGATTGCCGGGACAATGCAATCCATCCCTAAGGACTTGGCATTGAAAAACATCGAGCATTTTAGAAAGTGCGACAATGATTACGGCAGCAGGATAGAAAAAAAGTTGGGTTAGGCGCCAAAGTTATAGTTATTCATTTTCTTTGATGCCAACAATAGAGGGGTTACGGTTCAGACCGCAACCCCTTCTATTTATAATTAGAACTTATCAGTCCACTGCAATCATTTTTCAAGAGTTGCAGTTTACGGGATTGACTTTTTCCAGCCTGCCTATATATTGACCGCTATCCATTACTTGAAACCTTTTGAAAAATCGGAAGCCCCGTCATGAAACCTCAGCCGGAACATCGGCCAAAAATTCTTATTGTGGATGACTCTAAAGTCATTATCCTCCTCATCAAATCCGTTCTGGATGAGGATTACCACACCGTCACCGCCAGCGACGGACTTCAGGCTATTGAAGTTAATAAAAAGGAAAAGCCCGACCTCATTCTCATGGATGTGGAAATGCCAAATATGGATGGTTACGAAGCCTGTAAAATAATCAAGGAACAGAGCAAAAACACCTTCACCCCCATCATCTTCATAACCAGTAAGAATGATTTGCAAAGCATAAAAACAGGGCTTAAAGCAGGCGCCGAAGACTATTTAACCAAACCTTTTGAGCCGGAAGAATTAATGGTCCGCGTTCAAGCCGTCCTGCGTACAAAAAAACTCTACAACCAGTTGACGGAAGCATACGCCATCATTGATCGAGAGCGGGATACCATCGCCCAGATCCAGAAAAGCCTGCTTTGCCAGGAACTTCCGCAAATTTCCGGATTCAACTTCTTTGCTGACTACCAGCCATCTTCCAAAGCCGGCGGCGACTATTATGATTTTATTAAGATCGATGATGACCATCTCGGAGTGCTGGTAGCCGATGTCTCCGGGCACGGAACCCCAGCCGCAGTTATCATGGCTATGATGCGGGTATTGCTCCGCTCTTTGCTCGACAAATTGTGTTCCCCAAAAGAGATGTTAGAAACCATTAATCAGATCCTCTGCAAAAACCAGAATACAGGGCACTTCATCACCGCTTTCTATGGAGTCATCCATCTTCCCAGCGGTCAATTGAAGTACGCCTCAGCCGGGCACAATCCACCCCTGCTCATTGAATATGAAACGGGGTCCATTCAGCAGCTTAAAACCGGAAAAGGATTTCCCCTTATGATTCATAGCAATAACGAGATCGAAGAAAAAGAAATCCAATTGATCCCCAACAGCAAACTGATCTGCTACACAGATGGGCTCACCGAGGCTCGCGGCAAAGGTACCGACATGTATGGTCTTGATAGGCTGGGGCAAAAATCGCTGGAACTGGGCAAATCCAAAAATGCCGATGAACTGGGCCAGGCCCTCAAGCAAAATTTACATGACTTCCTCAACGGCGGCGAGTTCACCGATGACTTCACCCTGGTGATTGTAGAGGCTGCCGGGCCACGGCCGGTAGAAATAGAGCACTAGTTGGCCTCACGCCTAGTGATTGTTAATAGGGTCCAGCGGCTCGCCGGGTTGTGGTTTGGAGCATTATTTGGTATAAAGGTTGTTTCTCTAAACCCTAAAACTGGCGCAAAATATCATGGCAAACGTAGAAAAATTGCAGGAACATCTTAAAAAAGCCAAATCCAACCTGGCAGAGTCCAAAGGCGATGCAGCTGAAGTCCGTAAACTGAAAAAGAAGACCAAACGACTGGCGCGGAAGTCCAACAAAATCACCGCTACAGAAAAAATGGCCGAGTTGAAAAAGAAAAAGAAAAAAGACCGCAAAGAAGGTTCCTCCGACTAATCGGGCCACGCCCGAGGGAAATAGGGCAATGACTCTTTGAGCCGAGAAAACTATTTGCTCGCCTGATAGAGTTTTGCCAGTTGGCCCCCCGCCTAGTGGCCCCTTGGCAGGGGGAATTATTTTCACCGTCGCGCTCTCAGGAAACAAAATCTAATGACTAAGAATGTTGATATTGAACATATGGCCAAGCTCGCACGGCTGAAATTGACCCCCGATGAAAAAGAGCGGCTTTCGGACCAGATGGGAACAATTCTCGAATACATTGAAAAGCTCAACGAACTCAATACCGATGAGGTTGAGCCCACGGCACATGTGTTAGGGCTCAATAACGTCTTCCGCGAAGACGAACCGATAGAAAAACCTCTCGCCGATCACAATCCAATATCCGATTCACCTGCACACAAAAAAGGGCATTACGAGGTGCCTCAAATACTATAAGGCACTATGCACCGCACAACTATCACTCAAGCGCAGGAACTTCTTAAGCAGAAAAAACTCAGTTCCCTTCAACTGACCGAAGCGGTTTTCGCTCGCATTGATCAGGTGGAAGAAAAGGTACAGGCTTTTGCTCACCTGACTCGTGAGAAAGCCCTGGAGCAGGCGAAGCGTGCGGATGAGCAAATTGCCGCAGGAGAAAAAGCTCCCTTGCTCGGCATTCCCATTGCGCTGAAAGATCTAATCTGCACCAAAGGCAGCCGCACCACTTGCTCCTCCAAAATTTTAGACCAGTTTGTCGCCCCCTATAACGCCACAGTTGTCGAAAGGTTGAAACAGGCGGGAGCCGTAATCGTAGGCAAAACCAATATGGATGAATTTGCCATGGGCTCTTCCAACGAAAATGCCTGCCACCACCCGACGATGAATCCCTGGGCGTTGGATCGGGTTCCGGGGGGTTCCAGCGGAGGTTCTTCCGCCGCAGTTTCCGCTCACGAATGTGTGGCGGCGCTTGGCAGTGACACCGGCGGTTCCATTCGTCAACCCGCCAGCTTTTGCGGTGTGACAGGACTCAAACCCACTTACGGAAGAGTATCCCGATTTGGACTGGTGGCCTTTGCCTCCTCACTCGATCAGATCGGCCCTTTGACCAAAACTGTTGCCGATGCGGCGACCTTGATGAACGTGATTGGCGGTAAAGACCCGCGCGATTCCACTTCTGCTGATGTCGCACTGCCCGATTTCACCCAGGCCCTGCAAAAAGATGTAAAGGGAATGAAACTTGGCATCCCCAAAGAATACTTCACCGGCGGGATAAATCCCGCTGTTGAAAAAGCGGTGCAGGAAGGGATCCGCACCCTTGAGTCTTTGGGAATGCAGACGGTGGAAGTTTCCCTGCCGCATCTCGACTATGCCGTAGCCACCTACTACATCATCGCCTGTGCCGAAGCCAGCACCAACCTTTCACGCTATGACGGAGTGAAATATGGTTATCGCTCAGAAAAATCTGACAACCTCGTCAATATGTACGAGAACACGCGCGAGGAAGGTTTTGGCGAAGAAGTAAAACGGCGGATCCTTCTCGGAACCTTTGTGCTCAGTTCGGGTTATTACGATGCCTATTATTTGAAAGGGCAGAAGGTACGAACATTGATCAAACAGGATTTTGAAAACGCGCTTAAGCAATGCGATGTCATCGCTTCACCCGTCACCCCCTACCCGGCTTTCAAACTCGGGGAAAAACTGAATGACCCGCTACAGATGTATTTGGCGGATATTTATACCATCTCTGCCAATCTTGCCGGCATACCGGCGATGTCGATTCCCTGCGGCTTTGCCAAAGGCCTCCCTGTAGGTCTGCAATTGATGGGCAAACATTTTGATGAAGCAAGTCTTATCACTGTTGGGCACAAATTCCAGCAAACCACAGATTTTCACACAAAAGAAGCACCTCTTTAATTTAAGTCAACCCCCTCAGCCCACCTCAACCTGAATGTAAACCTTAATTTTCTTTTCCTATTAAATTTGTAAATATTTCGGTACAGGCCTGTTTCCCGCGATAACCCAAAATCCATAATTCTTTATTAAACAAGAGGGTTTTCTCTGATGTCCCTACTGGCACGGACCTTGCTCTATTAAAATCTAATTGTAGAGTAGTAGCATCGTACTCTTAATAAACTTGGAGGATAAATAAGATGAATGCGTTAGCTAACCAATCCCGAAAACAAGGATTTTTGGGACTTTTTAATAATGGAAAAGATGTTGCAGAAATGCAGGCTAAATTAGATGCCATAAGTAAATCTCAAGGCGTGATTGAGTTCAATTTGGACGGTACCGTTATCACCGCCAATGACAACTTTTTAAATGTTCTGGGTTATACCCTGAGCGAGGCCGTTGGCACTCACCATAGAAATTTTGTGGAACCTTCCTACGCCAATAGCAATGAGTACCGGCAATTCTGGGAAAAGCTCAATCGCGGTGAGTTCGATTCAGGCGAATACAAACGTCTCGGAAAAGGTGGAAAAGAAATTTATATCCAGGCTTCCTACAACCCCATGTTCGACTCTGCTGGGAAACCCTACAAAGTCGTTAAGTTTGCCACTGAGATAACAGAGCAGAAATTAAAAAATTCGGAGTTTCAGGGCAAGGTGGATGCGATTGGAAAATCTCAGGGCGTGATTGAGTTCAATTTGGACGGTACGGTTATCACCGCCAATGATAATTTTCTCAATGTCATGGGCTATACCCTGAGCGAAGCCGTTGGGGTGCACCACAGAAATTTCTGTGAAAGCGACTACGCCAATAGCAATGAGTACCGGCAGTTCTGGGAAAAACTCAATCGCGGTGAATTCGATTCAGGCGAATACAAACGTCTCGGAAAAGGTGGAAAAGAAATTTATATCCAGGCTTCCTACAATCCTATTTTTGACCCCGAAGGAAAACCCTATAAGGTCGTTAAGTTCGCCACTGAAATTACAGATAAAATTCACAAAGTGAATAAAATTCTAGATGTGGTCAATGCCGCCAGTCAAGGCGACCTGACTCCTGAAATTGATGTAACCGGGTCCGATGACCTGGGTCAAATTGGTGAAAGGTTGAAAAGTTTCTTCACCAGTCTAAAAAATGACATCAGCGAAATCAGCAAAAATGCTGAATCAGTAAGCGCCGCCGCCGAGGAGCTCACCGCAACCAGCACAACCATGTCTGCCAACGCTGAAGAGACTTCCGCGCAAGCGGGTGTGGTCGCCGCCGCTAGTGAACAGGTCGGTGCCAATGTCCAGACCGTTGCCACCGGAGCCGAAGAGATGAGTGCCAGCATTGGAGAAATATCAAACAATGCCACCCAGGCAGCCAAGGTTTCAAACGAAGCCGTAGAGGTTGCCAGAAAAACCAATGATACCATCAGCACCCTCGGTGTTAGTTCTAAAGAAATTGGTGAAGTGGTAAAAGTGATTACCTCCATCGCGGAACAAACCAACCTTTTGGCCTTGAACGCAACCATCGAAGCCGCCCGAGCGGGTGAAGCCGGTAAGGGGTTTGCAGTAGTCGCCAATGAGGTGAAAGAACTGGCCAATCAGACAGCGAAAGCCACTGAGGAAATCAGTGCTAAAGTCCAGACCATTCAAACGGACTCAAGTAACGCAGTGGATGCCATAGGCGAGATCAGCACCATCATTAACACGATCAATGATATTTCAAGCACCATCGCCAGTGCTGTAGAGGAACAAAGCGCAACCACGAATGAAATGACGCGTAATGTTTCGGAAGCGGCCAAAGGGGTGGGTGAAATTTCGCAAAATATTGCTGGGGTCTCAACAGCCTCTGAGGAAACAACGCAAGGCTCCAGCCAGACCAAAGACGCCGCGAACGAGCTTTCTAAACTCGCGGTCGATCTTCAGAGCCTTGTGTCTAAATTTAAAATCTGAATCTTGAACCTTAAAAGAATTACGACCCCTCGCCTCAAGGCGGGGGGATTTTTTTGAATAAAATTTTTTACATAAGTTGCCAGCTTTAAGATTACTTCTTCCAAATAGTGAAATTTTCTTAGAAGTTTTGTCACAATAAGGTTAAAAAGGTCCTAATCTACAAGCTAATCTAAAAATGACCCTCTTTTTCCACCCGCTCTCTCAATTTGCAGACAACTCATCCCCCCAGCTTGTTATTTTAGACAAGATATCCCTCAAAATATTAAGTTTGGGAAATTAATTAAGGCAATGTAAATATTATCATCCACCCCCTCTGTCTATTTTGTATATAAATTGATACATAACTCATTTCCCACATTTCCCAATAACCCATAAATCATTACAAAACAATAGCCATTTCTCCTACACACCCTACGGCACAACCCTTGCTATAAATAATAGAGATTATGTAAAAAATCCTATTTGTTTCAGCACCTAACTTTGCATAAGAATTCCTAAAATATCCCCTTGAGACATCTTATATGTTCTCGGTGGCAAAAATAATATTGGTGAACTCAAGAAATACTTTTCCCAAAATAAATTTTTAAATTTCCTAAAATCCGTTAAATCGATAAGAAAGAGGAGCTTATGCAAAACTTCAATTGGACAATTCGCAAAAAACTGATCGCTATATTTCTGGGCTTGGGTTTGATCCCATTGCTTGGATATGCATGGTTTTCCATCCATAAAACCGACGAAGTGTTATTGCAAAACAATAAGAACCGCCTGATCTCGCTTCGAGAAAGTAAAAAAACTGAAATCGAAAATTATTTTAAACAAATTGGCAGCCAAGTCATCACCTACTCTTCCAATCGAATGATTGTCGATGCGATGAAAAGCTTTGATGAAGCTTTTTTTGCTGAAGAGGTCCTGTCCCTGACAACCGATTCAAATGGCCTGAACGAACGTTATAAGTATCAGCAGGAAAATACTCCAGGAGCCACCAGCGATGCAATATCCAAATGGTTACCGACCAAAGAAGTTTCTAAAATTTTTCAGACTCTTTATATATCGGGCAACTCTAACCCCATCGGCTCAAAAGAAATTTTGGATGCATCTTCCGAACCCATTGAATACAACTCGTTGCACAGAAAATATCACCCCATCATTCGCCAGTTTCTCAGTGAATTTGGTTATTACGACATATTTCTGGTCGAATCGAATACAGGCCACATCGTTTACTCGGTATTCAAAGAAGTGGATTACAGCACAAGTTTATTAACTGGCCCCTACGCCGACACTGGAATCGGGCGGGCTTTTAAAGCCGCAAAAGCCATGAACGATCCAAACGGAATTTATATTGATGACTTTAAATCCTACGAGCCCTCTTATAACGCGGCGGCCTCTTTCATATCCTCTCCTATTTATGATGGGGATCAAAAAGTAGGCGTCCTCATTTTCCAGGCCCCCGTTGACGTGATCAACTCTGTAATGACGAATAATAATAGATGGAAAGATGTGGGCCTGGGGGATTCCGGCGAGGTTTATATGGTAGGCCCGGACCATAGATTAAGAAACAATTCAAGGTTTATCATCGAGGCTCCTGAGGAATATTTTAAATTCATTGAGGGTTTGGGAGTTGATCAAAAAATCGTTGATAAACAAAGATCCTTAAAAACTTCTATAGGAATTGCAGAAATCAATACACCCGGTTCTAATGAGGCTCTTAATGGGAAAACGGGCTTCAGTATCTTCCCTGACTACAGGGGAGTGCCTGTTTTAAGTGCCTACACCGCTGTGGATATTCTGGGGTTGAAATGGGGCATCCTGGCTGAAATTGATGAGGAGGAAGCTTTTCGATCACAAACAGAAATTGTTAATTGGGCTATTATTTATCTTATATCCCAGATCGCTATTTTAATTTTCGTGGCGATTTTCATCGCTAACAAATTCTCCAAACCTGTTGTATCCCTCGCCTCAGAGCTTGATCGTTTTGCCAACGGGGATATTAAAGGAATACAAGGTTTGAATATCACCACCAATGATGAGTTCCGGCAACTGGATCGGTCTTTCACCAGTTTGGTGTCTAACTTCAAAAGTTTTATGGAGAGCTCTCATGGGATTTTGATGGGTACGGTCCGAAGCATGGAAAATATTGAGATCAAAGGAGAATTTAAAGAAGAACTTGAAAAAATGTTGGGACAAGCTGGAGAAAAACGCACTACAGATAGGGAGGTTGCCTTTTCATCTCATGCGGCTTCAGCAAATATCACAACCGGTTTCACAACCTGCGACCTTGACCTGAAGGTTAAATCAGCGAACTATCTTGCAACTAAGGTTATTGGTAGCGTTAAACAATACCTTCCGGGTAATGTTGATGAAAATAATCTCATCGGTACATGTATCGATGCCTTCCATAAAGATCCGAGTCACCAACGCCAATTGCTAAAAACATTAACAAAAGGAGGAGAACCCTACATTGCCGAGTTAAACTTTGGTGACATAGGGCAAGACGGAAAAATTGTGCGGATCACTGGCACCGCCATTATTGACCAAGATGGAAATGTCGAAGGTTACCAGGCTGCTTGGGAAGACATCACCGAGCAACGCAAAATGGAACGAGAAAACAAGAACGCCCAGGAACGGGAACAAAAAGATGCGGAAGAGCTTAAGCAAAAGGTGGATTCCATGCTGGTCGTCGTGCAGGCTGCCGCACAAGGTGACCTCACCCGGGAAATCACCATCAATGGCGATAGCGCCATCGGGCAGATGGGTGCCGGTTTGAAAATATTCTTTGAAAGTCTGCGAGAAGACATTAGCAGTATCGGAGAAAATGCTCAATCTGTCAGTGCCGCATCCGAAGAGCTCACCTCCGTCAGTTCAAACATGTCCGCAAATGCCCAGGAAACTGCCGCCCAGGCAGGTGTGGTCGCCGCAGCCAGTGAGGAGGTCGGCACCAATGTGCAAACGGTTGCCACCGGTGCTGAGGAAATGAGCGCAAGCATTAGCGAAATCGCAAATAACGCTAATCAGGCCGCAAAGGTATCGATGGAGGCTGTCGAGGTCGCGAAAAGAACCAATGAGACGATCAGTACGCTTGGTATTAGCTCAAAAGAGATTGGTGAAGTGGTGAAGGTGATCACCTCAATCGCGGAACAAACCAATCTGCTAGCCTTGAACGCAACCATTGAAGCCGCCCGGGCTGGTGAAGCCGGAAAGGGTTTTGCGGTCGTAGCGAATGAAGTCAAAGAACTTGCAAATCAAACTGCAAAAGCCACTGAAGAGATCGGCGGCAAGGTTCTGACCATTCAAAATGACTCGGGCAATGCGGTAGAAGCCATTGGTGAGATCAGTGAAATTATCAACAAAATAAATGATATTTCCAGCACCATTGCAAGTGCCGTGGAAGAACAAAGCGCGACCACCAATGAAATGACACGTAATATTACCGAGGCTGCAAAAGGAGTCGGTGAAATCGCCCAGAACATCTCTGGCGTTTCGACTGCAGCCCAGCAGACTACAGAAGGCACCGGGGATACCAGTGAAGCTGCTGGTGAACTGGCAAAGCTATCTATTGGGATGCAGAGCCTTGTTTCTAAGTTTAAAATTTAAAGTTACGAGAAAAACGATAAACCCTCGCCCCTGTGGGCGGGGGTTTTTTGTTTTTGGGAACCGCTAAACATCTACTTACCGTTCACCCGTATTGATTCTTGCTGCAAGTTCTTCTATAAACAATTCGAGATATTGCGGAGAAGCCGCTGACAGATGCGGTTGAATGAAAACATTTTCCAACTCCCATAATTTTGAGGATTCCGGCAAAGGTTCCTTATCAAACACATCGAGGTAAGCCCCGGCAATTTCTCCGGTTTGCAAAGCAGTGACCAAATCGCTCTCCTGATAGATATTTCCCCGTCCCACATTATAAAGATAGCAGGATTTCGGCAAAGCTTTGAAATGCTCAGGCTGCAATATTCTGTCGGTTTCCTCACCGCCCGGTAGAGTACAGATCAGATGATCGGTTTTTGCAAAAACTTCTTGCCAGTTTTCAAAAGTGCGAATTCTATCAGCCATCGAAAAATAACGCGGTACAGGAAAAAGGTTTCTTTTGATTCCCGTAATAGTACATCCAAAAGGTTTCAGTCTTTCAGCGATAACATTACCAATTTTTCCAAACCCTAAAATCGTAACCCGGCCTTTATAGAAGGACCTTAGTTTTTCTGAAACCTTGACCCGTGCCCATTTTTTCTGTTTCTGCATTTTTGCGGATAAAGGAAAAGCCTTCAAAAAATAGAGCATCGCTCCAATAACACTTTCGGCAATCAGGCTTCCATGAAATCCACCAAAAGAAATATTCAGCTTATCTGTGGCCCCTACCTCAATCCAGTCATTACCTGCCGCAGGGGTAGCAATGAGTTTCAACCGGGGTGCTGAGTCCAGCCATTTTTCCTTAAAATACCAAACGATCACCGCCTCCGTCTGGGGCAGGTGATCCTTGAAGTCTTTTGAGTTCAGGCAAATTTCCACTTTCAAACCAGGAACCTGATCCTCTAACAAGGCCTTATGTTCTGGCCTGAAATTCCAGGCTTCAACATGGGGGTGGGTCAAATAAACCAAAATATTTTTTATGGACATGTCTGGCACCGCGAAAAAAATTGTTTCCTTCTTAACATAAAAAAGACAGGAACTTTATTTACTTATAGCTCCGGGAGAAAAGAGACTGAAAAACGAAGTGTTCTACTGTGCACATAAGTGAACACTTTTATCAAATTTCATAACTCTCCAAAAACCAATGGATTTCCCCTCATTTCTTAACCCTATGAAAAAATTGGACTTAATTGATTCTTTAAATTTTGGCCCGGTTTTTGCTTTATCTGGTTATTAGGAATTACAAAATGTTTATCAACATTGAGGAGATGAATCATGACACGAGCACAATTGGTAAATAAGTTGTCTCTGAAAATGAATGTAAGTAGAAAAGAAGCTGACCTTTATTTGACTTCTTTTCTGGATTCTATCATGGAGACCCTGGACAAAGACGAGCGCGTAGTAGTTCAAGGCTTTGGATCATTTAAAGTTAATGAATACAAGGCACGGGTAGCAAAAAAACCTCTAACGGGGGAGCTGATTCAGTTACCGGCACGACGCAAACCGAGTTTTCATGCGGGAAAAGAATTGCGAGAAAGAGTGAATGAGGGAATGGAACTGGTGAATGAAGCTGAAGCTTTGATAGACCGACTTTCAGTTCCAGAAAACGTATTCAGCGTCTCGGCAGGGTAACCTCAGGATCATTTATTTCTGTTTGCTTTAGTTGTGATATGATAAGGAATCAGGACAAAACTCCTGATTCCCAGGTGAATGGGGGAGTCCCTTATTTCAAGGAGCCTCGGCATGTCCAATGACAGAGATACCTGTAGTAAGTGCGGTGAAAAAAGTATTATAAAGGGCGACATTAGCCTGAGGACCAGCAAGACCAATGAGATAATCATGGTCGTCCGTCAGGATCATGGGGTCGAAAAAAATGTTCCCCTGCAATCCAGCGTTTGTTGCAAATGCGGATTTGTAGATTTTTACGTACAGGACCCTATCCACTTAAAAATCTCCTCTGAGGATAGACCGATCAACCCCGATTTTAAGCAACGCCCTATGTTGGAATCCGACTTTTAATCTCCCTCCTTTATTGTTTTGCTACCCGTTTCAACCTTTTTTACCTTTCCCCAGTTATAACTCTTGTATGATGCCCATTTTTGCGCCAAAATGAAAACAAAGTCTGGAAACTCCCTGTCCCGATTTTATAAATTGATCCATCAGGTAATTATTTCGCTTCCCAAACTATGGCCAGACCCTCTAAAGATGAAATTCACTATCTGCTTTTAAAGCTCCACTCCCTTACCGGAATCGTACCCATAGGAGCATTTCTGGTTATTCATATTTGCGTCAACTCTCTTCGCACCGTCGGTGTGTGGCCGTACCAACTCAGCATTGATGCAATTAACAATATTCCTTTCCTTTTGATCGTTGAAGTAGCTTTCATATACGTTCCCCTACTTTTTCATTCTGTAATGGGGTTTTATGTTGCCAATATTGCCAAAACTAATGTGCACCGATACCGATACCCTCGCAATGGCCTTTACACATTACAACGCCTGACCGGGGCTGTGGTTTTTGTCTTTCTGATTTATCACTTGGGAACTACAGTAGGACCCAAACTATTAGAAGGGAAACACCATTTTGAAGCGGCACCATTTTTAATCGACATTATGAACGGCGAGTTTCAAACCTGGCAGGGAATTGTGATCTATGCCATAGGAATTGTTTCAGCGACTTTTCACTTTAGCAATGGATTATGGGGTTTCTGCGTTTCCTGGGGCATTTTGATCGGCGAAAAAGCCCAAAGAAACGGGGCAATCGTTTTCGCAATGATCGGCTTGGTACTTACTGTTTTAGGGATGGCCACAGTGGCAGAATTTAATATGAACCCGATTCCTGTCGAAGCAACGGTGGCAAGGTAATAGATATGATGAACAGAAAGAAAAAAATAGTCATCGTTGGAGGTGGGTTGGCAGGTTTGGCCCTGGCCATGAAGTTTTGTGAACGCAACGGAGAAGCTACTGTTGTTTCTTACCAGTCGTTAAAACGATCCCATTCTGTTTGTGCGCAAGGTGGCATCAATGCCGCCATCGACGCAAAAAATGAAGGCGATACCCCGGAAAAACATTTTTATGACACCATTAAAGGTGGAGACTTTCTAGCCCACCAGCCTTTGGTACGCGACATGTGCTACCAGGCCCCAACCATCATTCACTTGATGGACCGGATGGGTGTAGCGTTTAACAGGACAGGAGAAGGCCATCTCGATTTCCGCAGGTTTGGCGGTACGCTGTATAACCGAACTGCTTTTGCCGGAGCCACGACAGGACAACAACTTGTTTATGCACTCGATGAACAGGTTCGGCGGCATGTGCATGACGGTTCAGCAAAAACACTGGAATGGCATGAATACCTGGGTGCTGTTCTTGACTCAGAAGGAATCTGCCGAGGTGCGGTGATTCACGACCTGAGAACCGATGAGATCTATACCTTGCAAGCAGATGCAGTGGTATTGGCTACCGGCGGACCTGGACAGGTTTATGGTCGATCCACTAACTCTGTGGTCAATACGGGAGCCGCTGCCACCACCGCTTATCTACAGGGAGCCAAATACGCCAATGGGGAGTTTATCCAGATCCACCCCACAGCCATACCGGGACAGGACAAGCTTAGACTGATGAGTGAGTCGGCCCGTGGTGAAGGCGGTCGAGTCTGGGTGCCGCGAAAAGCCAATGATACGCGGAACCCAAAGAAAATTCCTGAAAACGAACGCTATTACTTTCTGGAAGAAAAATACCCCCTATTCAAAAACCTTGTTCCGCGAGATGTCGCCAGCCGGGAAATTTATGACATTGTTTACAATCAGGAGCTGGGGGTTGCCGGAGATCCTATGGTCTATCTCGACCTGACTCATAAATCGAGAGAGTTTCTGGATAACCGCCTGGGTGGAATCATGGATATCTATACCAAGTTTACCGGTGCGGACCCCCGCGAAACTCCTATGAAAATCTTCCCGGCAGTGCATTATTCCATGGGAGGATTGTGGACCGATTACGGTCCAGACAGCCATGGATTGATCGATCATGGCTCACCCAAAAACCAAATGACTTCCATTCAGGGACTGTTTGCGGCAGGTGAAGCAGATTACCAATATCATGGTGCCAACCGCTTGGGAGCCAACTCCTTATTGAGCTGTATTTATACAGGACTGATGATGGCCCGAGGCATGATGAACTATGTGGACTCTCTTGAAAAATCAGTCGATGACATCCCTTCCACAGTCTTTGATGATTCCTGCTCACATTGGAAAAATCGATTCAGCGAGATCAAAAAAATGAAGGGCTCCGAGAACCCCCATAAATTACATTTAGAGCTGGGGGAGGTCATGCTGGCAAACGTTCTTATTGTCCGGGATAATGAGTCCTTGGAAAAAGCCTCAAATGAGATCAATGATATTGAGACCCGATTTAAGGATGTGAAATGTTTGGACACGGAAGACTGGGCCAATCCATCACCCAGTTTTATCAACCAACTTTATTGCATGATCCATCTGTCTAAAATTATTACCAAAGGCGCTTTACTGAGAAATGAATTCCGGGGTAGCCATTACAAACCGGATTTTGATTTGATCCAGCCCAAGGATTTTGATCCCCATGAATATATTGATTACCTGGAGCAAAAACAATATGGGGAAGTGACTGAAGGAAAGTTTCCTCCCGGCCACCTCGAATACATGAAACGATTCGAAGAAAATAATGAAAAATGGCTTAAAACGACGGTGGCCCAATATAAAAACGATCAGCCCGATATCACCTATGAAGAGGTCAATACTTCACTGGTTACACCGAGGCCGAGAAAATATGACTGACACTTGCTATGACTGAAAAAACCATAACTATAAAGGTTAAACGTCAGGACACACCCAATACCCCGTCCTACTGGCAAACGTTTAAGGTCCCCCACAGGCCTTTCGCCAATATCATTTCTTGTCTGATGGAAATCCAGAAAACCCCAACGACACAGGATGGTAAAAATGTTAACCCCGTTACGTGGGATTGCAATTGCCTGGAAGAGGTTTGCGGTTCCTGCACCATGGTGATCAATGGTCAAGTCCGGCAAGCCTGCACCGCCTTGGTGGATAACCTGAAAAAGCCGATTGTTCTGGAGCCCATGTCCAAATTTCCAGTCGTGCGGGACTTGCAGGTCAATCGGGAGCGCATGTTTGAAAACCTGAAAAAAGTAAAAGCCTGGATAGAAATTGACGGAAGCCATAACATTGGAGAAGGACCGATCATGCCAGACCAGGATCGCGCTAAACGTTATGTTATGTCAGAATGCATGACATGCGGATGTTGCCTGGAAGCATGCCCCCAGTTCACAATGGACAACTCTTTTTTGGGGGCCGCCACCTTTAATCAGGTCCGCCTTTTTAACCTTCATCCCTCAGGGGAAATGAAAAAAGAAGAGAGGCTGGATGCCGTCATGGGGGAAGGAGGCATCGCCGATTGCGGCAATGCGCAGGTTTGCGTTGAAGTCTGCCCAAAAAATATCCCTCTAACAGAATCAATTGGGGATATCGGCCGCCAAACAACCTGGCAATTGATAAAAAATCTCCTCACCAAATAAAGGTTTTTTATTTAAAACCTGTTTGTTATGATTTAAGCTGTTAGTTCACGAATAAAATCAAAAACGTATCCATTAAGGAATTTATATATGAAAGTCTCCCTTGCCAGTGCTATGGGCACCTGTTTTGGAGTTCAGGACGCCATTAACCTAGCCATGTCTCCCGAATTCGAATCTGACTTGACCATAGTTGGCCAATTGGTCCACAACCCGCAAGTCAGTAAATCTTTGAAACAAAATGGTGTTTCTCTGGTACCTGGAATCGAAGATATTGATAAAATCAAGACAAAGAAAGTTATGATCACCGCACATGGAGCGGCTGAGAAAACAAAAAAGCAATTGAATGAAGCGGGTTTTATAGTCTACGACGCAAGTTGCCCTCTGGTGATGAGAGTCCATCAAACTATTAAGTCATTAGTGACAAAAGGTTATTTCCCTGTTGTGATCGGGCAAAAAGACCATGTCGAAGTAAAAGGAATTGTGGGCGACCTGGATGAGTATTTGGTCATCAATAGCGAGGAAGATTTTGGCAAGATAGAAAACTGTGGCAATCGCAAACTGGGAATCGTCTCGCAAACAACCCAGCAAACCGATAAAGTAGAAGCCCTCGTGGAAAAAATTCGTGCTCTCGATTATGTGGATGATGTCGCATTCATCAATACGATCTGTCAACCGACCCGGGACCGGCAAGTAGCGGTGCATGAATTAGCCGATCAGGTAGACTTAATGATCGTCATAGGCGGATTTAATTCTTCCAACACAAAAAAGCTGGTCCATGTTTGCACAGAAAAAGGCGTTGAAGCCCACCACATTGAATCGTCTAACCAATTAAATCAAGACTGGTTCGTAGGGAAACAACATGTGGGAATCACCGCAGGGACAAGTACCCCTGAAGATATCATCAACCAAGTGCATTCTGAGATTTTAAATATTGCCAAAAGGGTTGAAGGCCTGGAAAAAGAAGCGCTCCTTTCCTGATAACAAGCGGCGGTCTTAATAGGAAACCTTCGCGGTCTTTAAGATGAAGGTTTTGAAATTCATATTTTTCAAACCATCCCCTTACACCTTTAATCATTCGGAATCTTTCTGATTTCCAATTTTCCCTCGGGAAATTTTATTTTGTAACAATGGACGACTGGAACTACTGCGTACAAACGCTTCCCAAAGTTAGCAGAACCTTTGCTCTCAACATATCCGTTTTAAGAGGCGCGCTGCACCGCAGCATTCTCACCTCTTATCTGTTTTGCCGTATCGTGGACACAGTAGAAGATGCGGCCAAATTGGACCCCAAAATAAAAATCAAACTCCTGATGGAGTTTTCACGGTTAATTGAAGACCCGGGTTATCGTGACAAAAACCTCACAGCATGGGTTGAAGAATGCAAAACCGTCGATGGCTCCGCCAGTGATCTGGAGCTTCTCCACCAGACCCAACGCGTGTTCAATGTCTTTGACTCTCTTGCCACAAATCATCAGGATCAGATCATTCCATCCGTTTCAAAAATGGCGAAAGGAATGGCATTTTTTCAAAGCCGCTTTCAGTTTGGTGAAATCACCCCTCTGGGAAACATTCAGGAACTGGAAGAATATTGTTATTTTGTAGCGGGTGTGGTGGGAGAAATGCTTTGCAATCTGTTTTTTCAAAAGCTTCCTCATTTGTCAGAAACAGCACGAAACACCATGCGCCAAAATGCTGTATCTTTCGGGCTCGGTCTCCAAATGACCAACATATCCAAAGATATTATTGCCGACCGCGATAGAGGCTGGTCGTACATTCCTAAAAGCATTATTTCTGAAAAAGGTTTGACCATGGACGAATTCCACTCCGGGATATCCATGGATAAGAACCTGCAAATCCTGGAAAGCTTGCTTTGTAAAACTAATGGTCATTTGGATGATGCTTTAAAATTCACCCTCGCCCTACCGAGAACAGAAATCGCATTGCGCCTGTTTTGTATCTGGCCTTTATGGATGGCCGCCAAAACCGTGTCTGTATTGCACAATAACCCTGATTTACTGAAATCAAAAGCTCCCGTTAAAATATCCCGAAGCACCGTAAAGCGTATATTATTGGGAACTCCTTTTATCGCTTGGTCAAATAATCTTTTAAAAGTTTCCTTTGGTAACATCATCGATGATAAAGTGCTTCAAAATTCTCCTGTCTTTGATCGAGAAGGATTGATGTCGAGATTGGAAAGGATTCCCTTAGATACTGTTAACTCTAATATGTAAATTTGCTTAACAATTATGTCAAACTCAAATAGATTTATAGACAACCAGAATGGCACCATAACCGACACCCAAACTAATCTCACTTGGACTCAGCAAGATGGCTGGCAAAAAGAAGGCAGATGGTTCAGTTGGGATGAAGCCAAAGAGTGGGCCGGTGATATTAGTTATGTTAAATTTGGCGACACTCAAGATTGGCGATTACCCGATGAAGAAGAAATCCTGACTTTGTACAATCTTGAAGTGACTAATAAGGATAAATATGGCAGCGATATTCATCTGGACCCTGTTTTCCCTCCCGGATGCCAGGCAACAGTTTGGTTGAAAAGCGAACAAGGGCACGAGGGAACTCTATTCGATTTTAAAAATGGAGAAACGCGCCACTTGTATAAAAGCAAAAGCGGTAGAATGTCAGTTCGCCTGGTAATTGGAAATATCCCAAGATAAATGGACCATTAGTTTTAAGGATGAAACCTTTGCCTGCTAATTATCATCTAATTCTAAACCCATCAATTGAGGATTTCTTTTGAATAAAAATAACCTTATTTCCATCGCTGGTGGATTTTGGTGCGTTGTCGGACTATTCCTTGTTGTCCGCGGTTTTGGCATGTATCAACTTGCAGGACAGGAACAACACTCAACTCAAGTCGCCATCGTTATTTCTGGAGTCATCGCCGGGTTGATCGGGTTGGTTAAAGGAAAGTTTGTATTTAGTAAAACAGCCAGGAAAAATAAAAACAGGATTCATGCACTCGAAGACCCCGTCCACATTCATCAAATATTTGCCAAACCATTCTATATTTTGATCCCGATGATGATGGGACTAGGAGTCCTTTTGCGCTCTTACAACGAGTATCTGGGAGGGTATGTGGTGGTAGCCGCTATTTATTGCGGCATAGGAATGGCCTTGATTGTTTCCAGCCGAACCTATTGGGCCACGGAGCCAGATGCCTCTATACTGGATAACTCATAACGAAAATTGAATTTTAGAGGTACTTCTAAGTGAAAAACTTTTTTCTTACCCTGCACATGATATCCATGTGCCTGGTCATTGGAACCTTGTTTGTGCAATCTCTTTCTGTTGTACTCCGCTTGCGCCTGAAAACTGCTGAGGAAGCAGAAGGTCTAAGAAAAACCCAGATTCGAATCCATAAATTTATCTACTATCCTATTCTGGGAGTAACTCTCATTTCAGGAATGGTGCTTGCCATAAAGACCGGAGTTTTTTCTGAGTCCCAATGGATTTACTGGAAACTGGGACTTCTGGCTGTCCTGATCGCACTGGGCATTCAAAACGGCAAGCAAATTAAAGAAGACACTTTGCCAAAGAAATACGCGATGATGGTGCATATCCCAATTTTTATTGTTGGTGCTTGCATGATCTATCTTGCCACCATCAAGCCCTTTTAAAAATCTCATGGATATCCTGCTCACCCTGGTTGCCAGTGTCCTACTCATCATAGGCTTCTTCGTTATTTGTAGAGCCAGCGATGATGAAGATGATCAGGAGGAGCCCGGTGATGAAACAGGTAAGCCTTGACGGCAACCCGACACCGGATAAAATCAAATCGTTTCGCCGACTGGAAAAAAAGGCCGCCTCTTGCCGCTTATGCCCTTCCCTTGCAGATCAACCCGCTGTCCTAAGTTCCGCTAATGGTTCGCTGAATGCCAGAATTGTTTTTTTGGCAGAAGCGCCCGGAAGATTCGGAGCAGGTCGTACTGGAGTACCGTTTCAGGGCGATCGATCGGGGGACAACTTTGAAATCCTGCTTAAACATATCGGTTTGACGCGCTCAGAGGTTTTCATCACCAACGCCGTCTTGTGTAATCCGCTTGAAAACGGCAATAACCGCAAACCCACTGCAGGAGAAATCAAAACCTGTTCCGGTTTTTTGCAAAATACTCTTGGTATCATCCAACCTCGAGTTGTGGTCACTCTTGGCACCGTTGCCCTTCAGTCCCTTAATAAAATCCTCGGCACCCGCTTCAGCTTAAAACAAAACGTTGCCCAATCCATTCCAATACAAGACTTCACACTTTTTCCTCTCTATCACCCCAGCCCCAGAGTCACCAACTGGAAACGCCCTTTAGTTCAGCAGAAAAAAGATTTCAAAAAAATCCCACTCTCCTGAAAGGGAATACAACAAAGGTATTCTGGCCCCAGACAATCTTCTGCTTATTGCCACTGGCAAGGGTTGACAAATCTAGAGACAGATTTTATGTATATAATAGAGAAGTAAATGTTTTGAAAGTGAGGTTTACCATGTTTTACAACAGTCCTATTTCAAACAGGTTTTTTTCCCCAAGCCACAAGACGCTGACACAAGGGACATTTGTTTTTGGCGGGATTCTGTTCTTTCTCGCCATTCTTATTTTTGCCTATCCCATGTTGATTGTTTACTTCATCGCCGGACTGATTCTGCTGGCTGGGGTTTCTGTCCTGACCGTAGCCTGGAAACTCTTGCAGGTCAAAAAAAGCGTTTCCCAAGTTGAATATAGAGAAACACCCCTTTCTTTTAATAGAGGGTCCCGTGTCATTTACTTCAGGTGGAATGGATGATTTATGGCCGAGTCAATGGCATCGATAAAGATTGGAGCCGAATCACCCTTGGGTGCTGGCAGATAGCACCCAGCGGAGGTTGGGGAGATATATGCCCCCCCGAAGACGCGGACAAAGTAGTACAAGCTGCTCTCGACAACGGCATCACCGCTTTTGATACCGCTGAAGGCTATGGCGATGGCGAATCAGAACGCAGGCTGGGAAAAGCTCTGGGCTCGCAAAAAGATTCTGTCATAATCATTTCCAAAATTTGGCCCGATGCCGAACTGACCCTCAAATCCTATCAACAATGCCTTGATAATTCTCTCAAAGCTTTGGGTAGAGATTATGTCGATCTTTACCTGATCCATTGGCCGGGAAGTTATTTCAACACCCGTGACAAAAGCGCAAAGCTTGCCGAGTTCATGCACACCATCAAACAAAGCGGAAAAGCCACAACAGTAGGGCTCTCAAATTTTCAGTCGCGCGATTTGACTTTACTGGGAAACGAACTACAAAAATTTTCTATGAATGAGGTTCCATATAGCCTGTTAGATAGGGCCTATGAAGGCGAAACCCTGAGCCTTTGCAAAAATGCCAACATTCCATACATGGCCTTTTCTCCCACGGCGCAAGGCCTGCTGGCAAGACCCATGAGTCGGGAAGACCTGAAAATGCCCACTCGGCAAATCCATTTTTTATTTCAAAATCAAGTGTACCCACACGCTCAAAAAGTTTGGGAAACCGTGCGAGATATAGCCGATGAACTGGGCCGCAAACCGATTGAGGTGGCTCTGGCCTGGGTCCTCACCCGTGACAATATTTTTACTGCCATCGTAGGTTCCCGAAAACCAGGACAAGTGTCAGAATTTGCGAAATCCGCTGAGCTTAAACTGAGTTCCGTCCATCTGCAAAGATTGACAACAGCCAGCGACCAATTTCCCATGGTAAAAAAGGGGCATTGAATGAGCCAGCATTGGGAAGAACCGCCGGAAGAAGATGGTCTGACCCTGGGCCCTGAAGAAACCCTGCAAAGAGAAATCGAAAAATCTAAAACCCTTAAGGTCGACCGCTTGCGTCTCCGAGATGAGGTCGAAAAACTTAAGGTCGAAAAGGATGACCTGGCACAAAAAAACCATCTGCTAAAAGCAAGGCTCACAGCACTGGGAAGCCCCCCTGTCACCCCAGAGAAAGTGAGCGTCCTTTCTCGAAACATCCTGATTTCAGCCCTGTTTTTATGTTTTCTGACCCTGCTTTGGTTTATAATCCGAGACTAGCCTTTTTAAGGTAGAAATGGAAAATAAAGACAGTTTCTGCTAAAATCCATACAAGTGGAAGAAATATTGAATCTTTATTCCAATTATCGCCATCCAACAAGTGCTTTCCCCAATTTAAGAGGCTAAGGTTCTGCCTGATTCCTTAATTAAGCAAACTAAAAACTTTTCGTAAAACTGCCCCATAAATATCAACAACGTATTGAGAGGAAAACAACATGTGGGTATTTGAATTTTTTCATGTAATTATCGGAATTTTATGGATCGGGTTGCTGTATTTTTTCAACCTGGTTCAGGTGCAGTCCATGCCTAAAATGGTGGAAGCAGGTGCCGCCAAACCTTATACACAGATCTTTCTGCCTCGCGCTCTGTTCTTGTTCCGACACGCGGCGTTGTGGACGGTTATCACCGGCATCGCCTATTACATGGCAGGACGGGGAACCGTTCAAGGGATTCCCAGTGGTGAAATAATGATCGGAATGCTGCTCGGCATCATCATGGCGGGTAATGTCTGGTTCATCATTTGGCCAAATCAGAAAAAGATTATCGCAGGTGAACTGGAAGGCGATGCTCTGGCCAAAGCTAAAAGATCAGCTTTTCTCGCCAGCAGAACCAACGCCTGGCTTTCAATCCCCATGTTAATCGGAATGATCGCCGCCAACCACGGCGGAATAATGTTCTAGCCACCAGGCGTGAGGCCAGAGTGCACGTGATATTCCCCCCTTAGCTTTCGTGCCCCGGAGGGGTAATAGCTCGTTCAGCTAGCAAAAATCTGCCTCGACTATTTGTTCTTTCCCCTTATAAGGGGAATCGAAGGGGTTTGCTCAATTGAGCCATTCCCCAGTTTAAAACCTCACAGGTTGTTTCCCTTCCAGGGATAATAATTTGTAGGCGATTGTTAAATTGCTTTAACCAGTCTTACTCACAAACAAAGAGGGGTTCGTCCACTGTCAAGGGGGCGAGCCCCTTTTTTTGTCTGGACCACACAGTAAGAATTTTACTTCCCCCTGAGAAAGAGGAGGTTGTTCGTTTACGTCATGGCGAACCGCAAAGCGGTGCGACGATCCAGTCTGGATTGCTTCGCTTCGCTCGCAATGACGGTCTATGTAAAGCCTCACCTTTCCTTCCTGCCACACCCCGCAACCCCATCCGACAGTTTTTGTTCCAAATACAGCCAAATTGACAATTTCGGATTACTGAATTAAGCTAGGCACAATCCGAACTTTGACTTGAAGAATGGAGAGCTAAAAAACTCTGATCAATGCACAACCTCTCCTATGAACAGCAATTTAAAAAATAGAATAGCTCAGCTACTAGACCCTGCACACTCTGCCGATGTTTTGAGTCGGGGAATGAATATTGGTTTAATGGTGCTGATATTTCTTAATGTGTTAACAGTTATTCTCGAAACTGTTCCCAGCTTAGCAAATACCCATGGCCCTTACCTCAAGACCTTCGAAGTATTTTCAGTTTTAGTATTCACGGTGGAATATGCGTTGAGGGTATGGGTTTGTGATCTAAACTCCCATCATGCCGGGATCAAGGGAAGAATAAACTTTATGCTTAGCCCGCTGATCTTAATCGATCTTCTGGCAATACTCCCATTCTACCTTCCCATGTTAATCCCTTATGATCTGCGATTTCTGAGAATTCTTAGATTGGTTAGGGTGTTCAGGCTTTTAAAGCTTGTTAAGTACTCTCAGTCGTTGCAACTACTTGGAAGAGTATTCATTAACAAGAAAGAAGAACTTGTAGTAACTTTTACCGTTGCGATGATCCTATTGGTTTTCGCATCCAGCATTATCTACTTCATCGAAAGCGATTCTAAATCGAGCTCATTTACCAGCATACCTGAGGCAATGTGGTGGGCTGTTGGAGCAACTACGAGGTTGGGCGTTGGCCAAACCCCACGACAGAAGGTGGAATGGTCTTTGCCGCATTGATTGCGCTTTTGGGCTTGGGAGTATTTGCCCTTCCCGCTGGGATTCTTACCTCTGGTTTAATCGAAGAAATAAAGAATAAAAGCTCTGACAAAAAATCAACTTGCCCTAAATGCGGAGAAGTTTTTAAAAACATTTGAACAAGCTAAAGCCTCATTGTAATGAACTCAAAAAATATAAACAGAACAATGAGCTAGCGGCGAGCAGTTATTCGGTGGTTAAAGCTTCCATAGGGTCGAGTTTGGAAGCCTTGATGGCGGGGAATACACCAAATAAAATGCCGAGTCCTGCGCAAGCCCAGCTTGCGGTCCAAATGGAATTAGGATCGAGAATCAGGGTCCAGTGGCCCCAATGGGTCAGGCCCAGCGTCAATCCAACTCCCAAAACGATTCCCAGTCCTCCACCCAGAAAACCAATGATCAAAGACTCATAAAGAAATTGGCGGATAATATCTCTGCGAGTCGCACCCACCGCTCTCCTTATTCCTATTTCCCGCGTGCGTTCTTTAACCGATATCAACATCACCGCCAAAATTCCAATGCCTCCCACCAATAAAGATATGGCCGCAACGCCTACAATCAATTTGGTGAACATTTCGGTGGTTTCCTTTTTTAAATCCTCTAAATCCAATTGGCTAACAAGTGTGAAGTCATCGTTACGGTCATCGGTGAGCTTATGATTTTCCCGGAGGAGTTCGCGGATTTTTTCTGAAGCTTTGGCAATGTTATTCCGGGAAGAAGCGCGAACAAAAATCCGGGTGATATGTTTCTGATTAACAATTCGGCGCATATAGGTCGAAAGAGGTATCAGCACAATATCATCCTGATCCAATCCATTTGTATCCACGCCTTTTGGTTCGAACACGCCAATAACTTTAAAAGGAATGAAATGCATCTTGAGGACCTGCCCCAACGGATCTTCTTCACCAAAAAGATTTTTGACCGCTGTCATTCCTATAATTGCAACACGGTTGGCTGTTTTGGAATCTCTTTCAGAAAAATGTTCACCGCTTTGCAGGCGGTAGTCACGGATAATTGAAAAATCGCGAGTGGACCCGGCAACCGTGGTTTCTGCGGAGTTGTTGCCAAACTTTGCCGTCATTCTTTTTTCTTCAAACGGTGCCACCGTTTCCACCTCAGCAATCTCATCCAAAATTCGATGGGCATCCCGAACCCTCAAGGTAGTCACATTGCCAGTAAGGCGGAGTCGCCCGCCACGCCGTTTCATTTCACCCGCGTTGACCGTGATGAGGTTTTCTCCCATCCCTGCGATAACATCCATCACTTCCTTCTGCGAACCTTTGCCAATGGCTACCATGACAATCACCGAGGCGATACCTATCAGAATTCCCAGAGACGCCAGAAAGGTGCGGGTCTTATGCGCAAACAAAGCTCTAAATGCTATTAAGAAAGAGGAAAACATTTTTTTCCTGTTGGCTACGTTGAACAACTACAGAATTGAAGAATCACCATTTTTTAGTCGTCCCATATTTATTGGGACCTAATACTCTCTTCTGGACTCAAAAAAGCCGCCTTGCGCGCAGGATGAATCCCGAATACCAAACCAATCAGAGTACAAAACGCGAACGACAAAATAAAAGGCTCCATCGTTATATGAGTAGGAAGCACATCAAACCGTTTCAACCCAAATGAAATAGTCAGCCCCAGTACCACTCCCATGAGTCCACCTAGCAACGAAACCAAAACAGACTCGAACAAAAACTGAAAGGTGATGTCAGACCGACGTGCGCCAAAACAGCGGCGGATACCTATTTCCCGAACCCGTTCCCGAATCGAGACCAGAAGAATATTCATGATGACGATGCCACCCACCAGCAGAGAAACCGTTGAGATTAAAATCAGCATGCGATTCAGAGCCTGTTCCGATTCGGTCACCCATTGCATGATGCCTTCGGGGGTGATGAAACGGAAATCATCATCGGCAAGAGCAGAAAGATTATGGTTGCGGCGTAATACCTGACGTACCGTTTCCATAGTTTCCGGCACTTGTGAAGCATCCAGAGTAACCACTTTGATGCTGTGCAGGTAGGTCTGGTGCGTCAAGCGCGACATGGACGTGGTCAAGGGTATCAAGGCACGGTCATCAGGATCGTACCCGCTTTCAGTCAATCCTTTTTCTTCGAGCAAACCGATCACTTCATAAAAATTATTCTGCAGACGCACCATTTTCCCAATGGAGTCTTTACCTTTAAAAAGCTTTCGGGCTGGGGTTGCGCCCAGCACCACTACCCGTTTACTACGGTCAAGATCGCTATCGGATAAAAAATTTCCATCGGTCATTTCCCAACCGCGAGCTAACTGCCAATCCGGTGTCACCCCATAAACCCGGGTGTTGGTGAATTCCTTTTTGTTGATAATCTGCATGCGTTTTCTTTGGCGGGGCACAACCAACCGGACAGTGGGAAGTGCCAGTAGGTCTTCGGCATCCTCAAGCGTCATGCTGGTTGTATTTTTTGAGCGGGCAAAAAACATCCTGCCTGCTCCGGCGATCACCGAGAAAGACTCCGGACCAAACCCCATATTGGCAATACGATTGAGAACTTTGATCTTGATTCCATCGCCTATAGCCACGATCACCGTTAACGAGGCAATGCCGATCATTACACCCAAGGTCATGAGAACCGTGTTGCCCCGGTTCAATCGTAACCCGCGAAGTGCCTGTCCGAGATTTTTAAATATTCTCATGCAATGTCCCTGCGGCTAGCAGGTTTCAGTTTTTTGGTAGCTGTCTGAAGCAATCTGTCCGTCAAGAATTGAAATAATACGACTGGCATGTTGTGCCACCTCTGGATCATGGGTGATGAGCACAATGGTCTTGCCTTCTTTAACCAGATTGTCGAAGGTCTTCATGGCCTCGATGCCATTTTTAGAATCCAGGTTTCCTGTGGGTTCATCTGCGAGAATGATTCGAGGATCGTTGATGAGAGACCGTGCGATGGTGACCCGCTGCTGTTCACCGCCTGAAAGCTGTCCCGGTGTGTGATGCAAACGGTGCTCAAGTCCTACCTTGGCAAGTAGTTCCCTGGCCCTTTCCTTGGCATTGCCCGGAGAGTGCTTTGCGTAAACCAACGGCAGGGTGACATTTTCAAGTGCCGTGACTCCCGGCAGGAGGTGGAAGGCTTGAAATACAAAACCGATTTTCTCGTTGCGGGCGCGGGAAAGTTTGCGGTCGTTCAGCTTGCCGACTTCCTCTCCATCCAGAATATATTCTCCACTGGTGGGCTGAGCCAGGCATCCCATGATAGACATGAGCGTACTTTTCCCTGCACCGGAAGGCCCGATGATGCTGACGTAATCCCCCTCGCCAATATGAAGCGTCACATCATTAAGAACTTGTGTCTCAAAACCGACATTGCGGTAGCTCTTGCAGATGGAGTTCATTTCAATGAGGCTCATGGCCTTCTACCTCTACGCTTCTTCTTTAAAGGTTTATTAGGAATGCCCACCTCGTCTCCTTCATTGAGACCCGAGGTCACTTCAATCCTTCCGCCATCACGCCAGCCCAGCTCGATAGGTATGTCTTTCAGTTTGCCGTCGTTTTGCGTCACAACAAAAGTTTTTTTGCCTTCCCGCTTGACCGCTTCTTTCGGAAGGGTCACAACTTTTTTTCGAGTGCCCGTAGTGACCACTACATTGGCAGTCATCTCCGGCCTGAGTTTTGCGAGTTTCTTCTTTTCAATATCAAGGATCACTTCATAATTCACCACATTTTCTTTGATCACTGCCTTCGGGTGAATTTCTCGCACCTTGCCTTTGAAGAATTGGTCGGCATAGGTATCCACGGTAAATTTCGCAATTTGCCCGACCTTGATTCTACCAATATCCGTTTCATCGACAAAAACCGTAACCTCAAGTTTGCGCAGGTCGATCAGGGTGACAAATTCCGGGGCACTCAAACTGGCAACCACTGTTTCTCCTTCCTGAGTGGAGACAAAAGCAACGATGCCATCAATGGGAGCAGTGATAGTGGCATAAGAAAGTTGGATCTCTTCTTCAGCAAGGCTCGCCTGCGCCCGTTCAACCATAGCCTGGGCCAGCCTACTGTCATTTTGAACCTGACTTTGTTCGAGTTTCAATTCCTCACCCGCCAGATTAATACGAGCCTTCAACACGGCCAGTTTTTCTTCCGCTTGATCGACAACCGTGTTTGAAACAAACCCTTTTTGGTTCAGTTCCTGATTGCGCTCCAGCATTTTCTGCGCCAGTTTGATCTGAACCCGCAGTTCCTCCCGCTCTGCAATGGCCGTGTTTATTTCCAACGGACCCTCGGCGCGAATTTTTGCCTGCCGAGCTTTTTCCGCATCCAGATCTGCCTGGAAACGTGCCACCCGGGAGAGCAAATCTTCATGCTCAATAATGGCTATGATTTCTCCCGCATGAATGAAGTCGCCAATTTTAACCAAAAGGTTTTTGACCAGTCCAGATATGCGAGCACCAATTTTAACTTCGGCTCCCGTTTTGAGGGTCACGGTTCCCGTAGCCAAAACCTTTTGATGCACATCCTGCCGGGTCACTGACTGGAACTTGAAATCTTTTGCCGTTGGTTTTTGAGGCGGTTTTCCGAAAATTATTTCCCGGCCTGTCTTGATAACAGGGGCCAACTTCCCTTCTTGCCAGGCCCAGGCCAATCCGCCTGCAAGAATCACAAACAACAAGAGATTCCTTATTTTTCCCAAAATCTTCATAATCGAACTATTGAATTATTTTTCATAAATTTCCCACTCCCGCTGAAGAGAAATGGAAAATAGTTTTCACTGCTAGCAACCCGGCTCTCAGGCCAATCAACTCTTGCCCCATCACCTACCTCGCCAGAGGTTAAATGTGTTAAAATAGAAGGAATTATCTATCTATTCTGGGATCGGCATTACACCAGATAACTTGAGCAATAACATGGCTTTAAAGCCCTCTAAAGAGAATAGTCCCTCATCCCAGAGAAAGTTTTCCTTAAAACTCTGGTTGGGGATTCCTTTTGCCCTTTTTCTTGTCCTTCTGGTCATTCTTTCACAAATTGATCTCGAATCGGTAAAAGAAGAGTTGGTGCAACGAATTTCCGAAGAAACAGGCCTGAAGGTGGAGATGGAATCTATTGGATTCGGCTTTTCCCACGGCTTGGGACTGCAAGGCAAAGGCGTGAAAGTGAGCACTCCTGAAGGCGACCAATATTCGGTAGACCGGTTGGATTTGCTAGCGGCATGGAGCCCTCTTCTCAAGGGAGAGTTCAAAATAAAATCCGCCGCACTGGAACACCCCGTACTAAAACTGGAAATTTCCAAAACACAGAAAGAACCAACTCCAACAGAAAAAGAAAAACCAGCGGATATGCCGGGACTCGTCGATGCTAAAACCCTCGAATCCACCACCCAGAAAATAAAAGACTCTCCGTTATCCATCGACAAGTTTGTCATTTCCGATGCTGAAATCACTTTGACCCGTCCCGGTTCTACAAAACAACTTCTCTTAAACGTGGATGGGACCTTTGTGCTGAATCGAGATGAAGGGATGGATATTTCAGCAAAAGACGTCAAAGTTCAAACAGGCGCATTAACATTCGAAGGGGATGGAATGGTTTCAAACCTGAATACAGACGATGGGAAAATAGCCATAAACCTGAAAACCGGTGGTTTTTCTCTGGCTACATTACAGCCTACCCTACAGTTTTTTGAAGTTTCAACCAAAGGTTCCCCTCTTGAAGCGGTGGATGTAAAACGACTTTTATTTGAAACCAAATTCCCGCTTAACTCTCTGAGTCAAATCGAAGCCCTCAAAAAGAACATAACCGGAAGCATCGATCTAAAAATCCACAACGCCATCCTGAACATCGGAGACCGTTATACCCTTGAATCCCTGGAAGGCGAAGGCATCTGGGATAACGGAACACTTGCCCATGAATTTTCCGGCAAGGCCCTGGGCAGTGATTTTAAACTAAATGGCAAACTGCCTTTTTCTGGCCCCGGCACAGATTCCGTCTCCCGCTTTGAATGGAAGAGTCTTGATCTGAAAAAACTTCCTCTTAAAAAAGGACTGCCTTGGAGTCCCACTCAAGGCATGGTTTCCGGCAATGTTTCTCTCACCGGACCAATCACCAAGGAAACCAACAAGCTGAAAGCAGCGGTAGAATTTCAAGTCGCAGATCTGGTTTTAAAATCCGCTACCGAGGCCCGCCCTATCGAGATGAGCCGGTTGAATGGACGAGGAAATTTCGATAAAGGCCAATTGCAGCATGATGTCCAGGGAACGATTTGGGGAAGCGATTTTGATATTAAGGGAAGTTTGCGTCTGCCTCCGGCTAACCCGATTCTTGATTCAAGCATAAGCTGGAAAGAACTGGATGTAGCGCAACTGCCTTTGCCAAAAGGCTCAGGCTGGCACCCCACACAGGGAAAGGTTTCAGGAATTGTCAAACTGAAGGGCCCTGTCCCTGAAAAAGATGAGGGCTTTCCCGGCCGAATCAAGGGATCACTAAAGTTTAACGCGCAAAATTTGAAGCTAGAGAGCGCTGACTCTGCTCCCCTTTCCCTGAGTCAGCTAGAGGGAGAGGGAGACATTGGAAATAACCGGGTGAATTACAAAGTGTCTTCCGGCATATTCAACGGGACGATTAATTCGGACGGGAATATCACTCTTCCCGCATCCGAGTCAGCGAAACTCGTTCTGGATAACAAAATCGAACTCACCAATCTGGATTTAAGCCAGCTCCCTATACCGACAACCATCGAAAAAGGCAATATTTCGGGGACGATAAAACTGAAGGGTCCATTGCCCGACCCCGAAAACTTTTTGACCAGCAATTTAAAAGTTGATACCAGCTTTAAAGTGGGCGACCTGAGCATGCCTACCGACTCGCTCCCTTTAAAAATCCAAAACCTTGAAGGAAAAGCCACTCTGCAAAAAGGCCGGCTCGTGCATGACCTGAACGGGAACCTGTTTGGCGGAAAAATGGCAGTAAAAGGAAATTTAGCCTTCCATAAAAACAAAATTACTGCTGACTCCAATCTTGTGCTGAACCAAATCAACCTGAACGGGTTTTCCCAGTTCCATAAAAGCGCGCCCTCTTCCGGAACGCTTACGGGAAACCTGAAAATTAGAGGACCACTCCTTTCCGAGGGAAAGATTTCTCCTGATTTGAAACTCAACGGAACCCTTGAAGGAAACAAGCTAGTCCTCGAAGACCGGCAGATAGAATCGGCAAAAGTTGATTTCAAAACCGCAGGCACAACACAGGCACAAGTAGAACTGGAAAAAATAAATCTTGGAGACCGAAACTTTAAAAAAGTTTCGGCGCATTTTAATATCACCTCAGAAAAAATCGTTCTCACTAATGGCAAGGTCTGGCCCATGAGCGGACTGATAAATCTTGCTGGCAACCTCAAGCCCGAGTCCGGTAGCTACAGTATGAAGTTTAAAGGAGACAAGTTGAAGGTGGAAGAACTCTTGCCCGAAAAACTCAAAGGTCCATTACAATTTTTCGGTGCATTGACGGGAACCCTGCCTCAGGGAAATGCCGCACCGGGACTGCCCGATTATTCCCGAGATCTTTCCGGCAATATCAAATTGAAACTGGTGGATGGAGCAATCCCTCAACTCGGTGCCGTGGAAGGGCTGCTCACCATCCTCAATCCCACCACAGCCCTCAACGCGCAAAAAGAGGGATTGAGTTACGAATATATGGGTGGAGATTTTAAAATTATAAAGGGAGTGGTTCACACCGACAACTTTGAGATGAAAAGTCCGCAGGTCAATATGAATGTTGTGGGCAAAGCCAATCTGGTGGAAGACTCGGTGCTGGCCCAGGTCAAGGCCATGCCTTTGCAAATGCTGGATAAAACCCTCAAGGCGATTCCGTTACTGGGGCAGATTTTGGGCGGTGGAAAAAAGGGGGGTCTGATTGAAATATATGTCAAAGTCGACGGAAAACTCAGTAGCCCGAGCTATATGCCACTGCCGCATAAATCCCTGACCGAAAAACCAGGTAATATCCTGAAAGGCATCATCAACCTGCCCGAAAACCTGACGGGCGGAAAATAAAAAGTTACGCGGGTTGCCCAAAAAAACCAGATGGAGACAGCTTTCGGCTAAAAGCGAACATTTAATCCCATTCTGAGCATATAAAGTTTTTGAATGCAATTCATCACCAAATTTTTGAATGCAATTCATCACCAAAAAAGAATAAGAAGTTTCATATTCATTTCGGTGTCACAACTTATTATGCCTTCCAGAATGACTAGGCTGTTAGTCGATATCGCTTTTATTCATATGAACAATTCCCCAAGACAGATGGTCGTTCTTTCCGGCTTCCACCCAGTGTTTTAGGCCTTGGATCATTTTATCTATATACTCTTTTCCGCAGGTCTCAACCATTTCAGCATAACGATCTTGAGTTTCCTCCATCACACGCTGGTAATGAGTGGTTAAATGTTCGGAGAGGTCTTGTACTTCGGTCTTTTTAACCCCAAGTTTTCGGGCCTGTTCTACATAAAAGCCAAAAGAACCCAATGAATCAAGGTGGATTCTGTCCAGGACAGGTTTTAAAATACTTTTTGGGCAATCGAAAGTCTGCATCAGATCTGTGAAAATAAATTCACCGCTGTCGTTAAGCACCCGAACTACTTCCTGAACCACAAGTTCTCGATTAGCACTGTGAACGATGGCATCCTGCGACCAAATTATATCGAATGAATTATCAGGGAAGGGGATATCTTCAAAGTTACCCTCCACTACCGTTATAAGGTTGTCCAAGCCGTGTTTTTTATTCAGGCCACAGTTTCTTTCGTTTTGAGTTTCGCTGAGGTTGAGGCATGTTACCTGAACGCCAAATTTTTTAGCCAGGTATCGGGCGGCACCTCCATAGCCAGATCCCAAGTCCAGCAATTTGGTATTGGAGTTTAAATCTAATTTTGATGCCATCATTTGTACAATTCTTGGGCTGGCATCTTTGATGGGCTCTTTGGAGTGATTGTAAATTCCTACGTGGATGTGGTCACCGCCCCAAATTTTAAAATAAAATTCATCAGCGGGAGTGCTATTGTAATATTCTCCAGCTTTATCAACAGCCGTTTTTTCAGTAGTAGTACTCATGAATGCCTCCTCATAAATTGCTTTCAGGGATAGCATTCAGACGCAATCATTCCTCCTGTATTAGAAACAATAACAAACGCCCAAATAAACTATTTGGATTTATATAATAAGGGTTGACCCTTTTGGAATTTCATTGTAGGGCTACAATATACACTAAAATAGCGGGATGGGCAAGGCATCACTTTTTTAAAAAAATAAATTAACATGCATTGTGCAAAATAAATCAGCCTACCCGTTTTATTTTTAGATGCTTAGGTGATATGGTTAAAAGATGATGAAAAATTTATTTTTCTAAAAATTTCACTTATAGATTTAAAAAAACTTCATTATCAACCCTGTTTCCAACCAGAGTTCCTCCTCCCCCATGGAATCTAAAATAAAAATCCAACCGGTTCTGTTTTTTAAAAAAACCAATCCTACAGTATTTGTTATATCGGCTATCATCATGTTGGGTTTTACTTTGATCGCAATCTGGTTTGCCGAATCATCCAAAAAGATTTTTGATATGGTTCAGTCCACCATTGTGAAGGATTTTAGTTGGGTGTTCACAATTTCCACCACCCTGTTCCTTCTTTTTATATTGTTTCTTCTCTTCAGTCGATTTGGCCGCATTCGTTTAGGGCAACCCGATGACAAACCTGAATTTGGCTATACAACCTGGTTTGCCATGATGTTCAGCGCAGGAATGGGGATCGGACTAGTATTTTGGAGCATCGCCGAGCCGATCAAGCATTTCACCAATCCTCCCATCGCCGATTCACCGCTATCTCCTGCCAATCTAGCTATAGGAATCACATATTTTCACTGGGGACTGCACGCCTGGGCCGTTTTCATGGTCGTCGGGCTTTCCCTCGCCTACTTTTCTTTTAGAAAAGGCCTGCCTTTAACCATTCGATCCTGTTTCTATCCTTTACTGGGAAATAAAATTTATGGGCCATGGGGACATGCTATCGATATATTCGCCGTTGTAGGAACGATGTTTGGCGTAGCCACCTCTCTGGGGTTGGGAGCCATGCAAGTTAATTCCGGCCTAAACTTTCTGGGTGACTGCCCCGAAACCAAAATGACACAGATTGTTTTGATTGGCCTCATCACCGCATGCGCCACTGTGTCAGTGGTGCTAGGACTTGAGAAAGGCATCAGTCGACTCAGTTATTTCAATATTTGCTTAAGCATAATTCTGGTTGCCTTTATATTTATCCTCGGTCCAACAAAGTTTATCTTGCAAACTTTTGGAAATGGAATGAAAGATTATGTCAGCAATGTTTTTTATTTCAGTTATTGGAGCGAATGGGTCGCAAAACCGAACTGGCAGGCCAGCTGGACTATTTTCTACTGGGGCTGGTGGATAGCCTGGGCACCGTTTGTGGGAATGTTCATCGCACGTATTTCCAGAGGACGGACCCTCCGCGAATTTATTATAGGAGGATTCTTCGCTCCAGTGCTTGCTACATTTATTTGGTTGAGCGTTTTCGGCGGCACCGCTCTCTATTTGGAAATATTTGAAGGTGCCCCTATTGCCAAAGCCGTTTCTGCAAACGTCAGCACCGCCCTGTTTGAAACTTTGGCCTACCTCCCCATGGAAAAATTTACCGCGGCCTTGTCCACATTAGTCATCGTAACTTTTTTTGTGACTTCGTCAGATTCAGGTAGTTTGGTGATCGACATATTGACTGCTGGAGGCGAACAGGACCCACCTAGAAACCAGAGAGTTTTCTGGGCAGTGACCGAAGGTGTGATTGCATCAGTATTGCTATTGGCCGGTGGTTTACAAGCCTTACAAACTGCCGCCATAGCTTCTGGACTCCCCTTCGCGCTAATAATGATAGGGATGTGCTTTGCCTTGTTTAAGGAATTGCGCAATGAACTTTAACAGCATGTTTACCTTTAAACCCTGTTTTCTATCTAAAAAGACTTGTGTTAACTGGGGATTGGGTAAAGGTTACAATCTGGACTAAATTTGCACAATGATGCAATTACATTGCGGGGAATTATTCATCATCTACCCACATCGCCGCCATAGGGGGTTTCACCTTCGTCATCCGTGCCGAGGTGAAGCCAAAGTTCTTCCAGCAATTCCCGTTGTTCATCAGAACCCGTAAATTCTGTAGCATACTCGTTGGGGGGACCTAAACCGCTTGCCCGCAAGTTTTTGCGCATTTGGGAATACTGGTGATTGATGGTGGATGTTTTTTGTGAGCCTGGAAATTTATGGGCAAACGCATTGCCTTTATATTTCCATTTCATAACAAGAAATTTTGTTTGCCATTCTTCAAAAGTCCCTGCATCACAAATACTCTCCCCACATTTCCTGGAAAGTTTGATAAGTATATGGATGTCTTTTTTGCTCATGCATTCACCGACAAATGAAGAGGAAAGGAGTTATAGAGGCATGACAGATCATTAATACTAGTTCCCACTGCCACCAGCGGCTCGCTGGTTAGACCGATTTAACAGTAAGTTTGGGGTGCAACTGCTGGCGCAGTTGGGTTTGGATGTATTGCAGGGTTCCACTGGTCGAAGTCGGGCAACTGCCGCAGGCTCCCTGGTAATGGATGCTGACCTCGTCACCGTCTATACCTTTGAGTTCCACTCCGCCACCATCCTGCGCAAGGTTAGTGCGAATCGAACGGTTGAGCACCATTTCGATTCCCTGAAGCTTCTTCTCGTTATCGAGGTTGGCGAAGTTGACCACATCGACCTCGCTCAATTGAATCTTACCTTCGGCCTGATAGAAGGTCACCGTCTCTTCAATGGTTTTCCAAATTCTGTCTTTGAGGGGTACCCAACTGGTCTTATCGTCTTTCGTCACGGTAACAAAGTTATCCATGACAAACACGTTGATCACACCGGGTCGCTCGAACAAGGCGGTCCCCATTTTGTCCCCTTCCGCTTCTTTTTTGTTGGCAAAAGAAATATTGCCGTCATCAAGAATCACTCCGTTGATGACAAACTGCAAAGCATTAGGATTCGGAGTTTCTTTCGTGCGCACCACTTTCAAAGCTTTTTTAAGGTTGGGTTTTGCTTTGGGCTTGGGTTTTTTAGCCGGTGCTTTTTTATCATTCATTTTTGCCTGAATGGCCAGGACTTCACTGATCTTCACAACAAAGAAACTCCTATGCTTTAATGGATAAGCATCATATTAAACTATTCAATTACGGGTGCCAAATATTATCTGGGTTATTCAGCGCTGGAAGGAATCTCCGTAGTCTGGATAGTGATTACCCTTCTTCCCTTTAGGGACTGCATGGCCTCGTAGGCGACAAATACAGCCAGTCCGATAAGCACCACCGACGCCGTACCCAGAAACACATTGGGCTCTGGAGCGGTAAAAAACTGGTAGGCCTGCCAACCCAGCGCGGCGATGGTAGTCACCACCATGAACACGGCGGGGTAAAGCACATAATGTGTGGGCCGCTTGACCGCCATCAACCAGGTAGCCACTACAAACAGGGCCACCGCAGCTATCAGCTGGTTGGTCGCGCCAAAAATGGGCCAGATTTTCTGCCAGCCATCGGTGGCTCCAATCAGGTAGGCGACAAACACCACGACTACCGTCACCCCATATTTATTACGAAATACCGGCATCTGATTGCCCAAAGCCTCCTGCACCAGAAAACGTGTAATACGCACGGCTGTATCGAGAGTGGTCAGTACAAAAGTGTTCAAAGCCAACACCGCGATCATCGAGGCAAAAGTAAAACTCAAAACCGGCAACATCTGGTGCACCACGTTACCGTATCCGTTGCCAAAAGCCAGAATCCATCCGCCGGATTGCAGAGTCTCGCGGAATCCCAACTGGGCCATATCGACTCCTCCACCTTCCGGAGCGACCCAATAAAGTCCGCCACCCACCATGAGGACGGTAACGACCGCGACCACCCCCTCGGTGAGCATGCCGCCGTAAGCAATGGGCTTGCCCTGAGTTTCATTAGCCAATTGCTTTGAAGTGGTTCCCCCCGCAACGAGAGAGTGGAATCCGGAAACCGCGCCACAAGCCACCAACACGAACAACATCGGCCAGACCGGCCCCTGTACTTCAGACATTGTGCCCCGCCAAACCGGTGTGTTCAATCCAGGTGCAACCCATAACAGTGCAATGATTCCCAGTGACATGGAGCCAAACAAAATATAAGTCGACAAATAATCGCGCGGTTGCAAAAGCGTTTGCACCGGCAAGATCGAGGCCACCCCCGCATAGATCATCAATATAACGAACCAGAATAAAAGCGGGGAGAGTCCCATCACTCCTTCATCCGGCAAGGGGAGTGGGATTTTGAATCCAATAAATATATTTACAATGATCGCCAGCACCGCAAGGGCGGAGGCTATTTTAAGATCGCAATTCTTTTTGTAAATGCACCAGCCGAGGATCATTGAAACGGGAATGATGGCGAAAGTGGGGAACACCATTTCGGGTTGTGCGATGAGAGTTTTGGCGGCCACCACACCAAAGACGGCGATCACCAACAACATGGCCAGAATAAGGAAAATGGCGAACACGGCTTTGGCCCGGAATCCCATGGTGGTCTCCGCAATATCGGCAATGGAACTGCCACGATTGCGCACTGAGACCATCAGGGTCAGGTAATCGTGAACCGCACCGATGAAGACACTGCCCAGCATGATCCATACCAGCGTAACCGCCCAGCCAAAATGGTGCATGGCAATGATCGGGCCAATAACTGGACCCGCTCCAGCGATGGACGCAAAGTTATGACCAAACAAGACTAAGGGTTTGCTGGGTACATAGTCCACCCCATCGTTTTGTTTTATGGCGGGGGTTTCCCGATTGGCTTCAGGCCGAATCAATTCCCGATCCAGCCTTGTGGCATAGGAACGGTAACCCACGAAATAAAAAAACAGGCAGGCAAAAACCAATATGACAATGGTCAACATAAGCAAACCTTCAAATAGGGTACACCAATAATTATATCAAAAATAACAAGGGTACGGAGCAGGAACGTTTAGGAGTTTATCAGGATTAAAACAGTGGATCGAGTTGGATGGTTTGTTCCCGGTCTGGTCCGGTGGAGATCATCATAAACGGGGTTTCAAGAAGTTTGGTCAATTCGTCGATATAGCGTCTGGCATTGTCGGGTAGCTGATCTAATTTCTGAACCCCAACTGTACTTTCCGACCAGCCCTCATATTCTGTATAGACCGGCTCGCAATTTTGCACAATTTCCGGGTCAGCAGGCATATCCGGAAATATTTTTCCTTTATATTTATAACCGGTACAAGCCTTGATGGTTTTGAATCCATCCAGCACATCGATTTTGGTGAGGATCAGCGCATCAATCCCATTGAGGTGAATCCCATATCTGGCAACCACGGCATCGAACCATCCGCACCGCCGGGGCCTGCCAGTGGTCGCGCCAAACTCATGTCCGACTTTACCCAGACGCTCGCCATCGCCATCCGACAACTCGGTCGGGAAGGGACCTTCGCCGACTCGCGTAGTATAAGCCTTAATCACGCCCAGTACCCGGTCCACTTTAGTAGGTGGAATACCGAGGCCGGTGCAAGCACCGCCGGAAGTTGAATTGGAAGAAGTCACAAACGGGTAGGTGCCATGATCCACATCCAACATGGTTCCCTGCGCCCCTTCGCATAAGATATCTTTTCCCTGAGCAATCTGGTCGCGCATGAGAATGTGGGTATCGGCAATATATTTCAAAATGGTTTCGCGATAACTCATCAACTCATCAAACAGAAAATTGAATTCAGGCAACTCACTCCCGTAAAGGCTTTTTAAAATCTTTTGTTTCTCCTGATAGTTGGCCTGCAACCGTTCTTTCAGGTAGGTTTCATCCCGGAGATCACAGGTACGAATTCCCGCTCTGGCAATTTTATCAGCGTAGGAGGGGCCGATTCCTCTACCCGTGGTTCCAATTTTTTGAAATCCACCTCCGCTCTCCCGACCTTTATCGCTGGTGCCATGATAAGGCATGATGATATTGGCCCGGTCACTGATAACCAGCCTTCCTTCCAGATCAATTCCGGTTTCCTCCAACTGGCGCATTTCATCCACCAAAGCCTGAGGATCCAGCACCACCCCATTACCTATCACGCACAATTTGTTTTCATGAAAAATTCCGGATGGAATGAGATGCAGGACAAATTGTTTCTCATTGAAACAAATAGTATGGCCGGCATTATGGCCGCCCTGATAGCGTGCCACGACATCCACATTTTCGGCGAGCAGGTCAATAATCTTGCCCTTCCCCTCATCGCCCCACTGCATACCTACGACAACCGCAACCGGCATAAACCTCTCCAGATAAGCAAAAAAAACAGTTAGAATTCCGCCCAGCGGGGTATTATCCCCACCCCTCCCCTCCTTGTCAACTGGTCAGCGACCGGAGGCAAGATGCAATATCTTTATTTGGCAAGAAAAGAGTTGTCTCGGCCCAATAAACTCTTGCCCGGTTTACCCATTCGAGGCATGAAGTTAATGAGGCAGTATCACAGCCTCTCACGCTAGTGAGTGAATTTTTTGAGGAAGGATTTTATTGTTCCCAGAGGGATCATGGGTCCTATATCTATGCCGGGACAGAATCCGCCAACCAGCTTCCACATGGGTTTGGAGTCCATATTTTCTCTCCAGAACGGATAAGACTGGCATTGTTTGGGTTTGGCAGAATGGATACCGCATCCCTGATCGGTCAAAAAGGTACAGGGTTCGCCTTCTTCACCCACTTCGAGAACCCAATAGTCCTCATCACGGGTGAGGTAGGTTTTTTTAAATTCCGCCGGGGAGGTTTTCATAAAGTCAGCGGCTTTGCGAATATCTTCACGATCAAAATGTACGATTCCCGGCTTAACGCAACACTTGAAACAATCGGCCTGACATTCGAACCGAATCGGTTCCTTTTCCCACCATTTAGTCATGCGAAGAACCTCCCACTAGAGGGAGTGGATTAAAAGATGACAAGGTCGTCACGGTGGATAACTTCTTCGTAAAAGGATTCCTCCATCAGTTTACGCACAGCAGAGGTTTTCATACCTTTAATACGCTCAAGATCACGGGAATTATAGTTTACCAACCCACGGCCAATTTCTTTGCCCGATTCATCTATGAGGGTGAGAGCGTTGCCAAACTCAAAATTGCCTTTCACCTTTACCAGTCCTGCAGGCAGGAGGCTTTTTCCTCTTTCCACCAAGGCTTTCCGGGCTCCCTCATCTATAGTCAGTGTTCCGGTTGATTTCAGAGTATGAGCGATCCAGTGCTTACGATCGCGAATCTTGCCTTTCCCAGACCAGAACAATGTACCCACATCTTTACCGGCAAAAATATTTTCGACTACCTTCTCGTCCAGCCCGTTGACGACCAATGCGGGAATGCCAAAACTCATGGTTTTTTTTGCGGCCCGAACTTTGGTGAGCATCCCCCCAACCGTCAAACGATTATTGCTTTTTCCTGCAATTTTCTCGATGTCTTCATTAACCCGGGAGACATGTGAAATCAGTTGCGCTTTTTCAGCGCTGGATTTATTTTTTAAAGAAGGGTCTCTGTCATACAAGCCATCCACATCAGAAAGAATAATCAATAATTGTGCATCCACCAGACAGGACACGGTGGCAGAAAGGGAATCGTTATCGCCAATCTTTATCTCCTCAACAGTTACCGAATCATTTTCATTGATAATAGGAATGACGCCCTTCTCCAAAAGCGCCTCAATGGTATGTTTGGCATTCAGGTAGCGCCTTCGGTTTCCCAGGTCATCGTGGCTCAAAAGAATCTGGGCAACCATCAGCCCCTTTTTCTCGAAAGCCTTTTCATAGGTATGCATCAGGAAACTCTGACCAATGGCGGCACAGGCCTGCTTTTCCGGAATAGTTAAATCGGTCCGGCCAAATTCCAGGCGTTCCCGTCCTGCCATGATGGCGCCCGACGAAACAAGCACCACCTCGTAGCCTTTGTCTCGGATGGCCTTTATTTTCCGCGCATAGTGGCGCACCCAGTCCTTGCTCAATCCACATTCCAACGGAGACCGGCCTTTATCTCGATTGGAAATGACACTGCTTCCAATTTTGATCACCACACGTTTGATATTCTTTAAAATGTCTGCGCGAACTGTCATGTTCCCATATATGTCTGATAAGTTTTTTTAAATAAAATTTTCTGCAAAGGAAAATGTAACCTAAATTTCCAGCGAGGTCATCCCCTATTGTTGGAGTTTGTCAGAGTTTCGGTGATAAAGCGGTTCAAAGTATCAAAATAGTCGCGCCCGCCGATAGTATATGTATCATTATGCCCGGCCCCTTCGATGGGATAAAACTTTTTCGGCTCACCTGCATGGTCAAATAATTTACGCCCAAGATCGTAGGGGACGATTTCATCGCGCGTGCCATGCAGGATCAGCTTGGGGAGCTTCAGGTTAGGAACGTTTCCGATAGCATCCAACTTGGATCGGATCCCCCAGCCAAGAGGAATCAACGGAAACACCTTTCTCGACATATCCGATGCAGAAGTAAATACCGACTCCAGAATCAGGCCGCGCGCGGGGTGATTCAAAGCCGTTTCCACCGCACAAATGCCCCCTAATGAACGACCAAACAAAAACAAAGTGTCTACAGAAACTGAGTTCAGTCCTATTACAGTCTTGTAGGCGGCCTTTGAGTCTTTGTAGATTCCCTGTTCATCCGGTTCGCCTTCACTGCGCCCGTAGCCCCGGTAATCAAAAATAAAAATATTCAAATTGAGCGGTGCCAATCGCTGAATATTATCCAGCCTATGACTGATATTTCCGGCGTTACCATGAAACCATAGCACGGTTGCGACTGCCTTCGGGGCTGGAATGAACCAACCATGCAGTTTCACCCCATCTTCAGAAGTAAAATAAATGTCCTGTGCCGGAACACCAACAGAGGCGGGATCCCAATAACCTTCCGGATAGCGGGAGGGGTGGAAAATTATTTTATTTTCAAACAGGAGCAGAAATACAATATAGACCACTATCGCGGCAACCAGAAAGCCGGCAGACTGAATCCATGTCACCTTTTTAGTCCAAGAAAAATTTGTTGGCAAAGACAGGAAGAATAATATGACATAATCTGTTTTTTTATGATTAGCAGTTTTGCGTTCTAGAGACTTTTATTTTGAGCCCTTCTACCGAATCGACCGAAACATTTTCCCCTTCTGCGATCTCACCTTCACACTCGGCTTCCCACAACTCACCGTGGATCAGAACACGTCCATGCGGATTCAGGGATTCTTTGACCAATCCGGTTTCTCCAAGCATTCCTTCTATCCCTCCCTGCTTTTTCAAGTTCCGCGTCCGGGTAGCAAAGACAATAATCCCTATAGACAAAACAACAGTCATGCCAAGCGTAGGATAGAGGATGGCGCGGGAAATCTGCAAGGCAGGGTCGTCACTATCTATCAGCATGGTGGACCCAAGAAAAATCGAGATCACTCCGGACACCGACAACAGGCCATAGCTCATGATATTAATTTCAGCAATAAACAGAATCACTCCAAAAAGAATCAGTAAAAGTCCGGCATAATTGATAGGCAAAGTCTGCATGGCATAGAGCGCGAGAATAAGACTGATCGCGCCTATCACACCAGGCAGAATCAATCCGGGACTGGATAACTCAAAATAAAGACCGACTAGCCCAAGCATCATGAGTATGTATGCGACGTTGGGATTCGAAATAATATCCAGAAATCTTTGCCGAGGGTTCATCTCGTGATAAACGATTGGGAGATCTCCCGTCTTGAGCGTGACAGAGCCCGATGCAACTTGTATCTCCCTACCATCAACGGCAAGAGCCAGTGCCTTCACATCGCCAGCAATAAAATCAATTACATTAAGCCGCTTGGCCTCTTCCGCTGATATGGAAACGCTTTTGACCACTGCCAATTCCGCCCAGCGGGCGTTGCGTTTTCTGAGTTCTGCCAAGGAACGAATGTAGGCGGCAGCATCGTTGACCACTTTTTGCTCCATGGTCTTCGCCTGTTCCCCACCCATCATATTTACCGGATGGGCAGCACCAATATTAGTACCGGGTGCCATAGCAGCAATATGAGAAGCAATGGTAATAAACGTTCCTGCTGAAGCTGCCCTCGATCCACTCGGCGCAACGAATGAGGCCACGGGAACCTGGGATCCCTGAATTTTCTTGATGATCTGTCGCATGGAGGTGTCCAAGCCACCGGGCGTATCCATATGCAAGACGATCAATGCTTCCTGATCGGCGTTAGCCTGGCTGATTTCATGGGAAACATATTCGGCAACTGCGGGGTTGATCGCCCCTGAAATTTTAACAACAATCACAAGGTCTTTAGAATGGGCGGGAGAAACAATCAGAAACCAAATCAGTAGCAGGAAACCAATTTGTTTTTTCATCAGGCTAACCAAAGTGTCGGAAGTTTTCCGTCTAAGCTTAATATTATTGTTTCACAGGGAAATAAATAAAGCAAACCCCACAACCAAGCTGGGACTGATTTTAAGTTACCGCTGATCCGTTTAATGATAGAATGTCCCTCTAGAGAGGGTAGCGACTGGCAATAACCCATTTAGCCGAGCACGCGGTTGCTCTTGGACCTGATATTTAACCTTAGCGCCCCGAAGGGGTAATAGTTATTTCACTTTGGCACCACGCCAAGTGGTTTCAATTTCAGAAAGGTTTTATGGATTACAAGACCATATTTATTGTTGATCCAATAAGGAGTGAGCGTATTCAATTGGCGAAATTTCTCAGTGAAGAGGTTTTCACCGTCATGACATTCATCTCTCCCAACGATTGTTTCAAAAAACCCGAATTGATAAATTGCGACTTGATCGTGTTTGTTCCGCGGAAGGAAAAAAACGAGATCAAACACCTGATGAATTTAAAGAAAAAATTCCGGAAAATTCCCTTGATCTTTATTCTCAACGATGATTTTCCAGATATCAATTTGGCTGAAATAACTGCAAATGGGTTCCCCAATGTGTACAAGGCCTCCAATAACGAAAAGGTGCGCGAAATATTGCTGGGCCTTCTTGCTGAGGAGGGGCTACCCCCCCGCTCTGAAGTACCTCACCCCGTTCCAATTTCAAAGGAAGTACAGGATGCCCTTATAGAGGCGGCGAATGAATAACACACCTAAAATTACTCACCCTGTTCCAACAGGTGCCTTTAATATTGGCGGGCAGAATCCGCTAGCATTGATCGCAGGCCCCTGCGTAATTGAGTCTGAAAAGATTACCCGGGACATTGCTGAAAAACTCAAACGCATTACAGAAGATATGGGAGTGCCTTTCATTTTTAAAGCTTCGTACGACAAAGCCAACCGGTCTTCCATTCAATCGTTTCGTGGCCCAGGAATGACAGAGGGATTAAAAATACTGCAAAAGATCAAGACTGATTTAAGTCTTCCCATTTTGTCTGATGTTCACAAGGAAGAAGAAGTCGAGCCTGCGGCAGAAGTGCTTGATGTTTTGCAGATCCCCGCTTTTCTTTGCCGTCAAACGGACCTTCTGGTGAAAGCAGCCAGCACTGGCAAACCAATCAATGTTAAAAAAGGGCAGTTCATGGCGCCCTGGGACATGAAAAATGTCGTAAACAAACTTGAAGAAAGCGGAAGTAAAAATATTCTTCTTACAGAACGAGGTGCAACATTTGGTTACAATAATCTCGTAGTAGATATGCGTTCCCTTGTTTTGATGCGGGAGTATGGCTATCCGGTCATTTTTGATTCCACTCACAGCCTGCAACAACCAGGTGGTCAGGGCACCAAGAGTGGCGGGCAGAGAGAGATGATCCCCGACCTGGCTCGTGGTGCCGTAGCAGTAGGGTGTGATGCCCTGTTTATGGAAATCCATCCTGATCCTGATCAAGCATTATCGGATGGGCCTAATATGTTGAAACTCGATTTACTGCCTGAACTTCTGGAACAGTTAATCACTCTGGATCAAATAGTACGAGGCCCCTTGGCAGGGAAGGCAACTAGCAAAGACTAATTTGAGCCGAAACAACTTTTTGCTCGCCAAATAAAGCAATAGCAGACCGGCCCCACGCTTAGTGGAAGAAACCATGAAAAAGATTTCCATCATTATCCTTGCCGGAATTTTTCTTTTCCCCCTTACCTCAAAAGCCGATGGCACTTGGGTTGAGCTTGCTTCCACTCCCTTAAAAAGAACTGAGTCTTCTTCCGCCCTTGTCGATAATAAAATTTATTTGTTCGGAGGATTCACCCCAAAAGGAATTTCCAAAAATGTAGACGTATGGAATCCTAAATCTGGGGTATGGAGTCGAATCATTCCCCTTCCTCGAGGTCTGCACCATACAACGGCTTCTGTTGTGAACGGCAAACTGTATGTCATAGGCGGATTTGATTCCGGTACATGGAGACCCGTAAATGTTAACTATGAGTATGATCCAGAAATCCATCGCTGGACACCCAAAGCTCCCATGCCCACGGAGCGTGGAGCGCATTCAGCCGGAGTGATTGAAGGGAAAATTCATTTGGTTGGAGGCGCGCACCGAAAACTACTGACTTTGGTCAATACGCCTGCGCATGAAGTCTATGACCCAAAAACAGATACCTGGGAAACTCTTTCTCCCATGCCCACTGCACGCGACCACCTTACTGTCTCCGTGACAGGCAAAAAACTATTTGCCATTGGAGGAAGAGTAGATGTCGACTACAACAATAATCTGGATGCTAATGAATCCTATGATATTAAAACAGGTAAGTGGAATCGCCACCCCCCTCTTCCTACAGCCCGAAGCGGTATCACATCACAGGTTCTAAATGGTTTGATCCATGTATTCGGTGGAGAATCTGGACAAGGAACCTTTGTTGAAAATGAAGCATATGATCCCTCTACAAATAAATGGAAAACCTTTAAACCCATGCCATCAGGTCGACACGGATTAGCATCGGTTTTATGGAAAGATGAAATCCATATTTTGACAGGTGGACCCAGGCCAGGTGGAAGTGGAAGTGACACGCATTATGTCTTTAAACTGAATTGATTTGAGCTATTGCGGAAAGAAAGAGGGGGGGAGGGCGGCTCCCTTGGTAGGGAGCCGGAGAGAAAAACTTGTTAGCCATCGATTTGGCACGCCACGGATTGGGCCACTTGGAGGTAAACCCAATCCGTTGGAGGTGGCAGTGCCAGTTCGAATCTTCAATAATATATAAAGCAATCTCTATGCCATTTTGTTTTCCCAACAGCAGAAACCCCATAAGTCATTCCAAATAAACACTCTACCAATTCTCCACCAATAGCTCTTTGAGTCAAATTTCCTCTCGGTTTGTGCAGTTTATCCCTACTTTCCGTCAATTTTTGCCCACATGTCATGAAAACCCCCTACCACTAAGTCGCGCTTTGTCCATTATAATTCCCATTTAAAAAAAACTGTGGCAAAGTACGCAGGAGAGATGAATGTTCCATATGGAAAAATGGTTTCCAGCGGATTCCATGACAATAATGATTGTTGACGATACTAAAGAAAATATTAATGTTTTACGAAAAACTCTCACACTAGTTGGGGCCAAAATTTCAGTGGCCCTCAACGGAAAAATGGCCCTCGATTTAATCCCAAAACTAAAACCCGATTTGATATTGCTGGATGTCATGATGCCCGAAATGGATGGGTATGAAGTGTGCAAGCGCTTAAAAGAAGACGAGGAGTCAAAAAACATACCTGTTATCTTTATTACCGCCAAGGGAGATATCGAGGATGTGGTAAAGGGGTTTGAGGCTGGAGCCGTTGACTTCATCATGAAGCCTTTCAGGCAGGAAGAAGTCCTGGCAAGAGTCAGAACCCACCTAACTTTATCTGCCGCACTCAAAAAATTAATCCAGGATAGCGAAACAGACCCGCTGACCGGCCTGTTTAACCGGCGAACCTTTTTGAAACGGATTGATAATGAAGCCGCACGTTTCAAACGAAGTCAGAAGCCTTTTTCAATACTTTTTGGTGATATTGATTTTTTTAAAAAAATAAATGACACCTTTGGTCATGCTGCGGGTGACGCTGTTTTGGTAAGTATCAGTAAACTCCTGGATACAGAAAAGCGAGAAATAGACCAGATTTCAAGATGGGGAGGGGAGGAGTTTCTAATTTTACTTCCTGAAACAGATATAAAGGGGGCGGTCCAGCTTGGCAATAAAATCCGGGAAAAAATTTCCGCGCAATCCATCATGCATGAGGGAAAAGAAATTCACGTAACCATGAGTTTCGGGGTCAGCAAATATAATGGCGAAGCTCCTATCGATAAAACTATCGATCTCGCCGACAAAAGACTTTATCTGGCAAAAGAATCTGGCAGAAATAAAGTCGTCGCAGAAGATGCGTGAAGCTATTTTAAAATTATCCTAACAAGTCAGATAAAAATTTTGTTATGGTCTGTGTCGCAAATTGAGTTTGGGTACGAAGCGACAAAGCACTTTTGAGAGAACCAGGGTGCGTCAACACATACCATCCCGCCTTGAGAGTTGAAACTTCTCCATCACTCCCCAAAAACGAAGAGCTGTCCAAGAGTTCCTGGTCAATACTATCAGATATCACCCGCACAGATAACCAAGGCAGGCTCTTATCTTCAGCCACTCTGGCAATCGCCGAAGTTTCCATTTCCACTGCTTGAACGCTATAATTCCTTCCAAGTTCACGCTTGATTGCGGGGTCATGAATCACATTACTAACGGTAAGCAATCCGCCGACAACCTTCTTGACTCCATCAGGAGAGACAACACTTCGAGCACGATCCAACCAATTGGGATCAGGGAAATATTTCCTGTCCTCTTCCGCATTCGCCTCCCTAATAGAATCAGCAATCATCAGGTCGCCGACATTCAGTTCCGGTTGGACAGCACCCGCATAGCCGGTACTGATCAAGGCCTTAGGCTGAAAACGATCGATGACTTGAAGAGCAGAATCCTCTGCTCTTTGCTTGCCCACGCCGGACCGGATCAGGACAATATTCTGCTGCCCCCACCTTCCGGGCCAGGCATCGGTTTTACCCAGACGTACACGATCTGAAATATTCATTGCCCCTTTGATGCCAGCAATTTCTTCTTTTATCGCTCCAAATATGGCAATGCAATCATTCATGGCTCAGAAGTATACCACCCTCTTTCAGCCCGGCTGTTTAAAATACCCTTCGCATATTGGTAAATGACATTATAATAAGCTTAATTTTATTTGGTTTCCCATGTCTTGGAAAAAAGGAGCGCAGCCATGGAAAAATCGATAGCAGATTCGGGAATGATGGAATCCATGGCAAGATGGTTCGCCACGGGTGAGTCTCTTCTGGCAATGATTTTTGCCATAGCGGTATTGATTGTGACACTGCGCATCATTTACCGACCCCGCCGAGATGCCCTATCTATAAAGTTACTTGGCAGTCTCATGGTTATTTCATTGTCCTTCGGTGCCAATCACCCGATTATTTATGGACTGAGCATTTTCATCATTGCGGCTCTCATCACCGAATTGCACTTTATTGAAAAACTCGGAGCACTTCTTTGGCGCAGGAAGGAGCACCACCAATATTTAATCCAAAAAGCAACCGCCGATGAAGTTGAAAATAAACGCAAGAGTGAGTTAAAAATCAAAGAAGAGGAGATGAAAGGCGAAACTCAGTCTCTTTACGGACAACACGAACCTTGGGACGTTTATAATAAACCCCAAGACCCTAATCGCCTTTTATTGGAAGAAGCTCATAAGTTTCATGTGGCTGTTCATCGAGCCCTGCAATCTGGAAAAGGGCCTTTCGGCCCCCATGAACTGAAAGAAGAAATTACCATCTCTGACAGGTTTACCCAGTTGACTATGGACGCTCTGTTAATCAGCCCATACCATCATTACGTTATAGAAATTCGATATTTTCGGTTGCGAGACGATTTAAAACAAGCTTTACCTGAAGTGGAACAAATGGCCCTGGCCTATCGAAATTATTTAATCGAGCGCCATAACCGAAATAATGTAACTCCGGTGCTCATCGTTCCGCGTCAACTTAATGTGCCCAATGTGTTTTTGGGTACGCTAATACTTCGATACGATCTAGAGGCCGATCAATTTCACAATGAGGACAGGGCAATAAAAATTCTTGAAGCCTGGCAGAAAGCCGAGTAGCTTAAAAACACCTTTATCCCAATACCCTCTCTTTACTGCCCCACTTGACCTGCAACCATATTAGCATTTGCTTACCAAACCGCTGGGTGCTATGGTTCTTCACTTCCTACAATTCAAGAGATATCTTTAGCCCATGGCAAAACTGAAACTGAATATTCCCGTCAAAAGAGGAGACCGGCTTGAGCTGGATGTTGAAACTCTTGCCTCCAGTGGAGACGGACTGTGTCGACACGAGGGCTACACCCTGTTCACGCCTGGGGGAGTTCCCGGAGACAAGGTCTTGGGAAAAGTCATCAAAATCACTCCGCGATTTGGCGTAGTAGATGTACTTAAAAGAATTGAATTGTCAAAAGACCGTATCGACCCGCCCTGCCCAGTCTTTTTCAAATGCGGCGGCTGTAAATTTCAAGACCTGAATTATGAAAAACAATTGCAGTTCAAGGTGCAAGTTGTCAAAGACAGTCTGCAACGCATTGCCGGTCTTGATACTCCCGAAAATATCAAAACCATCCCAGCGGACTCTGGATACGAATATCGTAATAAAGGTAGTTTTGCCATACAGGGGAAAGGTGGAAAACCTGCAATCGGGTTTTACGCCGAAGGCTCCCATAATATTGCAGACTCAACCACCTGTGACATTCTCCTGCCAGCAATTAATGATACCAAGGAATGGATTCGTCAGCTTTTGATTAAGCATGACATCTCCATCTATAACGAAAGTAATTACCGAGGGCTTCTGCGTGGACTGATCATTCGCCATTCCACATCCACCGGGGAAACTCTGGTAGGGCTGGTCACATATAAAGGAAGGTTTCCAAGAGGTTTCCTAACCGACTTGACTCAGGAGAAGGTATTAAAGCAGTTAGGCATTGTCGGAATGATTCAAAATACCAACCTGAAAAACACCAATGTGATCCTTGGTAACGAAAACCGAGTGTTATGGGGCAAAAACCATTTTACCGAAAAACTGGGAGAGCTGACCTTTCACCTTTCCCTTGGCTCCTTTTTTCAAATCCATTCCAAACAGGCTGAAAAACTTTACAGCCTGATCAGTCAATGGACCGAGAAAGCTGAAGACCAAACCATAATCGATGCATATAGCGGGTCGGGAGGCATTGCCCTATGGTTGGCAAAACAAGGTAGAAATGTTATCGGAATCGAAAAGTATGAACCCGCAATGGAAGATGCAAAGTTGAGCGCTGAAAATAACGGGCTTTCTAATTGCCAGTTTCTTACTGGAACGGTGGAAGAACATGCCATTACTTTAGATAAACCCATTCACACTTTCATCGTGGATCCCCCGCGTAAAGGTTGCTCAGAAGCGGTTATTCAAACTTTGTTAAAGTCCAAGCCCAAACAAATAGTTTATATTTCATGCAATCCATCGACACTCGCCCGTGATCTCGAACGCCTCGAGGGATACAAAATTGAGGAAATCCGCGTGATAGATATGTTCCCTCAAACCCAGCATATAGAAACCGCCATCCTCGCCACTCGACTTTAATTAGAAGCGCTGTATAAAAAGTTGGCGCTTCTTAACGCTCAATGTTGTCTTAGAGGGTAATTGATGGTATACCTGCAAGATGGATATAAGTAAAAAAACCCAACTTTTAAAAGAGACTGACCTGCTCAGTTTTTTTGATGAGTCTACCTTGGCCCAATTGGTAGAACATTGCCGAGAAATTTCTCTTTCTCCTAAAGAAGTTCTTTTCAATGAGGATGACTTAGAAAATGCCATGTATCTCATCCTTGAGGGAGAACTCGAAGTCTTCAAGGGCCCCAAACAAATAGCGATTTTAGGTCCCGGCCAATACCTCGGTGAAATGTCGCTGATTGAGTCCAAAGCACGATCCGCTTCGGCCAGAGCACAAGAGAATGCCTTGCTCATGGAAATAAATGAAGAACATTTCCACACTTATCTGGCATCTGAGCCTCAGGCACTCCTTTCCATCATGCGTACCTTATCGAGCCGCGTTCGCAGCGACCTCGAAACAATGATGAAGGATCTGCGCAAATTGAGTATTTTTACACACGATATCCGCAATTTTCTCAGCACACTGGGACTGGCTGAATTAACCATTGAAGATTCGATCGAAATGTTTCAAGGAACCGATCCCAAGCATGCAAAGCGAGATGGGCTGGAAGACATGGAGCAATGTCAGCATGTTGTCGAAACAGTTCGGACAAATCTTATGGAGCTTCTCGATTCCAGTTTGAATCATATAAAAAAGATAAAGACCGAATATGTGAAGTCAAAACATCCCATTTTGCCGGTCATAAAAGAAACCGTAGCGGGGCTCACCACACACCAACAATTACAAAATAAAACCATCAATATTCTTCCCGAAGGGGATTCCCTGGATGCAGTTTTTAATCCATTGGATATCCAACGTGTCCTGCAAAACCTGATCATCAATGCTGGGTACGTCACAGAAGAAGATGGCAAGGTAGATGTCCGGGTCATCCGCGACAATGGGTTCCTACAGGTCAGCATTACGGATAAAGGTTCTGGAATTCCGGAGGATGTTCAAGGATATCTTTTCAAAGATACGCTAACCACCAAGAAGGATGGAAACGGATTAGGCCTGCTTTCCTGCAAAGGCATTATTGAAGAAAACCACCAGGGAAAGCTATGGTTTGAAACTGAATCAGGAAAAGGAACTACCTTCCATTTCACCCTACCCGCATAACTCTTAGTCAGCCTTGCCTTGGAGGCTAGAATTTTGCGTGTTTAGGAGTTCGGGGAAAGGGGATTACATCGCGGATATTTTCCATCCCGGTGACGAACTGAACCAGTCTTTCGAATCCTAACCCGAACCCTGAGTGAGGCGCCGACCCAAATTTTCTAAGATCGAGATACCACCAGTATTCTTTTGGGTCAAGGTCTTTATCCTTCATACGCTGTAGTAGCACTTCATAATTTTCTTCACGCTGGCTACCACCTATAATTTCCCCAAGGTTGGGAAGCAGAACATCCATAGCCCGCACTGTCTCGCCACCTTCATTGAGTTTCATATAAAAGGATTTGATCTTCTCGGGATAGTTGAATACGACGACCGGCTTTTTAAAAACTTTTTCACTAAGGTAACGCTCATGCTCCGCCTGAAGGGCAAAACCCCATTCTACAGGATAGACGAAAGTCTCCGTTGATTTTTGCAGTTGGTGAATGGCATCACTATATGTCAACCTTTCAAATCGGCTATCAATAATATTTTTAAGAGTCTCGAGTTTGGTGGTGTCAATGCGCTTGTTAAAAAATTCCATATCCTCAGCACAGTGCTCCATCACTTCCGACAATAAATATTTAATGAATTCCTCAGCAAGATCCATATTGTCATCCAGATCATAAAAGGCCATTTCCGGTTCCACCATCCAAAATTCTGCAAGGTGCCGGCTGGTGTTGGAATTTTCTGCTCGAAATGTAGGACCAAATGTATAAATATCTGAAAGGGCCATTGCAAAGATTTCACCTTCCAATTGTCCGCTGACCGTGAGAAAGGTTTTTTCTCCGAAGAAGTCCGAGGCATAATCAATTTCCCCATCCACTCGCGGTGGATTGGATGGATCCAACGTGGTCACCTGGAACATTTCCCCCGCGCCTTCGCAATCACTAGTGGTCACAATAGGCGTGTTCAGGTAGACAAAACCACGGTCCTGAAAAAACCGGTGGATGGAAAAAGCCAGTTGGTTTCGAACCCGCATAACTGCGCCAAAAGTATTAGTGCGCGGGCGAAGGTGGGCGATCTCGCGTAAAAACTCGAAGGAGTGCCGCTTCTTCTGCAAAGGGTAGTCAACAGGCGCAGAACCGTAAACCTCAATTTCGCTAGCCTGAACTTCATTAGATTGACCTTTACCTTGAGACACTACCAGTTTGCCATGCACCGAGATACAACTACCTGTGGTCATTTGTTTTTCCATGGCGGAATAGCCCGGAAGTGAATGATCTGCCACAACTTGAATATTGCTAAGGCAGGAACCGTCATTTATTTCCAGGAAGGAAAAACCTCCCTTGGAGTCCCGCCGGGTTCTCACCCACCCCTTGACCAGCACTTCGCCTTCCTTGCCATGAAGGAGGTCCTTAATTTTTGTTCGTTTCATAAGTAGGGTATATCCTAATTTGAGTGGCCTTTAAAGAGGCTCTTCTCATTGACAATAAAGGAGTTTTCAGATATTTTAGAGGGCAGTTAGTAATGATTTTCCCCAGTATTCAAATGGAATTAACTGAGGAAAACCCACACCCCATACTTCGTGTTTATTTTAGGAAACTTACTAAGCGCAACCGCCCAGGTTCTAAGCATTGTTTTAAAACTTTATATGTGGATCATAATTATCCGCGCCTTGTTGTCCTGGGTGAACCCAGACCCTTATAATCCCATCGTTCAGTTTTTATACAGTATCACAGAACCGGTTTTGCTTCGAGTGCGACAATTAGTTCCCATGTCTGGCATAGGAATAGATTTTTCACCGATCATTGTCTTGCTGGCAATAGTTTTCATAGAAGAATTTGTAGTTCACTCGCTCGCAACCATGGCGATGCAACTACAGTGACCCGTTATGCGCTTAACTTATCTTGACATTTTAGAGCAATGCTTCCACGACAAGTTTCGTGGTTATAACAAGCAGGAAGTTGACACATTCCTTCACCTTGTGGCCGATGACTTCAAAGCCATGGCTGAAGAGCTCAAGGATAAGGAACGGGCTATAGATCTCAAAAATGAAGAAACTCGAGAGCTCAAGCAAGACCTGGAAAAACTACAGGACGCAGAAACCAGTGTCCCGCCAGAGTTGGAAGAAGAGCTGCAGAACCTGCGAAATGAGCTGGAACAAAAAAATATTTTGATTGAGGAAATGAAAAAAGCAGATGCAGACCAGTCAAATGGAAGCAATTCATTTTCTCAACTGACCCCTGAAATGTTGAAAGAAAAGGCCAAAAAAATCATCAACACCGCAAAGCAATATGCAGAACAACACAAGGCCGATGCCGCAAAAGAGTTGGACTCTTTACAAATAGATATCCAAAAACTAAAAAAACAAAAGCAACAGTTGATGGATAATATCCGAAGCACTGCTATGGAACATTTAAATAAATTTAAAGCGGGGACCGGCAATGCCGGAAACTCAGATCAAGGTTAATCCCTGCGAAAATGGAATCCGGTTTTCAGCCGTCATTCAACCCAGATCATCCAAAAACGAAATTTCAGGGATTTACAACAATTCCTTGAAAATTCGACTGACCTCACCACCGGTTGATGGAGCCGCAAACAAAATCTGTGTCAAGTTCCTGGCCAAGTGCCTGGGGGTGAGTCCCTCCAAAGTTCGCATTGTTTCAGGGCTCAGTAGTAAAAATAAAATTATTGAAATTAACGGCATAGATGAATCGGTTTTTCGAGACAAGCTAACCGCTAAAATCCCCAGTCTTTTCAAAGAAAGCGCATCATGATCAAAACCATAGAATACGTAGACGGAGTAGTAAGAATGATCGATCAAACCCGTCTTCCAACAGAAAAAGTTTTTGTAGATTGTAAAACCATTGAAGAGGTTGGGCAGGCTATTAAAACTATGATTATCCGGGGAGCACCGGCAATTGGTGTAGCGGCGGCCATGGGAGTCAGCCTGGGTGCCGATACCATATCCGCTTCCAGCTTCGACGATTTCTTTAAAGAAATGGAACAGCAATGCGAGCACCTTGGCAAATCCCGGCCTACAGCAGTGAACCTTGCCTGGGCTATCAACAGAATGAAACAGGTAGCCACAGATTCAAAAAACCTTCCTATTCCAGAGTTGAAAACCCGGTTGAAGGAAGAAGCTCTTACTATCCTGACAGAAGATATCAGTATCAATCAGTCTATGGGGCAACACGGGCAGTCCCTGGTTGAAAATGGAAATGTCATTTTGACTCATTGTAACGCCGGGGCTTTGGCAACAGCAGGATTTGGAACAGCGCTGGGAGTGGTTCGGGCTTCGGTCAATGCCGGAAAAAACATCCGTGTACTGGCTAACGAAACACGGCCTTTTCTGCAAGGGGCACGGCTGACTGCCTGGGAACTCAAGGAAGACAACATTCCCGTAAAGCTGATCACTGATAGCATGTGCGGTTTCTTTATGAAAAATCAGGACGTTGATCTGGTCGTTGTCGGAGCGGACCGCATCGCTGGAAATGGTGATGTCGCTAACAAAATTGGCACCTATATGGTTGCCGTACTTGCCAAGGAAAATAATATTCCGTTTTATGTCGCGGCCCCCGTCTCGACACTCGATCTTTCCCTCGCATCCGGTGATGAAATCCCTATTGAAGAACGTTCAGCTGAGGAAGTGGTGAACATCAACAATAAAAGAATTGCCCCCGATGGCATTGAGGTGGCTCATCCCGCATTTGATATCACCCCCAACAAACTGGTAACAGCAATAATCACCGAAGAAGGAATCGCAAGACCTCCATTCACCGAATCGCTTAAAGCCATGGCTCAAAAAAAATGAGGGCCATGATCCTCGCAGCTGGTTTTGGCACGCGCCTTAAACCTCTGACCCTTAGTCTTCCCAAACCCATGTTCCCGGTATTAAACCGGCCTCTTCTGGAACACACGCTGAACTTGTTAAGTTCCCAGGGCATTCAGGACATCATCGTCAATGTGCACCATCTGCCCGAAAAAATTATCGACTATTTCGGTAACGGTTCTGATTTCGGAGTGCGTCTGCAGTTTTCCCAGGAAGAAGAAATTCTAGGAACCGCCGGAGGACTCAAAAAAACCCAGTCCTTCCTTGAAGAAGAAACATTTTTGGTGATCAACAGCGACGTGCTCGCGGATATTGACCTGAAAAATGTTCTCAGTTTTCACAAAGAAAAAAAATCCTGCCTGACATTGGTGGTTCGCAAAGATTCCCAACCGGAAAAATATAAACCTATAGAGTTAGCCAATGATGGTCGCATCACTCGATTTGTGGATGCATCCATTAAAAACCCGCCCACAACAACTCAGCGCGTTATGTTCACGGGAATCCAGATCATGGAACCAGAGATATTTTCCCGCATCCCTTCAGAAAAATTTTTTGGCACAGCAGAAGATGTGTTTCCGAAGATGATCGAAGAAGGGCTTCCAGTATTTGGAACCTTGCATGAAAAATACTGGATCGACATGGGAACACGAGAAACGTATATTCAGGCGCAGGCTGACGCACTCAATGGAAAATTAGCGTTGAAAACTTCGCCGTCGAGAAATCCCGAAGGCCCTCTGGTGATTCCACCGGTTCTTATTGGCAAAGATTGCGAAATCTCTCAAGACGCACAAATAGGGCCCCATGCTGTGCTGGGGGATGGATGCCGAATCCGTTCCGGCACCGTAGTGGAAAATTCTATCCTTTGGGATGGAGCAACCATCGGCTCCGATGCCACCGTGCAGAATTCTATTATTGGGAAAGAAGTCGTTGTAGAAAATGGAGCAAAAGTGATGGATAACTCACTATCATCTACAAGCTGAGAAAACTACTAACCCCTCTAGCCCCCCGGATAAGGGGGGACTGAGGGGGGTTACTTACAGAGTTTTGTGATTGCTCAAGGTCATGGTCGATACAGAGATCGCACCTTCTTCGCAATTTATGATTCGGCGTACTTCGGGCAGGTCGGCCTCGCCCACTCTTGTATACTCATCGGTGTAGCTTTCCACATCTTTCAAGCCTTTGGTTTCGGGATTGAAATAAAACACCGAGTATTTATGGGTCAGGAATTTTCCGTCCTGGTTTTTCCGGCTCTCTTCAATATTGATGGAAAAAGAAAAGCGCGGAGTTTGTCGGTTGATCTGCTGAATTCTGCCATCTTTGATACGGTAAAAGGAACTCATGCCATCTCCGCCCATGATGAGCTTTCTTCCTAGCGGGTGCGTGCCTTCATCACCGAATCTCAGTTTGTATTTACCATCGGACTCATCAAATGAACGTGGGCCCCGGTGCATGGCAATAGAAGCCAGATTTTCTGTGAGAAAACCTTTGGCTTTTTCATCGCTGATATCGGTTTCGATTTCTTTGGGTCCTTTAACCGTTACAGACCCCTTATGTTCAACACCGTTTATATTTGCCGTTGCATCCGCAGTAAAACCACCGAATCCAGCTGGCCATCGGGCAGTGTTTGAAAAAACTTCCTGCATTGCTGTCCGTGCCTGGGCATCGTCTTCTAATTCAGTTTCAACATCTTTGTCCTTGGTATAGGTTGCCATCCAAAATCTCCGAACATTAAAGAGCCCAGTTCTTAAACCGGACGCTGTTTATAATTTTAACTTGAATAGGGGGAAGTATACCTTATTTTACCGCAACGCTGATATCAGGAATGCCCTTTTTTTGCAAAAGGCCCATGACATGGATGACATCTCCATAGGGGAGGGTTTTATCGGCTCGAATGATAGCACTTTGTTTTTTGCCCTTGAATTCCATTTTGGCGAGAGTCGTTTCCAATCCCAATAGCGTGAGTGGCTTGCCCCCCATAAGGATTTTTTTGTCTTTCGACATTTCAATCTCGAGGCTCTTAACCGTTTCATCGATAACTGAAGACTTGGAGGTGGGAAGATTTATATCCATCCGTCGACTGAAATCTACAAAGACCGTGGACACCATGAAGAAAATAATAAGCAGGAACACCACATCAATCATGGGTGTCATATCCAAGGCGAAATTATCTTCCTCTTCTCTCCTGAATTGCATCGTTAAATCAGGTTCCTTCCAAACGAAAAAAGCAAACAGTCAATGATCAACCACCAACGGTTGAAGTTTTTTTAGATTTTTCCCGGGACGATCCTGGAGTTGCAGGTTTGGCTTTTCTGAGGCCGTCGTAAGAAAGCTCTTCTACAAGCTGAAATGAAATTTCCTCCATTTCAAAAACATAGCGATCAATTTTTCCCCGGAAATAATGATAAAAAGCCAACGCGGGGATTCCGACCACCATTCCCGCAGCAGTAGTGATCAGTGCTTCTGAAATACCGCTGGCGACAAGGCCTGGATTTCCGGTACCGCTGAGAGAAATCACATTGAAGGCTTTAATCATTCCAAAGACAGTTCCCAAGAGGCCCATCATAGGCGTGATGTTTGCCACCGCACCCAGCACCCGAAGATTCGAGTTCATCAAGGATGCCTCATGCTGACCTGCACCTTCAATCGCTCTCTCAATTTCATCGAGCTTACCTCCTGCCCGTAATAATCCGACCTTCAAAATCCGCGAGAGCGCATTGTCGTAGGAACTAAGCAACCTAAGAGTTTTTTGAATATCTTTCCAATCCCATTGGTCCCGGACATTCTGGAGAAAATCAGAGTTGATGATATTTTTTCTTCTCAGATTATAAGACCGTTCCAGCGCGATTCCGAGCATCAGTACAGAGGCAAAAAGAATGGGGTACATCATGAACCCACCTTTTTCGAAGACGGAAAGAAGTTCCCAGGTTTCGGCGGAGTCAGCGGCAAAAACAGGATCAACCAGCCCGGGGTACCATCCGACCAACAGGGTTAACAGTCCTATCTTGATTGCCCGTTTCATAATAACCATTTTTTGGTGAGATCCCTCATCTTAAAGATGAGAATATTGTTGAAGTTATAGCACGAAGTTTTCTTTAGAAGCAAGGAGCTTTAAAGCTCCGTGAAATGATTAAGCTCTTTAAACATAAGGATTTTTAGTATATATTCGAGAGCAACTTTCAATTTTTAAGTGTCTAAATGTTTACCCTCTCTTCATTCTCCAAATTTGCTCCTTTTTGTATTCTGGTGTTTACGCTGGGGCTATTCTCAGCTTGTTACACCACTAAAGAAAAAACCTATAGTCCTGGTCAACTACTCCAACAAGGCAAAAGTCTGGCTAAAAAAAAGGAGACGGTGGAAGCAAAAGCCAAAATTCAGCTTTTATTAGAGGATTACCCGGATAGCAAAGAACGAACAGCGGCAACCATGTTGCTGGCAGACATTCATTTTTCCGGCGAGGAATATGAAGAGGCTAAATTTCATTACCAGAAATTTATCGAACTCTACCCAGCCCATCAATTTGTGGACAGGGCACATTTCTACAAAGCCATGTCCAGTTTTAAACTGACCGACCTGGCATCTCGAGACTTAACTCCCGTAAACTTATCGTTGGAAGGGTTTGAGCGTTTCACAAAAGATTTCCCAAAAAGTTCATATACTAAGAAAGCAAAAGAAAAAATTTCCCAGTGTCTCGATATTCTTGCCCAGAACATATTTGAAATCGGTAAATTCTATTACCGCACGGGCTCTTATCAAGCAGCGATTCTCCGACTTAAGCGTTTGAAAGTGGAATATCCCAACCATTCTTATATTCTCGAAGCCGAATTCCTGTTAGGTGAATCCTATTATCATGAACAGAATTTTCCAGAAGCCTCTACATATTTTAAATCCGTAATTAAAAATTCTCCCCGAAGCGAGTTCGCGAAAGAGGCACGACTACGCTTGAGAGCCATGCGTTAAAACTTAAAAATTATGCCAAAGCCGCCCGAACGCAAACCCACTACCAGTAAAGGTTCTTCACCTTCAAAGGGAAAAGGGGGCGGCCATGATCCACTCACCCAATATATGGAGGAGATCAGCCGGATCAAGATTCTCACGCGAGAGGAAGAAATCAATTTAGCGAAAGCCATTAAAGCTGGCGACCCAAAAGCTATTCAGGAAATGGTTCGCAGAAATCTAAAATATGTTGTGACCGTAGCCAACAAATACCGGGGATTGGGTATTTCCTTGCAAGATTTAATCGAAGAAGGAAATATAGGGCTGATCCAGGCTGCCAAGCGTTTTGACGTTTCCAGAAATGTGAAATTTATCACCTATGCGGTATGGTGGATCAAGCAGGCCATCATGCATTCCCTTGCCGAACAATCGGGAACCGTGAAGCTTCCCGTTAAACAAGCTGGCAAAGTAAATAAAATCAATAAAAGAAGCCAGCAGATGACGCAGGACCTGGAGCGTGAACCGACTCAGTCCGAAATTGCCAAAAGCCTGGGATTTGGCGATGAGGAAATCAACTCCATCATGCGTGCGTACCGAACTCACTTATCGCTTGATTCACCTTTAAAAGATGATGAAAACACCCCCTACCTCGATCTTCTGGAAAATCAGGACTTCATTCCATACGATGACCAACTTATGCAGGAATTACTCAACAATAAGGTAGACCAATTATTAGAAGATCTTTCAGAGAGAGAAGCCAAAATCTTAAAAATGCGTTTTGGTTTTTTCGGAGAAGTCAAAACGCTGGAGGAAATAGGAAAAGAGATCGGCCTCTCCCGGGAGCGAGTGCGGCAAATTGAAAAAAGAGCCAAGTTAAAACTGAAGACCAAACTACAGAACGAATCCTGGGTAGACGAAACCGAATGATAGACCTCAAACTCACCCATCATGCTGACTGAAATTTCTGTCCTGTGCCTGATATCTTATCTTGTCGGATCAATACCTTTCGGCGTTATTTTGGCAAAAGTCCAGCATGTAGACATCCGCAAACAGGGTAGCGGAAATATTGGTGCCACCAACGTAGCACGAGTATTGGGTAAAAAATCCGGACTTCTTACCCTGCTGGGGGATGTGGTAAAAGGGCTACTAGTTGTTTTAGGGGCCAGCCAATTTTATGACAAGCCGCTTCTGATCGCCCTGGCAGGACTCATGGTATTTCTCGGTCACCTCTTTTCCATTTTCTTAAAATTTCAAGGTGGAAAGGGAGTAGCAACCAGTCTGGGCCTATTTTCTTATATTATGCCCTGGGCCACCCTTTGTGCAGTTGGGGTGTTTGCTTCCTGTCTGTGGATTTCAGGTTATGTCTCCATAGGATCGATCATGGCGGCGATCTCCCTTCCCCTGTTTGCGATTTATTTCAAACTGCCTCTTCCCTATATATATCTTGCTGTTATTGTCGGCCTATTCACCTTACAGAGGCACCATGGCAACATTCTTCGCCTGATCGAAGGAGCCGAAACAAAGTTCCTGAAAAAATAGAATTTGACAATCAGGTTTGAAGAAATATAATTGGGCTCGGGTATCTCACCCCAGTACATTTAAATCAGCGGGAGTAACTCAGTGGTAGAGTGCAACCTTGCCAAGGTTGAAGTCGAGGGTTCGAACCCCTTCTCCCGCTCCATTTTTTCATTCATGGTAACCAGCAGGGCGCCGTCGCCAAGTGGTAAGGCAGAGGTCTGCAAAATCTCTATCGGCGGTTCGAGTCCGCCCGGCGCCTCCATTTTTTTAATTTCCCCCTCCAACTAGAAAAACGCAGCCCGCAGTTTCCAAACGCCATAAAAATTATATTGTCGTAAACGACTGTTATTCCTTTTACAATAAAAGGATATCCCTAAAAAGTTTTCGGCATTTAAAAAATGGCCTTCCTGGTTGAAGCTGATTTTATACATAACCCGCCCGACAAAGGCATGTTTTGCCATTGTCCTTCCATATTGGAAACCCAATCAGGAACCCTTATGGTTGCTTGGTATGTCTATCCAGAAAAGGAACATACCGGTGCTACTCTTGCCCTTGCAAAAAAATATCCAAACCAAAATAATTGGAGTATCAGCGAGACTATTCTGGATACAGGAAAATATTCTGCCGGCAACCCGGTACTCTTTCAAGACCCGGGCGGACGCATCCATCTTCTTTATGTCATCTTGAAGGGGCACTATTGGAACGATGCTTTTTTGCAGGGAGTCTGGTCCGATGATAAAGGTATTACATGGTCCCAACCTGCTCAGCTTTGGCAATTGCCAGGGATGATGATCCGACACCCACCGGTTTTATTGGATTCGGGTACCTATTTATTACCCGCTTATGACGAAGGAGCTCGGCAATCCATCCTGCTTTCCAGCAATCCACCCTATTCCGAATGGCAAGCAGATTATCGGTTTGAAGTCCCGGATGTTATTCAGTCTACAATCGTTAAAGAAGATAGTGGAAGATTGACCCTGTTTTTCAGACCATCCACTGATCCCAGAAAAATCCGCATCAGTCATTCAACGGACCAGGGGGAAACATGGACTCATCCTGAAATGACCTCTCTACCTAACCCTCTATCAGGAATTTCAGCCTTTTCAGCTAACAATAATCTGGTGGTGGTCTACAACCATACTGAAGAGCACCAACGATGGCCATTGAGCGCATCGTGGAGCCAGGATGGTGGAAAAAACTGGGAGAATGCCCAACATCTGGATGAAGTAACACTAGAAGTTTCCTATCCTAGCTTTATTGTTGGAATAAAAGATAGGGTACATGGTGTCTATACTTACAATCGCCGTAATATTAAGTATGTCATGTATGGAAAGGATTCATTTAAATAAAATTATGCAACAGATATCCGAATTTAAAAACCTGCATTTGGGGAAAAAACTTTTCATCCTCTCCTCAGGTCCATCTCTGGCAGAATTGGACCTATCTTTATTGAAAAACAAAATCGCAATGGGATTGAACCGGTCTACCCTGATTTATCCAACCCCTTATTACCAATGTGTATTCGATTACCGCCTCTTTGATCTCTACCAGGAGGATTATAAAAAGGTTCGTCAGTTATTTACGCTTGAAGGACGACCTCTAGGGTTACCTTTAAAATTGCTGGGGGGAGAAGGCTTCAGTTTCGACCTGGAGAAAGGAATATACTCAGGTTATACGATTTCTTATTTCGCCTTGCAAGCAGCGGTATATATGGGTTTTAAAAAAATATTTTTCCTGGGTCTGGACTTAAAACATGAAGGACCCAAAACCCATTTCTTTGGTCAGGACCCACAAACCGTAAACCATGAGCAAACCGAGTTTCCTAAAATGCAGAAAATGCTGAGTTTTGGTGCAAATACCCTGGCCTCCAGCGACGTCGAAGTATACAACTGCAGTCCCATTTCAACCCTTGAAGGTTTTCCCAAAATCAGCTACCAAGATGCTCTCGCCTGCTAACCCTCCCCCTTCTCCCCCCCCCATTGGACCTTTCCCTCAACCATTTGACTTTAAAAGCTTTATTTCTTATCTAGCTACTCCCATAGCTTCTCTAATAAAGACAAACAGACAAGTGTAAAAATTTACAGTAAATTTAATAAACATAGATATTACTTGTGACGTTGCCTCGGCAGAGTTTGCAGCCTATACTAAAGAGAAATTTGCAAAATCCAATGACCAATTCAATACAGGTTAAAAAATAGAAAAAAAGTCCTTGGGGAGGAACTTAAAATGGAAAATTCTGGGAACAGTACTGGCGGGAATTGGGATATCAAAAAGAAGTTAATCGTTTTAATGATTTTAACCGGGTTGATTCCGTTAATCCTGTCTTTCGTCGCCACCTCCAAAGTCGTTCATGAAAATATCCTGGAGCTCAATAAGAGCCGACTGACTTCCCTCAGGGAAAGTAAAAAACTACAGATCGAAAATTATTTCAAACAAATTGGCAATCAGGTTATCACTTTTTCCACAAACACCATGACGGTCGATGCCCTTGGAAGATTCAGCACCGCATTTTCCCAGGTAGAGGACCAAATGCAAAGTAAGCATGGGGATACCCAGAATTCAAAATTGATGGATCGCTACAAGTACCAGATGGAAAACACCCCAGGCGTTTCATCAGACGCTGCAACCCGCTGGTTCCCCAAACAAAAGTCGACTCAAATATTACAATCTCTCTATATCTCTGAAAACACCCATCCTATCGGAGAAAAAGAAAAGCTGGATACAGCCGGGGACTACAGCTCCTACACTCAGGTTCATGAACAATTTCATCCAATGTTTCGCCAGTACCTGGAAAAATTCGGCTACTACGACATTTTCCTGGTTGATGCTGATACGGGATTTATCGTTTACTCTGTTTTTAAGGAAATCGACTACGCAACAAATTTAAAAACGGGACCCTACAGTAATTCGGGAATTGGACGTGCGTTCAATGCCGCCATTGCCGGCAATGCTCCTGATTTCGTAGCGATAGATGATTTTTCTCCCTATGAACCTTCCTACAATGCCGCTGCGTCTTTCATCGCCTCACCTGTTTACGATGTAGGAGAAATGATAGGAGTCCTCATTTTTCAGGCACCGGTAGATCGCATTGACGCGATCATGACCAGTAACAAGCAATGGAAAAAAGTCGGGCTGGGAGATTCAGGGGAAGTCTATATGGTGGGTCCCGATTTTAAACTCAGAAACAATTCCCGGTTTTTTGTAGAAACCCCAAAGGAGTATTTCAGCACCATCGAAAAGCTCGGAGTCGACCCCAAATCCATCGAAAAACAAAAAGCTTTGGGAACCACCATTGGTATTGCTGAAGTCCGATCACTTGGGTCGAAAGCAGCCCTTCAGGGGCAATCCGGGTTTCAAATCTTCCCGGATTACCGCAGTGTTCCAGTTCTCAGCTCCTACGGTCCTGTAGATATACTGGGGTTGAAATGGGGAATCCTGGCAGAATTAGATGAAGCAGAAGCCTTCATCACTCAAGACCTTATTAAAGATATGAGTCTATATATCAGTATCGGTCTGGGAGTGGTGATTTTAATTATCGCCATATATATAGCAGGTTTAACTTCCAGGAGGATTAAAGGGGTAGTAACCGTAGTGGAAAAAATTGCAAATGGCGATTTGAAGCAACAACCTCTTAACAACTCCAGTTCTGATGAAATAGGAGATCTAACAAGATCATCCAATCAAATGCTCGCCACTTTACAACTGTTGCAGGAACAAACTCAGGAAATAGCCGCGGGACAACTCGATACCCAAGAGGTGTTGGAAAATATTAAACAAGGACAAAACCTGGACCAGGCCACAGGCTTTATAAGAAATAAATATCAAGTTACTAAAGGGGATTTGGCAGATGCATTGGATAACCTCAACTCTCAAATGAGAAAGCTGGCAGTGCAGGCAAATCTTATCGCGAATGACGATCTGAACAACCAAATTCTAGATACGAGTCTCACCGGTGATTTGGGTGAAGCATTCACCAAAATGACAGAAAAAATGAAGTGGGTAGCGGGGCAAGCAGGCTATATAGCCACCAATGATCTCTACAACTCCAACCTGAAAGATGACACGAACGGTACTCTGGGTGATTCGATGTCAACCATGGTGAAAAATTTGCGGGTTGCCACAACCGAAATGGCCAGGTCAGAATCGTTAATGAAGCAAATGCCTACCAACGTTTTGTATGCCGACACCGATTTAACAATGCAATTTATGAATCCGGAATCAGCCAAAACCCTGAAGACCCTTGAGCAATATCTTCCAACCAAGGTCGACGACATGATCGGCCAAAGCATCGATATTTTTCACAAAAACCCGGCACACCAACGCAAGATTCTTTCCGACCCTAAAAACCTTCCGCATACAGCACAAATTCAAGTAGGGCCAGAAATCCTCGATCTTTTAGTGAGCCCTCTGTTTGATGAGAGCCAGAACTATCTGGGACCCATGCTGACCTGGGAAATCATCACGCAAAAACTGGAAATGGAAAAAAAGGAGCGGGAACAAACAGATGAAATGCGTTCAGTCATGATGCAAATCACTGAGGTGGTGCAGACCCTTGGGGCCTCATCCGAAGAACTGGCTGCGGTCAGTACTGAAATGGGCAATAATTCGCAAGCTACTGCCGACCAGGCTAACGAGGTTTCTTCCTTGGCAGATATAATCAGTCAAAACGTCCAGACCGTTGCCACGGGCACAGAAGAAATGAGTGCCAGCATCAAGGAAATTTCCGGCAATTCCAGTGAAGCCCGAAGGTCACCGCCGATGCCGTTGAGGGTGCCAAAAAGGCCAACCAAATCGTCAGTAAACTGGGAGACAGCAGCCAGGAAATTGGTGATGTCATTAAAGTGATCACCTCCATTGCCGAACAAACCAACCTGCTCGCCTTAAATGCGACCATCGAAGCGGCTCGTGCTGGAGAAGCAGGTAAAGGTTTTGCTGTAGTCGCCAACGAAGTCAAGGAACTGGCAAACCAGACCGCCAAGGCCACCGAAGACATTAGCACCAAGATCCAGGCCATTCAAACCGATACCGGAGAAGCGGTGGATTCCATTGCGGACATTACCCAGGTTGTCAGTCGAATCAATGATATCGCCACCAGCATCGCCAGTATGGTGGAAGAACAAACAGCAACCACGAATGAGATGAGTCGAAATGTCCAAGAAGCGGCAACGGGAAGCATCCAGATCGCCGAAAACACGGCTGAGGTGGCGAAAGCGGCAGGGAGCACAAAACAGGGTGCCGATGACACTGGCATGGCCTCCAAGGAACTCTCTAAAATGTCTATGGTTATGCAAAACCTGGTCAGAGAATATGAAAAAAAGTCAGGAAACAAAACTACTCACAAAGAACCTCTCTTTGATCGCATAGGAGGAAAAGGGGCAGTGGATGCAGCCGTGGGAGTTTTTTATGACAAGGTTATGAACGACAGTAGTTTAAAACCCTTCTTCGATGGGGTCGATATGAATCGTCAAAAAGGTAAGATGAAAGTATTCTTAACTTATGCTTTTGGCGGTGCTCAAAACTATTCAGGAAAAAGTATGAGAGAAGCCCATCAACGCCTTGTGGCGAAGGGGCTAAAAGAATCCCATTTCAACAAAGTCATGGAACAACTTGGAAGTACATTGCGAGAATTAAATGTTCCGAATGAGATGATCCAGGAAGCCGCCGCTATCGCGCTATCAACAAAGAACGATGTGCTCAACCATTAAAAATTAAAGCTGCTGCCATCCTGATAAATCTTTGGGTGGGGACGGAAAACCTTGGCTCGAAACAAGGGTAACTTTTTACGATGCTCAAGGAATTTATTTCGCAATGAGCCCCACGCCCAGAGGTGGGTTTCAGGCGGACACAAGCTTGAAGCAGGCGGAGGTGGAAAAGTCTGTCGTCTGAAAATGCTCCTCCAGCCCATCAGGCTTCTCTCCAGAACCCATGAACAGGTACCCGCCTGGCTTTAACACCTTGATCACTTTTTCGAGGATTGTTTTTTTAGTATCTTTGTCAAAATAAATCAAAACATTTCTCATGAAGATAATGTCCAGAGGTGGCAGGCCCACCCAATCTTCATAGAGATTCAGGTAGCAAAAATCAATGCGCTCCCTGATTTCCGAATTGATCTGCCATTTGGACTGGGCTCTCTGAAAAAACCGGGGAAGATAATGCGCCGGAAGCCCTCGTGATATTTCGAACTGGCTGTACAACCCGGACCGGCATTTTTCCAACATCTCTTCAGAAATATCACTGGCCACAATCCGGATATCCCAGTCCTTTACCCATGAAAAAGAGTCAGCTAAAAGCATGGCCAGCGAATAAGGCTCCTGACCGCTGGAAGAGGCCGCTGACCAAATTTGAATCTTTTTATTGGCCTGTGTTTTTTTTAAAAGCTCCGGAATAATCGCTGTCTTTAAAGTCTCAAAGGGGTGCTTGTCACGAAAAAATGAGGTCTCATTGGTGGTCAAAGCCTCTATGACTTTTTTACCCAAATCACTTTCAGAGTTCTTGTTCAGCGCAACAACTAGCACGTGTATATCGTCAAACCCTTCACTGTAAACCAAGGGTTGCAGTCGCCCTTCGACCAAATATTCCTTTCCAGGAGCAAGAGAAATACCAGAATTTTCTAATAGAAATTTTTGAACTATTTGAAAGTCGTCAGCACTGATAGACAAACTTATACCTCTCGGGAAGGAAATGAGAAAGTGATAAAAGCTTTGTAATCAAGTTTACTGGCCTAGTCCATATCTATAGCCACCAGCCTGTTTCGTCCCAGTGCTTTTGCCTGATGCATACACTCTTGAGCTTCGGCAATGCATTTATCCCATTCCATATCTGGCAAACAATGATTGACTCCCATACTGAGAGTTAAAGAAATTTGATTCTGGTTGAAATTCAAACTTTCTTTCTCTATGCGGGAACGAATTTTTTCCGCCAGTGCTTTGGCTTCCTCCAACGTTGTTTCAGGAAGAAGAATCAAAAACTCTTCACTGCTCCATCGGCCTACCAACTCCTGGTTTGCAACACTCTCTTTCAGGATAGATCCAGTACGAATGATTATTTGATCTCCCATTTTCATCCCGAATTTACTATTTATCTCGCCGATATGATCGATATCAGCCAGAATCACCGAGAATGCTTTTCCCATAATTTGGCTCTTGGACTGCTCCTGAACCAGCTTATCTTCCAGACCTGGTCGACTAAGGAGGCCGGTTAACAAATCCATACGAGCTGAGTTCATCAAGATCTCCTGAGTGTCCCTCAATTCAGAAATCAGGTTATCTTTATCTCTCAAAGTCTTTCTCAATCTCAAATGCGTCTCCACACGGGCCAGCACTTCTTCCAGACGAAAGGGTTTGGTAATATAGTCGAGACCACCCACCCTAAAGCCTTTTATCACATCTTTTGTCTCCGTTTTGGCAGTAATAAAGAGGACCGGAATATCCCGGGTCGATGCATCGGCTTTAAGCCTTTTGCAGACTTCGTACCCATCCATCTCTGGCATCATGATATCCAGCAATATCAAATCGGGTCCCAATTTTAGGACCAGATCTAAAGCCTTGGCTCCGCTATTTGCTATGGAAATTTGGTAGTTCTTGGACTTAAGTGTTTGGAAAAGAATATCAATATTATCGGGAACATCATCGACTAGAAGGACTTTCATCCCCGAAAGGTCATCATTATCAGTTTTCATTATTTAACATCTCAAAAGGTTCAAATGAATCCTGCGCTCATAATTCCGCATTCCTAATATTAGACCATCATATATTAACATAAATTTTGACTCGCCTTATCACAAGTTCCCATTCGCCGCTTTTCCTTACCCTTTCCCCTAAATAGCTTCGACCTGCGCAATTTTTCTTTCTTAAAAATTCAAAGCTAAAGCTCTTTTGCATAAATGCCGACATTTATTGAAACAAGCTTTTGTGACTTTGCATTTGTTGAAAGGAAGGTTGATTCATGGTTAGCAAATATGACTCGAGCACCAAACGGGAATCTGTATACCAGCCCATTGCACGCTGGCTCAGAAAGCTTTTTCGCTTAAAATCCAGAGAGATTTTTATCGACTCCAATGTCGATCGCAGAGACTTTTATAGACTTGAAGTTGACCCACAGCAACCTCTGGATCTTTGCCTTACCATGCAGGATGAACATGTATATTGCACAACCATTCTAGATATGAGTGCCAGCGGCTTCGGTTGTCATATCAAAGGACTCAAGCAGATTCATGGGGGGCAACCCGTTACCGCCATATTTGCCTTACCCTTGGAAGAGCCTGTTATCATCAAATCAGAAGTTTATCTGGTCTCTGTCAAAAAGGGGAATGAGGTAAACGGTGACATCTTCAGGTTTCGGTATTTTGAAGGAATTAAGGATGAGGATAGAGATTTGATTCATCGGTACATCGTGCAACAACAGTTTGCGGCCCTGGAAAAAAACAACCCAGATACCTCAATAGAAGAATATGAAGAGATTTATCCAGAAGCCTTATCCGGGAATTAACGCCTCCACAAAATTTTCTGGATTAAACTCCTGTAAATCTTCAGGCTTCTCCCCAACGCCTATAAATCGAATGGGGAGTTTCAAATCACCCGATATATTAAAGAGAACTCCACCCTTTGCCGTTCCATCCAGTTTGGTCATTACCAGCCCATCGACTTCTAGCGCTTCGTTAAAGAGTCGCGCCTGAGAAATACTGTTTTGCCCGATGGTAGCATCAAGAACCAGCAAAGTTTCATGGGGCGCTCCTGGCAGGACTTTTCCAATCACCCGCTTGATTTTTTTCAATTCTTCCATCAGGTTCGTATTGGTCTGTAACCGACCTGCCGTATCTATGATAATAAGATCCATCTCACGAGCCACCCCGGCCTGCACCGCATCGTAAGCAACCGCCGAAGGATCAGCCCCGCTCTTCTGACTGATACAGGGAATATCTGACCTTTCCGCCCAGGCCTGTAACTGATCAATGGCCGCCGCACGAAAGGTATCCCCTGCCGCCAGCAATACTTTTTTACCTTCCTGTTTCCAATGCCGGGCCAACTTTCCTATTGTGGTGGTTTTACCCGAACCATTCACTCCCACAACCAGAACCACAAAAGGCTGGTGCTCTGAAAATGCCAGAGGTTTCTGGTTCTGTGACAGGACTTGGACCATGCGTTGCTTCAACTGGCCCAACACCTCCGCGTTTTCACGTATCCGATTTTGAGAAACTTCACGTTTTAAATCCTCCAGAATAAAGGAAGTGGTCTGCATACCCACATCGGCAATAAGGAGATTTTCTTCCAGTTCTTCCAGCAACTCTGGCCCAACTTTTGCCTTGCCATGAACAATGTTTTCAAAACCTCCTGCCAGATTCGAACGAGTTTTTGCCAATCCAGATTTCAGCCGGGCAAAAAATCCTGCTTTAGGTTCATTTTCTGCCATAGGTTCGTTGTCCATTCAAATCTCCTGCTGAGTGGGGTAATACCAATGCGCCATTATATTGTAAAATGGAGCGGTATCTTTGCAAGCCAGCCCTTTCTTGTCAAGATGAATCCCTAAAATCAGGCCTCTGTGGCAATGACTTACAGTCTCTTATAAACTCTAATAAACCAATCAGGTAGTTTCCCAGTAAACCCTTTATTGTTAAAGTTTTAATTGATTTCAACCGTTATGAGCTTTAGACTCTTTCCACAAGGTGAACCCTTTTCCGGTTCCGGGAAAAGAGCCTAAATAGGAAGCCGTCAACACCAATGATCCTATAACAAAAACACCGCACTCCTAGCAGAGGAAATCTATGAAAGTTGCCGTTTGTAACTCCGTTGGAATCGACGCTGATGGTTATGCCATGATCCACTCTCCCAGCAGATGGACTAACAGCACCAAAGACCACAGCATTTTCACATATTATCCCTGGCAGCTGGCTTATTGTTCTTCGATCCTGAAGCGGGACACCGACCATGAAGTCAAATTTTTTGATGGATGCCTGGAAAAATGGGATCACAATACCTTTGTCGAAAAAGTCTCTGAATTTGGCCCTGATTATCTGATTATGGACTGTGCCACGCGTACCATCGATGCTGACAGCCGGTTCGCTAAAGAAATTAAAAAACGGTTCGGAACAAAGCTCATTTTCTGCGGACCTCACCCTACCACCTTCCCCGAAGAGGTGAGTGAGTATGCCGATCATGTCGTCCTGCGCGAATATGAAATGGTGGTTCTTGACATCTTACAGGGCAAAGCCCTTGCAGATATTATGGGACTCTGGCCCAACAACAATATCAGGCCTCCGCTTGATGTGAACAATTTACCACTTCCTGAAGATGACGATGTATCCCGTCTGCATTACGGAATGCCCGGAGAACCTTCCAGCGAATATTTGGAAATTCAAGCTTATGCGTCACGAGGTTGCCCTTTATCCTGCACTTTTTGTGTATGCGGAAATATTTCTTATCAGCGACCCAATTGGCGCCCGAGAAACCCGGAAAATGTGATCTACGAATTACAGACCCTGCGCTCTAAATATCCGCAGCTGGAAGGAATCTTTTTTGATGAAGAGGTTCATAACGGAAGCAAAAAATATATTTTGGAACTGACCAAAGCCATCCGGGAAAACGGACTTGATGACCTGAAGTATGATGTCATGTGTGGTCAATGGCCTATGGACGAAGAAGTTCTCGACAACATGAAAAGTGCCGGCTATTACATGGTCCGGTTAGGAATTGAGACCGCCGGGGAACATGCGGCCAAGGGAATGGAACTGCAGAGAAAATTCAATGTTCCGCGCCTCAAACAACTCATGAAACATGGCACCAGTATCGGCCTGAAGTTCTATGGGACGTTTACCTTTGGAGGAGAGGGCTCTACCGACGATTGCGATAAAAGAACTCTCGACCTCATTCGCGAGCTTATTGATCGTGAAATGTTGTGGCGTTTCCAGCTTTCCATCAGCACCCCTCAACCGGGAACCCCGTTCTTCAATCGTATGAAATCCCAGGGTTACCTCCAAGATATGGACTGGAAACATTTTGACGGGGGGAACCATGTCGTGGTCAATCGCCCTGAATATCCAGCTGAAAAAATTATGGCTAATTTCAGAGAAGCGGAGAAACTCTATGAATTGGGTTTCAACCAACGCTACAATGCCACTGCCAAGGAAAATTTTAAAAATCTACAGATCAACTCCAATGGCGAGATTCTTCTTTTTCGCAGCTCACGGATGAAGCAGATCAACGATGTCGTGGATTCCATTCATGGTCAGTTCAATAAGGAAGTAACGGTTCTGGCACAATCTGGAGTAGAAAAGGAGTTGAGGAAAAACCCTCATGTTAATGAAGTACTTCTTTATGGGGACTCACATTTTAACCAGAAAACGTTTCCCGAAAGTTTAATGGGTACGCTGAAAAAGAAATCGTTTTCACTCGGTGTGATTCCTTTTAATAATATTTCAGGAAACGGCTACTCCGAAGTCAAGGCCATTGCAAAGCGTTCCGGAATCAAAAAACTGGTCGCCGTAAATGTCGAAGGCAAAGTATTTGATCTGGAAAACCCAGGTGACTTTGGTCGTGCTCATATTCCCAGCTAATCTATAAGGTAGGCACCCTAGTGAATATTCTAGTTATCCGTTCCGCCACCCGGATTCTCAACCAAACCCTGCTTTCCCTGAAAGAAGAATTTCCAGGATGCAGGATTACCATCCTGGCCCCGGAATCAACCCGCGAAGCTGTGGAACAAGATCCGCTCATTGATGAGGTTCTTACTATTATAGATCAGCGCAGAATGAGTGTTTCCAGCTACGGTAAGAAAAATATCGCTCGCTTACGGGAAAGAAGTTTTGATCTTGCGGTCGCTCTTTATAATATCGACCACGGATTGGGATACTCCAATATCGATCTGTTAGCTTGTGCCATAAATTCCAAAGAAGTCAGAGGTTATAATTCCAAAGGCACCTTCGTTAAACTAGACTCTGCGAAGGCAATTAAGAAATCCTTCATGGAAAAAACCACCTTTTTCTGGCTGGGAATTAATTATGCCACCACGGCCCTGCTTTTTTTGATCATCACTCTGGCCTTGGTCGGAGAGTGGGGATTCCGCAAACTGTTCGGAAAAAAAGCCTCTTCTATTTCTCACAAAACCTATCAGCCTTCCCACAATCCAATACGGGAACCGGATAAGGCCCAAGTCTGATGAATTCCATGAACATTATTGTCGCCAACTCTGTAGGAATTGACCAGGATGGTTACCATATGGTCCATGTTCCCTCGCGTTGGTCTCTGGGTGTTAAAAATTTCACCAATTGCGGATATTACCCCTGGGAACTGGCGTACACCTCATCTCTTTTAAAACGAGAAACCAAACACCATGTAAAGTTCATGGATGGGGTTCTTAATGGATGGGATTTTGAAACTTATTTCACACATGCCAGTGCGGAAAAACCCGACTGGCTCATCATGGAAAGTTCTACTCGGACACTTCGTGAAGACCTGCGCCTGGCTGCCGCACTCAAAGAAACTTTTGGGACCAAGCTTATCTTTACCGGGCAACACCCCATGGCACATCCGGAAGAGGTCCTCAAAGTTGCAGACTATGTATGCATCGGCGAATATGAGTTCACCGTTCTCGACTTGATTCGGGGAAAGGACCCCAAAAAACTCACTGGCGTTCATCCGAATGATCGAGGACAACTGATCGGTATCAATGCCCTCCCTTTTCCTGAAGACGAAGATGTCAGGCGCATTGATTATCATGAACCTAACTGTCGATACAAACAAATACAGATGTACGCTTCAAGAGGTTGCCCGCGGCGTTGTAATTTCTGCGCAGCAGCCACCCTCTATTACGACGAACTGAACTGGCGACCCAGAAACGTTGCCAGCGTTGTCGAAGAGATCCGCACCCTGCATGAAAAATATCCGGGTATGGAGGGAGTGTTCTTTGACGAAGAAGTCCACAATATAAAAAAAAGTTTCAATATTTCGCTCGCCAAGGCCATTCGCTCAGCCGGGCTGGATCACCTCAAATACGAAGCCATGTGCGAGTATGCCTCTCTGGATGAGGAAGCTCTGGAGGAAATGCGTGCGGCAGGTTATTACAAAATCCGTTTCGGGATCGAAACCGGCAGTGACAAGGTTGCTGAGAAAATGACTTTGGGGAAAAAGCACGATCTGGATAAACTGCGCTCCATGGTTAAATTTGGCAAAAGCCTCGGCATGCTGTTTTATGGAACCATCAGCATTGGAGGCCTCGGCTCCAACCAGGAGGAGGACCAGAAAACTGTGGATTTAGTTTATGAAATGGCCTCTAAAGGCTGGCTGGATGAAATCCAGGTTTCTATCAACACTCCACAACCGGGAACAGATTTCTATAATACCTGTATGGAGGAATCGCTACTATCCAATTCTACCAACTGGGAAGGGTTCGATGGCAACGGCCAGGTTGTAGTCCACTACCCGCATTATCCTGCTGAGGAAATCCAGACTAACTTTAACAAAGCCCTGTCCGCATTTGACTTCGGGAAAGAGGAAGCACAAACTCGCGTTTTCTCAAAAAATGCGGAATCTTCCTTTAACTTGATTCCTGATGGAGCGCGAGTTCTGTTACTCCGATGCGTCAGGAACTGGATGATCCGCCTGACCCTTGAAAATTTGAACAAAAAAGCCAGCGTAGATTTACTGGGGCAGAATGTTTCGACAAAAGACCTAAAGGATTTGGATGGACTGGACCAAATCTATTCCTATGGCAGCGGATTCTTTTCAGTGGAATCGATCCCTTTAGAGTTGATTGAAAAACTCAGAAATAAACAATACGATTTTGTTCTGATCCCCGTTGCAAACAACCATCTGCAAGGTTACCAGAATGTTTTAGAGGTCGCCGAAACGATACTCCCTAAAGAAATTTTGTATGTCTATCCCGAAGGCCACCTGCAACCCGCCCAGCCTGTAACAATTTAGCCACTAAATGTGGGTCAAAGTTTGGCCGCATATGATACTGGTTTATCCTTCATGCCCTGCCAGGGTAAAATAAAGACTTTGCAAGTTACCAGCGGAGGTTCTCCGATCAAGACGACTTGGGTTCTGCCTGAGGAAGGTTTGGTTTGGGATTGATCATATTTTTCTTGCTTAGGATATCAATGAGATTCTTATCCCTGCAAGAAACAGCAATATCAATCAACCCATCGCCATTAAAGTCTCCCGTCGCCATGCCTTGAGGATGCTCATCGACCCTGTGGTAAATTGGAGGATAGGTAAAAGTTCCATCCCCCCTCCCGAGGGAAACAGAAATCACATCATCCGTAGAATTGGATACGGCAATATCCTGAAATCCATCTCCGGTAAAATCGGAGGCCACAACAAATTTCGGAAAATTCCCCGACGCAAATTCCGGCAATGAATCGAAGGTTTTGTCTCCTTTGTTCACAACGGTATTCAAAGAATGCAAAGAGTTGCTGGACGTCACAAAATCCATCAGGCCGTCATTATTCGCATCAAGACTGACAATGCTTAGAGGCTGTTTCCCGGCTTTAAAAACCTTGGAACTCTCAAATTCCCCATCGCCCTTGCCCCATAAAAGCTGGACTCCTTTATTCCCGTTGCCTGCCAAAGCCATCGCAACATCTGTCATGCCATCCTGATTATAGTCTCCGACTAAAATGCCTGTAGGTTGCCCCTTAACATCCATCGAAACAGGTTCAGAAAAATGACCATTCCCTTTTCCCAACAACATAATTACATTAGAAAAACGCATGGTAACAACCAAGTCCATTATTTTGTCGCCATTAATATCTCCGGTTGCCATATTGATCGGAATTTTCCCCGGCTTAATAAGCTGGCTTGTTTTCTTGAAACTTCCCAGTCGGGTGTTCAAAAATATTTCGATGGACTGGTCGGCATAATTTAGTACCCCGATATCCTTGTAACCATCATCGTCAAAATCTGCTGAAACCAGACAAATGGGATCCCGTCCTGTCTTATAAACAAGCTGGTCATTAAATGTTCCATCTCCAATTCCCTTGTAAAACGAAAAGGAATGTTCGCCGCTATTAGCCACGGCCAAATCCAGAACATGATTGCGATTAAAATCATCGGCAATGAGGAAGGAAGGTTCTTTCCCCGTCTCCATGGAATAGCTCAGGGCAAAAATACGCGGCATCTTTTTTCTGGCCTTGGGCGGAGGACACCCCAGCAGAACAAAAACCATCAGGAACGCGAATATTGAATAATGTCTTTTCATGGATATCCTATGAGAAAGCAGGAAGAATATCACAGGAACCCTCAGGTGACAATATCTGCGCCTCGTTCACATTATTGGGCTTTTATAGGAAGGTGAGCATCCTGACGCAACACAAAATGCCCCAGGATTCTAAGAGCAAAATTAAAAGCAAGAGGAAGACTAGCCGTTTCCATTATAATTTTTTTATACGGGTCATGTCCGGAAACACTACTGAACATGGCTTGCATAAAGTCAGTTCGTTCTGCCGCCACCGCAATCATGTGATCCATGAATTTAAATTTTGTCGCAAGGTTGGTTAAAACCCGGACAGCCCGGCCGTAAGGAAGGTCTTCGGTTAGTTCATGGCAATCCTGATAAAAGTTTTCAGCAAAAGATTCTTTTGAAATGCCATGCCTTATGATTGAACGGGCAGCGTACATCCCAGTACTAATTGCGGAATTAATGCCTTTCCCCTTAAAAGGGCGCATGAGTCCTGCCGCGTCACCGATCATCACATAACGGTTACCAAACAAATTCCGGGCTGGAGCAATGGGAAACTTGCCTTTAAAATAATTCAGAGGTTTTTCGCGCCGTTGATGAGGAGGAAGGAATCGTTGCACCGGCTCCGATCGCAGAAACTCCATCATAATATGCGAGGAAACATTCCGACCGGCGATGTTAATCGAAAGATGATCTCCCTTTGGAGTAACCGCTCCAAACTCCAGACCCGGGTGGGAAAGCAGGAAAGCATGGATTGTGGATTCCATGCCTTGAATAAACTCATCTCCAGGATAAAGACGCGTGATCACCGTATTCAGGAAATCCGGTTGCTGATAAGGGGTTCCCTGCTCAAAGACTCTGCAAGTGCCATCATCCAGACCAAATGCTCCCACGACAGCCGCAGCCTTAAAGTTTTCGCCCTCACTGTAGACCAAAATCCCTTCAGCGTTTACTTCGACCCCTGTCACGCGGCTTTGAACAACCAGAGCCCCTGCCTTTTGCGCCTCCTCGAGCATGAAGGCATCAAACTTGGAGCGTTTCACGGAAACCGACCGACCCGATTCTTCTCCAACCAAACCCAGGCTCAGCAAATCTGAATGCAGGCAATAGCCTTCAATTTCATTGAGCACCAGATTATCCGGTAAAACCAAGTCTAATTCATTTTTCAGGATATCCTCGAAAGGCGGGGAGAGAACGCCAATACACTGATTGTAATGGCGGTGCTCAGAGAATCTTTTATGCTCAAGTACAACCACATCTATCTTCTTACCCAACTGCTGAGCTTCCCTTAGCAGACCCATAGCACAAGCCGATCCCCCAGGGCCTCCCCCTACCACACAAACCGTATCTCCATCGTTTATAACCATTGGGTCTCCATTGCGGATTTAATTGGCTTCCAAACTCTTTTTCCTGAAAAACTCCAGCATCCCTTTAAATATATAAGAGTGAAAATTTGACAACACCATCCAATAAAGATTTCCCCAAAATGGTTTAGGAATAAAATGTGCTTTTAGTGTCAAATGGGTTCCTCCTTTTTCATCCGGACTGAGCTGAAACTCAAGCCAGGATAAGCCTGGAGTAATCATCTCTGCTCTCAAGAGCAGTTCCCGGTTGGGTTCCAATTTTTCAACTCGCCAGAAATCTACCGAATCTCCAACGCGAAGATGAGTCAAGTCTCGCCGACCCCGTTGCAACCCCACTCCTCCCAGGAGCCGGTCAATCAGACCACGAATCTCCCAAAGAATGTTTGCATGATTCCAGCCATGCTTGCCTCCAATTTGACATACAATCGGAAATACATGTTCAGGAGTAGCTGGAATATCTATTCCATGTTCTTCAATGATAAACTCGGAAGACTCAAACTGGCATAGAGGCAATAAATCACTCATACCTTCAGGAGGAACATCGCTCCAATGCGAGAACACTCTCGAACTCTTCTCCTTCTCTAGAGCCCATTTCACAGCTGTTACAAAGTCTAACGGTTCAAAGGGAAGGATTGTTGAGACTTCGTTATCCGCACAAATCACATCCGTTTTAAGACTGCTTAGCAAAAGCGAAGTAATATTTACCGGAATTGAAATAAAACAATGAAGCCAGTAAGCATAGAGTCGGCACATCCAGTCAACGGGAATGGGTACCCATGAAACATCAACGAAACGGATGCGGCGATTCAAGATTTTTGCAAAGCTTAAAATCATTTCCTTATAAGTCAGCACATCCTTGCCACCAATTTGAAAAACACGCGCACTCAGACCCGGGGTTTCCATGACACCGACCAGGTATTTGATTACATCCCGGATCGCTACAGGCTGGCACACGGAATTGAATTCCGGTAAAAAAGGAATAAAGCGGTGGTTCAAGATCAGTGACTTCATCAATTCATAAGACGCGCTTCCGGCACCAACAATGATGGCCGCGCGAACCCGAATAGCTGGAACATTGCCCTGTGACAATATATTCCCAACTTCTCTTCTGCTCCTCAAATGCGGCGACATGCGGTCGATTTTTTCTCCCAGGCCACCCAGGTAAATGATCCGTTTTACTCCATGTTGTTCCGCCGATTCCCTGAAGTTTTTCGCAGCCTTCTGGTCGTTTTCGATAAACTCTTCCTTTTTCAATCTCATGCTATGAATCAGGTAATAGGCGTAGTCAACATCTTTCAAAGCAGGAAGAAGTTCCTCCATGTTCAGACAATCTGCGTAAACATGCTCAATACGAGGATGAGTCAAAAGCGCCGGGCAACTTATATTCCTATACATGCACCGAACGATATAGCCTCTTGAAACCAGTTCAGGTATCAACCTGTGTGCTACATAGCCGGTCGCCCCGGTAACAAGAACCCGAGTTCCTTCCGGCCAGGGACAGGTGGGAAGATCATCACAATAGTGATAGTTGACCTTTTCAGGATCCATACCTGAAATATATTCCAAAACTCAGGTTTCGCAACCCGGCGGGGTACCTCCGCTCACAAATTGAAATATCTTTAAATTGCTTTCAACCGGCTATTCGGCCCAATTAAGCTATTGCTAGTTGTTCCCACGGCTAATGGAGAAAAAGGGGTTGTGGCGTTTTTCTTCGCCTACAGTGGTAGCAGGACCGTGCCCAGGTAGTAGGCGCGTGTGGTCTGGCAGAGTCAATAACCTTTGGGTAATGGAATTGTACAACTCAGACCAGGAGGAATTGGCCCGGCCCATGGAGCCCGCAAAAATGGCATCCCCGGAAAAAACCGAGTCATGGATTTTATAAGAAACTCCACCCGAGGTATGACCCGGTGTGAAAAGAACTTCTATATTTAAGTTTCCCAGAGATATCGTTTCCCCATCCTTCAATAGTCTTAAATCTCGGCTCCCCGAGGGACGAGGCTCCTTTTTATCGATCCAGGCAGGACAATTATAGGTTTTGTCCAGAAGCTCCAATCCTCCGGCGTGATCAAAGTGGGCATGGGTTAAAAGAATTTTTTCTGGTTTAATATTCAGCTCTTTGGCTTTCTTTATAATTGCTTCCGGATTCCCCCCCGTATCAATGACAGCAGAGGTTTTGGTGGCTTTGCAAATTAGCAGGTAACATTTAACGGGATAGGTCCCAACAAATAAATCCAGACAGATGATTTCGAAGGGACCGGGGTCCGGCTCTATGGCTTTGGGGGCCCAAGTTCCTTTCGCCACCGCAATCAATGAAGGAACATGCAGATCAAGAACCTCCGCAAGTTTTTTTAAAACACTATCATCCGGCACAAACTCATAACGCTCCATCCGGGAAATATCACTCACACTCATCCCTGATGCTTGAGCCAGGTCAGACTGTGTCCAGCCTTTGCCATCCCTGGATTTTTCCAGCACATCCCCTAACTCATCTTCTAAAGAACCTGACATAAAATCCCCCTTTTGGAGAATTATACTAAATTATCTACTCAGCTAAACGGATTTCCTTCACCCCTCCTTCTGCTCAACCGGCGCCAGATTCTGCAATTGAGATTTCCGGTCTTGGGAAAATGGCCCGGCAGAAGAAAAGACATAAACCATCCCTACCATCACGCCTCCCCCCACCATGTTTCCGGCCGTTACAAAAACCTGGTTATGAACGAAACCTGCCAGTGATACTTCTGGTCCATGTGGAAGCAATAGTGCCAACCCCATCAAGGACTGATTAGCAATACTATGCTCGTATCCACTACCGATAAAAGCAAATAAACACCAGAATATCATTATTAGTTTAGCCGTCTCATCCCCGTTTCGATTGGCAACCCAAACTGCCAGGCATACCAGCCAGTTACACAAAAGCCCTCTGAAAAAAGCCTCTTTAGCACCGAGGGCCATTTTCATTCCTGCTACTTTAACAATCAAAGCCTGAGCCTCCGCAGACAAGCTTCCCCCCTGCACGACTAACCACGCAAAAAAAACAGAACCCAGAAGGTTGCCAATAAAACACAATGCGAATAATTTTAAAATCGCTGAGATACCTACCCTGTTTTTCAGTTTTCCCACGGCAAAAACCATATTGTTGCCGGTAAACAATTCCGAGCCAGAAAAAATAACCAGGCTCAAAGCCACTCCAAAACTGGCTCCCATGATCAACTTCATGAATGGGGCAAATTGTGTTCCAGCAAGAGGAGCGCCGACTGAGAAAATCAAAACAATTCCGAATCCCAGATAAGCGCCCGCCAAAGCAGACAAGGCTATATATCCCAGAGGAAAATCATTCATGGCCTTGATTTTTTTTTCTGCAGCACAGGCCAGTTTTTCGATGTCGTTATCAAACATTTCCAATCTCCTTTTTATCAGCCAATTCCTAATGAGAAGTTTTTATTTCTTTCAATGTATTATCTTCTACTTGTCCTTCCGATTTTTTGAGCAAAGGCATTTCGCGCCTTCTTGAATATTTTTTGCCTTTAATGGGGTGCATTTTTTCTCGCGTATGATAAGGAACCACAAACTCCAAAACTTGCGCCAACTGATCACAAGGAACATCTTCCATAACCTTGACAGCCAATTTGGAGTCGATACCCGTTCTGCCTCCCATATAAATATCCACCGCTTCAATCACTTCAGTACCACGGCGCATTTTTTTTCCCAGCAACCCAATATCCGCCACCAGGTGATTACCACACGCCGCCGGGCAACCCGACCAATGCATATTTATCGGTGCAGTATCAGGGAGCTTACCCTCCAATTGTGCAGCAACTTTTAAGGCCATCGACTTGGTTTCAATCGCTGCCAGATTACAATAATCACTTCCCACACAACTGACCAATCCCTTAAGCACACTGGATGGATTGTAAGTAAACTCTTTCACCAATCCCTCTTCCAGCATATCGCCCAATTTCTGGTCAGAAACATTGGGGATAACCAGAGAGTTGGAATGGGAAAATCGTATCTCTCCATTTCCATATTTTTCCGCCAAGCCTGCCAGCCCCTGCAATTTATCCGCATGAATTCGTCCGACAGGAATCTTCAAGCCGACATAGTTCATCAGTGCCTGCTTCTGACGGTAGGACCCTATATGTTCCGATTTTTCATTTCTTCTCAAATCCGCACCCGCGGGAGTCAACGGCCTTCCCACTCTTTCTTCCAACGCAGAACGAAATTTTTCTTCCCCCCATTCTTCTATCAGAAAAGCTAAGCGGTTTTTACTTCTTACATCCCGACTCCCATGATCGCGATACAAAAGGATCAACGCCGAGCACACCTCGACGACTTCCTCCGGGCAAAGGAAAACATTCAAGGGAGTTGCAATGCGATAGCCTCCAGACCCCAATTTTCCTCCCACCAGAACATTGAAACCATAAGCCATGTTGCCGCCTTTTTCCTCAACTGCCGGCACCAATGCCAGGTCCTGGGTTTCCGCATGAACACAGTCATCCGGGCAACCGCTCAGCGTTATGTTGAACTTCCTTGGCAAATTGGAAAATTCCGGGTTACCAATTATATGTTCATTCAAAGCCTTGACTAATGAGTAGGCATCCACCTTCTCCTTCGGATTCAATCCGGCCACCGGACATCCCATGATATTTCGGACATTGTCCATTCCAGTTTGAGATGATGTCAGCCCCACCTCTTCAAGCAATTGAAAAACCTGTGGAATACTTTCAATTTTTAAATGCCGCAATTGCACCTGCTGGCGAGTAGTGATATCGATCAATCCATTGCCATAAGTTTCAGCAATGAGTGAAAGAGCCTTGACCTGATGAGAAAAAGAAAATCCGTTAGGAATTCTCACCCGCAACATAAAATATCCCGGTGTTGGATTGCGCAGAAACAAACCATACCATTTGAGACGCTGGATGTCCTCTTCACTGATTGACTCCCAACCTTCTTTGGCAAAACGATGAATATCGTCTTTGATCTTTAAGCCATCTCTTTCAGTTTTGATTAGTTCAATTTTATTCATGATTTCTCAATATTAAAAAGGGGTACAATTTTTCGAAACAATGAACTATTGAATTACAAGTAACGTGCCAGACCGCTAATAATTGCTTAAAGCTTCTATTTATGGTGAGTTATGCGTGTATAGGGTTGGTTTGAGGAATAAGAAATGCTCCATAACCCATCAAAGCAGTTTTTTATTGCCCAATAAAGCGCCACTTTCAAACCTAGAGAGTGCTCCCTTTTAAGGCAATTGCAAAATAGGCGTATAGGGTCTCAGTTTTCGGGTCCACCAGGAGCCATCGCGGCTACGAGTTTCAGAGTCCGAAAATCGGTAATCGTAGACCAGCGCTTGTAGGTATTTAGGGGGACGATCGGGGAAGGGATTGTTCTCCAGCAGTGCAATCACCGGTGGTGAACCTTGCAACAAACGGATCATGAACCGAATCAACCAAGGATTTTTCTCGTAATTACTGAGAGCGGCAAACCACATTTGCCAATCCAATCGAGGTTGGTGCGGGGCGACAAATTCCGGCTTTTTCGCTACGAGGCCAGGTTTCCATTTAAATTCATAGGGAAACCAGTTTTCTCGATCATCACTTCCCTGAATAATAATTTCCGGCCTCGAAGTCGTCATCACCGCGAACAAGCCATAAGAGTTAAATATATGCAGAGGACGTATCGTGTTCGCGATAGCAACATATAAAAATGGGTAATTGCCGGAAGTGACGAGTATTGGAACGGCATAAAGCATGATGCTTATCCCTAGTGCCCCGGCTCCCATGCCGGCAGAGAGCCTGTTTTCCCAGACAGAAACCCGCGTTGTTTCTTCTGTCCTGGAAGTTTTCCTTTTACCGGGAATCCATCTTGCAAGCGCGGCGTCATCCAACAACAGTAGGCATAAAGCAATCGTCAGTAAGTTAAAGAAACAATAGTTGCCGGTCAGGAAAATCAAACACTCATGAAATATCAGCACGGCACAACCCATGTATCGAATGCGTTTGGGACCAAAGATCAAGAACACCGCCCCAAGTTGGATGATAAAAACACAGACCACTGAAAACTCCTGGAACCCGTGCGGCAATTGGTGCGCGTGCCAACCTATCCAGGTTGGAAGAGGCTGAGTTTCATAATGGTAATAGAGTGCAGTGAAGTCATTCCAAGTGGGGTCCTGGCTTAAAATTTTGACCAATCCAGAAGAAAAAACAACACGGAACAACAAAAATCGAAACAGAAAAAGGATTAGCGGTGAAGGGGGAGACTCCTGGGATGTGGCCCTTTGTCTGCTCCAAGGAACCAGGAAAAGAGCGAGAAATCCTGTTTCAAGAAGGAGGGTGTCCCATTGGAATCCTAAAAAGGGTTGAGCCACATGAAAAAGGGAAAGATAAAATCCCCACAACATCAAAAGACTCAAAGCCACCATTCGGTTGAACAGTACCAACAGGGCAGCACCTGCGCCCAGCAGGCAAATCGTCTGCAAAAACCCATCTCCCGCATGGAACCAAAACAAGGTGGGCTGCTTCCAAAACCGGTCTGGCCCCCAATACGCTTGCGCATCTTTTAAGAATATCTCGACCGGGAGAATACCTTTCTGCCCCACCAATCCCTCGATCTGAGTCCAAAGGGACAAAAAGGCCAGCAGATAAACCAGGCCAAGGAGAAAGAGAAACACACGCCGGGTCAGGAACCAAGTGGGTGTTTCTAATGATCCACCCCAAACCCATTGAGTGAGTACGCTGAAGAGTTTTCTATTTTGTGCAACCTGTCGGTAACCCCATTCTGAAGTTGGGGCGAATCCGGGTATTTTCTCATAAGCCCTGAGAAACCATTTCCCACTTGAAGCATAAGCCAGAGCCTTGAAAGCAGCTTTGGCACCCGAATAAAAACTCCCATCAGAGTCAACGAAATAGACAGAGGATTCAAAGTCCTCGAGAGAAATTTGCGGATAATTTTTGCCCACTTCCTGAGAAGTATGGTAATCCACCTGCGCTTTCGTTAGAGGACTCCAGCGGGTTATCCATAAACGGCAAAACCCACAATCACCGTCATAGATCAAAACGGGTTTCTTGTCTTTTTGAGACAGATTGTCCATAAATTGATTCCAGAGAAAAATTCTATATTTAGGGTACCAGAAACTTTATTATAACCTTTGGCTCATTTTCACCACTAAAACGGCCCATTTGCCCGGATGGCCAGAGCATCTCTTCATTTCCCTAAAAGTATTTTCAAAAATGGGCGGTTCAGGCTTGCGTTCCGGGCTAACCTGCGATAGTTTCAGTGTTTTACCTATGGACGGAAAGGGTCGGTTCACCTTTCCATATTAGAATAACTTTGATCTTTCCAGGAAGGATTCAATGGCTGATTTTACACGAGAAGAAATTGAAGAGAAGTTGGCGGAATACGCAGAGTTGATAGCATCCCGGGAAGAAGAAGACGAGTTCATAGACGAACCTGACGAAGAGAGTGAAGTTCTTGAAATCGAGGACAACGAGGAAGCGTCAGAAGGTGAGGAATCTGAAGAAGAAACTTCTGAAGATAGCGATGAAGTCGTTGAAGTCGAAGAGGAAGAAGAACCAAGTCTTGAAAATTTTTTTGATGGGAAAGATCTTTCTGGACTGGACCTTTCAGAGCTCCATTTCCATGGCATAAGTCTGAGAGGTACAAATTTAACAAATACTAATTTGTCAGATTGCAATCTCGTGGAATCTAACCTGGACCAGGCCAACCTGGATCAGGCCAACCTCAGCAATGCGAACCTTGAGAACATCAGTTGTCTGGAAGGATTGATGACTCATGCCAATATGGAATCCACGAACCTTCAAGGTGCCAAGCTTCTGGGAACTGATTTTAGCGAATCCAACTTGGAAAGAGCAAACTTCAGGAAGTCCAAGTCCATGGAAACCAAACTGGTCAAATGCAATCTCAATGAAACCGATTTCAGCAATTCCGATTTTTCACGAGCTAACTTGCAGGACGCCAAAATTACTGAAAGCGACCTGAGCCGAGCACGGTTCAATGGTGCTGATTTTGAAAAAGCCGATCTCACGGATTCCCGCATGAGCATGGGGGTCTTTTTCGAATCTAATTTTAAATCTGCAAATCTCAACCGTGCCTTGATCAAGGGAGCTAAGCTCGCTGGAGGAAATTTCACAGATGCCCGTCTCCCTCGCGCGGATATCACAGGAGCCGACCTCACCGATGCCAAGTTTCACAACTCAGACTTGAGTCGATGCAAATTAAATGGTGCAATACTAAGAAGAACAGACCTCAAAGACAGCGATTTGTCTGAAGCCGATTTAAATCTCGCAGATCTGACCGGGGCCAACCTAATTGGCGCAAAATTAGCTGGCGCAAATTTGGACCGCATTAAACTAAACCAGGCAAAATTAAATGGTGCCCAATTGAGTGGTGCACGAATGACCAAGGCCAAATTATCCCAGGTCGATTTAACGCAGGCAGATTTAAGCGGAGCAAACCTAACTGGAGCAGAGCTAAACTCAGCCATTCTAGAAGGAGCTGATCTCAGCCGAGCAAACCTGACAGAAGCTATTTTGAAAGATGCCAACATGAAAAACACTTTCCTGGTAGGGGCAAATATTCAAAAAGCAGAGATGGAAGGTGTCAACTTGGAAGGCGCAGACATGGCAGGCGCAAAATTGAGAAGTGCAAAACTACAGAACGCCAACTTGAAACAAGTAGATTTACGGAGAACTGATTTAGAACACGCAAACTTCTCTAAAGCAAATTTGAGTTCAGCAAACTTTACTGGGGCTAAAATGAGTGAAGGCCTGTTCATCGATGCAGACTTGACAGGAACCAATATGGACTCTGCAGACACCACAGATACGCAGTTTCAGGGAGCTATTGGAATTAAAGCCTAATCCCTTAACAACCAATCAATTAAATATTTTTCCGGTATTCGTATAATAGTTAATCCCGCCTTATTGTTAATCCACATTCCCACAAACCCCATATTTTGTAAAAATTTTGTTATCCTTATTGAGCGTTTTGGCTTTGACTCTTAATATAAAATCGTTTACTTCTAATTAAACAATTTCATTAATAATTACAATGCAAATTTAAACCAATCTATGCTCAAACCTGCCCTTTTAGCCAGTTTAATTTTTCTAACCTCTCTTTCTTTAGCGCATGCCAATGCCTTAGAAAATTCCATGATTGAAGGGGTAAAATTTTTGGATGATGTCCCAGAAGTAGAATGGTATCGGGTGGAAGGAAAGAGCCTGATTATAGGTTGGAAAGGGATTCCAAAGTTATTCACTCGCTTTAACCGTAGAGCTGCAACCCGTGCGACCATTTCCACGGGAAGGGGAGTTCGGGTTTGGGCCGTCCGCCATAATCAGAAGAATTGGAAGGTGGGAGGCGGAGACCCCCATATTTGCTTTGTTATCGCCAAGAACGGGCGAGTAAAAACGGATACCTGCCCTCATTAAGAGATTAGCCCCTGCCTCATCTCGACCCACCTGATTTTTTAATTTTCTTTCTAAATTTTTAATACTTTGAGGTATATTTTGCATCTAAATTTGATATTAAAAAACAAAAGCAGGTCTAAAAAATGGGCGCTTCGGCAAATTCTTTCAAGCAAAATGATTGTTTTAAATTAAGAGCTCGACCTCTCACCCTTAAAGAAGTTCTTCGGTTAAGGGATGGAATGAGTATCTGCAAGGCCCCAGACTCAGCCTACCCCTACCTAAAACACAAGCTGGCCAATAACAACCAAATTTTAATGGCCTTAAACTAAACCCCTCCTCATTGAGTCCATAACCTTTAAGACTTCTTACTCATGGAAAAACTAGAAGCTGTTCAGAAAGTTTTGAGATTTAGCACTTCTACACGTGAATGGTGTGAAGGCGACTATTCTATCTACTTTGATGACTTTGACGAACAAAATGTTGGCGACTATAATTCTGGAGGATATGGAGATCTTGCCGATGAAATAATAGAACGCGGAATCGAAGAAGGTTTGCTTGAAGAAAATGAAATTGAGTAACAGCATTCTTTTGAATATGCCTTAATTTTTATTCATTTAGCTTCAAAAATTTTTATTTTGAAGTAACTCGTTCCATTACCGGACGCATGATAATATTGATTTTTTGCCCCTCTTTAAATTCTAATCTCAGTTGACATAAATTTTCATACTTCTTTCCCCCAGTTACTCTTAATTTTTTCAACCCATAAAATTCCCAAGTTTATATCACAGAAAACTTAACGCATTTGTAACAATTAAAAGGAGGAAAACACATGACCTTTTGTCTGAATTCCGTTACACTTGCTCCATGAACTCATCAGCCCAAAGCCAAAAAGCGTTAGTGATTGACAACTCTTCAATCATTACCAAGATCATTAAAAATTTCCTCATTAAATCTGGTTTTGACAAAAATAATATTTTTGTTGCCCACGACAGGAATCAAGCCATGATGATGTTCGAACTAGAAAAATTTGACATTGTCACCTCAGGGATACACCTGAAAGACTCAACAGGAATCGACCTACTTAAAGAAGTCCGCGAAAAAAATGATGATGATCAAAAGAAAACCCCTTTTTTGATTATCAGTTCTGAAGAAAAAGATATTTATCAGGAAAAACTCGATGAGTTCCAAGGCAGTGATTATTTAAGAAAACCTTTCACTCATGACCAATTCCAAAACATGATTGGCAGTATGCTTAACCATACTGATCAGGCTGCGGAGGTAGAATCTCCAGCACCGCCCGCTGCCCCAAGCACTCAATGGAAAGAGTCCCCTGTGGAAGTTCCTTTACCAATTGTTAGCGTATTTACAGAGAGCACAATTGAAGCCATGGAACAATATATGGCTGAGGCGATTCCTGATGACTCAAATGGTTCAGTTGAATTAGACGGGTATTTCAGCGCTTGGGTGGATCTTCTTGATTCTGACAATCGAATCCAGATAACGTTGCTTATTAATTTTCCCAAAAACGCTGCTTGCGGCATTTATGAGGGAATATTTGGGGAAGTCGATATAGAACAGGTAGGAGGTGTGGTTCAGAAATTGGTAAATATTATTGGTGGAATAGTTAAACCCAAGATTTTAGAGTTCGCAAAAGAAATTAAACAATTAGTCCATGAAGAAAGTGAGTTGCCAGCGAATGAAAACGAAATCACTTGGAACCTGGGACTTCCAGAATCCAAGATGGGGGAAAATCATTCTTTGGATATGAAGCTCAACGGAGCCCCCAAATTTCATGTCCCATTTAAAATAAAGGATGAGACCTTTCACTTGGTGGTTCTGATTCAAACATATTGATGCTTATAAGTTATCAAATAGAACTCTAGCTTTGCTTCACCTATAAACTCTCAAACAAAAATACCCCAACCAAAATATAATAAACGCCCCGTTTCATTCTGGTCCCGGGAATAATTCAGAGGTACGTCCCATCAACCTGTACGCTACTATTCCGGCCCATTCATGTAACGCCCATGAAAGTGAAGAAATGTTTCTTAATCCATCAAGTGATATTCGAAACTCTATTTTGCCTGTAGTGTTAAAATCCACCGGGTAAGGAATCACTGGCCATCCAATTTTTCTAAACACTCCCACAGCTCGGGGCATATGGCTAGCAGAGGTTACCAAGACCCAGCTTTCACCCTTTTGCGGTTTCGCGATATCAAATGAGAGGCGAGCATTTTCAATAGTATTGCGAGATTTGCTTTCAAATTGAACACGGTCTTCAGAAAGCCCCAATTGTTCAAATAAAATTCTAGCGGTATCAGCTAATACAAACTGTTGCTTATTCAATGCTCCAGCCCCTCCCGTAAAAACAAGTTTTGCCTTGGGATACCGACGCGATAAGCCAACAAATTGGGTTAAACGTTCTGCCGAACCATGTATTACAACCTGCCCACGCGCTTGAGAAATTTTTGCATTCTCGGCCCCTCCTAGAACTATGATTCCATCAATGGATTTTGGAAGGGGTTCGGGAATGGGAAAACGGTTTTCTAATGGTAGGACTACCATGTCAGCGAAAGGAATTGTTGTAAAAATCAAGAGAGAAAAAGATGCAATGGCAACCAATCTGCGGCCAAGGTTTTCACGACCTGAAAACAAAAAGATCGTGCCCAATATCAATAAAATCAACAACACGCTATCAAGGTTTATTAGCGTCCAAATAACTTTTGAAATAATCCAGGTAATAGTATCCATTATCGGGGGGGATCACCTCCAAATATGTAGTAATGGTGGCAAACAGCGACCTATAAAATAAACCACATGATATCAATAAGTTACACTACCACTCTTGTAAAAAAAACCAAACCTTTTTGTAAGGTTTTTTCATAGGTATCGACATAAATTTCAATATATACAGGGTTTTATATAGAATAGTTCACATAAGTTGGGTTCAAATTGGCAAGGCCTCCAAAATCTCAGCAAGGATGGCTCTCTGCCCTCAGAAATTTTCAGGAGATTGATAGTGAATACCCGCTCCAAAATTCTTCAGGATGTTCAGAACTATTACGGGAAAATTCTTAAGACCAAGAATGACCTTCAAACCAGTGCTTGTTGCGCAGCAGATTCCATGCCCGGTTACTTGCGCCCCTACTTGAAGAACATACATGAAGAAGTACAATCCAGGTTTTATGGTTGCGCTTCCACATTTCCTGCAAGCCTTAATGGGAAAACCGTGGTGGACCTCGGCTGTGGTTCTGGACGCGATTGCTACCTTCTAGCACAGGTTGTAGGCCCTAGTGGAATGGTCATTGGCATCGACATGACCGATGAGCAACTAGCCGTCGCACGAAAACATGTTGATTTCCACACCCAAAAATTCAACCTGGAAAAACCCAACGTTGATTTTCGCAAAGGCTGGATTGAAGATCTTACATCCGCAAACCTTGAAGATAATTCCGTAGATATTGTTATTTCTAACTGCGTGATCAACCTGTCTCCTGACAAAGAAAGTGTGTTTCGTGAAATCTTCCGGGTTCTTAAACCTGGTGGTGAATTGTATCTCTCAGATGTTTTTTCAGGGCGTCGGGTACCGGAGCCTTTGACCACTGATCCGGTTTTACTTGGCGAATGCCTGGGGGGTGCCCTGTACATTGAAGACTTCCGTCGAATACTGAAGAAAGTGGGATGTCTCGACTATCGAGTCGTTTCCAAAAACCCAATCACTCTCGACAGCGAAGACATTCAACGTAAGGCAGGTATGATCGATTTTTATTCCATGACGGTGCGTAGCTTCAAATGTGACTTTGAAGACATCTGCGAAAACTTCGGTCATGTTGCCTATTACAAAGGCAGTATTCCAGAGTTTCCACATGGGCTCACTCTCGATGACCATCATTATTTTCCAGCCGGAATTCCTATACCGGTTTGTGGCAATACCAGCAAGATGCTGAGCGAAACGCGGTTTAGCGAACATTTTAATGTCACTGGAGATTTCTCAACACACTACGGACCTTTTGACTGTAGTACTCCCCAAGCGCAGGAAGGCATCCCAGCAAATGGCAACGGTGCCTGTTGCTAGCCCCAACTAAGCATGGGGGTAATTTTTATTAAGCTCGCGTAAACGCTTTCGGGCCTTGGCACTATTTTCAGAGTCCTTTTTCAATTCCCAAATTTGTTGAGCTTTGCGCGCCGACAGAATCGCCTTGTGGCCGTTATTCAGACCGTCATAGGCCTTACTCATATTAAAATAGGCGTTGGCATCCTGCGGATTCTTTTTCACCGCTTTTTTATATTCCACCAAGCCCTTCTCGTAAATCTCTTTCATGGCACCCTTTGACTCAAGAATAAGCGCTTTAATAACCTCCCTATTTTCCCAACCTATTTCGTGTATGTTAAGAAATTTGATCGGAAGGATTCATGGCAAGCCAAACTATAGATATTCTATGCGGTAAGTGCGGAGCCTTCATGATTCGGTATCAGAAAAAAGGAGCCGGTCAGTTGATAAGGCTTTACCTAGATAAAGTTACCGAACCCGATTCTCTTTCGCGGTTAAAATCCGTTTCCACCAAGTCAGATCTTCCAACATTGGCCTGCGTGGACTGTGGCAACCGGATTGGACTAGCCATGGCTCCAAAGGGAGGGCGCTGGGCTTATCGTATGATAAAGGGCTCCTTCAGAAGAAAGCGCGGAGTTTAAACAGAAAACATTTCACCACACGCAAATCGTTCTATTAAAATCAAGCATCCAGAGTGATATTTTCTTTAGGGATACTGATGCAAGCCAGACAAGATCCCGCTTCTGGTTCTGAACCAGGCTCCCCCACTAAATCTACCTTGCCGCTCTTAATTGCGGTGAGGCAGGTACCGCAATTGCCGGCACGACAACCTGAATCGATAGGGATTCCATTTGACTCCGCAAAATCCAGCAAGGATGCGGATTTAGTATCCCACTCTAGAGTTTTTCCCGATTTCTCAAACTGTATACTAAGCTTAACATTACTTTCCGTGCCCGTATCGGCCTTACATTTTTTAACAGTAGCCGGACCAAAAGCCTCAAAATGAATATTCTTTTTAGGAACCCCCCAGCCAGCCAAATCCGTCCTTAAATCTTTAACCATAGGAGGGGGAGCGCAGATATAAAAATCAAAATTACTGGAAGGAAGGATGGGTTTAAAGTTTTCAACATTGACACGGCCTTTGACATGGTAATCGCCATTCAACACATCCGTTTCTGAGGGGGCGCTATAAAAAACCTTCAGGTGAACATTTTCATTTTCTCTTGCCACCATTTCCAGGTGCTCCTTCATCACATGCTCTGTCTTATTTCTAACACCCAGGAAAAACCAGACCTCACGTTGCGACCCCATTTCCGTGATAGCATTTAACATGCTAAGTACGGGAGTTATACCCACTCCTCCTGCTAGAAGAACCACTGGGGTTTTCTTAGTCATTGGCAAATAAAAGTGTCCACTAGGGGCTTTAACATCCACAATATCGTTTTCGTGCAAAGAATCATGAAAGTAGTTAGATATCAGCCCTGGGGGTGCAGAAGGATTGTCTCTCGGTGCTGGCACCCTCTTGATCGACACCCGGTAGCGATCTGGATGATAGGGGCTGTCTGACAGGGAATAACAACGAATGACCGGCTGAGACTGACCGGGTAAAGTAATCTGAAAAGTCAAGAATTGACCCGGTAAAAATCCTGGCAACTCCTTACCATCATGCGGGGCAAGATAAAACGACGTGATATCTTTCGTTTCCTGGACTTTGGAAACAACCTGAAATTTTCGAAAACCATTCCAGGCCAGTTTCACCTGTTTAGCTTCTAGTTCCCGCCTATCCATTATGCTTTTTATCTTTACTTGAAACAACTCCGCTTCGAGCTTAGCTTTCTCCTGACTAATAGAAAGAATCCGCGAGTTATTAGCCATAAGCACCAATACATAAGCCACCAGACCCAATAAAAATACCAACGCGACAAAACTGAAAATAATGTTCAGCAAAACCCCTCCTTAAAGATATAGCCTTCCGTCATTGGCTTTCTAAAGCGTTGATGAAGGATGTTCGGCCTTCACGGTTAGCATATCTTTTTTAAAACTCGGTTTAAAATGATACTTATGGCAATTCTGGCATTCCAGATTAATTTGAGTCTCTGAATGGCACTGCATACATGTCTTCTTCCTGATAGGATCAAAATTACTGACCCATTTACCTGCATCGAATTCCTTATAAGAAGCCATATAATCCACTTCCTTATTTACGATATGGCAAGTCGAACAAGAATTTTTTGCCCCCAGTATTTCTATATGATCATCATGCTTATAAGTTACATATGGACGACCATCTTCATTTTTATAACCCCAATCCACCACCAGACGGGTACCTCCACTTGATTCTTTAACCTCAGTAATCGCATGGCATTTGACGCATCCCCCCACTCCATCTTTAACAGAAAGAATTTGATCCCGCATGGCAACAGCTCTTGAGGCCTTGTCCTCATCGTCTTGTTGTTTTGAGACTGCCAAAGCAAACTCCACCCAACTTTTAGCTACGGGGTCGCCGTGTCCCGCCGTCTTGTAACGAACTTCCAACATATCGGCGTACCAGCCTCCAAACTTTGCTTCTGAAGGAGACTCATATTCCTGATTCAGGCCCCATGAACAAGCAGCCCGCTTAAGCACCTCAGGATTTAAACCCGCCAACAGCCTTTTCGACATTGAAGTTTCAGTCTGGCTATCAATGAGCTCTGTGAAAGGAACACTACTTTCTTCAGCCATGGCAAGAATTAGATCCTGAAGGGGCTGTTCATAGGCTTCTGGATCATCATCGGGAATATTCAAAAGAAAGGCACTCACTAAGGCCGGTTGTTCGGTGGAGATGCTAAGAAATTCCTCTTCCATTTTGGCATGTGCATTCGGAAAGTTGCACGCCTGCACCAATGACTTTTGGTCAATCAGGTTTTGCATCAGCTCCGGGAGCCTAAGGAGAATAAGTTCTTTTTTCTTAATCTGTGAGTCATGGCAAGAGGCGCAAATTACTTCATAAATATTAGGCCGGACTTCTCGATCCGACAACGTTATAGTATGGCAACCTATGCAAGATTTGGGAGATTTATCAGAAAATTTTGGGTTCTCAAAATGCTTATTCAAATGGGAACTATGATCAAATTTGATGGAGTTCCGGTTGAAATAAGGATACTTTCCAGAAAACTCAGGATGCCCATGCTCAAAACTTTCAAAATCCTTTTTATGGCAAGAATTACACTGTTCTGGTGTTAGGGATTTCGTGCTCACAGTTGAACCGCTATGCTCCAAATGACACATGACACATTGTGTATCAGCAACCTTTCTCTCGGGAGACATGTTAGCATTATGCGCCTTAAAACTGGGGCCTCCAAAACTATGGCAGTTCACACATTGAGAGGACAGATCAGAGTCGTTGAACACTGCTTTTATCCATCCTATCGGCCCTGTGCCATGAGCCGCATGACACGATGAACAACCCACCTTTTCAGTAAATTTTGCATGGGATTTAGACAAAGGCCCCGCGTTGGAAATACTAATCATGCTTCCAACACTCGGATCTAGCGCTAATGAAGAGCCGATCAAGGCCAGAACTACACCAACAGCAAGAACCACCAGCCTTCCCCGGATAGTCCGCAAAGTACTTCGAGGGGCGCATGGGGGTCTTTGAATGGAACACTCACCGCGCGATCCAGGGCCTTCTTCACAGGGGCCGCCAAATCTCTTATCCCTCCTGCACTCCCAGCGATCATTTTTCAGGAATGGGGTACATTCCTGAATTCCTCCACAGGTCCCATTCGTTTCTGGGCCATTATTACAGGGAGTTTGCCACAAAGAAGCCCGCCCACAACGATAGGGTAAATTGGGCCTTTCATATTGGCTCTGGTCATGACCAAACTTATTTTCATCCATCACACAAAGAACACCATAATAAGGATTAAATGCCAGATCACCATTGCCGTCACTGCCGCCGCCATAGGAATATGAACTAGAAGCCAGGTTTTAAGCAATGTTTGAAGTGCATAATGAAAATCTATCTTTCTTTTTTTTTCCGCAAGCGAATACACCTTGTCCAAAAACTCACGTTCCTTTTCACTTAAGAAACGTTCCAAAATCATGCATTGCTGACGCACCCAATGCTGACTCAGGTGACCGCCAAAAACATTATTCAGGAAAAATCTAGGCTTTTGAAAATACCAGTTCAAGGTCTCAAGGTAGTGCTCAGCCAGGGTACTGGTTCCAACCTCTTCGGTGCATTTCAAAATCAGGGACTCAACCTCTTCCCTTATTGCAGCAATCTCACCAGGAATCCGCTCATAAATAATTTCTACTCCACTGCATGTGAGCTGGCGCGGAATAACTTTTTCCATAAAGAGACCAATCACCCCGGAAATCGAAGTTATATAAAAAAGAATCGTCAAAACTTGACCATAAAACCCCTTGGATCCCATTGCGTCGGTATGGAGCCAAAACAGAAATAGCGCCAGAAACCCGCCAACAGTATGAAGCATAAACCAAATGGCAGAGGGAGCCAGAGGCATGAACGGCAGGCGCTTGCGAATACTGAAAAGAGCGAGAAAAGCTAGCACTCCAAATAATACCCAACCACTGGCAAGGGCTGAAATGCCAAGAGAACTATCAATCTGGATGGTCCATTGCCAAGTCACCAAAAGCAGAAGAGACGCTAAACCCACATAGCGCCAAACTTGGACTAGGCTAAAACCCTGTTGTATTTTCATCTAACTCTGTCTCTCTAAAATCCACCCTTCTCATTGCGTCATGTGGGCAGGCAAACACGCAAGCCGGCCCGCTAATCTGATCTGCACACAGATCACACTTCGTTGCTTTTAAGATAGGTTTCTGGTTTTGCGGATCAGTAATAAAATTTCCCACATCATCCCGGATGGAAACCATTCTGATATTGGAATAGGGACAGGAGTTGGCACAAGTTTCGCAACCAATACAAGTATCATCATTGATAATGACCATACCTCCGGACATGGATCGATGGATTGCCCCGGTGGGACAACCGATCATGCAAACAGGATCCGCACAATGCATACATGCGTTGGCCACCATCCAGTTTTCAAAAGTTTTGCCATGCCTGATAAATCTAGGATTGCCATCATGCGCCGCAGAACAGGCTCGAACACAGTCATCGCAACGCACACAACGGTCCATATTAATCAGCATCGCCTGGGTTCCATTTACAAAACGCTCTTCAACTGCCCACTCCAGCAAGGCACCATCAGTCAGTGTTCGATCAATATAATCCTGCATCCGCCTTGATTCTACGGAAGATTGTAAAGCTCCTTTTCTGAATCCTTCCCTTCCTGACGACCAATAAGCAAACAAATGCTTCTCAACAATCTTACTGGGAACCCGAAGCATTTCTGCATAACCGAGTGCGGTAATGGTCACCCTTAAACTGACATTGGAATCCCCCTGCCAAGCTCGGAAAATTTCATCCGCTCCATAAAAATCTCCGGTCCCCAGATAGGTCAGAGTCTGTTGACCGTTGCCTCGATCTATCGACACTCTTGCAAATCCAGTACGCACTAATAGTATCCCGTCGGAATAATCCCCCTGCTGGGCAATAATGGGCTCATCTTTTATGCCAAGGGTTTTTTCCTTCGTCTGAAGTTTGTTATAAGTCAGGTGCCAATCAAACTTGCCATAGGTTTCAAAGAGAGTTGCATCAGCCACTTCCTGGAGATCTTTATCATCCAGGTGAGAGAAGATGCTAGTCGCCCGGAGGTGGGCGTTGAGGGCATTTGCGCGATAGCGCTGATCGATAAGCCGTCGCCAGCCTTGATCGTATTTCCTGAACTCACGCAATCCTTGCCAGCGTATTTCAAGAAGTTCCGCATCAGTTTCTGCAAATATTGTAGAAGTTCTGGGAGTGCGCCCCAAGGCAGCCAGTTCACCAAACAACGCCCCCTTTCCGAGAGAAGCGGTTTTATTTTTGTCTAAAATAGCGGGGACATCCTGAAGAAATACTTGAGAGGATCCCAAAGCCTCCGTGGCCCGGACTAGCGAATGCTGGCCTTGGCTTTTAACATCACGTACTTCGGGAGTTTTGCGCTGAGTCCAAAGTTGTTTGAAGGCTTGCCAAAGGGTTTTCTTGCGGATGGTACGGCGGCCGAGCATTTCACCGGGAAGACCAGGAAACAACACAACCTTTAGCGAACCGTCCAGAACCAAAAAAGCGGAATTGCCATAGTCGCCCTCTCGGATGACAATGTCTCCGGCGGAATACTTTACGACTCGCGCATCATTTTTTAGAATACCTTTGAGAGAACAATGGGCGGGGAACTTACTCTCTTCTATCGCAGATATTTCCGGAAAGGTCAGCAGGCGATCCACATCCTGATCGGTCATAAACAAACCGAATGGCTGATCCCACCTCTGCGGACGCTCTTGAGTCGTTATAGCCACCACCACCTCCAAAAAGCACAACTAAAAGAGGCATGCTTATTAAGTTCTGGAGTATGGACCCCTACCTGCCAGAAACGATTCAGAGAAACCCAAGTCCAAGTTGCCAGCCACTTCCCTATTTGTAATCCGATTTAGCCGGAAGCTTACTTCCTACAGCACTGGTCAAATCTTTTCCTGCAATAGATTGAACAAATTTGATAGCATTCTCTCGAGTTGGCGCAGCCAATAATCCCGCTGCCTCAGAAACCCCGCCGAGCGCAGATTTGGCAATTTCAACCCGTTTGCTTTGCGCTTCTTTATATTTTGCCTCAGAAGACTTGGAAATGACCTCGGTGGCAGAAACCAAAGCCGCGGCCTGCCCGACCAAATAAATTTGTGCCAGTTCCTGAGGAGTCATTTCGGCATTCGTTTTGATATCCGGGGGATAATGCCTGTGCCGCACTGAACCCTGAGAGTATTTGACCAATTCAAAACCAGGATTGATTGGGTGTCCGGCGCCCAGCATTTTAGCCAAATCATCAGCCTTAAGCCCTGGATGCGCAAGACCATGACAGGTCATACAGTTTTCAGCCACCTCATATTTCATGGTAGGCCATATCAACCCTGCGGCAGTGGAGTCAGCAACCCGCTTTGATTTATGATCTGCCGCTTCCTGCTCTCGCTTAACATCTTTTCCACCATAGTTATCGTGTATAGCCAGCCAATCGGAGGAAGCTCCATGGCAACTTTCGCAGGATGTCCCTGACTTGGCCGCTGGTTTGGCCCCAGCGTCTTTTTTCTCCAGGGTATAATGACAGAGATAACAGGTCTCATTCCGTTTCATTCTTTTTTGCCCACCTACAGCCGCCAAAATTTTCTTAGGAGAAGGTTTGCCCGCTTCTTTCGGCTCCCGGTGAACCGTACGAAATGAAGTGAAATGTTTGGTTTTTTCCCAAATCTTATTTTCCGCTTCGTGACATTCTTCACAAAGCTTTGCACCTTTGACAAAAGGTTCCGCCATTGAAATAGAAGGAACTACCAAACACACTCCCAGCAGAACCAATACCATCAGAATAAAAGGTTTAAATATAGAGTAAGCACTCTTCATAACACCCTCACTTTTTTAAAGAGAACAGCCATACATATTCCCACAACCACTACAGCGGGGACCTGAAAAGTCTAGGCAGTTCTCAAATTAAAATTGATAGAGAATTTCTGTTCGCAAGCCATACCCGTTACCACGTTTTTCCTGAACGGTATAATGGCTGTCTACTTGGAGCTGAATTCTTTGGGCCAGCCTCTGGCGGAACTCAAAGCCAAAAGCGATATCGTCAAATCTGTCACCACTGAGATCTTTTCTGCCAGCCGTTTCCAACGTGAGACTGGTTCGGTGATGGTTCCAAAAAGCCTGATATCCCAATGCGAAACCCGCAACATCATTCGCAAAGCTAATCAATTCCGATCCGAAATTTCCGAGGCTCGGAGAGGCAAACAAAATACCCAATGCACCCAGGGGGCCACCAACAACAGGCTCACGTCCAACCTGGGTAAAGTTTCCATCCGCAACAAAAGTGTTTAAATATGCGACATCATCTGATTTTTGGGGCGTTAACGAAACTTCGGCAGAGTAGAGGACTCCCGTGCCAGCTTTTGCACTCGCAGTTTCAGCGCTAGATGCGTTAACCCTGAAGGCCGTGTTGTAATGCCCGATTCTTTGAATGGATGAAAGCCCTAAATGGTAGCTATCCCCACCATCAACACTGTCAGAGACATAAACCATATCCAAATTCCAGGAAAGATCCTGCATATCAGCGGAGTTGAACAACCCAAACATATTAGTCGTATTATCCCGGCCCGCATCGCTTCTTCCCAAATCGTTCCAACCCCACACAACGGAAGTCCTTAAACTCGGAATACCAGGAAGGTGAATATTGTTACGAACAATCCCTATGGAATCCACCTCATCATTGAGCATGATTCCTTCCTGAAATTGCAATAATTGTCGCCCTACAGAAAACCCGTAATCGATCGGCTTTATCCCTTCAGGATCCAGCCCCGGAAAAAGACTTCCCAAGTCGCCCTCAAAGAACATAGTCCGAATATTCAAATTGAACTCAGACTGCCCAGAACCTCGATTATCGTTAAACGCTACTCGCGAAAACTTTGAGGGTTCATTTCTATCCAGAGGTCGAATACCAACGATAAACTTTTCAGTCCCCGTCAGTTGCACATTCGCATAAAGATCTAAACGGTTTGCCCACTCTGACGCAGTACTATTGGAACCCGCATTTTCAAACATCTGAACAGCTGACCGCATGGTTCCAAAAACCCAAAGCTGCGGTTGCCAGACAGCTCCCCAAGGAGTCTCAAATCCTTCATACAGATCACCGACACCGAGAAAAAGATCTCCACCCTCATATATTAGCGCAGGGCGTGAACCCGTATCAGAAGGAGCAAGAAGCTGAATATGCTCCTCAGAAAATGCACTCACATCGGAAGTGTGCCCCAAAGGAAACAAATCGGCATAAGCTGGAACAGAAAAGCATAAAACAATACCTGCGAGCACCAACCCACGCAAAATATTACGAGATAAATCTATAACTGTGCCAAACATTTGCACCATCTCCCTTGCCCTCCAAGCAATCAGAAAGGTTAGCTCGGAATCATTTACCGGTATTAAAAATTACTTCTTTTTCTCTCAATACTTCATAGCCAGCGGCAACGCCATCAACCACCTCACGGGCACTCATAGCGTAGTCAAATCCACGTCCCTGAATATCTCCCACCAGGTTTGCAGGTGCCATGCCCGCTTTCAGTTCAATCTTAGCTTTGTAAGGCCCTTTGCCGGTCAACATATCCTCATCAACCCGATATTTCGCCCAACGGTGACCCAATGGTTCTATACCCCGGCGATGGTTGCGCTCTGTACCCGGTTCGCCCGACAACACCAACGACTGAATCGAAGGTCGAACGAAAGGAATCGTTATTACCGGATAAGGAATAGGAATAATTCGTTCCCGTTCTCCACCACGCAGATTTGAGACAACAAACCTTGATCGCAAATCAAACAACTGCCTATCTAAAGGCAATTCTCCATTATGAACAAAAGAGGATTCACGGTCACGCACATCTCCATTTGGATCCAAATCGCCAGACTCAAGAACCAGCTTTCCGTCACGATCAGTCACAGTAACATGGAGCCAAACGAGGCGTTCTCCTGTAAACCCAGTCGGAACATTATGCCCATCCGTCAGGTTGCTGACTTTCACCTTAAAGCGAATGCCTTCATTATCACTTTGCTCGGTCACGATTTCCCCCAGACCATAGCCATTACGCAATACTTCCAGCCGCAAATTTCTGCCAAACTCCAAATGCTCAAACTGTTTGTCCAAAATCTCTCGCGCATCGTAGCGATCGTCCACAGAAGACCATCGATCCGGGAATTTCATATCTTCAGTAACTTTGTCCTCAAACTCATCCGTTCCCCAACCCGCCTTATGCTCGAAGCCAAGCCATTCTCTCATGCTCGCCATTTCCTGAGCTTCCGCATTGTGCGGGAAAATACCGGGATGGATGACTGAGTAGTCTGGGCCTGCAAAAAAGTGGCTGGTAACTTTACGGTCTTTAGTTGGTTTTCCTCCTACCACGGCAGCGGGTCCGACTTCATATCCCGAATCCACGCCCTGCTCTTTTCCCATGTGGCAATCCTGACAGGTGGTGCCTCTTGCTGCAGCGGGAGAAGTGCGATATTCGCTAAACGCCTCTTCAAGTCGAAAACCATTGAACAAGGTCACATCGTGGCAGGTGCCGCAAAATATGGGTTGCGAAATGGAAGCAAATTTTTTGACTTCTTTATGAACTTTACGACCTGGCTTGCCCTCCTCGGTCACTACGCGGTATTGATCGGTATTGTCCAAGACGCGGGCCATTTCCTCATTGCCCATTGGTCCATATACGGGTTCCAGCAGACTCCCCTGAACCAGGGCCAGCCTTCCACTCCTCTTGTTATAATCTCTATCTATGCGATGGCAAACTACGCAAGTAATTCCTTCGCGGGATGTGGGGTGCCGGTCCAAATTGGACATAAAAGGAGACTCCCCAAGATTTGCGCCAATAGGACTGTGGCATCTCAGGCAAAAATCGCCATTTGAGCCACTGGACAATTCATTTATTTCGCTACTGAGTGAAAGATAAACTGGGCTTAACTGCGCATAGGAATGTGAAGAAACTGACCATTCCTTATATTGCTTGGGGTGACATGTGCCACAAGTTGCCGCTGAAGGAAATTTACTTTCAGCAAACAGGGCTTCATGATCTGCCGCTGCCTGCAGAGCAACATCTTTCTCTGCATCCGTCTTACCCGACTCAGATTTCTCCGCAGACTCTTCAGAACCACTCATCTCTTTTTTCATGGGATCAGCTTCTATTTTCATCATGCCAGTCTTCTTATCCGACATCGCGGGAGCTTTTTCTGACTTGGCGACATCAGTAGAACCGGGCACATTCTGGATACAGGAGTACAGAAAAAAAAGAGCCAAAATTGCCATTCCGAAAGACCACAAAGAGTAGCGCCCTCTTAAAAAAAAGCGACCTCTTTTTGAATTAGAATTTACAGGCAACGCATCAGTGGACTTATTACAAAATTTCATTTATCACACCTGCGGGGTATACATTTTCAGTTGTTGGAGATCAGCGGAACCCTGAATAAATTGCTATGCAGGTGCCCCCCGTTTAGAAACAACCCTATACTAACTGGAAATCAATCAAGGTCAAGCAAAAATTCCCTTTTAAAATCAAGAAAGTCCCTATAATTCCTACACAAAGCAATTTATTTTGAGAATTTGGGAACCTCGAAAGGGATAAATATTACATCTCCGAACTCCCAATTTTGACACAGCTTTTCTTGAATAATCCGATCCGCTATTCTTCTTAATAAACCATTCAGGTCAAAAGGCTCAGATTCTACGAACAAAGTAATGATGAGCCATCAATGTCAGAAATACCTGGGCAGCCATAACCCAAGCAAAGGGAATCAGACTGGTTGAAAGAATCCCAAGGATAGCGAACAGGGCAAGTAGAAAAAGAGGGAGGTCGAGCCCATTCCAGCGCCAAAATACCAGAAGGGGCTTAATTTTTTCATGGCAGGCTTTGCGTTGCTCCAAGGTCAAATCTGGTTTTGGGTCTATATTCTCCATTTTCACCTGGCGCAAAAAATTCCATTTTCCTCTAAAAAACAATTGTTGAGCTTGCAAGTAATAGAAATAAATCACCAACACCCATGAATTTTGGACCTTAAGCTTTTGGCAAGTGTCGTGAATTTCTCTTTCCATGCCATCGTAACCTTTCAAAATCAAGGTAGCCAGACTCTGCTTGCAATAATCATAAGAGATGGCTCTCAAGATAATTAGTCCGCCTATGATTTTAAGAACTTGACTGTATTCTGGAAATCCAAGAACAAGCCCATAGATCACTGCAAGATAAGCAAAATAACCGGCGATGCCATCAATCAGCCTTCCCCACTCACTCGCCATACCCTTGGCCCGCGCTAATTGACCGTCTACACAATCCAGCACTAGAGTGGCTTCCAGCAGAATCCCCCCAAGAACCAGAGACGCCGGACTGGCAAAACTAAACGCGTAACCAGAAGCAAAACCTACCAAGACAGAAAAATATGTAACCTGATTGGGAGTAATTAGGGTATTTTTCAAAAAACGCACCATCTGTTTCGCTAGCGGATCTTGAATACATCGATTGACGGGCTCCACCAGATCTTCAAGTGAATGCGCTGGTGTATCATCCATGCTCTATAACCATTTTTGTTGTTGATACCATTTAATCGTCTCGGCAAGCCCTCGACTCAGATCATATTGCGGCTCAAACCTTAACTCCTCAAAAAACTTATCCGGTGAAGCCGACCAGGAGCTTTGCTGGATATCAATCATTCTTTGGCGATCAAAAAGCGCGACTTTGGAACTGAAACTGGCCCACACCTCAAAGAAGAGAGCAGCAAAGCTTAGGACTCCTTCAGGAATTTTCAGGGTTTTCAATCGGACATTCATTATGCGCGCGCACTCGTTCGCAACCTGCTCCCAGACATAAACCTGACCATCGGTAACAAAGTATCTACACCCTTCCTGGTTGGCAGGTTTGGAAGCAACGAGCATGGCCTGAACCAGATCCGCAACATAAATAAGAGAGAGCTCTTTACCTGCCTTGCCAATTTGCAGCCCCCATCCTTTGTGAATCAATTTAACAAATGTAAAGAAGTTTTCTTCCCGAGGACCATATACCACAGGCGGACGTAAAATAGTGATGGGGAGCGAATCCGAAAACTCTTTGGCGATTTCTTCTCCCGCAAGCTTGGACTGACCATAAAAGGTCACTGGCCTACAGGGCGTAGTTTCATCCACCCTGCCACCTTTAAGGCTTGGCCCCGTTGCGGCAAGACTGCTCAAATGAACAATGCCCTTGATCCGACCCGCTCGTTTCTCAGATTGCTCGTACAAGTTAGAACAGGCAGTAGCGTTAACATCGAAATAGTCAGAGCGGGATTTTGCTTTGGTCAATCCCGCGCAATGGAAGATGTAATCTATATCCTCCAAAGCCGGGACTTTGAAATCTTGTCGTGCCAGATTCACTTTGTGAAGAGTAATTTGGGATTTGTCCAACCATTTCAGGTCAGAGGATTCTCTCACCAGCCCATGAACTTCACAACCACAGGCTAAAAGCTGGTCTATCAGATGGCTTCCGATAAAACCATTTGCACCGGTAACCAGTGCCGTAGCCCCTTTAAGGTGTGACAGATCGTTCATAAATACGGTGTCTTTTATAAATTTCCCCACCTATGCGGTGCATCGGCTCGACTATGCTTTTGTTATCCTCCAACAACCAGGACAACTCCAAGTATTTTATCTTTTTTTCCAGAAACAACCTGTAGATTTCATAATAAAACCAGGCATCAATACCCAGCCTGCGATATTTTTTCTTCACCCCAAGAGTCGGCACACGATAAGCATCAATTTTATTTTTCTTCCATAAGAATTTGGCCCATCCAAATGGAAAGAGCCTCCCATCCAATTCCCGGAGCACTTGATTGACATCTGGCAGAGCTAAAGAAAAACCTGCCGGTTCGCCCTCGACTTCAGCAATCAAACAAGACTCAGGTTGCACGATGGATTTCATTTCCCGAGCAGAAAACTCAAACTCTTTTTGTGTCATGGGTACGAAACCCCAATTCACACTCCATGCCGAGTTGTAAATATCCCAAAGAACGGAAATTTCCTTTTCAAACCGGTCCAGATCCAGATATCTGACATTGAAACGATTTCTTCGCTTAATCTTTCCTGCGGCTCGCTCCAGATAATCCGGAACCTTAATCAAGTCCAGCCGCATGGCCAAAAGGTCTTTGGCTTTTTGCAGACCCCAAGCTTCAAAATGTTTTTCATAATAATCAGGATTATAGGGAATTCCAAACATCGTGGGTGAGTCAAACCCTTTTATCAGCAAACCACATTCGTGATTGGTCGACAGGTTCATCGGTCCCATAAGACGGGAAAACCCTTTCTCCATGCACCACTGATGAGCCTTATCCAATAATAGAGCAGAGATGCTCGGGTCATCCACCGACTCAAACATGCCGAACATGCCCACAGAATCTGAGTGAAGGGCATGGTAGTTCCGGTCATGGATCAGAGCGATCCTCCCGACGGGCTCGCGGTCAGCATCCATCGCCAAAAAAAGATCGACTTCTGCATGTTCGAAAAAGGGATTGATTTTAGGGTCCAGGAATTTTTCACGTTCCCGGATGAGAGGAGGAACCCAGTTTGGATCGTTTTCATAAATTTTCCAGGGTAGGCGGACGAATTGCCCTCGGTCCTGACGGGTTTCAACCTTGATAAGACCCATTATTCCTTGGGAATGATACCCAATTTTATCCCAAGTTTTTTGAACGAGCCGAGGACTTTATCAAGGTCCTTTTGGTTGTGGACGGAGGTATAGCTGGTCCGAATCATAGCATTGAGGGGTGGCACAACTGGCGATACCGCAACTCCCGCAAAAACCCCCTCGTCAAACAAGAGCCTGTTTAAATAAAGCGTGAGGGCTTCTTCTCCAATTTTAATGGGAACAATAGGAATGGAATTGTTATTCACCTGAAAGCCCATATCAAAAAATCCTCTTTTGATATAAGTAGTATTTTCCCGCAACAGGTTGATGCGTTCCGGCTCATTAATCATGATATCCAGACCCGCAATGACACCAGCTACCGATGCGGGCGGTAAAGCCGCAGTAAAAATAAATGCTGAAGCTTTGTGTCGAATGAACTCGACGATCTTGGACTTTGCCGAAATAAAGCCGCCGATCGACCCCAGACTTTTGGAAAACGTTCCCATATAAATATCTATTTCGTCTTCCAGATTGTAATAGCTAGCAACACCTCTTCCATGTTCACCCATGACACCCAGGCCGTGAGCCTCATCAACCATAACGCTTGCACCATGGTCTTTCGCAAGCTTCACAATGGCAGGAAGGTTGGCAATATCACCACTCATACTGAATACGCTATCGGTGACAATAATCTTACCTTCAACATCTGAATACTTTTTCAAATAATATTCCAAATGGTCCATATCATTGTGGTGATACCGGACGGTCTTCCCCTGCGCTACTCCGCACCCCTCATAGATACTTGCATGGTTTTCCCGATCTGAAAAAGCTACGTCCCTTCTCCCTAATAGACAGGCAATAGTTCCCTGATTTGCCTGGAAACCTGTAGACATGACGATAGTATCTTCCCGGCTCAAGAAAGATGAAAGCTCTCTTTCTAAAGTTTTATGCAAATTGAAGGTACCATTAAGAAAACGGCTGCCTGTACACCCAATGCCAAATTTATCCAACGCCTCTCGAGCTGCTGAGATTACGCGGGCCTCTTGAGCCAGCCCCAGATAGTTATTGGTAGAAACAGAAATGGCTTCTTTCCCATCAATAACAACACGGCAACCATCAATCTCCTGGATTTCCTTGAAATACGGATAGATCCCCAATTCTTTAGCTTGATCGGGAGCAAAATAGCCAAAACATTTTGCCAGGATTCCTTTGTCTTTACTGTTGGGGGGGCGTAAATGGGTATTCTCAAAATCAAATTTCTCTTTTAGTAAAGAGATAATTTTGCCTCTCTTTAAATGAGAGGGTTCTCCGTCTTCATTTTCAAGCTCATTAAGCAGGGAAAAAGGTTTTGTCATAGTTTTCTCACCGGAAATATTTATTTAATTTGAGCCTTATTCTATGTTTCATCCTCTGGCATGGTTCCACAACCGGGTAAGCGCGGGAAGTAAACCCGAACAAACAGTTTGACCATATAGGGAACTTTCTCCCTGATCCTGAATCAGTCTTCGGTGCGCCTCTCCTAAAACGTGATAAGGCAAGTCAGGAAACAGGTGATGCGTTGCATGAAAGCGAAGTCCTACTGGAGCCCATAAAGGAGTCGTCCATCCATTCCCAGGAATATTGACCGAGTCCAGCATTTGGTTTGGGTAGCTCATCCCCTTCCCCTCGGGGTTTTGGTAGCGATGAGCCGCCAGTGTCCTTATGGAATTAACCATAAAAATCAAAGCACTAACACAATACCACAGGAATAGGGCTGCCGCAGGAATTATTTTTGCCACAAGGGCCCCGATAAAAATCCAAGCAAAACAAAATGTTAGAAACTCCTGAATTTTCCAACCTTTTTCATTCTTCCAAGAAGATTCCGGACGCTGATAATCCATATCAATGATCAGGGCCGACATCCTAGCCAACAAAAATTTTCTCAGTCTTTTATCGATCAGGGATAGAGGTGCTAAAACTGAAAAACGCACCAAAAACATAATAGGTACTAAAAATGAAAAAAGAACATGAATGACAATCAAACTCTTTCCCTTTAATGCGAAAGGAAAGTATTCTCCATCTTTTTGGGTCCCATAAAAATTTTGTTTATGATGGTCAAAATGAACTGATTGGTAAAGAAAGGTAGGTACCATTAAAGGAAAACCACAAAGCGTATTCCAAACCCAACCAAACACCTTGAATGTTCCTTTTTTAAAATGGGCAATTTCATGAGTGAATAATACTGCCCGGTACAAGGCCAAACAGGAGACGCCTAAAAGCAGAATTTGCTGGATTGAATAAGCCGGGACGCTCAGGGTCAACACAAAAGCTCCCCATCCCAGAAAAGCACTGAATAAAAAATCAGACCAGTAAATAAAAGGGTTGGGTTGAAAGAGGTCTTTCACCAACTCTCTCGCCCTGCTTACCAGAAATTCTTCCTGCCCCTGCGGAGATATTTCATTGGCCTGTTCCGTCAACACAGTATTCCTGTTCGCAATGATGGGTTGGGTTTGCTAATTTTTTTCAGCGCATGATACGCACAGAACATTTTCCGGCATGAGCATGATGCGACCTTGCGGAATCGGGTTGGAACATCGAGCGCATATCCCAAAATCAGGCAAATCCAACTTGCTCAGTGCCTTTTCAAGTTTGACAAGTTTGGATCGGGCCGAATTCAACGAAGCCTCGCTAATGCCTTGACTGCTAATCGCCTCCATTCGAGTGAGGCGGCCTATGGCATTATCCGGTGCAACCGGTTTGGAAGTTGAAGTAAAACTCACTATCAAGTGCTTTTGCACCTCAATCTCTTCAACAATTTTCATTTTCAGTTCCGCTCTACCTTCATCATCCATAAACAATCCTACCATTAATGAACGAATAGCGGGCTATTTTTGGTCCGGAAGAAACCCCGACATAGCGCATCTCTGTGCCAACAGAGGGGTGAAACGACCTATGTCCTGAGACAGGTCATCCATAAATTCATGAGCTAAATTCTGATCTTCAAAACACTCATATATATCGTCTAAAAACCCGCCCCGCAAAAGCGGATGCTCTAAAAATTCCCGGCCTGGCCCGGTTAAAATTTCCAACGGCCACTCGATCACCTCCACCCGCTCGAAATCCAGTTCCTCCAGCCATTGTTTTGCATGATTGGCAGAGGGACGCTCTTCTATATACTCGGCCAAAGCTTTTCGTTCCTTCTCCAAATTTCCTCGCTTCATCTCCTCATCCACACATACCCATAACGAGTCAAACGTACCTAGAGATGGAAAAGTCAGAACAATTTGCCCACCTGGCTTTAAGAATCGAACCAGGCTTTTTAGGGCTTCAAAACGATTCGGACGAAAAAACATGAAAGACAGGTTCCCCGTAATACGATCAAAACGTGGAAGCGTTTCCGGTAAAAAGCGCATATCCCCTACCTCAAACTGCAACCAAGGCATATGCCGGCCTTGAATTGATTTGGCTCGAAGCACCTGCGCCTGATGGATGTCCACCGCCAGAACACTTCCCTGGGCTCCAACTTGTTCGGCCATATGAAATGCGGGGATTCCCCCTCCGGCGGCAATATCAAGCACCACATCGCCCGGATTCAATTCCAGTTGATGCATCAAAAGCTGTGCAAACGGAGTGGACCATGGATCAGTTTCAGGCAAAGACCATGTTAATGCCATAATATTCCTTCCAATTTTCAACCAGGCTTGGAGCCAACGGAGCAAGGACTCGTCAAACCGGGACAACTTTATGCTAGCCAGATAAAACAATTGTCGGCCCAGAAATACTCATGCGATATCCCGGCTAACCCGGTTATTATTAAATTAATATCATTCTACAGAATAAAAAATCCAACATGGGCAATATTACCGATGACAGGCTTCCCGAAACATACGCCATTTGTCTTCTCGGCCATGGAAGCCGTGACCCGGAAGGCATTCAGGAATTCCTAACCCTATGGCAAAAATTGCACGAAAGAAAAATATGTCAAACCACGAAATATGGTTTTTTAGAATTTGCCCAGCCCACTGTCCTCGAAGCTCTATCCAATTGCCATGGAAATGGAATTAAAAATATTATTATATTGCCAAATATTTTATTGCATGGCGAACACACTCAAAAGGATATTCCTGATGCTGTCAGCAAAGTCTCACAAGATCACCCAGAAATTAATATTCTTTACGCCGAGCCCTTGGGAACACAACCTGAAGTCATGGAAGTCTGCAAGGATCGAATTGAGCAAGCAGAAAACATTTCCCAAAAGACCCTCCCTCGGTCTGCAACAATGCTCATGACCGTTGCCCATGGAAGCCATGATTCAAGCTCCAACTCCCAGGTAGAAAAATGCTTCCGTTTATTTGGGCAAAAACTAGGGTTTTGCAAAACGGTTACTCACTTTGCCGGGTCTTCACAATACTCCCTGGAAGATACGTTGGAAAAACTTAACCCGCAAAATTTTCAGCGCGTCATTCTATTGCCCTTTTTCTTATTTACAGGAGTGTGGGTCAAACGAATCCATGCCCTTGCTGACACTTTTCAGAGAAAACATCCTGACACAGAATTCCTAAAAGCCTCTTGCCTTAAGCATCATGAGTTGATCGTGGAAACGTTAATTCAGCAAGCTCGAAAAAGTATTACTTCAGGAAGAAGTTGAAATGCTATTTGTAGCCACCATAGTGAATTCCCGACAAACCTGCCATATTTTGATTCCAGGTGGTCAGGTCATTGATTTCAAATTCACTGATATGCCTATGACCACAAGCTCTCGCCATTACTTTTATTAATTCAACGGAAGCCTGAAAAAAGTTGTTGAGGCGCTTTGCAGATTCATCAATGATTAATCTTTGTCTAAGATGATCTTTTTGAGTGGCAATACCAACGGGACAGTTATTGGTATTGCAGGCTCGCATTCCAATACAACCAATGGCCTGTAGGGCAGAGTTTGAGAGGGCTATCGCGTCCGCACCTAGAGCCAGAGCCTTGGCAAAATCGGCCGGGATCCTTAATCCACCGGTGATGATTAATGTCACATCTTTCCGTTCCAGACTGTCAAGGTGCCTCCTTGCTCTCGCCAAAGCAGGAATAGTAGGCACGGAGATATTGTCTCGAAAGAGCAATGGGGCCGCTCCCGTTCCGCCGCCCCTCCCATCAAGAATAATATAATCAACTCCCGCCTCCAAAGCAGCATCGATATCCTTTTCTATATGTTGCGCAGATAGCTTGTAGCCGATGGGGATTCCTCCGGTCTCTTCTTTGACTTGAGCCGCAAAATCTTTAACAGGTGCCAACTCTGCCCAGTCCGGAAAACGAGGAGGAGAAATCGCAGGTTCTCCTTCATTCAAGCCACGGACTTCGGCAATTTTTCCTTTTACTTTTTCTCCCGGCAAATGTCCTCCCGTCCCGGTTTTCGCACCCTGCCCTCCTTTAAAATGAAAGGCCTGACATTGTTTTACCTTATTCATTGAGAAACCAAATCGACCGGAAGCAAGCTCATAGAAATACCGGCTGTTTGCCGCCTGCTCTTCAGGAAGCATTCCTCCTTCTCCACTGCAAATTCCAGTGCCGGCCATTTCGGCTCCCATCGCCAAGGCGATTTTGGCTTCCTCAGAAAGAGCACCAAAACTCATATCGGAAACAAATAAAGGAATATCCAGCTTGAGAGGTTTTTTTGCGCCGGGACCTACCACCACCCCTGTTTCGACGGGTTCTTCATCCAATAAAGGCATTTTTGCCAACTGTGCAGTTACGAATTGAATATCTTCCCACTTTGGGAGTTCCTGCCTGGGAACACCCATAGCAGCCATTCGACCATGGTGACCTAATTTAGATAAACCGTTTTTTGCCAACTCCTGAATAAAGCCGGTATGAGGTTCATCCTCTGTCCCATGAGTGTCCGCATACAACCCCAGGTATTGGTCTCGGTTATAAGACTGCGGGTTCTCTTTCTCCCAATTAGCAATCTCTGTTTCATCCACCAACACATGCCCCTCTTGAACCCATGCAGAGAACTTATGTAGCCTTTCTTTGTTGTCATATTCGCTGACTCCAGTCTCATATTTGAAATCCCAAAAATGGACTCCGCAAATGAGATTTTGCCCTTTTATAAATCCATCCGCCAATAATGCCCCGCGATGAAGACATCTCCCATAAAAAACTGAAACCTCCTCATCATAGCGAATAACAACCAAATCCACGTTCGCGACCAAAGCATAAGCAGGTTCACAGTCCTTTAAGCTTGACCAATCGGCAACTACCGCCTTCTTCATATGATATTCTCCATATTTAATTTCACTCAAGAATAACCTATCGCAATTACTTATTTAATTTCGAATCTGCCCCTTAATAAGCTCACTTTATTCCCAACTTTAGTAGACGAAATACCCACTACCTTACAGCTCAAACTATCTATTTTTAAATCTTTTACAAAATACCCTATCTTATCTAAGAGATTTGCAGGTTCCGCCGATTTAAATCACTCAGTGTTTAAAATTTTTAGCTAAAATTTCTTTGATTGATTTCATGACTAAATATTGAGAGTATTTAACAAGCTTTAGCGCATGTATTTATTGGGTCAGAAACTAACAGATTATTGCGAGGCAAAACATGAACGATGAATTGATAAAAAATCTTGGGCCTTTGGCTCCATTAGCCGGAACTTGGGAGGGTGATAAAGGGGACGACACAGCACCCGATGATGATCCCAGGAAAGTGGAGAATAATAAATATCGGGAACGGCTGGTGCTGGATCCTTTCGGACCGGTGAATAACCACGCCCAGACTCTTTACGGGCTAAGATATTCAACCACAGCCTGGCGGTTGGAAGCGGAAAATCCTTTCCATGAAGAGCTGGGATACTGGCTTTGGGATCCCTCAGAAAAACAGGTAATGCGATGTTTCATCGTTCCTCGTGGGGTAACGGTGATGGCGGGCGGCACCGTGGAACCGGAAGCCAGGGAATTTCACCTGGCCGCAGAGGCGGGGTCAGAAACTTACGGCATTTGCTCTAACAAATTCCTCGTTCAGGAATTTAAAACAGTCCGCTATGAACTAAAGGTCACCGTACACGATGCAAATAGTTTCAGTTATGAAGAGGATACTCAACTCCAAATCAAGGGTCAGAGTGAACTATTCCACCACATCGACAAAAATACTTTAAAACGCTTACCCTCCTGAGAAAAAATATTGGACCTTCAGGAACTTCTTTCAATACAACCATCAAAAGATTCTATTTCTTTCAAATCCAGCTAAGGGTTGAGCCCTTTTTCCTTCAAAACAAATTTGATCGTCTCACAAATTAGATCCGTACTGATGATAGAAGTATTGAACGCCAGATCGAATTCGGAAAAAGTGTTCGGGTCCACTTTAAAATACGCATTGATGAACTCGTTTCTTTCGATATCCATCTTTCTGACAAGTTGTTGAGCGGCAATTGAGGTAAGTTCCCTCACTTTCATAATGTTTTCAACCCTGCTCTCAAACGGAGCCGTCAGTTTTATTCTTAAACCTTCCATCCTTCCCTTTAAAATAAAATTAGCTCCCCGGCCTAGAAGGATAGCGTTTTCATTCCTCACAATGGCTTCCATCAATCTGGTAATCCGCAAAACATAATCTTTCTGCAAAACCGCCCCAGAATGAATCAGGTAATTGACCCAGTCATCTACCTGAGTTTGTTTTTTCTCATCCAGAGTCTCCAAAAAGTTTCTGCTAAGTTCCTCCCTTTCGGCAATATGGTTGAGCAAGTTCTTTCCGTAAACATTCCAGCTCAGAGTTTCTTCCAACCGGGGAATGATTTCCTCCTCATGGCATCCAAAGTCTCTGGTAACCGCTACAAAGTGATGGACTTCTGTTTGGTTTTGCTTGAGAAGTTTACGTTTATCGTTCCACTCTTCAATTTTCCTAGCAATAATTTGCTCGGCTATGGATTCTGGAATCACGTTATACATAAATCACCTGTGAGCAATGAGTTAATGACACTCCTAATAATTAGCATTTGTCCTGAGCCTCTACATTTGGTCCTCGCTCAGTAAAATGTAGTATTTATTCTCTATATATAAGACACCATCAAAAATATAATATTCCCTATAAATGTAAAGGCCTCGAAGGACAGGACTTGCAGCTAACCTTTATTGATTATCTTTGCTCAGGCTGGAATAAATGGCTTGGTAGCGGCTTTCCAACTTTCCCGCCTCAATATGGCGGCCCATTTTATGAAGCAGGTGGGCATAATGCTCGAGAATGTTCCCAACAAGTGAACTCTCCTTACCCAGAGTATCTTCTAGAATCTTCAAAGCCTGCTTCAATAAGGTTTCGGCCTCTTCATATCTGCCGCGCTCTCGATAGTTTCCTGCAAGATTATTAAGTCCTAAAGCCACATTAGGATGATTAAATCCGAGTTTTTTTTCTTCAACCGACAGAATCTGTTTGAGCATTTTTTCGGCTTCGACAAACTTGGATTGGATCCGGTATATTTCAGCCAACTGATAGAGAATGAAAACAAAACGAGGGTCATTAGGAGGGAATGCTTCTATCAATTCCAGAGCTTGCACAAAATGCTTTTCAGCCTCTGCGTAGCGGGAATCATGAAAGGCGGACAGAGCTTTTTTATTATGGTCTTGCCAAGTTTCCGGTGGGTTGAAATAGTTATAAAAGTAGAGCAATGAACCCACTATGGCCACAAAAAGAGCAATAAGTTTTGTTCTGGTCATGGTTACTGACTCTGGGTTAAATGTTATCTGGAAATGGTTCAGCCTCAGTTTATTCGTTGATCTCTTTCATTTTCAACCTTCCAATAAAGATTTAAATCCCTTTGAACGATGGCTAATACTCCTCCCTGAAGAAGAATCAAAGCCATTTCCCAAAAAATATAAAAGGGAATTGTCGGTGCCAGCACCTTTTTCAATCCACTGAGAATAAAAAGTGGCAGGATGACAACCGGAACCGAAAAAGGTTTTGCCAGTTTTTTTTTCAGAAAACCTGAGAACATTTGAAATTGAAAATACAAAAAGGCCGTTTCTATTCCCGCCACAGCTAAATTTAAAGATATATCTACTCCTTGATTTACCTCCTGAACATTCAAGGTTCTCTGAATTACTCCATAAAAGAAATAGGGAAGAACCGTGAAGACGAACAATCCCAATGCCAGCAACTCTGGATTGAGTTTTAATTTTTTATAGCTGGTAAAATCTCGATAATTCCCTAGAAACCAGAAATACAGATAGAGCCCAAAAGTCGCTTGATAAAAAATCAGGAATAATTTTACAGGCATGCCGGAGAATGGGGCTTTGGGCAGCCCTCTATATTGAGAAATTATTTTTGAAGAAAAAATTTCCCGAATTGATTTTATTTTCCCGCTTTTTTTGTCGACAAGATTGTCTTCGGGGACCAACTTACCCTTCGATAACAGACAGCGAATATCTCTCAGATGCAGAGGAACCTTTTTCCTGCGACCTTTCAGAGGGAAATATTGTTTTGCAGAAAATTCAATAACGGTGGCGAGTTTTTCCAGTTCTCTTTTCGCCTTCAATCCCAAATAAATCCCCAAAAAGATGATTGCGAAAATCAGATAAACAGACCAGATGGTGTTGGAAAAAGCCGCTGTATCATAAAGACCATGAAGCATGACCACAACAACCAGCCCATGGATCAGGTGCCGAGCCCGGTTAATACTGAACTTCGCCCGGCCCATAAAATATCCCAAAATAACACCAAAGAAAGCATGGCCTGGCACAGCCGTTATCATTCTTATAATTCCCACCGCCTGCCCTTGAGGTAAAACGTATAGGATGTTTTCCACGGTAGCGAATCCGCAGCCGATCATACCGCCATAGATAATACCGTCAAAGGGTTCGTTAAATGCTCGATCATCAAAAACAAATGCTTTCAAGAACAGGAATTTGCATAACTCTTCGGCGAGGGCCACTCCGAAAAATGCGTAGAATATAGTCTTGGGCCAAAAAAGAGGAGAATGTTCATTCTGTAAGGCCTGCATGCCTAATATTTGCTCGGCAACGCCTTCAAAGTAATAGGTCGGGAAAACCGCAAGACCGCCAAGAAAAAAACTCTTGATGACAAGCTTGCTGGGCTCCCTATCGAATTTGTTGGAATGGTAGATAAAAACGGCTATAGCAATGCCCGGCCCTACAGCAACATAAAGTAATCTTAGCGTTTCCATCCCTTCATTCATAAAGTCCCTTCAACGTAAGCCTGTAATATCTTTCCCTCTCAAATCTATAAGCTCTGCCTGAGGGGTTTTAGGCAACCCCGGCATTCTAAGTATGTCTCCCGTTAGAGGAATGAGGAATCCGGCTCCTGCAGCTATTAATACCTCACGGACGGTAACCGCAAAATTCTCTGGCCTGCCTCGAAGCTTCGGGTTATCCGACAAAGAAGCAGGAGTTTTGGCAATGCAAACAGGAAGGTTCTGATACCCGAGTTTTTCTATAGACCTGAGATCTCTTTCGGCTTTGGAGGTATATTTTATTTCATCGGCTCCATACATTTTGTTAGCAACCTTCCATATTTTTGTTTTCACATCTTCATTCCAGTCATAAAGCGGACAGAAAGGTTGAAGATTTTTTTCTGAATGGAGGATAACTTTTTCAGCCAGATCAATTCCGCCCTTTCCTCCTTCTTCAAAGACGTTGCTCACTGCAAATGGAACCTGAAGAATGTTCTCACAATGTTTTCGGACCACCGCAATTTCCTCTGGATAATCGCCATCAAAATGATTGAGGCAAACTATAGGAGGTTCGCAGAACTGTTTAATGTTTTCCACATGCCGGTCCAGGTTAGGCAGTCCCTTTTGAACAGCCTCCAGATTTAATTTATTGAGGTCAGCTTTATCAACCCCTCCATGGGATTTCAGTGCCCTGCAAGTCGCAACCAAAACAACTGCTGAGGTATCCAGTCCTGCCCCTTTACATTTGATATCGAAAAACTTTTCCGCGCCTAGATCGAAACCAAATCCTGCTTCCGTGATCGTCCAGTCAGAAAGGGCCAAAGCCATTTTGGTTGCAAGAACCGAGTTGCAACCATGAGCAATATTTGCGAAAGGGCCTCCATGAATCAAGGCCGGCACTCCCTCCGTGGTTTGAACCAGGTTGGGAAGCAAGGCATCTTTGAGCAAGGCCGCCATTGCCCCGGAAGCATTGAGGGATTTTGCAGTAACCGGTTCTTCCTTGTAAGTAAACGCCAGCAAAATATTCCCCAATCTAGATTTCAAATCTTCATAGGTCTCCGCCAGACACAATATAGCCATTATTTCAGAGGCAGCAGTAATATCGAATCCACTCTCCCGAGGAACCCCTTGCAAAACGCCTCCGAGCCCAATAACAATATTGCGCAAGGCACGATCGTTCATATCCATAACGCGTCGCCAGAGGATGCGCCTCGGATCAATGTCTGACAATCCTTCATGGTAGATTTTATTATCCAGCATTGCTGAAAGCAGGTTATGGGCCGAGGTCACGGCATGAAAGTCACCGGTAAAATGCAAATTGATATCTTCCCGAGGTAAGACCTGGCTCAATCCGCCACCCGTGGCACCCCCCTTCATACCCAGGCAAGGGCCTAATGAAGGTTCCCGGAGTGCAAGACAAACCGATTTATTGAGTCGGGCCATCGCCTGGCCCAGGCCAATGGTCGTGGTGGTTTTCCCTTCTCCGGCAGGAGTGGGAGTGATGGCCGATACTAAAATCAGTTTGCCTCTTGCAGGAAACTTTTTCAGGATCTCAAGGCGAACCTTGGCTTTATCAGATCCAAAAGGGATAATTTCACGTTCGGTTAGGCCCAGTTTTTTCGCGATTTTAAGGATCGTTTCCATAACTAACAAAGGGGTTTAGGCAGTAAGTTTCAGCCTGAGTTCCTGTTTTGTTTGTCTTAACGCTTCTTAATCTTAGATCATAATCTGTTCAAAAAATTCCATAAGGACACACCCAATGGCAAATCAGGCCTTTAAAGCCCTTTAATTCATAGCGCATTCCGATGGAAGGGAATATATTTAATATAGGGGATATCCCTATATATATAAGGGTATCTATTCTAAAACCTGATATTGAGAAGAGTCATGCTGATTGCACCCATAGACCATAATAGGGAACCGGAACCAGAAAAACACGTGAGCAAGATAAAATCTCCCTACTGGACACTTCCAACTAATGGAGGCTTGGGTGCACCCCAACTCACAGGAACACCTCATAACAGTGAAGGCATCATTTTAAGGGTAAGGGATACTCGTTTGATGGAACGCCGAAAGAATCTTCCTCCCCCAAAATCCCTAGAACGAGAAAGGCGCATAAAGGCTAATCGAAAAAGTGACTCCAGATGGAACGCTGTGAGCCATCACGTTCTCATCATTGCACTCGAACGAAAAGCTGGGGAACCTGAACCCTGGAAAACTGGAGATCGTGTTTCGGTGATTCCCAAACCCCAAACTGCTACGCCAACAGATACGGTACACCCGCCTGATACCAGCGAAAAGAGTAAACCTCCTTTGTTGATCAAGGATGAAGGAGACTATGTATTGCACCTGAGCACACATTATCCCACTGAGCGTTAGACGAACTTGGGGAATTTTACAGGTTTGAATTGGTTTTAAAATATCTCTTACGGAGAAATTGCTATGAAAGCCTTGGTTCTGGATATTCCCCGCGACGAATGGCAGACAACAACTGGAATGAATCTGGCGGATGTGCCAGAACCGGAACTGGATGAAGCCCGGTGCCCTGCCGATTCCAACCAATGCATAATCAAACCTCTTTACACCGGATTTTGCGGCTCCGATAAAAGTATCTGGTTTCGCCATGCGTTCAAGGAAATGCTTCTCGACTCGCGGGACCGGGAAGACCAGGCATACAGGATTTGCGGACATGAATTTTTAGGAGAAATTGTCGAAGCGGGTTCTTATTCCCAAAACCATTATGGATACAAGCCGGGTGATATCGTTTCTACAGAATCACACATCTTTTGCGGAGTTTGTCATCAATGCAAAATTGGCGATGCCCATGTTTGTTCAGACCACCTCATTATAGGAATATCCACCGATGGCTGTTTTGCGGAGCAGGTCAAACTGCCAGCAAAAGAATTATGGCGAACCGATCTGGATAAAATTCGTCCCGAGGTTGCCGCCATTCAGGAACCTTTGGGGAACGCAGTACATGCTTGCAGCCGGGTAGACCTTCGCGGGAAAACCGTGGCCGTGTTCGGATGCGGAACAATAGGACTCTTCACCATTCTGGTCGCCCGAGCAATGGGAGCTTCAATGATCATTGGTGTTGATCCCGGAAAATCTAATCTGAAAATGGCGGAAGAGCTTGGCGTAGACGCCACACTAAGAGTCTCTACGGATCCGACAAAAAAATCCGGGGCCGCCCCGGATAATGAAATTGCCGATAAAATTCGAAAGCAATGCTTTGGCGAAGGGGTTGATGTGGCTTTTGAAATGTCTGGAAGCAACCAGGCTTTGAACACAGCAATCGCTTCCACCCGCGCCGGAGGAGATATTATTTTGTTCGGCCTTTCCTCTGGCGACTACACCTTGACAGACTTTCAAAATATCATTCTATTCGGAAAATCCATGCACAGCGTTGTCGGCCGAAAGGTTTTTCAGACCTGGTACATTGCCAGCAACCTGCTGATGTCCAGGGGCCATGCTCTGCAAGATAAAATTTACGATGTCATCTTGAACCGAGGAAAGGACACAGTATTTCCGTTCAAGGATTTCGATAAAAAAAATTTTGAAAAAGCCATCACCTCACACCCAAAAATAGTGTTGAAATATGATTGACCAGAATCCTGACAGTTTCCATGCACATCTTCGATCTGAACTGGAAACGATTCATGAGGCGGGTCTATATAAAGAAGAACGGGTACTGCTGTCGCAACAGGGGGTACACCTTTCCACGACCCAGGGAGAAAAAGTTTTAAATTTTTGCGCCAACAATTATCTCGGATTGGCTAACCACCCTGAAATGCTAGATGCCGCACGACAGGCCCTGGAACAATATGGATACGGCATGGCTTCGGTGCGATTTATTTGCGGAACTCAGGAAATCCACAAGCAACTCGAGCAAAAGATTTCTCAATTCCTGCAAACCCAAGACACAATTCTTTATTCCTCATGTTTTGATGCCAACTGTGGACTGTTTGAAACTCTGCTGACGGAAAAGGATGCAATTATCAGTGACCGGCTGAATCATGCCAGCATCATTGACGGGGTGCGCCTTTGCAAGGCTAACCGGTTTCGTTACAATCATGCCGATATGGATTCTCTGGAAACCCAATTAAAAAGAGCGCAAAAATATCGACACCGAATCATCGCCACCGATGGAGTTTTCAGCATGGACGGCGATGTCGCCCCGCTGGAGGAAATTTGCGATCTTGCAGATCGTTATGACTCTAAAGTTATGGTCGATGACTCCCATGCCACAGGTTTTTTTGGCAATACCGGCCGTGGCAGTATTGAATATCGTAATGTTCTGGGACGCGTCGACATCATCACTTCAACTTTTGGCAAAGCTCTAGGGGGAGCCTCAGGTGGATTCACCACAGGACGCAAAGAAGTCGTTGGCCTTTTACGCCAGCGGTCAAGACCTTACTTGTTTTCCAACAGCTTGTCACCAGTCATTGCAGCCACTACTCTTAAAGCTTTAGAACTCATTTCAAGTTCGCTTGTTTTAATAAACAAGCTTCGAGGGAACGTAAAATACTTCCGCAGCGCAATTTCTGAAGCAGGTTTCGAAATCAGAACCGGCGACCACCCTATCATTCCCATCATGATCGGCGATGCTACGGCGGCAAAAAATATGGCAGAAGAGTTACTGGTAGAGGGTATCTACGTTGTTGGTTTCAGCTATCCGGTAGTCCCCAAAGGCACTGCCCGCATTCGCATACAGATTTCTGCCGCACACGAAATCGCTGAACTCGATCAGGCCGTCTCTGCTTTCAGGAAAATCATATCCAAAAAGGCGGGTATTTCTACCCACTGAGGTTCCCCACACCCGACAAAACTTCAATATGCTATTACCTCTAATTCATGTATGAAAATCAGGCCAACAGGGTATACAATGAATTATCTATATAAATTTCAGAAAGCAACCTTTAAGGACACAATCCTAATGTCCAAAAACAGGCTTAACTTATTGAAATGGATTTTCATTCCTTTCTTGCTTTTTTTATGGGCTAATCCGGCCTGGGCAGTCCTTTATAAATGGAAAGACGAAAAGGGCCAGCATTTCACCGATGACATCACCAAGGTCCCCCTTAAATTCAGACCCGCCTATACCAACAAGAAACCAAAAAAGAAAACTGAAAAGCCTAAAACCAGCTTAAACAAAAATCCCACTAAAAAAAGAACTACGCAGAATCAAAAAAAGGCCCAAGGCATGCAGCAATTTCCTGAAGGAGTGAATCCCGACATGGAGCAAATAGCCGAAGAATTGATGAGAGGACTAGGGGAAAGCATGGAACAAATGGCCGAAGAAATGGGCAAAACGATCGAAGATATAGGTCCCGCAGTAGGAAATTAGGTGAAGCCGCAGCCCCCCTCAGAAAGAAATACCTCCAAGCTGATAACGCTAGCTCTTAATTTAATTCGTTAAGAATCTTTTTTTCAATTCCAGTTTTGCGGCGTAGAGACAAGGAATCAGACATTACTTTTTTTTAACTAAGTCCACTTTCCCATCATTGTTGCGATCAATCTCGATTCGATCAATTTCCCCGGAGGAGTTAAAATATTCCCATCGATCGATTTTCCCATCAAAGTTAGTATCGTGTTCCACCTTTTCTAGTTGAGTGGAATTTAAAAAATACTGCCATTGGTCTGGCTTGCTGTCTTGATTGGTATCAAAAGCTACTGATTCTACGGACTCATTTTCCCCAAACTTTTCCCAGCGATCAATGTTTCCATCATGGGAAATGTCATATTCAACCTCATTAATTTTTCCTCCTCCAGAAAAGAACTGAAATACATCTATCTTTCCATCGCCATTTTGATCTATTTCTAATCGAATTATTTTATTGTCCGTATTATAAAACTCATGCCAATCAAACAACCCTGAAAACCGGGAATCCTTTTCTATTTTAGTGAGCAAGAAACCCTGAGAATAGAGTTGGATTTGATCAAAAATTCCATCAAAATTTCTATCAAATTCAACTCGCACAGGTTTTTTATTTGCCTCATATATGTCAACTTGATCCGCTTTGCCATCCCCATTTCTATCGTATTCAACTTTCTCAAGCTTATCGTCAGCCGTTTTATGATGCCACTGGTCCAGTTTTCCATCGAAGTCGCTATCAAGCTGAACCACCTCTCCTTCAGCAACAGTGCTCAGAGAAAAAAATATCCCAATAAAAATGATTGAATTAAATCTAGCCAATTTCATGGTTAATCCATTTTAAAAGAAATAGGAAGTTTAAGACTAATGGAGTTTAACTTGAAGGATTCCGGAATTTTAGGGTACGGGCTTGCATTTTTCACAGCATCGATAGCGGCCTGATTCAGCACTTCATAGGGTGAAGCGACAGCAATTGAATAGCCCAACAAATTCCCATCCTTCCCTAATTGAAACTCTATTACAGGCTTTCCCTCCCACCCTCGATTTTGGGCAATACGAGGATAGTACTTGGCTTTAGCAATTTTTTTCCAAACACCCGTTGAAAAACCTTTCCTTAAAGATTCTAAGTCTATGTCAGAAGAATCATCCCTAACTTCTGATTCTCTTGAATTAGCAGAAGGTTCTAACCTAGCCTCAAATTCTCTTTGCTTTGAGGCATCAGCCAAATCGGAAGATATTGAAGCAAATTGAGCGGGTTGAACCTGGTTGATAGAAGCAGCCCTAATTATCCTTTTCACCTCTTGAATTGGTTTTACAGAAACCGTATGCAAGCTACCCTTATTAGAAATAATACGGGCTCCAAAACTGGAGTTAGGAACCGTGGCGGCACTAAATCTGTCAGATAATTTCACAATCTTAACTCTTTGCAATGAGTTTCCAGTTGGACCAACTCTTTCAACCATGTGAACGGGTTGCACAGAGAGGGGCTGCATACTTGCAACCATTCCTGTTTGAAAAAATGCTGGCTTACTTGCGTGAGCCATAAAAGGCTCAACAGGCTTAGGATCATGGATTGTAAGGGAGACTCTTTGGTTTGAAGTATATGCCGCACTTTTAGCAATGGGTTGAATCTGCTTTATTTCTTGGATTACTGGTGTCAATGAAGGGATAGGTCTATCAAATTTTGAAGGAAGCTCCTTTACCGGTTTGAGGGGAGACGCCTTTTTCACCTTTGGTTTAGATGAAGGTTCATAAATAATTGTTTTGATTTGAATGGGTTCGAGTATTGGCTTAGGAATTTCGTTTTCAAATGTCCAATAAGCCAAAACGAATATTCCTATTCCATGCGCAATTATGGAAAGGACGAATGCATTTTGAAAAAATATACTTTTACTTTTTCGGATTTTCATTGATGATGCATTTATTAATTATTTATTAATTGCAAAAATTACGACAACAATTACTTTACCTAGACCCATAGTTTTATTTAAAAACCCCAACAACATTTGCCTTGGTAAGAGTATAGGTTGGAGACGTAATTATAATATATCAATGATTAAATAGTCTCTTCCATCCTACAACCACCCCGGTAATACTGAAAAAAAAGCCTCCTGCAAGCATTGACAAGATCAATACATCCCATAATGGCCGATGGTTTGCCAAGCCGGGAAAGTCCAAACTGTGCAACCCATTGAACAACCAACGATATAAACGCCGACTTCTATTCATAACCGACACAATCTGTCCAGAATCCATATCAATATGTATCCAAGTTTGCATCGGGTCACTCAATATAATTCTGAGTGTATTGGGGGGTAAGGAGCTTTCGCGCAGTTGCCCATAGATATCAAACTTTTCAGGCCTTTGAGTGGATTGGATATTCACGCCGGGCCAAGCCGCCTTTAACGCATTAATTAATTCCAGTTCTGTAAACTCGGTGGGGGAAAGAACTTCACGGCCTTTAGGTTCATATAGTTTTTTTCCATTTGTGCTACTTTTCATGACATATGTTTTCCCTCCGACAGAAAAAACTTCTACCTCATTTGATTGTTTAAGGGCTTCCAGGGCCTCCACAGAAATTCGTTCAACGGTTTGCTTCATTGGTTTTCCGCTAAAACTTTGTATCTGTCTTGTATTGGGATTTGGCTGTGAAAAAATTCGACCATGATCCATAGACAACCACCCACTAAAAATCCAGAAAAAAATAAATATTCCAGAGAACAATCCCAAAATATGGTGCATACGCAACCAACCTTTATAAGGGCTATGGGTTCGAGTCGTTTTTTGGGCTTCCCTAAATCGAACTACACCCAACCACAGTCCTGCCAAGGTTGTTACCACACCAAACAAAGAAATACACCAAACCGTTTGGTCCCATAATGCCCAATTACTACGTAGAACTGTTGGGTAGATCCAATGAACAACTGCACCGACATAATTCCAGGCTCGCTCACTACCCTCAGTTTTTTGTAGAACTTCTCCTGTACGAGAGGAAACGTATAAAACGGTGTCTTTTTTGTCTAGCATTGAAATGCGATAAAACGGACGATATGGATCATATCGATTAGGCACTATCCATTGGTCATAATTCAATGGGCCGTATATTCTTAACGCAGGTTCTCCTAAAAATTTTTCTGCAACTTCACCAGCTGTTTCCCCAGTCAGAAGATTTAGAGGTTTTCCATCATCGGCGCCTATTGTTATGACCGGCCCTATTTGAGGATGCAATACATAGACAGGTTGGCCTGCGACATCAATCAAGCGAAAACGATCAAAACCCGAATTTTTACCGACCGCCTCTTTCGGAGTAATTTTGATTTTTGAAAAATCGATCCCGGTTTTTTTTGAGAGTTGTTCGGCTTGAGAAAGGGAGGGGAAGGGATGATAAATGAGTACGGCGCCACTGAGGAACCATGCAGCAAAAAACAAACACAGGACAACTCCCATCCACCGATGAGCCAGTGTTATAATTCGCATAAATTTATCTCGGCTTAATTAAAAATCAAACTGTGCGCTAATTTCAAATGATCGAGGAGAACCCAGAATTAGCTGGTTGTTATAAAATTCATCGCCCCACAACGCATAAGCTTTATCAAAAAGATTTGTCAACCTTGCGGTATAGCGACCATTCCCACTTCGATAGGTGGCATGAATATCTACTGTTTGGTAGGCCAACATTTTCACAGTATTGAATCTATCATTAAAGCGATCATCCACGTATCTGAAGCTACCGCCGACATCAATTGGGAGCCCTGCCACTCTGGAATAATTGGTCCATGCATTGGCCACCCACTCAGGAACATTGGATGGGGTATTCCCGGAAACGTTCTCAAAAACACCAAATTCAGCATCTGTATAAGCAGTATTAGCCCCAACTCTCCATTTTGGTGTCACCAAGAACGAACCCTCCAGTTCAAAACCGGTAGATCTCTGGCTCCCGTCACCGCCCAAAACACTATCGTTTGAATCCTTGATTAAGGTGTTTTGTCTTTCAATATGGTATACGGCTACAGCCATTTCCGCCCTTCCATCCAAGAGCCTGGATTTTAATCCCATTTCCCATTGTTGTGAGGTAGAAAGATCAAAGTTTTGACTTGATGTCACAAGAAACACATCATCGCCCAGGGGATCGGTACCGGAACTCATTTGGATGTAGGCGTTCCAGGATGGAGCAATTTCATAGACAGCTCCCAGCCGCCAACTGAAAGGATTAAATGTTTTTTCAAAAGATTCTCCGGGGGTGGGGTCATTAAAGTTGAGCCGAAACAATTCGATATGGTCTTGGCGCAGACCCGCAACCAGCCTCAATTTTGGACTGACCTTCAAAGTATCCTCAAAAAAGGTTGCAACCGAAATTATCCGGGTAGGATTTAACCTAAAGCTTGCAGGACTATTGCCAAAGGTATCTTGGCTGGGTAGAGTCACGGAAAAGGGATCGACTGAAGTTACATTTGAGAGTGGCTGGGATTTTCTTTCAAAATCCACATAACTGGAATCAATTCCAACCAGATATTGGTTTTCCATCCCCGCAAAAGTATTTTTATACTTGGCACTCATGCGGTTACCGACAGTGATTTGCTCATGGGCTACAAAAAAACGATCACGATCAATCAAATTTGTTGTGGAGTTAAAGGTATATTGCTCCGAGTTGCGCCATTCCCGATCCGCATTTAAAAAGTAGGTGTAGTTGCGAAAAGAAAGTTTATTGCTATGCTTCCAACTTAAATCCAACGTTGTCAGCATTTGATATGAATCTGCCACTTCATCAGAAATGTTGTAATTCACAAACTGCGTTCGCTTGTCGATAGTTCGACCATCTGTAGTGGAAACTACTCCAGTGAGAGGCTGAGTGGCGAATGCTTCTGTTACAAGGGGGGTGCCCCAATAGTTTTGCAATTTGTCATCAAGAAAATCGACACCAAAGGTCACATCCAATTGATCATTCGGTTTCCACAATACCGAACCTATGAAGTTTCTTGATTTTGGGTCGGCATTATCCACATATCCATCTGAGCTGTATTCACTTCCATCTATTCGGAACCATAAATTTTTGCCCATTGGGCCTCCGGCTCCAACACCCGCTTTTACCGTGTCATACCGGCCATAGGAACTCAAAATCTCATAGGAGTTCGAGTTTCCCATTTCAGGTTTCTTGGTGACCATGTTAAGGGTCGCCCCGATTGCTCCCTGACCATGCAATACAGATGCGGGACCCTTCAGAACTTCGATCCGGTCCAGATTAAAACCATTCTGAGGTCGCCCGGTAATCAAAGCCGGACCCAACCAGATCCCATCCCGTTGGATCATGACTTGATTAGACGTAAAACCCCGCATGGAATAATTTGCAGGCTCTGCAGGAGGATTTCCCCAAACGAATCCGGGTGATCGCTCCAAAACCTTTCCCACCTCCTGATACCCGCCACGTTTTAATTCAGAATTATTGATAACGGTTATTGAGGCCGGGGTTTCAAATACCGGAAGATCCAGGCGACTACTTGTATCGGAAGAAAAATCAAAATTTAAGACACTCGGAGTTACAAGTAATTCGTTCAACTCCAAAACTGGAGGAAAAGTTTTTTCAGCACTTTCTCTATGGGCATCATTTTGAGCCCAACAGATGGAAAATATCTGGAGCAATAAAATCAAAGTAGAAATTAAACTAAAAAGAACTTTTATCATGACTTTTCCCATTATTTTGAATAAGGAAATCTATTTCAGCCTCAAAATTAGCTGAAAAATTGAGCAAAAAAAAACCTCGGGCCTCCAAATGGAGGTTCGAGGTTGATTGCACCCTGATTTACTTCATCAACATTGTTTGGGCATACATCGATTCACACGATAGATGGTACCCCTATTGTTTCAGGCAGGTCTTCTGACTCGCGTTCATCCTACTCTCTGCACCTTCCCAGCTCAACACCAGTGGCTCATTGCAGATTTCGTCACGCTCACAGCGGCGGGACCGTGGCTGATTTTCACAACCTTCCCTATTATTTCTTGAAAGAAATTCTAATATTCGCTTTCAAGAAACCTGAAATACTTTAGTCATTATTCCTAACTCAACGATTGAGTCAAGAAATTTTTATTTTTTTCGCCTTTAAGTTCTGACTTCTCCAACAAAATCAATGTTGGATCCTGGTATTAAATTTTCCCGTGGGCAATTCCTAACAAAGATCCATACTTTGTCTGATATCGCGTTATTCGAATTCCAATTATCTTTAGTAAAGCTGAAACCGTAATTTTCAAGGAAAATGATATTAAATCAGAGTGCTTGAATTGCATTTTTGGCTCCCCGATTCAATTTCAGTAAATTCGCTCAATTTTACTTAGCTGGCCTTAAAATTACAGCTTTAAAACCAAGAGAATATAGGAATAAGGCTTTAAATAAACATTGGGCGGGGAGTTGGATGAAATAATATTTAATTCTTGTAAATTGAGGTAAGTTCCACAATAATGGCGTTTGAAATTTATAAGCTTTGGGTTTTCCTTCATTAGAAGGAAATGAAAAGGGAAGGCTGTGAAAATCAGCCACGGTCCCGCCGCTGTGAGCGTGACGAAATCTGCATATTAAAGCCACTGGCATTTACGTGTTGGGAAGGTTGCAGAAAGTAGGATGAACGCGAGTCAGAAGACCTGCCTGGAACAGTGCATAGAACCTTTCATAAAAAAGGTTAATGCGAATAAGTTGATTAAGTAAATCAGGGTGCAATCAACCTCAGTCCTCAATGGGAGGAATGAGGTTTTTTCGTCTTTAATAGATACTTTAATTTTTCCAAAAATATAAATCACTATTTTGGCTAATTCATTTCAAAAATTAATGAGAGGTTCCGCCATGAAAAAAATTGTAAGCATTTTTTGTCTCTTTGCTATTTTTAGCCCTATAAATCTTTTTGCTTTTGACTGGAAGAATCATGACCTATCGCATCTGGTAGTAGTCACCAATCGTGATGCCAGTGAATTGACAATTGTAGACATGACAAAGGATGAAGTCATTGGCAAACAGAAAATAGCACTAAACAGTCAGGCACATATGACCGCATTTTCCCCAGATGGGAAAAAATTGGCTATTGCAGCAACGGCAAATAATCTGGTGTCCGTCATGGACTTAAACACCAACGAAACAAAAGATATTAATGTGGGATCGGGTCCTGAACATATGGATATCAGTAAAGACAATCGTTGGTTGTACGTTGGAAATATTGAAGGGGGAACAGTTTCAGCAATTGATTTGAATCAGAATCAGGAAGTGGCTCGACTGAAAGGTTTTCTCGAACCTCATGGTGCTACCATAATGGCTTCTGGCAATAAGGTATATATCCCCAACCGGGGTGCTCAGTTAGTGGGAGTGGTTGATGGGTCATTGTCTACCAGTGATATTATGGTGGGATCGCTTGCAGGCTTGGCATCTTTTGATAGAGATCAAGCTGGGGCGTCCAAGCACCGGGAGCGATCCATCCCAACAAATGGCGTAGCAAACGTTACCTTAACTCTTGATGAGAAATACGCTTATGTTGCCACCGGCGATGCAAACTCTGTAACGGTTTTGGATACGGCAACAGACAAAATAATCCGCACTATTCCAGTAGGGTTAGACCCTTGGAGAGCCTACGCATCCCCAAATGGAAAACATATGATTGTTCCCAATAACGGCGATCAAACGGTTTCAATTATTGATGCTCAATCGCACACACTTCTTGCCACTCTCCCCGCAGGAGCAGACATGACGGGGGTCAATTTTGGCAATGACAAAGGATACGTTATTAGTCGCGGGTCGAGTCAGGTTTTCATATACGATTTCTCCGCACTTAAAAAAACAGGTCAACTGGATATGGGTGAAGGGGCCCGGCTTGAAACCGCAAGCACTTCTCCTGCAGGAACCAAGGTTTATGTGGCTTCTTCCTCAGACAATTCTCTTTACGTTATTGATGTTGAATCTGACCGCGTAAAGCGGATCAAGGATGTCGGTAATTTTCCTTGGGGAGTCAGCATTTATAAGGGACAAAACTATTGCCACTAATCAGGGCCTGCTATATGAGTTGCCCTTTTATTGTAAGTTACTGCGCGATGGGATTTCCCCAGCGACGAATTGTTGATTCAGGAAAATGAAAATGGATGAAATTAATCATGAGGTCTCACCTTGCGAGGTGTTGCCTGATGACTATGCTATTTGTATCGCAGGTCATGGAAGCCGTGATAAGGAGGGTATTCAGGAGTTTCTCACCTTATCCGCAAAGTTCAAGGAGAGAGAACCTCAGAGAATTGTGGAATGCGGCTTTCTGGAGTTTGCCAAACCTACAATCGATGATGCAATTGTTAAATGCGTCCAGGATGGAATCAAAAATATTGTTGTGATTCCTGGAGTGTTGATGGCCGCGGGTCATGCTAAAAATGATATGCCCAGTGAGGTTTTATCAATTGCTCGAAGGTTTCCCGACCTGAATATTCAATATGGTCGTCCTCTGGATATCCACCCAAAGGTTTTAAGGGTTTGCTCGGACCGCATTGAGTCTGCTGAAAAATCCTCCTCCAGCGAAATCCAACGGTCCGACACATTACTCATGACCGTGGGACGCGGTAGCAGTGACCCTGATTCCAATTCTAATATTGTAAAAGTGTCTCGGATGTTATGGGAGGGAATGGGGTTTGGCTGGTCAGAAACAAGCTTCATTGGAGTCACTCAACCCCTGTTGCCTGAGGCTTTAGATAGAGTCATCAAAATGGGGTTTAAGAGAATTATTGTTTTTCCCTATTTCCTTTTTACCGGGATACTGGCAAAAAGAATCTACTCCATAACTGATGATTTTCAGCAAAAGTACCCAGACACGGAATTCTTAAAAGCTCCGTATCTAAATTATGATGATTTGATTGTAGATGTATTCATGGAGAGAGCCAGAGAAATACCTTTCGGCCTCCAGAATATGAATTGTCAGATGTGTAAATACCGGGAGCAAGTGGTAGGGTTCGAAGATCAAGTTGGAGAACCTCAAGCAGGCCATCATCATCATGTCCGAGGTATAGAAGGTCATCATGGTCTCGACCATGGACACGACCATCACCACACACATGATCATTCGGATCACGACAAATAAACGGTATTCAAAAAAAATGAGATGGCTTATTAATGTCCTCCTACCAACCACACCCTATTGAAAAAAAAAGCTACGAAATCATTGATGGATTAGTAGACTTTTCCAGCTACCCCGAAGCACACAGCGAAATATTCAAGCGCGTAATTCATACAACCGGAGATACCGGGTTCATCAAAGGATTCAATATCTCTGAGGGTGCCATTCAATCAGCCGTTCGTGCTATTTCCAATGAGGCTTTGATATGGACAGATGTGACAATGGTGCAGACAGGTTTGAAGAGAGCTCTTCTGAAAACGCTGAACCTGAAAACCTGTTGCATGATTCATGATCCGGAAACATTTAAGAAGGCTGAAGACGAAAATACGACAAGGGCCGTAGCAGGATTGAGGCGATTCGCCGAACAAAAGGTGGATTCCCCAAAAGTCCTGATTATCGGTGATGCCCCCACGGCCCTCCAGGAAGCTGTTGACCTTTCCGCGAACAACCAACTTGATGCTGAATTGATTATTGGAATCCCTGTGGGTTTTGTGGGGACAGAGTCCAGTAAAATTTCATTGAGTCGGCAAAACAAAATTCCCTTCATCACCAATGAGGGGACCCGAGGAGGATCGACAGTTGCCGCTTCAATTTTTAATGCCTTAATGATCTGGACCCTCAAGGCAAATGCTTGACCGGAGATTTATATGTCGGGTTCTTTTATTGATTTAACCATCCCAGCTTCAAATGGATTAGTCAGAGGAATTACTACCGGTAGCTGCGCGGCGGCGGCGGCCAAAGGAGCTCTCCATTTTTTAATTTTTCAATCGGAAGAAAAACAGATAGAGATAGATTTGCCTGAGGGAGAAAAGTTACGGGTCGCTATAAATTTTTGCCGCAAAACGGAACAGGGAGTAATCGCCCAAGTGACGAAAGATGCAGGCGATGACCCTGATGTAACCGATAAATGCAAAGTGGAAGTGGAAGTGAAGCCGAATAAAAACAAACAAGGCATTCATTTTTATGCAGGAGATGGCGTGGGAACAGTAACCGAAGAGGGACTCCAAATTCCCAAGGGAGAGCCTGCAATCAACCCCATCCCCAGAAAGATGATCCGACAAAACCTGGATAAACTTCTTAAGGATTCCCCTGAAGCTTGGGGGAATTCTGGGTTGGATGTGGTGGTCAGTGTATTGGATGGAAAGGAAATCGCTTTAAAAACCTTTAATCCAAGATTGGGAATTCAGGGCGGCATCTCCATCCTTGGGACAACAGGAATTGTTGAGCCTATGTCTCTGAGTGCATGGAAAGCATCGGTAGAAATTTATATTGATGTGGCGCTGGCTACACAATCAGAATCCATTGTATTCAGCCCAGGTCGTTGGGGACAAAAAATTTTCCACAAAGAAAAAGGAGTGCCTCTGAACCGCATATGTCTGGTTTCTAATTTTATCGGGTTCGCACTGGACCACTTAAAACAAAAACACCAATTGGAAAAAGATAAGGTAAAGGCAATTATCTTTGCTGGCCATCCGGGCAAACTGGCAAAAGTAATTGATGGGCATTGGAACACTCATTCCAGTGAATCCCCATCGGCACTTCCTACAATATTAAAAATCGCGGAAAATATTATTCCAAGCGCTAAAAATGAAGAATTGCAATCATCACGAACTGTGGAACATTTAATCCAAATCAGCAAAAAGAATCATTTTAGCGATCAATTATTTGAAGCTGTGGCCGAAAAAATTTCAAGCGCCGTTTCGGGATATCTGGATAATTCGTTGAAGGTGGAAGTTTTGTTAGCAGACTTTAAAGGCAATTTGATAGGGCAGACAACAACCAATGATTGAAACTTTTGGAACGTTTACAGGGATAGGTGTAGGGCCAGGGCCCCAGGAATTTCTTACCCTGAAAAGCTTCAACGCGCTGATGAAAGCTGACAAAGTCCTGGTCCCCCGCGCCAAGGGCTCCAGTAATTCCGTAGCTTTGACTTGTATAAAGGATATAGACATCCAACAGGATAAAATTGAATTTCTGGACTACCCCATGTCCAACGATGAAAGCTTACTCAGTTCAATATACCTTGAGATCGCCGCAAAAATTATTGCCGACCTGAAAAACAAGTTGAATCTGGTTTACATTACCATTGGTGATCCTTATATATATTCAACCTATTCTTATACCGTGAACGCCTTGAAGGAGTTGATGCCTGAAATTCCCATTTCAACCTACCCTGGAATAAGTTCTTTTCAGGCATTGTCCGCAGCCTTGAATTTCCCTTTGGGCCAGGGCAAGGAAAAAATACTAATCCTCCCCTGCCCCGAAACCCCTGACGAATTACGCGGACACATTGAGAAGAACGAAAATATTGTTCTCATGAAAATCGGAGACCGGTTTGATTGGGTTCGTAATCTTTTAAGTGATATGGATATCTTGGAACACTGCGCGCTTGGAAAACGAATTGGTTTAGATAATGAAATCCTTACCCGTGATCTAATCGAGCTGAATGAGGACGATAAACCCGGCTATTTATCAGTCGTCCTTATCCGAAAATTTCCGGCTCAAGGGAGGATTGGACATTGAAAGTTTACTTTATAGGAGCGGGCCCTGGTGATGTTGAGCTGATGACCATCAAAGGAAACCGCCAATTACACTCCTGCTCCTATGTCATGCATGCAGGGTCGTTGATCAATCCAGAAATCTTATCTGCCCTTCCAGAATCTGCTCGGATTTATGACACTTCAAAACTAAACCTTGAAGAGCAAGTTAGCATTTATAAAGAGGCCAAGAGCGCAGACCAGGATGTGGCCCGATTACAAAGTGGGGACCTATCTATTTATGGAGCTATCGCGGAACAAATGCGTGCTTTGGACGAACTAGGTATCCAATATGAAGTAACCCCGGGTGTCTCTTCAGTAGCGGCCAGTGCGGCAACTTTAAAGAGCGAATTAACACTTCCTGAAATTTCACAAACCGTAATTTTTTCCCGAATCAGTGGGAGAACCGAGGTTCCCCCCGATGAGGATCTTGAAAAACTGGCTTCTCATAAATGCACGTTATGCTTATTCCTATCCATTCATAAAATTAAGGAAGTCGTTAAAAAACTATCTGCTCATTACCCTCGCGAAACTCCGGTAATCGTGGTCTATAAAGCCAGTTGGAAGGATGAAAAAATTATAAGGGGCAATATGGAAACCATTGCAGACAAAGTGGAAAAAGAAGGAATCCGGCTGACAGCACTGATATTGGTAGGAGCAGTTTTCAACACCAAAGATTTTCAGGATTCCCGTTTATATTCAAAAGAATATTCTCACCTCTTTCGGAAAAAAAATGTCAGCACGAAATAACATCGCCATCGTTGTGATCCGTTCTGAAGGCCTGGAGTTTGCTCGCAAACTTCGCCAGTCTTTTCCTACTTGGGATTTGTGGGGCCCTGAATCTTCAGACATCAATGAGAATGAGAAGGCATACCATTCCCGATTCAAAGACTGGCTGAGCGACAATTTTTTAAAATACGAAGGCTTTGTCTGCATCATGGCCGCCGGCATTGTGGTGCGTTCGTTAAGCACAATGATTCCCGACAAACGTACTGGCCCTGGAGTCGTGGTTTGCGATGAGTTTGGTCGTCATGCCATATCGCTTCTTGGGGGACATGAAGGCGGTGCCAATACACTGGCGCATAGAGTAGCAAGCAAAACGGGTTGTGTTTCGATAATTACCACAGGAACAGAATCCATGAAGAACTATGTTTTAGGTGTGGGTTGTAAAAAAAACGCCGATTACGAGTCATTAAAAGGACTCGTTGTCGAAGTTTTAAATAACGCCAAAGTTCTTCCTGACAAGGTCAGGGTAATGACTACCATTGACTTAAAAGAAAAAGAGCCCTGCATTCTTAAATTGTCTGATGAATTTAATTGGCCCTTGGTAATTTTTTCGGCAAATGAAATCAATGCGACAAAATTTCAGATTTCGCATTCCAAATTTGTAGAGGACAGCATTGGCGTTCCGGGTGTTTGTGAACCAACAGCCCTGATGGCTTCTCACTTTGGGGAATTAGTAGTCCCAAAAACCACCGCGAATGGATGTGCGGTTGCACTCGCGCAGGAACTTAAAATCATGGATCGGAGACCCTAGCCAATGGGAAAACTTTATTTAGTATCTATCGGCCCGGGAGCCCTTGACTTGATAACACCCCGCGCCTGTGAGGCCTTGAAGAAATGCGAAATAATAATTGGTCATCAATTGTATCTGGATTTAATTCAAACCTTGATCGCAGATAAAATGCACATCGCCAGCCCATGGGGAAAAGAAATTGAGCGGGTTGACCTGGCAATCAACAAGACTGTTGAAGGAAATAATGTCAGCCTAATTTCCAGTGGAGATATAGGCATATATGGATTAGGCGGACTCGCCCTTGAAAGACTGGGGGATAACAATCTGGAAATCGAATATGAGATTATTCCTGGCATAACTTCCGCAAATGCTTGTGCATCCATATTAGGCGCTCCTTTGGCCCATGATTTTCTGACGTTGTCTCTTTCCGATTTATTGGTTCCCAAAGAAACAATTTTGGAAAGAGCCGGGTTTGCAGGAAAAGGAGGCTTCGTTTCTGTCCTATATAATGTCCAAAGCTCCAAAAGAAAAGAATTGGTCTATGAGGTCCTGGGAAAATTCAGACCCCATCGTTCGCCTCAAACTCCTTGCGGGATTGTTTCAAACGCTTTCCGGCCTGAAGAAAAAAATCAGATCGTAGCTTTTGAAGATTTGTTCTCGATGCAATTTGATATGTTGACAACGCTAGTCTTGGGAAATGATGCAACACGGGTAGTGCATAATAAAATGGTCACACAACGCGGCTATTCTTTTAATAATGAAAAATAAACTGCTATGGCTATTCTCCGGCACCTCGGATGGAAATCATATTGCCCAGGATTTATTATCACAAAACAACCGATTAAAAGTATTTGTGGCCACCCAATATGGAAGAAAAGTGGCACTAGGAACTTTACCCTCAGAAGTTATTGAAACAGGAAGAATGAACAAGAGTGCAATTTTTGAGCGGGCAGAATCAGAGGCTCCCTCACAGGTAATCGATGCAACTCATCCTTATGCCTTGGAAATCAGTGAAAACCTGATGAGTTTATGTCGTACCCAGAAGATCCCTTATATTCGATTCGAACGCCCCGAGGAATCTATAGCAGGAGATAATATTCACTTTGTAAATGATATTGAACAAGCCGCAGAAATGGCTAAAACTCTGGGCAAACAAATTCTATTGACCCTGGGCTCCAAAAATATCGAACCTTTTCTGCGTGATGACTTCTTGGACCGAATCTATATTAGAATGCTCCCAGACCCTCAATTGATTGAACATTTATTGTCCAAAGGGGTCGCGCCTGATAGAATCATTGCCATTCAGGGTCCATTCAGTATTTCTATGAATCGAGCAATGATGGATAATTTCTCCATTGATTGCCTGATCACAAAATCGTCGGGAAAGGAAGGCGGGGTGCCCCAAAAAATAGCTGCGGCAAAAGAGTTGGGAGTGCCCGTTATTATTATTAAACGGCCAAAAATGAATTATCCCATTTCGTTTAGCGATAAGAATGAAATAATAGAATATATAAATAATTCCTAGTGAGGACCTGTGATTCTTTGGTGGTGTGAGCCACTACGGGGTCAATTTTTTGAGTTTATCTTTTAATTAAAGAGTATCTATGGAACAAATCTGGTTTTTAGCAGGCGGGTTATTGCTAGGCTGTCTACATGCGTTGGAAGCGGATCATATTGTAACTGTATCCAATTTAGTATTGCATAAAAACTCGCTGAAAAAATCCATACGACTGGCCCTTCAATGGGCATTAGGACATAGCTTTACCCTTTTGGTGTTGTCCGCGCTGGTATTTTCTCTGAACTCAGCATTCATGGCTCTAATGAGTACTTCGGCCGAACAAATGGTAGGAGCCACCATGATCTTTATTGGTATGGTTGTTTTTTTTCAAGAGTTGAGACAAAGCGCCAGGCTGAAAAAGCTGGGCCATAGACATACGGAGTTTTCCGGGTCCGCTTTGTTTGGCATGGGAGTTTTGCATGGCATAGCGGGGTCGGCTTCTATTGTTTTACTGATCCCCGTTGCCCTTACCAAATCAATTATCTCTGTGTTTACCTATGTAGGCTTATTTTGTTGTGGAATGATCCTTACTATGGGGTTGTACGGTCTATTCTTGCAGAGCTTTGGTTTAAATAAACGCTTTTCTGGCTATTTACCCAAAGTCAGATTTGTCGTCGCTATCTTTTCTGTAACTATTGGAATCAAGTTGTTAGGAACTTAAATATGATTTATGCCGTAGGAATTGGCCCGGGCGACCCCGACATGTTGCCTCATAAAACTGTTTTGTTGTTAAAAGAAGCTGATGTTATTTCCGGGTTTGAAACGGTTTTGAATTTAGCTGAGAAACACTTTAACCCCAATGCGACCCGAGTATCGATGGGGTACAAAGACCAAAGTGAAAAACTTGAGCAAGTCGGCAAATACTCCAGAGAAGGAAAAGTTTGTGTGGTTTGCTTTATGGGGGACGTGAATTTTTCCGGATATGAATATCTGGAAAGAATCCACAATGATTGCCATGAACCTGACCCCATAATCATCCCTGGGATCAGCTCCGCCCAAATGGCAGCATCCAAAACTTTAACTGCGTTTGAGACAAGCGTATTTCTGACATTTCATAAGCGCGGCGATATTTCCAAGGATAAAGAATTTTTAGTCTCGGCCCTAAAACTTGGCAAGGCCGCAATCGTCATCCCCTTGCCATGGGATTTTATGCCGGCTGAAATCAGCCGCTATTTGATTGAGCAAGGGATTCCTCCCAAAACCGAAGTAAATGTATTTGAACATCTGACTTGGCCGGAAGAAAAGTCTTATAGCAGAACATTAGAAAATTGCACAGAAAAATTCTCCGATGTTTCTATCATGGTAATTTCTTCCATAAATAATTTGAAACAATCTTGAATATAAATAGTACCCATTGAGATTTTGAGACCACTATGACTGTTCCCTACTTCCCATTTTCTGCAATCGTTGGTCAGGAAAAATTAAAAGAAGCCCTTATCCTGAATGCCATCAATCCTTCCATTGGTGGAGTATTAATTTTCGGAGAAAAGGGAACTGCGAAATCCACCGCTGTTCGAGGGTTGAAGAATATACTGGGACTGAACACTTCAAACAAGGATGTCCCCTTGGTTGAACTCCCCCTATCAGCCACTGAAGAAATGATAGTTGGAACCATAAATATTCCCGACACCCTGAAAACTGAAAAAATTCAAATTGAATATGGTCTATTACACAAGGCAAACAACGGAATCATTTATATCGATGAAGTGAATTTGCTGGAAGACCATCTGGTGGATGTAATTCTCGATGCGGCGGCTATGGGAGTCAATCGAATCGAAAGAGAGGGTGTCAGCCATGAACACCCGGCTAACTTTATTCTTGTTGGAACTATGAATCCTGAAGAAGGGGAATTACGCCCCCAATTATTGGACAGATTTGGTATATCCGCAAAAATCACTACTGAAACAGATATAGCTATCAGAAAAGATATTGTTTGTCGAAGGTTGGAATGGGAAGAGGAAAAGCAAAGCTTTTCTGATAAATGGCAACCAAATGAAATTAGCATTGGTGAATCGATCGAGAAAGCCAAACAACTTCTACCCAAGGTTGTGCTGAGCGAAAAGTATTTGGAGTTGGCCATTAACATTGCGTTGCAAGCTAATGTAGAAGGGCATCGCGTGGATATAATCATATCCAAAACCGCTAAAACTCTCACTGCCTATTCGGGAAGACTTGAGGTAAATGAAGGAGATATATATCGCGCCGCTGAATATGCTCTGAATCACCGCACAGATTCTCTTCCCACTCCTCCTCCTGATGGGAACAGTCAGCCCGATAATCAGGGGGACAATCTAACCAATAATGAAGCAAAAGATAAGCCGTCTGGAAGTGAACCGCAATCTTTCCAAGCCGAACAATCGCCAGCAACTCAAAATTTCGAAACTCTGGATATTATTACCGACACCACGAATACGAATACCCACGGAAAAACCTTGGACAAATCACAAAAGGTCCGGCGCGGTAAAGTAATAGGCTCGATGGATTCTAATGCGCGAGCAGCTAATCAGTCAGAGATTGCTTTTTTCCCCTCCCTGGTCAAAGGAATTCGTCGAGGAAAAAAAAGGCTTTCGGAAATCGACCCCAATGATCTTCGCTTTAAACGTAGAATCTCAGGGAGAAAGGAACTCCATGTTCTTGTTGTGGATACTTCAGCATCCATGGGAACCCTGCAACGCCTTTCCTACGCAAAGGGTCTGATGCAAAGAATTTTAAAAAATGGTTACCAAAAGAAAAATTACGTGGCCGTTGTCGGAACTCAGGGGAACTGCGCACAGGTGGTTTTGAAACCCACTCGCAATTTTATGAAGATTGACCAAGTGATGGATTCCATCAAGGCAAAAGGGAAAACCCCCTTGCTACATGCAATCGATAGCGCCCTGAACCTGGTTGAGAGTTTCCACAAACAAAACAAATTCCTGACCAATTTGCTTGTAGTTATATCCGATGGAAGAATAAATGTTCCCTTCCGCAATTCCATGAATGAAGATTTAAATTGGCTGGGCAAGCGCATCAAAAAACTTAGCCTCAATAATTTTGTTGTGGATTCCAATCAAAAATTTAATCGTTCCTTTCTGCTACAAAAAATGGTCCGCATATTTGAGGGGCGGTATATGGTTATGGAAGACACCCTTCTTCAAGGAAAGATTTCTCTTTAATTAAATATGGCAATATACTTTTTTGTGTCTGTCTCATCGGACTTCCATCTCTTCTCTGAAAACATTGATGAAATTAAAGCTTTAGGGATCGAGGCCGAGGTCAACTACCTTTCGGATTTCCCCCAGGTCGAATCAAGACTAAACTCCAATGATGTTTTAGTATCAAGAAATTTTGGTGGGCTTTCTTTCCAGGGCGAAATGTTGATGCGTATCAATTCTATCGCCAAGAAGAATCGCATCCCTTTTCTCTGCCTCCCAGGGTTTAAGAACGATGATCCGTCTGTACTATCCTTATCCACTGGCCCTCTCGATGTTTGTAATCAACTTATTTCTTATTACGAATCATTTTCATCCCAAAATCTCAAAGAATCTTTAAAGTATTTGAGCGATCTTTACTTGGGAACATCGTTGGGATGGATTGAGCCAGAAGCTTATCCTGAATTCGGTACGCTTCCCAATTATCGAGATATCCTTGCTAACTTAAAATCGGAAAACTCAAAAAAGAAAGTCATAGCAATTCTTTTTTACCGTTCCCATTTTCTGGCTAATGATTTTGAACCCATTCAATCTGCCATCAATGCGATTGAAAAATCCGGGTCCATAGCCTTACCCATTTTTTGCAGTATGATGAAGCAACCCAATGATGATGATATTCACCCGATTAGACAGCTTCTAAAAGGTAACCATAAAGAAAATATCGCCGATGTGATCATCGATTGTTTGTCCTACGCCACAGTGGATGTTTCCACTACCGGAAATGTATCACGGGTCAATGAAGACGGGTTGTTCTCCCGATTAAATTGTCCGGTACTCCATGCCCTGTACAGTTCAGAGTCTCATACCAACTGGCTTGATAACCCAAAAGGAATGAACCCTCGCGATATGGCCATGAAAGTAGTTATGCCAGAGTTTGACGGAAAAATCATTGCCCACCCCATAGGGTTTGTCGAGGAGGTTCTAAAAAATGGAAAAACCGTTCCCTTATATAAAGGAGATCCTGAGCGCATCGACCGGCTAGTTTCTCTGGCTAATAACTACGCTGAACTGGCGTTTAAAAAAAATAAGGATAAAAAAGTCGCCATCATTCTCACTAATTATCCCACTCAAAATGCCCGGATCGGTAATGCAGTAGGATTAGACACCCCGGCATCCCTGATTCAGGTACTGAGGGAACTTAAGGACAGTGGATATGATATAGACGAAATTCCAGAATCCGGTGATGCGCTGATTCACTCTCTCATTGATCAGGTTACCTACGACACGGAGTTTTTAACTGAAACCCAAATTGAATTAGCTCCTGCTCAGGTGGAATCAAAGGACTATCAAATTTGGCATGAGTCTTTTCCCGAAAAGAATCAGGCCGAAATGGCAAAAGATTGGGGTCAACCACCTGGTAATGTTTATACCCATAAGGGGAAGTTTTATTTACCGGGTATATTTTTTAAAAATGTGTTTGTCGGCATACAACCCCCGCGAGGGTTTGGCGAGAACCCCGTTGCTATTTACCATAGCCCTGAAATTGTTCCCACTCATCACTACTTGGCTTTTTACCGATGGCTCAATGAAGGATTTAAAGCGGATGCTGTCATTCATATGGGGAAACATGGAAATCTGGAATGGTTGCCAGGAAAGTCTGTGGCCCTCGCAGAAACCTGCTACCCCGACCTGGCTATTTATGATCTTCCTTTCTTTTATTATTTCATTATCAATAACCCTGGCGAAGGCTCGCAAGCAAAACGGCGTACACATTCTGTTTTAGTCGACCACATGGTTCCCCCCATGACAAGGGCCGACCTGTATGACGACCTGGCTCGAATAGAACAATTGATTGAGGAGTGGACATATATTCAAAGCGTCGATCCCGATAAACTGGAAATTGTGCAAAATCAAATATGGGAGTTATGTGACTCCAACCACATCAATCATGATCTGGGTTTTGAAAAACCCCCTGAAAATTTCAAAGAATACAGAAAGGCCATCAACGGTTTTCTATGTGAAATTGGCAATACACAGATTCGGGAAGGCCTGCATATACTGGGGAAGGTTCCTGAAGGAGATCAACTCATCAACATGTTTGTCAGTTTGGCGCGAATTGACACCCCTCCCTATATGGGCACCCAATCCTGCTTTATGGAATTTTGTGGTATCCATGACACCTCTTATTTCATTAACCAGGCGGTGGAGTTGGATTGTAAAATTCCCGAAACTTTATTGAACTTTTACGGGAAATCGGTTGAGAGCCGTGGCGAATTATTGCAAATGTTCGACACCCTTTCTTTTGCAATTCTCGAGCATTGTCATCAACATAATATCCGAGATGACATTGACGAACGCATCAAATCATTATTTGGCGTTCATATTCCGAATTTATCCAGCACCATTAATTTCATATTAAAAGATATCTATCCAAAGTTGAAACAAGTGGGTGATGAACTGACTCACCTTCTCGATGGGCTGAATGGAAAATTCATAGAACCCGGGCCTTCGGGAGCCCCCACTCGAGGAATGGCTACCATTCTCCCGACAGGGCGAAATTTTTATTCTGTCGATATTCATTCTCTTCCCACGACCACATCTTGGATCATGGGAAAAAAATTGGCGGAGGGTCTATTAAATAGATATGAAATGGAATCAGGGAGTTTTCCTGAATCCGTTGCAATGATCCTTTGGGGCACTTCCAACATGAGGACCAAGGGAGATGATATCGCTCAAATTCTTTATCTGCTAGGAGTCAAACCTGTCTGGAAACCGGAAAATAAAAGAGTTATTGGTGTCGAAGCTATTCCACTGGAAGAGTTAAAGCGACCGAGAGTCGATGTATGTATTCGCATTAGTGGATTTTTCAGGGATGCTTTTCCAAACCTCGTGGAATTGATGGATAAAGCTATAAATTTAGTTGCCAACCTCGAAGAACCGGTCGATATGAATTTTGTCAGGAAGCATTATCTGGAATCCAAGTCCGAAAATATCTTTCGTATTTTTGGAGCTGCTCCAGGAAGATATGGGACAGGAATTTTAGAAGCTATCAATTCAAAAAACTGGGAAACCAAGCAGGATCTAGCAGACATCTTTGTCAACTGGAGCGGGTTTGCCTATACCCGTGATGACTATGGGATAGAAAAGAAAGAGGAATTCAAACAACAGCTTTCCCAAATGGATGTTGTATCCCAGAATCAAGACAATAGAGAACATGATATTTTTGATTCTGATGATTACCTCCAGTTTCATGGCGGCTTGATCAATGCCGTCAATCAAATCAAAACTGGACAGGGCAAAGGAAAAGTTAAGGAATATTTTGGCGACTCCTCGAACCCTGCCGCGGTAAAAATTAAAAGCTTGAAGGAAGAAGTCCGCCAGGTATATCGGGCTCGGGTCGTCAATCCAAAATGGATTAACGCCATGAAACAACATGGTTATAAAGGCGGGCTCGAAATGGCCGCCACACTCGATTATATGTTTGGGTACGATGCAACAACAGATGTCATTGACGACCACATGTATGAAGGAGTTTCGGAAAAATATCTAATGGACCCTGACACTCAGGAGTTTTTAAGAGAGAAAAACCCTTGGGCTATTCGAGCCATGGGGGAGCGATTACTGGAGGCAGCAAATCGAGGCCTTTGGGAAAAGCCGGATCAGGATAGATTGCTGGAAATTGAATCGCTGGTAGCCTCTGTAGAGGGGGACATTGAAAAAGATCTTTGATCAGAGCACGAAAATTTTCGCTTTATTTTCTTTTTCTCTGAACCAAACGCCCACTACCCAGAGAAATAACAAAAGGGAGATATTTCTCATTTGGGGGCCTTTATGACAGCTATGGCGGATACAAAGTGAGGTTCTTTTCCGTGAGACCCAAATATATGAAATAGGGATTCGTGATGGATCCATTTATAAGTTTGCTGAAGAATTTAATTATTCCTAGAGAAACAATGTTTAAGACAGTTTATTCATACCCATTAATAAACTCTATTCAAAGACACAAAGCCCACCTCTCGCTACCCCCCATATAGACAGGAACTTGTTGTAATTTAAAATCTAAGGGCATATACTTGAGCTTCCCAAAATCCCGAAAAGTTGGTGCTCAATAATGTCGCCGCAGGGCAAAAAAGGTAAAAGCCAAGAGCTTCTGGAGAAGGTTAAACAAAATCAAGACCTGAACCAGATAGTAAATGTGGATGAGAAAGAAATCAAGCTGGTCATCTTTACTCTTCATGAAGATTTTTTTGCCTTTTATAGCGCAAACATTAAAGAAATTCTGACTTTGGAAAAAATCAATTTCGTTCCGGGTTCGCCGGAATATATATTAGGAATAGCAAATGTCCGGGGCGATATTGAATCCGTGATGAATATCAACGGTTTTTTGGGTTTTCAGCCTCAACCCGAATCAAAAGAAAATCGCGTTATCATTGTTTCGGCACAAGGAATACGCACCGGGATTCTGGTGGGTTCGGTGGAGGATGTGCTTGATGTCCCAGAAAGTTCTATAGAATCTCCCCTTGCCACTCTTCACGACAATATAAAACCATTTGTAATTGGGGAAATTAAATATAAAAACCATAACGTAACCCTGTTGAACGTTGACCGAATATTCGAAAAAATAGCAATCTAATAGCATGAGCACTTTTTGCAATTATGGATAATCTCGTTGGTATTTCCGCTAATGAAGAAGATTGCGAATCTCCAGTAGATGAGCTTCACGCGCTGATATTTAGTGTCATGGGGGTATGGTTTGGGGCGGATATGGAACAGATTAAAGAGGTAGCGGATCCTGGCCGCAATGAAGACATTGAGGAAAACATCGTCCGCTTCCATGAGGAATTTCCTTTTCCTGGTCGCCAGATAACTTATCAGGCTCCCCGGATTTTATATTTGAAAAATGGGCGCAGAATTTTAGTCGATAATGTTGATGAAGTCCGGGTCTTGCCTATAGACTGCATCCGACCTCTGCCCAATTTTCTTGAAAAGTGTCGACAATCCAATGCTATATGGGGCGTTGCGCTTGTTGAAGGTGAAATTGACCAGACCCCACTATTTATACCAGATTTAGGATTCAGTTCTCATAAGTCATAATTGTGTTTGGAATCTGTATCGTTTCTGGTGCTGGCGGTCGATACCCCAGGCTCGTATGTGGCCTTTTGGTAT